>Ga0326727_10004262_pt1 | contig 43485 bp, 40 predicted proteins | sample MB2enrmetagenome_FD_207643 | JGI IMG/M metagenome (GOLD analysis project Ga0326727, IMG submission 207643) | Lab enriched peat soil microbial communities from McLean, Ithaca, NY, United States - MB29MY | ecosystem: Environmental > Terrestrial > Soil > Wetlands > Peat | place: USA: New York... | reverse complement strand
TGATTTTTGTGGTGGAAGTGGGCGCGGCGCTGGTTGGGATCTTTCTGATTCGTGACATCTTCATCCGAGCGCCGGGCTTGGGGTTCGGACTTCAGATAGACTTGTGGCTTTGGTTCACGGTTCTTTTTGCCAACTTTGCCGAGGCTATGGCGGAAGCGCGCGGTAAGGCGCAGGCTGATACGTTGCGCAAGACAAGGTCCGAATCGATCGCCAAGCGCATTGCGGCCAAGGATAAGGTGGAAGCTGTGCCGGCTTCGAAGCTTCGCGCCGGAGACGTCGTCTTGTGTGAAGTGGGAGACATTATCCCCGGGGACGGCGAGGTGATCGAAGGCATCGCGACCGTGGACGAATCCGTCATCACCGGCGAAAGCGCCCCGGTGATTCGTGAGTCGGGTGGCGACCGAAGTGCGGTCACGGGTGGAACCAAAGTTCTCTCCGACCAGATCAAAATCAAGATTACTTCCAACCCGGGTGAAACCTTTCTGGACCGTATGATCGCGCTCGTGGAGGGCGCCGAGCGGCAGAAGACTCCCAACGAGATCGCGCTGAACATTCTGATTGCCGGCCTGACGCTCATCTTTTTGTTCGCCGTGGCGACCCTCCAGCCGTTTGCGATCTACAGCGTCGCCTCCGCCGGAGCGGGCACGGTGCCCACCATAGCGGTGTTGGTTTCCTTGTTGGTATGCCTGATTCCAACCACCATCGGCGGGCTACTCTCCGCCATTGGGATCGCAGGCATGGACCGCGTCATGCAACACAACGTCTTGGCCATGAGCGGCAAAGCGGTGGAAGCCTCGGGCGATGTCGATACCCTATTGCTGGACAAGACGGGGACCATTACTCTGGGCAACCGCCAGGCGGTGGAATTCATTCCGGTCAAAGGCGTGGCCGAAGCGGAGCTTGCGGATGCCGCGCAATTGTCGAGCCTGGCTGACGAAACCCCGGAAGGACGCTCCATCACCGTGTTGGCGAAGCAGAAGTTCCAGTTGCGCGGCAGAGAAGTGGCCGCGCCGGAGGCCCATTTCATTCCCTTCTCTGCCTATACACGCATGAGCGGGGTGAATCTGGATGGGCGTTGGTTACGGAAAGGCGCCACCGACGCCATCCTTAACTTCGTCAAGGAGCAGGGGGGCCAAGTGCCCAGCGACTTCATGGCAATTTCTGACCGCATCTCCCGCACCGGAGGCACCCCCCTCGCGGTGGCGGATGGGGCGCGCATGCTGGGGGTTGTGCACCTCAAGGACATCGTCAAAGGGGGCATGAAAAACCGTCTCGTCCAACTCCGCGCCATGGGCATCCGCTCCGTGATGATCACCGGCGACAACCCGCTAACCGCTGCGGCGATTGCGGCTGAGGCAGGTGTGGACGATTTTCTTGCGCAAGCCACACCCGAAGACAAGCTCAAGTATATCCGCAAAGAACAGGCGGACGGGCGCATGGTCGCCATGACCGGAGACGGCACCAACGACGCGCCGGCGCTGGCCCAGGCCGACGTCGGCGTGGCCATGAATACCGGCACTATGGCGGCCAAAGAGGCCGGAAATATGGTGGACCTCGATAGCAACCCCACCAAGCTCATTGAGGTGGTGGCCATCGGGAAACAACTGCTGATCACCCGTGGCGCGTTGACCACTTTTTCCATTCTCAACGATGTGTCGAAATACTTCGCGATTATTCCGGCCATGTTTATGGCCACATACCCGGCGCTAGCTGCGCTCAACATCATGCGCCTCCACACTCCCCAAAGCGCCGTGTTGGCCGCGGTGATCTTCAACGCTTTGATTATCGTCGCCCTCGTTCCGCTCGCGTTGCGGGGAGTGAAATATAGGCCGCAAAGCGCCGCCGCGATGTTGCGCCGCAACCTCTGGATCTACGGATTAGGCGGTTTCATTGCACCCTTTCCATGCATCTTTCTGATCGATCGGTTGCTCGGATTGTTACACTTGGCCTGAGTTAGGGAATAGGGAATAGAGAGTAGGAAATAGGGAGTAGGCATGAGGATCATGATTAGGGATGGGGATGAGGGATCGAGTCCGGCTGTTCCCTATTCCCTGTTCCCTATTCCCTGTTTCCTAAAGGAGTTCTCATGCGTCACCATATCGCCCCAGCGTTTCGCTTGATGCTCGTCCTGACGGTGCTCACGGGGTTAGTTTATCCGGGTGTTGTCACTGGTCTCTGCCAGGTTCTCTTTCATTGGCAGGCAAATGGCAGCATGTTACAAGTGGGCGGGAAGGAGATCGGGTCGGCTCTCATTGGCCAGAATTTCACCAAGCCCGAGTATTTCCATCCACGTCCCTCGGCGTCGGGGAATGATGGGTATGATGCAACGGCTTCGACCGGCTCCAATTACGGCCCGACGAATCAGAAGCTAATCGACCGTGTGAAGGGCTTCGTGGAGCAATTCCGCAAGGAAAACCCCGACTACACCCGGCCCATTCCAGCCGACCTGCTCACCGCGTCAGCCAGCGGACTCGATCCCGACATCAGCCCAGCTTCGGCTGAGGCGCAGGCCGCCAGAGTCGCCAAAGCGCGGGGCGCCAGCGTGGATGATGTCGAGCAACTCATCCGCCGGAATACGAAAGGCCCGGACTTGGGCTTCCTGGGCGAGCCCCGAGTCAATGTCCTGAAGCTCAATCTGGAGTTAGACCGCCAGTTCCCCCACAGCTAACTTGCCCCTAATTGCATCGCCAAGCTATTGCATCAGCCAATCATGGTTTTCCGGTCCCGGCATCTGGTCCCGCAATTGCGGTCGAACCGCACCACCCTATGCCCAGGAGTGTCGAGCCCAGCCAAGGGCATAGTGCCCTACGACCCCTCTCAAGTAAATCCCGGTAGCGGGAATACAATTCCGGGTAATTGGTATTAGCGAAATGAGGGGCGACAATATGAGAAACCAGGATGAGATGGGAAAGAAAAAGACAGGCGCCTGCAAAAAAGATTAAGATGGGCAAGATGGACCGCCAGAAATGACAACTCAGGCGCGAGGGGAGCGGCGGCCAAGCATTTCCGCCTCTACGAACGCCATGTGACGCTGGAGATGGACTTGTTCTTTGACCCCAAGCTCCGAGTGGAGGACTTCGAAGCCGCGGCAATGCCACATTTCCCTGACCTCTATCGGACAGCTCGCCTTCTGGCCCAGGACTCAACGGAGGCGGAGGATCTGGTGCAGGAGGTCTATCTGGAGGCGTGGAAGTCATTTCATCGCTTCCAAGCGGGAACGAACTGTCGTGCGTGGCTGTTTAAGATTCTTTTTCATCGCCTGCATCATTTCCGGCGGCGCTGGGCGAAGGCGGCCAAGGTGGAGGCATTTGAGAATCCCGAAGATCAGGACAGCCTTATAGCTGAAACTCCAGTTCCGCAGGAAATTCGGGATGAGGACGTGCTGCAGGCACTAGGAAGGGTGCCGATCGAATTCCGCGAAGTAGTGCTATTGGCGGACGTGCAGGAGTTCTCGTATAAAGAGATCGCGGAGACCATGAAGCTGCCGCTGGGTACCGTAATGTCGCGACTGAGCCGGGGAAGAAAGCTATTGCGCCAGGAACTAGCCGGGCTTGCGCACTCATTTGGGGTCACGCCGGCCAACGCCCCATCGCGGACAGGCAAATCGGCATGAACATGCGAAACTACAACTCCGAGCAATGCGACCGGATACGCCGGCACTTTGATGCTTATCTCAGCAACGAACTTCTGGTTGAGACCACAAGCGATGTTCTCCGGCACCTGGAGAGCTGCGAAGTCTGCTCGCGCGAACTGGAAGCCCGCACCCGGGTACGCGACGCGTTACGCAGGGTGGCGGTGAGCCAGATCCCGCCTGAAGAACTGCGCCAATCAATTCAGCGCGAGCTCAGGAAAATGCAACCCGGCTTCTTGAGAGGTTCACGACGGCTTGCCTGGGCTGCAGCTCTTGCTGGGGTTGTTGTTGTCGTCCTTGGAGGTATTGCCGCGCAACAGTGGATCAGAGTGCTACGCGGGAGGCGAATTGTGGCCAGCGTGTTGGCGCTCGGGGTGTCGGACCATCTCCAGTGTGCAATTAAAGGGCACAACTACCCGGACATCGCGAACCCGCCCGAACAACTCCGCCAGAAGCTCGGGCCACAATACGCTGGATTGCTCGAGGTGATTCAACAAAAACTCCCCGGGTTCGAAGTTCTCGAAGCGCACATCTGCTCGGTTCAGGGCAGCCCGCGGAAGTACGTTCATTTCATCACGCGAGGTCGTGGCACGATTCTCTCCGTGATTCTGACCAGGAGCGAGGGAGAACAACTGCCGAACGGAATAGCGCTCAGAATGGGGGCCTCCGGCAGTGTCAATTTGTATGAGGCTCATCTCGAGGGCATGAACGTCGCAGGATTTGAGTCAAAAGAGTATTGGGGGTTTGTGGTCTCTGACCTCGGCCAGGACACGACCATGCAGATTGCCAAGGAGCTTGCTCCCCCTTTGAAGGCTGCCCTCGAGGCGGGCGGCCGATCCGAAGCTCGAACGGATCTGGACGATGTTCCATTAGTGCACTGTTCCGGCTAGTTGTTTACAACAACGACCCCCTATCCCCTCCTTACTAAGGAGGGGAGCTAACCCCCGGACATAGCTGCATTCCATCTCTGCCTCACCCTTCCTGCCGTGCAATCCGTCTTCTGATTTCTGACCGCCACGGATCAGATTTTTTTGTTCTCGGGAATAAAAACGAACACAAATGGTATTTCCATAGTGCAGGGGGAACTGCTGACCGATTCAGCAGTGCCACCATGCGGCGGTAGCCACTGCGGGCTTCAAAATTCAAATAAAGGAGAACAGTACCTTGAAAAACAATCTGTATCGCGCCAGCGGTATGCTGGCGGTCGTATTTCTCACAACCGCATTGGCGGTTGCAGGCGAGGAAGGACGTAGCGTGTTCGTGCTCACGAGCACGAATAACGCAAGCGCCGACGCTAACGCTGTTGTCGTGTTCAAACTGAATACAGGGGGGTCGCCTTCGCTATCCTGGGTGGACACGTTGCCGACGGGTGGCACAGGCGGCGCGGGCGGTAACGCAGGAATTCTACAGTTCAGGGACGATCTCGGAGCTGTAGCAAACTATGGATCAAATAGCGTCACCCAATTGGAGCGGGATCACGACTTCATCAGCATTGGGCGAACGATAAGTCTGGGGTCTGGCTGCATGAACCCCGATTCTGTCTCGCTCGGCAAGGATCATCTCTACGTGGTCGACACGGTCTGCGCTGAGAGTTTTCCGTGGCCATCAGGCAGCACTGCTGACGGAACTGTTAGTCTGGGCGATACTAACGCTGCGCAAATCGCGGTCGGATGGAGTTGGGCGGCCGTCACCCTGAAAGATAATAAACTCTACCAACTTCCGCTCACAGGCCCTGGGGCGCTCAGTGGGACATACACCCCCGTAACGCTCCTCAGCGGTGCGGAATCAGTCCCGCTCGGGGAGGCATTCTGGGGAGACGTTCTGGGATTCACTCCCGCCCACGATACGCACAGCTTCGCCATCGTGAGCGACGGGACTGAATACCCGATACTCGGACCGACACCGCCGTATTCAGTGCCGACCCCAGCCAACGCACCCTGCTGGGTGGCTAAAGGGAACGGTAACGCATGGTATACAGGCAATTCTCCCGGGCATGCCATCTCCATATTCTTCAGCGACAGCCAGGGGGGGGAGTTCTACAAATCAGTAATTTTGGAGGACCCCACGGGTGTTCCGACGGACATCACGGTGTCCCCCGATGGCAAGTGGCTGGCCGTCATCTACACTGACGGTAGCGACGGTTATGTCGCCGTCTACTCAATTGACAAATACGGCGACCTTACGTACGTGGCGACGTCGACCTACAGCCTCCCCAGCACGATTAGTGGGGTGGCGTTCAGCCAATAGCGCTTTCACTCTCGTTTTCGTTTTACCCGGCGGGCATTGCTCGCCGGGGTTTTCTGTTAACTCTTGCTTCAATCGCTTCGGCGCGAATTCCACCTTGGGGTGCGTCAGTCTCGGACGTCGTGTATACAGACGAACCTGCAACTCCCCAATTACGCTACCTTCCGCGCCTGGCCAACCGGTGTAGGTGAGGGGGGTGGTTAGAGCCGGATTCTGGTCGGCCTTCGCTCGAGTAGGGATGACGTTGACCCGTAGCGTCTTGTCATCCACCTCGGCCACGGTGATGAGCACGGTGCGGCCGCCAAGAAGTGGCATTAGCTCGATGGACACAGGAACTTCTTTGTGGCACATGCGCTGACTTTCACCAGCGCCACGTGTATTGTTAATTGGGAAGAAGATTTAGTTGATCGGGGCGGCTATGACACGCACACGCCGGACGCACATACAAGGAACAAAAGCTCGGCAACATCGCTACTCTAAAGTTGGAAAACCGCTGATGATGGGATACTTCTACGCGGAGTGTTAAGCTGGTTCGTGCGGACCGACACCAAACGAATTGAGAACATCGCGCAGGGTTATGACGCCTAGGAGCTTGTGTACGTCAGCTCGGCTAACGACGGGCAGGAGTTCGAGCCGCGCCGCGCCCATGCGCTCAAGCGCCAAATCAAGCGTCTGATCCGGGTGGGCGTGCGGAAAAGCGCTTGCATCCACAAGCTCACCTAACCGCTTGACAGCAGCGCCTTCTGTAAGCTCTCGCTCGAGCTTTGCCACGCTGATAACACCTATCACTCCTCGCTGATCGGTCACCAGCCAAGCTGGGAATGCACTCGATCTAGCCTGTTCCAGGGCTTCCCCGACCGTCGCCTGCGCGGGCAGAATCTCCACCGCGGAATGCATCGCTTGCATTACCTGATGCTGATCGTGGCGCTGGCGCGTCTCGGCCGTGGGCAGGTGGATACCATCCTGAGACGCTAGGGCATTGTAGATGGGTTCCCGTTGCAACCGGGAGGAAATGAAGAAGCTCACCAAATTGGAAATCATCAGAGGGACGATGACTGTATAGTCCCGTGTCGTCTCAAAGATCATCAGCACGGAGGTCATGGGCGCACGCACGATACCCGCGAAGGCCGTGCCCATGCCGACTAGAGCGTAGGCCCCGGCTGTCGCGGTATAGGTTGGCAACAAACGATGCGCTACGCTTCCTACTGTACCTCCCAGCATGGCGCCGATAAACAGGCTGGGTCCGAAAATGCCGCCCGCGTTGCCCGAAGCATAGCTGGTGGTGGTAGCCAAGAGTTTCAGCACCACCAGTAGGGCCATCAGTTTGAGCGCCATCCTCCCGTTCAGGGCGTCGCCGACGTACCCATAACCTACGCCGAGGACCTGTGGCACAAACCAGCCCATCAGGCCGACCATCAACCCGCCCACCCCGGGTTGGAACCATACGGTCTTCTTCGGGAGCCGCAGGAAGCGCTCCCGCATGCCCAGCAGCAGCTTGGTGAAGGCAACCGACACCAGACCGCCGACCACGCCGAGCACCGCATAGACTCCGAATTCCAGAGGATGGACCAGTCGATATTGCGGCACGTTGAAAAGGGGGTTATTGCCGAGAAGCAAGCGTAGCACCACCCAGGAAGTGCCTGAGGCCAGCACCACAGAGCCCAGCACCGGTGCGTGGAGATCGGACACGACTTCCTCGAGCGCGAACAGCACCGCCGCCAGCGGGGTATTAAACGCGGCCGCAATTGCTGCCGCCGCTCCCACCGGTATGAGCTCCTTTACCTTCTCGGGTCGCAGTCCCAGACGACGGCCCAACACCGAGGCAATGCCACCGCCAATTTGGACGGCGGGTCCTTCGCGCCCCAGCGGGATTCCGATGGCAAGTGTGGCTGAGGTGCAAAAGAACTTTCCGAAGACCGTGCGTAGGGTAATCACACCTTCGCGGGCGAAGAGCGCGGCTTTGGTCTGCGGTACGCCGCTGCCTCGAGCGTACGGAAAGTAGCGGTACAGCAGATACCCGACGCCCAGCGAGCCCGCAACCGGGGTTAGCACCCGTCGCCAGGCAGCGCTGCCCACGGGATAGAGCCGCATTCCCAGTCGTTCAGTCAGCAAAATGAAAGCGACAACGGCCAGGCTCGTCAAGGCACCGATCGCCAGCGTTAGGACAAGGAATAGCTGATCCTCACGCGACCGGAGGGAGGCTATCCGCTGTAACAGCGGGGTTATCCGCCGACTCTTTTCCTTCTCCTTGCGGGTATCACTCATCCTGAGAGGTTTCCTCTGCCGTGGCTTGCGTGGAACAAGCTCCTTGAGAAGGCGGCGCCACAACGTGCTTCCGTTCTTTGTGGTTTCCTATAGGCTCATTCAGCCAAGATTTCCGCTTTGCCATCGTGCCCGGCGTCTATTGTATGCCCAACCGCCTCTGTTGCAGTCGCCTTTTTGCTGCTTTCCATCCCGAGCCACTCCGCCAGCCTAGGGAATGAGATCAGCTCTGCCTCCCCTGGATATGGAGACTCCCGAAGCGCCCCCCTGCGGAGAGTGTGCCCGACCCCGTTGATCGCCAGGAGCTTTTCAAAGCAGAAGAAATCCAGGACGTCATTGTCCATTGCGATCTGGCAGCGGAACTTCAGCCCAGGGTTTCGGTCTCGCTGCCGAAACCAAGGTGCCTTTTCAGCCTCGTTTCTTCCACCCCGCCCCACCTCCTCCCCTAGGCCGAAGTGGACACCCTGTCTCTTGACATCCGCAAGAAGATAGGCTAGTGTAGTAAGTTGAAGCGATGGAGGTGATAATGGTCGGCTGCGAACAGTTGGCTGCAATCCCGTTTCCCCAAACCCGCTCTCGAAAGTATCCTAGGGGGGCCAAAAGGCGGGAAACCTCGCTGCTTTCGGATGGACAACAAGTCAGCAAATGGAGGAGAAGGAGAAAAAGAATTCTTAAAAGTGAACGAACAACGCGGGAATATCTATGAAAACAAAGGGTCGGATTTCCACAGGCGTGACTGAAGCGGGAATGTTATAGAAAACAAAGATGGTTACTCGTCGAAAGCGGGAATTTTATTGAAAACACGCTTGTTAGCCTTAAGTAATGAGTCTTTCCGCTCAAGTCGCTGGAGATTGACCAGCGCTGCGCCATGCGAGTTCGAGCACGGGCCAAGGGCGCGGCGATTAGACAGGCAACTTTTTGGGGAAAAGCGTCGTGACCACGAGCAACAGCGTCAGGACGATCATCACCACGCAGGTCACCCAGGCAATGTTGTTGAAGAGGCGGGAATTCTTGTACTTTCCCATCAAATCATCACGGTTCACGAGGCGAAGCATGAAAATCAGGACGAAGGGCAGCAGAATGCCGTTGGCCACCTGCGAAAGCAGGATGATGGGGATTTGTTTGGCTTCGCTTAACAGGATGACCGTCAGCGCCCCCACTCCGATCAGCGTGGTGTAGAGCCAGTAGAAGGTCGGCGCTTCATGAAAGCGCTTGTTAACGCCCGCTTCCAGGCCCAGCCCTTCGCAGACGTAATAAGCGGTCGCCAACGGCAGAATGGAAGCCGAGAAAAGGGAGGCATTGCACAGTCCGAAAGCAAAGAGGGCGCTGGCCGCATGCCCGGCGAGTGGCGCCAGGGCCACAGCGGCGTCCCCCGCATCATTGATCTGCCGGTTGCCGCTAATGTAAATGGTCGCTGCGCAGGCTACAATAATGAAGAAGGCCACCACGTCCGTAATGATGCAGCCTACGATGACATCCCAGCGGGAATAGATGTAATCCTTCACCTTGATGCCCTTCTCCACCACCGCCGATTGAAGATAGAACTGCATCCAGGGCGCGATGGTCGTGCCGACTACCCCGGTGAGCATGTAGAAGTATCCGGCACTGAATTGAAAGGAGGGCTTTAGTGTGCTGATCACCGCGTCCGACCACTTGGGATGGGCAAGGAAGCAGGAGATGGGATAGGCAACGTAAAAGACGCAAGCCGCCAGGAAGACTTTCTCCACCGACCGGTAAGTGCCCTTCACCACCAGCGCCCACACCAGCAGGGCGCCAAGCGGGACCGCAATGTAGCGGGTCACTCCGAAAACCGACATGCCTGAGGCCAAGCCCGCAAACTCAGAGATGGTGTTTCCGAGGTCGGCTGCAAGCAGCATCATCATAAGTATGAAGGTGGTGCGGAAACCGTACTCTTCGCGGATCAGGTCCGCCAGACCTTTCCCGGTGACCGCGCCCATCCGGGCCACCATCTCCTGAACCACAATCAGCGCCACGGTGATGGGGAGCAACGTCCAGAGCAGTGAATACCCGAACTTGGCCCCGGCAACGGAATAGGTGTAAATCCCGCCCGCGTCGTTGTCCACGTTGGCGGTGATCATTCCGGGGCCGAGGATAGCCAGGAAAATCAGCATTCGGGTGCGGAAGGTGCGAAGACGTTCGCGATTCACAGGAATTATCCTCTTCGGCGGAATTGCTTCTTGTTGATGACCAGTTCCAGGACGTCGTCAGCCGTGACCACGCCCAACAAATGCCCGCTGTCATCCACCACGGGCAGGGAGATCAAATTGTATTTGTGAAACAGATCGACCACGGAAATTGCGGCAGCGTGAGAGGGCACGGAAATCAGCGAGTCCGTCGCAAGCTCCTTGAGCGGCGTGCTGGCTGCGGAAAGGAGAATGCGACCGACGGGGACCGCCGCGGTAAGGACATCGGTGTTGTCCACGAGGTAAATCGTGTGGATCAACTCAATCGGCCCCTCAAAACTCTTCAAGGCCGCGATGGCCCCTTCCACCGTGGCGGATTCGTGCACGAACACATATTCCGTGGTCATGAGCGCGCCGGCCGTGTTCTCCTCGAATCCCAGCAGCTCGCGAACCTCGTTGGCCTCGTCTTTCTCCATATCCGCCAGGACCTCGGCCGAGGTCTCGGGCGACAACTCCTGCAAGACGTCGGCGGCCTCGTCAGGAGGCATTTCTTCCACAATGTCCGCCGCCCTTTGGGCCGATATGCTTTCCAGCAAGTCCGCCTGCATACGCGTGGGAATCTCGGAGAGCGCTTGGGCAGCCGTTTCTTCGTCAAGCCCCTCAATGACGGCCTTCTGTTCATCGCGACTCAGCCCCTCGAGAATGTCAGCGATGTCGGCAGGGTGAAGCTCTGCCACGCGGTCGTAAGATAAGCGCAGCTTGAGCCGGCGTTGAGGGTCCGGCTCGATCAGGTTAACGAATTCCCACGGAATGATCTTAGTCGGAAAGAGGCTCGTGATCATACGGATGGTATGCTTAGCCATGAGGCCCTGCAACAGCCTGCGGAGCGCCGCTGCCAGCCCCACATTGACCCCGATAATGCGCAGTTCCGTGTGTTGATCGGTAGGTTGGATGTCGAAGTCAACGTCATTGACCCGCACAACCTTGCGGTTGTTCACGTCAATGATCTGCTGATCGAGGATGTCCTTTTTCACATGCAGCAAACCTTCGTCGGGAGCATAGCAACGTACTTCCTCGCGCGGAACTCGGGTCTGGCCGGCGCGCACGGAGAGGGATTGCATCTGTTCGTGGGAAATGCAAATGAGGGTCTTCTTGGGCGTCTTGACAAGATAGGATGCAACCCGCAAAGCATTCTGGCTGGGGTCGACACAAAGGTCTTCCAGTCTGCCCAGGTATTCTCCCTTCACACCATAGACGGGGAGATGCTCAAGTTCAGTGAAGTAAATCATGATTCGATTCTCGCGTTCTTCAGCCTTGGACTGATGCCGTCTCTCTTAATACGTAGTGGCCAAACATTTGTCAAGCAGAATTAAGAATAAAAGCCCCCAGACATCCGTAGACAGATGCCAGAGGGCAGAGGGTTTGAGGAGTCGCCGCACCTGGTCACGGATTCACTGCCCTCCGCTTACAGCCTGCCTTCTGGCTTCTGCTTTCTGCTTTCTGCCTTCTAGCTTCTGACTCCTGACTTCCGTTCTCAAAACTCGGTGTGGAACCGCAGGGCGAAGAGATCGACAGGCCCGCGGACATGGTTATATGCCGGGTTTTGAGCGAATTGATAATCCACAGTCAACCAGTAGTGTTTCGCGATCTTCCAGTTGTAATACGTTTCGCCGATGCGCTCTGAGCGATAGTCGAGGGCTCCGTCGCCGACTGTAATTCCGAGACCGCCAGCCGCAAGGAACTGCCGATGGGCGGCGCTGATGCCGTTGACGACGAGGGCGAGACCTACCATATCCTCCGGGCGGCGCCACCGCGCCCCCTTCAGGGCAAGCCCTGCCGAGGCGGCGCGATTCACATCGGTATATTCCCACGTCTGGTTTTTGCCATCGCTCCAACCCACGCGGACGAAGGCCCCGAGATTCTTGCGAATTTCCTGCTCCAGATTGATGGCGAAGCCGTACTTGTATCGGTACGCCGCGTCGAGCGCGATATTCTCGCCGAGGCTCGGATTATTGAGCGTCTCCTGATAGCTTCCCATGTGCGCCCGCTCAACGTAGGCAAGCAGGCGTATAGCTCCCGCTTGTCTTTTAGGTGAATATCGTCTTTCGACCTCCGCTACCGCGGACCAGGCCTTGTGCGGCGTCCAGTCCAGTCGCATTCCGTTCGCGACTTTCGACACCTGGAATGTGCCCAGCCGCCCGGCCCATGCGCGGCTGTTCAATTCGACCGCAGCGCCATTAGTAAAACCCAGCGTGTTCGCCGGATAGTCCCAGGTACCATTGTTTATGAAGGCCCAATTCATGAACTGGGATCGGGAGTCGTTGGCGTAGGCGTTGGTGTCAAATATATCTGTGGGGGTGAAGTGGCCTATCGTAAACGTCAGTCTCCGAACGTCCTTCGTACCACGCAATTCTAATGGCGCGTCATCGGCGGCTTCCTTCTCCCGGCCGAAACCGATCGTCTCGCGAAAAAAAGCGCGGCAGAGGTAGCCATCTGGATAAGTCTTGCCGATTCTATATGCCTCGCCATTCGGAAACCCCGCCATACCGAGCGTGTTGCTCAGGCCGTATCCTTGCCAGACGAGGCCGTCCGCGAAAAACTCTCCCCCACGCCACAAGCGTACGCCGCCCATCACATCCACGGATATTGTGTCTCTGACCTGGGCGCCAGGCGTAAGGCTATTCAGGCCAGTATATTCAGCAGGGAAAGAAGGGTGGCCTTGAGCGCCAACCGTGGACTGGAAGTGCAAGTTCCAAAGCTGGCTATCTGGCAGCGTCGAGTTGGTCGCGTTCTGGGGCTGGTCTGGGGGGGAACTTTCCTGCCCGCAAGCGGAGGGCGCGGCCATCGCCACCAGAAGGCACACTGCCCCCAGCCATCCGCACAACGTCCAGCGCCATGCCGCGCGCTTCCCGATCATGAATGCATAGATTCCAATCACGCGACTATCGATTCATCAGAAATTGCCCTTAAATCAAAACGCCCCTGGGAGCAAAAACTCCGCAGGGGCGATCCTGAAAAACCAGGTTGTGCAAACCCGGTTTCTCAAACCTCCTGGTGAGAGCTTTGGCTCCACACAACGTAGTGTCCCGTAACCCGGAACAGCCACATTAGACAAAGCCTTAGGCCGGCCTTGCCTGCTCCACCCGTTGGCCCGTCTCCGGGTTTCCGGGCAGTGGCTTATGTTTGCGTGGTAACCTCGCCTAACGAGGTTGAACCTTTTCCCACGGCATCTCACCAAAACTCGGCTGGCAAAAGGCCGCTTCTTTTCGTATAGCAGCGCGGCATTTCTCCTGTCAAGAAAAAAGGCCATCCGGACCAAAAAAGCTCAGCTTTCTTATAAATTCCCTGGCGTTCCCACAAAGGCGCGGCTCAGTCCTCTTCCCGCGTGACCCATTTAATGCCCTTCAGAAGCATGTCCTGGTATCGGGGATCGTTCCAAACCGCCTCTTCGTGGCCGAGGCTGTTGTAATAAACCCGGCCCTTTCCAAACATGCGCGTCCAGGCGATGGGCCATCCGTAATAGCGTCGGTGCACCGCAGGCTTGGTCAGGTCCACTGATGTGGGATCGAGCGCCAGTAGAACGTGCGAAGTGTCAGCCTGAAAATCAGCGATCTGGTAAATCTCGTCGCTAATCTGGAATGATTTTCCCAGCGAACTCACCAGCTTGCTGTTCGGGTCGACGACGTCTACCGTCACCAGTTGATGCCATGGGTGCTTATTGAAGTAGCCGCCGATGATCTTGTTGTAGACGCCCCACTCGTAGAACGTGTCGGTGGCGCTGTGGACGCCCACAAGACCATGCCCGGAGCGGATGAAATCAACGAAGGCACTCTTCTCTACGTCGGTCATCGGCAATTCGCCCGTCGTGTAGAACATGACTGCGTCATAATTCTTCAGGTTCTCTTTCGTGAATGCGCCGACATCTTCCGTCACTGTGATGTCAAAGGCCCCGGACTTCTCTCCAATTTCCTTCACAATTTGCTTGGATAACTCGATGCTTTGGTGACGGTATCCCTTCGACAGAGTCATGTAAAGCAACTTGCCTTTCCTGGCAGTCCGGGAATGGCCCACGCGAGGGACGGACACCAGCATAGCCACCAAAAGTAGCATTGAAAAATGTACCTTATATTTCAACATTGTTGCTCCTTGGTTACCGATGATTATTGTCACGGAGGGGTGAGGAATTTGTCTTTCAGGTCGATCGCTCCCTCCTTCTCTTGCGATATTCGCTGGTTATATTAGCACACACCGATGCCCGCGACCCCCGGCGACACGTTCCGGGTAGTGGGTCGACTTGATGCTGTAGCGGCGATTCCGCAAGGCGGGGTCGCCCAATGGCGGCGTAAAGCCGCCGCTACATCAAATTGACCCACTACCCAGGCTTCGGGTGATGTCCCCTTTTGAATGTAGCGCAGGCTGCTCCACCGTCTGCCTTACTTCAAATGACCGAAGTTGATGATGGAGTTGAAAACCAGCGCGTAGGAGCCGACGGTCTCCCCTCGATACACCGGGTTGTTGGCGAAGAGCAGCACATCTCCCTTGCCGAAGTGGGCCTGGACGACAGCCGGATGCTCGGCCACGGGATCGCCATTTTCGAGCAGACCCGACAAAAGCAAGTCTTTCATGGCCGCGTAGCGCAGAATGACTTGGGGCCGGTATTCGGCTGGAATCAAGAATGGGTTGTTACGTTCCTGTTCTTCATTGAGGGGAGTGGCTTGCCAGGGTTTCGGAGCCGGCAAGGGCAGAGCTTTCTCAGCGGGCCGGCCTTCGGGAGTGTCCTCGTCATCCGGACCGCCGCGACCGGTTGGGCGCTTGTATTCCTTTGCGGTGAGGATCTCGCGGTTGACGGTGAGATTACTCACGGTGAAGGCCAAGCCATCGGCGCTGTACAAAGGCACCGCGCCGTCATAGCCATAGGCGACCGGGTGCTTGTTATCCACCACCGCAGAATTCAAAACGCTGCCGACGACTTTCAGGGTTTTGCGCGGCGCCACAAAGACTCCCGGCGCCATGCCTTCCTCAATGGCGAACTGGGCCGTGTCTTCCGAGGTAATCAGCAAGCCGCCTTGTTGCACGAAATCTTTCAGATGGGCCAGGCCCGCTTCGCCCAAGCCGGGGCGCAGGTCCTCAGTCGAGTCCAGTTTTCCCAGATTCGGAGTAAGCGAACTGGTTTGCCAGGGCAATGCATTTCCCCACATAGGCAGACCATCCACAATCTGCTGAGCAGATGTGTGGGCCACCGGCGCGAAAACAATGACATCGTATTTCGAGCGCAGATCCGCCTCTTTTGATACGGTTTGCGTGCTGATGTAAGCGAACACCACATGCAATTCATCGAACGCGATGCGCCACCAACCTTCGGTTTGTGTGTTGAGCCAGGTGTGCATGAAAGCAATGCGGGGCGCCGCGGCCGAGTGAACCTTTACGGATGGCTGGCTGGCAATACTGACGGCAGCCAGATCGAATTGCCGCAACAAAGACTTCAGTTTTGCCGCTTCTACGCGGCCGATAATGAGCGAACCGGCTGCGAATTTGTGCCCCTCGCTTTCAAAGTTTTCTTCGCAGACAAACACATCGGCGGTACCGTGCAACGCATAAACCAGCGAAGCCAGACTGACCTGAGCCGAGTTATTCACAACATAGAAAGGTCCTGGTCCGACTTCGGCCGCCGGGATTTGGCTGAGGTCGGGGATTGGGGACATCGGCGCGGAGAGGATGCCGCGGTCGGTGACGCGCGACACCTTGGCGTTGAAAAGATCTCCGAAAGACCAGCCGGTGTCGTCGTAAGGGTCCTTCTGCGGGTCTTCGGGGGACCAGAACTGGCGATCGAGCAGAGCATCTGCTACGCGCGAGAATGGCTGGTCCATGCGAATGATAAAGCTGCCGGCAGGGAACGTTTGCGAGGTAGGTGGCGGCGTGCCCGGCTTTGGTTCTTCTCCATCCTTGCGGGGAGCCGGAGGCAGCGCCACCGTTGCCGCTTGCGTCAGGCGGTGTATCTCGACGTGCTGTAACGCCAACACTTTCAACAACTGCATCTGACGGTTCCAGAACCGGTCATCCGGCGCCAGGACGTAAGCTGCAGGCCCCGCATTGCCGGGCTTCTCGACCGAGCGCTTGCTTTTCAAGTAGAAGTTGGTCAGGAAGAGCTTGGCGTTGTGCGCAAAGTAAGAGAGGGCGGAAAGCAGCGCCGTTTGCTCGTAGTTATTGTTGTCGCGCTGGGACCACAAAACGGTTGGGTACGGCGGATTGGGCCGGTACCACGTGCGCGAATACTGATCGGGTGATAGCACACGCTTCTCTGTGTCCGCGCCGCCGTTGCCGAAGGTTTCGTACAGGCGGCTGATGCCATTATGTAAGCCGGCTAGGAACATCAGGTAGCCGGGGCTCCAGGTATCAAAGTTCCCATGTGTGAATGCGCCCGGCATGCCAAAACTTTGCATGCGCGCCATGTTGTCGGAAGCGAGCATCGACCACTCGTCAGTCAGGATGGGGTCAATCCAGGAATTGTAAGGTCCATCACCCACCGTGTTGTCGTAGAGAAACGGCACGGACTCGTGCAGGTCGTGAAGCACTTGCGCATGCCACTCGAGATAAGTGTTCAGAACGTTTTTCGTAAGGTCGAGCTTCATGGCCATAGCATCGCGATTGTTGTCGTGGGCAACATAGTGGCCCCAGTAGAGCAGGCGCGGCCAGTTCTGGCCAGGATGCGCTTTGTGCCATTTGTAGATGTCCACCATGCGGTCACGCCCATCCACTTCCACCACCGGGGTGATCAGCGTGATCATGTGAGTGCGAATGTATTGCACATAGGGGGCGTTGTCTACCGCCAACCGGTACGCCAGTTCCATCAGTGCCGTGGGCGCGCCGGTTTCCGGCGAATGGATGGCGCCGGTGATGTAGTAAACCGGAAACGACTGGCTGACCAGGGCCTGCGCCTTGGCGTCATCCAGTTGGAGGCTTCTGGGATCGGCGAGCTGCGCCAGACGTGCGCCGTTCTCTTTGGCTTGAGTAAGCAGCGACGCATCGGCAACCGCGACGGCGATCATCTCGCGCCCTTCCTCGCTATGGCCGATCGTGAAGACCTTCACCCGCGGGCTGGCAGCCGCAAGCAATCGAAAATATCGGTAAGTCTCTTCCGCATAGGGCAAAACGTCGGGCGCACCGGCCACATCCCCCAAAACTTTCGCGGGAGTTGGGATGGAACTGGACGCCGGAAGGTAATCGGTAAGAGGCGAATTCAAGGCCGGCGCAGTGGTGTACTTCCTGATGAGCTGCGTGTAGGATTCGTCGATAGGTTGCTTAGGATCACGCTGAAATGTTTCGGTCGCGGAAGTTTGCGCGCTGACGCATGTCGGGAGCGCCAGAATAGCCATTGTCATTACAGCGCAAAGCGCCCAAAATCGAACGGCAAACGCGAGTCGCAGATTATCGCACATCATGTAAGGCCTCCTTTGGCCTTGTACGCTTCTTCTCCGTGTTCTCTGTGGCCACGAATAAGGTTAAACACAGAGGTCACTGAGACCCTCCGCGTTCTCTGTGTTAAGACTTTAAAGGCACAGAGGACACGGAGAAGTTCGTTTGACTCTTCCTCACGATCACGGCAGCAAAGAAGCCGTCCATGGAGTGCAAATCAGGGCGAGTGCGCAAGTATCCCGGAGGATCAAACAGCGAGCTGAGCGCAGGGTATTCACATTTGAGCTCTGCCGGCGAAACGACTCGGTACCCTGGAGATTCTTCAAGTACGCGGTCGACGACGCATTCGTTTTCCTCCGGCTCCAGCGAGCATGTGGCATAAACCAGACGCCCCGCTGAAGATAGAGAGCCCAGCGCACTCTTGAGCATCTTCACCTGCGCCTCTGCCAAACGGGTCAGATCCGTCGGTCGAAGCCGCCATTTGATCTCGGGATTGCGCGCCAGCGTTCCTGTTCCCGAACAAGGCGCGTCCAGAAGAACTCGCTCAAATGGGCAGCGAAAGGGGAGCGCTTGCGTCGCATCGAGTCGAACCGCCAGCCACTGGACCTCTTTGGGAAGCCAATGCGGGAGCAGCCTTGCCATGGTGTGCAGCCGCGAGGCGCTCAGATCGCAGGTCACGAGAGCGCCGCTCCCGAGCGCCTGCGCGATTTGGCCGGCCTTAATCCCCGGGGCGGCGCACAAATCGAGGACTCGGCACCCCGCTTGCGGCACCAGCAGGTCTGCAACAAGCTGCGAGGCTTCACCCTGAATGACCACCCGACCTTGCCTCAGAGCATGGGACGCCTGCACATTCCCTGATTCAACCACCAGAGCGCGACTCGAAAACTTTCCCGCCTTGGTTCTTATCCCCTCCGCCGCCAACTCCTCGCGCAGGCGGGGAATGTCTTGTGCAAACTCTATCACTCGAAGTACTGTGGGCGGGACTTGGGTGCTCGCCCAGGCCAAGCGCAAGGCTACGTCGTTTCCAGCCGTCCCCGCTTGGGCAAAATTGTTCGCCCAGCGCTCGAGCAACCAGGCGGGAGTCGCGCGCCGCACACTGGCCAGCATTGCTTCGTCCAGCTCATCGAACCGCCGCGGCCTTATGGCGCCTCTGCCGGTCGGGCATTGGCGTAACACCGCGTTGACTAATCCCGCCGCTGACCGCTTGTGCGCAGCTTTCGTCATCTCCACGGCTTCATTCACCGCCGCTGCCTTCGGTACCCTTTCGAGGAACTGAATCTGGTAAACCCCCATGCGCAGTATCGTTGCTACCTCCAGGTCAAGGCGCTCCACAGGCTTCCCAGAAATCTCTCCAATCTGGAAGTCTAGCTCCCCACGCCAGCGCAAAACGCCCATCACGAGTTCCGTCGCTAGTCGTCGGTCCGCTTCTTTGAGCGCGGAGACTTCCTGGGTTTGAAGCAGGTCCGCACCAAACCCCCGGCCCGCTTCCACGCGCCGGAGAATACGATAGGCAGTTGTTCGGGCGGGCGAAATCGGCAAGGATGGCCTCCGCCTAGCTGGAATCTCTTACCCGCGGCCACGTTTGCTGAGCGCAGCACCGGCCCGTGTCATTCCGAGCGAAGCGAGGAATCTCGCCCTGAGTTGGGCGCGTAGAAGGGAAGAAGCAGAGCGAGATTCCTCGCTTCGCTCGGAATGACACTGAGCCAGGGGCTATTCCCCCAGCTTTTCGCCGGATGAGGGGCGCGCACCATTCAGGAAATCCCGCGCCAGCAAACGTTTTCGGCCTTCGAGCTGAAGCTCACAGACTTCCAGGAGCGTTCCCTGGCCGCACACCACACGCAGATTCCCCCGCTCGGGAAGAAGCGTGCCAGGCTCATCTCCCGGCCCAGCTTGGCCTGGCACGGGAGCAGCCGACCAGATGTGGAGATTCTTGGACCGAAAGGTTGTATAAGCTCCGGGCCATGGTCTTACTCCACGCACGCGCCACCAGATTTCCTCCGCCCTGTGCATCCAATCGATTCGGCCATCTTCCTTTTTCAAAAGCGGGGCGAATGTGGCCTGGGCATGATTCTGAGGTTGGGGTTGAATCTCGGCCCGAATGAGCTTGGGCAAGGTTTCCACCATCAAATCTGCGCCCACGCCGCTCAAACGCTCGGAGAGGGTTTCAGTTGTGTCCTCGTCTTGAATCGGGACTTCTCTTTTAAGCAGAACATCCCCTGTGTCGAGTCCTTCATCGATCTTCATGGTGGTGACGCCGGTGACGAATTCTCCCCGGATAATCGACCATTGAATCGGCGCTGCCCCACGATACTTGGGCAGGAGCGATGCATGCAGGTTAATGCATCCGTGTTTCGGAAGGTCGATCATCCATTTCGGGATGATATGCCCGTAGGCAACAACCACGATGAAGTCCGGACGGAACCTCGACAGGAAACCGGCAGTCAAATCTTCCTTGAGCTTTAGCGGTTGGAAGACCTCCAGGCCCGCCTTCAAGGCCGCTAGCTTCACCGGTGACGGCTTCACGTCGTAACCACGGCCGCTCGGTTCATCGGGGTTTGTCATCACCAGCTCAATGTCATGCTTCTCCGCGATCAGCCTTTCGAGGGTGGGGACGGCGAATTGTGGAGTGCCACAGAAAATGAGGGTCATTGGAGAGTAGTCAGTCGTCAGTTGTCAGTCGTCTGTTGTCTGTTGTCCGTGGTCCGTTGACCGGTTTCTTCGGGTTTCGCTTCTCAATCAACAAATTTACCAGGGCGGTATCCTGTGGCACCGGCGCGGGGCGCAGAGAGCGTCCACATGACGTATCTGCTTTAACTGACAACTGACGACTGACCACTGAAAACTGATTCCTCACCACTCTCCCGCCTTGACCATCCTTCGGACCTGGCGCTTGATGGAGTCCCGCTTCAGCCTGCTCAGATGAGAGATGAAGAGCTTCCCTACTAGATGCTCGGTTTCGTGGCAAAAAGCCCGCGCCAGCAAGCCCTCCCCGGAAAGGGTGAATTCCGTGCCGCTGAGATCCTGAGCGCGAACCGTGGCGTGCGACGGACGCGGCGTTTTGGCACGGAAATCCGGAAGGCTCAGGCAGCCTTCTTCTTCCACCTGCTCGCCCTCCGCGGTAATAATCTCCGGATTCACGAGCACCAATTTTGCACCGGGATCCTTGCCGCATGAAACGTCAATCACGCTGAGCTTCAAAGAGATGCCAATCTGTGGAGCGGCAAGTCCCACGCCGTTGGCGGCGTACATGGTCTCGAACATATCGGCCACGAGCTTTGTCAGACTTCCGTCGAATTGGGTCACCGGCGCCGCAGGCTTCTCCAGCACCTCTTGACCGTACTTGACAATTGGATAAATCATCAGAACTCTTTCACTTGCTCCAAATAGCCCAGAAAATTCCGCTTTGTTTCCCCCATCGAGTCACCCCCAAATTTCTCGAGGAATGACCGGCTTATGGTAAGGGCGAGCATGGCTTCACCGACCACGCCGGCAGCGGGCACCACGCATACGTCGGACCTCTCGTAAGCCGCCTTCACTGTCTCCTTAGTCTCGAAGTCCACAGACTCCAGGGGGCGACGCAGCGTCGAAATGGGTTTCACATAGCCCCGTACGACGATGTCTTCCCCGTTCGAAATTCCGCCTTCCAGCCCCCCAGCCCGGTTCGATTTGCGGGTGAAGCGAGAGCTTTCTCGGTCGTATCCGATTTCGTCATGGACGCGGGACCCGGGGCTTGCCGCGCCCTCGATCCCGTCGCCGATTTCAACCGCCTTGACCGCCTGGATAGACATCAGCGCCTGAGCTAATTGCCCGTCCAGGCGTTCATCCCACTGGGCAGATGAGCCAAGACCGGGTGGCACGCCATGGGCAATGACTTCGAAAGTCCCGCCCACGCTGTCGCGGGCTTCCAGAGCTTTGTCCACTTCTTCCTTCATGCGGGCTTCCACTGCCGGGTCCACACATCCCAGCATGATGTCCTCAACCGCGCGAAGCGCCAGCACCTTTTCAAACGAAACCGGCTCATCCCCGAGGACCACGCTTCCCACCGCAACCACATGGCTGGCAACTTCGATGCCGAATTCTTTCAGGAAGAGTTTGGCAAGGGCGCCCGCAGCCACGCGCGCCGCAGTCTCACGCGCGCTCGCCCTTTCAAGCACGTAGCGGGCCTCGGGGAAATTGTACTTAAGGCATCCCGCAAGGTCGGCATGCCCGGGACGTGGACGGGTGAGGGACTTATGCCTGGCCCGGGCTTCAGGACTGTCCTCGACGGCCAAGGCCTCCTTCCAGTTCTCCCAGTCGTGGTTTGAAATCAGCAGAGTAATGGGTGAACCAATGGTCCGGCCGCAACGAACCCCGGAGAGAAACTGGGCGGTGTCGGATTCAATCTTCATCCGCCCCCCGCGCCCGTAACCTCCCTGCCGGCGCTTGAGCTCTCTGTTTACGTAATCGAAGTCGACACACAGGCCCGCAGGCAATCCAGACAGGATCACCACCAAGGCTTGCCCGTGCGATTCGCCAGCCGTTTGAAAACGTAACATCGCCTCACTTGTACGTTCCGTTAGGAAACGTCTCCACTCTAGTAATATTAGCGAAATTGGGCGACCCGGTCAAAAGTCGCGTGGTGCCCCAATATGCGACGTAGGGCCGGGGCTTGCCCCGGCCAGGCCGCCCCAAGGGGTGGACCTACTAAATGGACGCATGATTTACCTACCGGCAGACCTCCGGTCGAACTATAATGGGAGTTGCTGCGGATGTTCGCCAAATATAGTGACGAGCATGGGTTGTAACTCCGCAGGTCGCAGCGCGGCACGCAGGTCGACGGTTTTTTCCGCCGGGAAAACCCAGGGCTAGCCCGGCAGGCACGAGCGCTCCGTAGGAATCCGGTCTTGCGATATCTTCTGCTCAGCGACATCCACTCGAATCTGGAAGCGCTGGAGGTGTGCCTCGAGCTGGCGCAGGGAAAGTACGAGCAAGTCTTGTGCCTAGGCGATCTGGTCGGTTACGGTCCCGACCCCAATGCCGTCATTGAAAAGATAAAGCCCCTGGCCTCGATCATCGTTCGCGGCAACCACGATAAGGCTTGTTCGGGCCACAAGGTCGCTGCGGAATTCAATCCCCTGGCGCGTCTTGCCACGGAGTGGACTCGGAATGAACTCACGCCCGAGCATTTTGGTTTCCTTCAGTGCCTTCCCGCCGGCCCGGTCCAACTCGACGGCTTTCAAATTGTTCACGGCTCTCCACTCGACGAAGATGATTATATCCTCGGGCCAGGCGAAGCATTCCCCTTGCTCAAGAGCCCGGAAACTCGGACTGTTTGCTTCGGCCACACGCACCGTCAGGGCGGATTCATGATTTCCCCCCAGGCACGCTTTCAGTCCATTCGCCTCCCGTTGATGAAAGACGGGCTGATCCTCGCTTTCCCCCTGGAAGACCAGGGCCGCTATCTGATCAACCCCGGGTCCATCGGGCAACCGCGGGATGGTGATTGGCGCGCCGCTTTCGCTATCTTTGATTCCGGGCAACGCATTGTCGAGTACTTCCGCACTGCCTATGACCTACCCGGGACGCAAGCCAAAATGCGGAAGGCCGGTTTGCCACAACTGCTCATCCAGCGGCTCGAGCACGGCCGGTGAAAGTCACACCAGGGCAGACTCGCGCCGCCCCAGGCCCTTTGGAGTGCGGCAGCTTGCTGCCGCTTTCCCTTAGGCCAGCTTGCTGGCCGTGCGCGGGTGTGCCGTGCGTGAGCAGGTGAGGCGGCGAGCAAGCTCGCTGCATCAAAGCGGCAGCAAGCTGCCGCACTCCAAAGGGCCTCAGAATTCCAAATAGACAGGCGTCACAGTCGGAGCTGCCTGGTTCCAGTCTACAGGTATGTGCTCGAAGGTGACGCGGAACGCCCTGCTTTCACCCGGCTTTAGGGGTAGTGTGCGCTCGCTCACGGGACGCGCCCTCTCGCGCAGGATCACCTGGCTGAGCATGTCCACGAAGGTCAGATCCAGGTCCAGTCTCCGCACGGTTTTTGTCCCCGCGTTCCTCACTCGGGCGTCCAGGTAAGTCACGTTATCCCCAAGAAAATTCTGCGCCGCGCTCATGCGCAAGTCGGTGAATTCGAGTTGGGGGAAGTAGGCCTTCTGCTCCTCAGTCGGAATAGCGCTGGCGGAGAACTGGGTGGCGCCGTGTGAGTGCCAAAAGAACACGACTACGGCAAGGAGCGCCAGCATCGCGGCCCCAACAATTAGGATTATGCGAAGTGTTGAAATGCCTTGATCTTTGAATCGCATCGTTTATACAAGTCAAGAAGTCGAGGAGTCGAAGAGTCGAGAAGTCAAGGAGTCGAGAGTCAAGAGTCGAGGAGTTCGACCTCCTTGGCGCTCGACTCCTCGACCTGTCAACTTGTAAACAGAGCGAGATTCCTAGCTACGCTCGGAATGACAAGCTTGGCAGGCGCTTCTTTCGTTGCGCACGAGGGTGGGAAGTTCGACTTTCCGACTTCGCGACTCCTCAACTCCTTGACTTCTCGATTCTTCCCGACTTCTCGATTGCTCTACGTCCCGGCCACAGTCAGGCCGGAAATCAGCAAGGTCGGAGAGGCAAGGGCGCTCCGAAACTCCAGGTCTGAGCCCACCATTTCGATGCGAGTCAGCATCTCTGCAAGGTTGCCCGCGATGGTGACTTCTTCGACTGGGTAAGCAAGCTCCCCCTTCTCGATCCACATCCCGGCAGCCCCACGCGAGTAATCCCCAGTCACCGTGTTTACACCAAACCCAATCAGCTCCGTCACGTAAAACCCGCTCTTCACGGAGCGCACAATTTCTTCCGGGGAATAAGGGCCAGCCGGCATATAGAAATTCTTGAGCCCCACACCGGGCGGGCCCGCGATCCCGCGCGAAGCATTGCCGGTGGTTTGCAAATTCAGTTTCCGAGCTGTGTAACAATTCAACAGGTAATTCTGAAGCACACCCTTTTCCACAACCGGCGTAATCGAAGAAGGTATTCCCTCCCCGTCAAATGGACGCGAACCGAAGCCGCCGGGGCGCAACCCATCATCCAGGACGGTAACGTTTTCGTTGGCCACCTTCTGACCCCGCTTGCCGGTCAGGAATGATGCGCTGCGATAAATCGCGTCCCCGCGCACGGCGTCGAACAAATGGCCGAGCAGGGAGCGGGCCGCCTCCGGATCAAAGACCACGGGCACCTGGCAGGTTGAAACCTTGCGCGCTCCAAGCTTGCGCAAGACACGCTGCGCAGCTTTCTGGCCTACCGCCTCAGGGGTTTCAAGCGCTGCCGCGCCCCGCGCCACCGAATACCAGTAGTCCCGCTGCATGCCCCCATCCTGCTGGGCGATCGGCGACACGGACAGGGCGCAATAAGATGAGCGGTAACTCCCCGCGAAGCCCAGCGAGTTGGCGTAGGCCATCGTCCCCTGGCTCGCCTCGAACCACGCGCCCTCGGAGTTTTGAATCCTCGCATCGGCCCCCAGCGCAGCCTCCTCGGCGCGACGCGCCAATTGGATCCGGTCCTCGATGGATAGCGATTCAACATCGCTCGAAAAAAGAGCGAGGTCGCCGGGATAGCATCCCAATTGGTTTGCTTCAGGAAGACCGCTTGCCGGGTCTTCGGAGGTCACCTTGGCCATGGCAATGGTCCGTTCCACAAGCCGCCCGAGCGAGGGGTCCGAAAAATCACTTGAAAAGGAACTGGCGCTTCGGATTCCGAGCAAGACACGCAATCCCAACGCCTTCGAGGCCGCCTCCTTCACACTTTCGATCTTTCCCAGCCTCAAGGTGGTGGAGAATTCATCCGCTTCGCGCACCACCACGTCGGTAGAGGTAGCGCCCGCGCGCTTTGCCCGATCCACTAAATCGCTAGCGATTTGTTCGAGCCCGATCATAAGGATGGTGAATAGTAAATAGTGAATAGTAAATTGTGAATTGCGGACACAGAGTTTGCTTTTTGCGCCGCGTCCGTGGCTTCTGAGGGCTACCTTTCCTTAATTTACTATTCACTATTCACTATTTACCATTCTTTCCGTCACTGAAACGATTGCAATCGCCCGAGCGCCGTTCCCCCCACGGTCAGCCGGCTTACTTTGATGGTGGGAATCCCGACACCCACGGGGACGCTCTGGCCGTCCTTCCCGCACGTACCAATTCCCGGGTCGAGCTTCAGATCATTCCCCACGGCGGTCACGCGTGTCAGCACGGTCGGGCCATCGCCAATCAGCGTGGCGCCTTTCACAGGCGTGGTCACTTGGCCATCTTCGATGAGATACGCTTCCGAGGCGGAAAAGACGAACTTCCCATTGGTAATGTCAACCTGCCCTCCGCCAAAAGACACCGCGTAAAGACCATGCTTTACCGAGCGGAGGATATCCTGCGGATCGTCGTTTCCGGCCAGCATGTAGGTATTGGTCATGCGAGGCATCGGAATGTGCTCGTAGCTCTCGCGTCTGCCGTTGCCCGTCCTGGTGGTCATCAGGATGCCGGCGCTCAGCTTATCTTCGAGATAGCCCCGCAAAACTCCATTTTCAATCAGCACCGTCTTCTGCGTCGGCTCGCCCTCGTCGTCCACATTCAGCGAACCACGCCGGGCGGGGATGGTTCCGTCATCGACCACGGTGCAGAGCTGGGAAGCCACACGCTGTCCGATGCGGCCGCTGAAGGCGGAAATCCCTTTGCGGTTGAAATCCGCCTCGAGCCCGTGCCCGATGGCCTCGTGCAGCAGGATGCCCGGCCAGCCTGGTCCCAACACGACTTCCATCTCACCCGCCGGCGCCTCGCGGGCCGCGAGCTGAACGATGGCCTGGCGCGCCGCCTCGCCAGCAAAATACTCCGGAGAATGTTCCCCGCGGAAGAATTCCAGGCCCACCCGACCGCCGCCGCCGCTCGACCCCGACTGCAAATTGCTTCCCTCTTTGGCTATGGTAAAAACTCCCAGGCGCACCAACGGCTGGAAATCGGTCACCACGCGGCCATCCGAGCCCGCAATCAGCACGTGGCGAATCTGGTCTCCAAAGCTGACGCGAACCTCTTTGATCCGCGTGTCGTAAGCGCGTGCTGCGCGGTCTGCGCTCAACACCAGTTCCAGCTTCTCAGTGAGCTCGCCTTCCGTGGCCGGCGACGTCACCGGATAATAGTTGTGGGCGTTCTCAACCGTGCTCAGCCCAACGCGGGAAACGTGCGCAGGCCCGCTGGCAATTCGCGCCGCGATCTTCGCCGCCTTAAGAATTCTCTCCGGCGCAAGGTCATCCGTGTAACCATAGCCCGTCTGCTCGCCAGCCAGTACGCGGATGCCGCAGCCCATCGAAATGCCTTCCGTAGCCGTCTTGACCAGTGACTCGTCCAGGAGGACGGAGGAGGTCGTAGTATGCTCAAAATATAGGTCGGCGTAGTCTCCCCCCTCCGAAAGCGCCGTCGCCAGATATCGCGAGAGGTCAGCTTCCGTCAACCCGTAGCGGTCGAAAAAGAAGCGTTCAGGATTATCCATGCTTGATTGTCGTAGCGCCGCCGCTTGCCCCGACCTGCCGTGGCTCCGGCGGCATCCTTACCCCCTAGCTGAGACTTGAGCCGTACATTCAGGTGATCGAGGGATTGACCAAGAGTTCAACCTAACATACGCACCCAAGCGTGTCAATTTTGGCCCTGGGTCAATGACTTGTTCCCTAGGGGCTTTCTTTCGCAGTTCTGTCCATTGTCCCCCCGTTGGGTTCAATGTCGCACAAAAGGGTGGGTTTTTGACCCCTTTTTTGGCTTTGATTTGGGTTCGTTTGCATTCAAAAACCAGTTCGTTTTGAGTTCGTTTTTTTGCACTTGTGCTGATACTGAAGGACTTATTGAGTTCGTTCCCTCTATTTTAGTATCTTTTTGTGCTTCCGATGCATTTCCCCCACCGCCGGGCTGGTTTCCAACCTCCTTCCCGCGCTGGCTTGCACTATCTCTCATTTGACCACTCGCATAGGCTACTACGACTCCAGCCTCGTGTCAAGGGCGCAGTGCGGGAGCTTTCCCCATTTTTTTGTCTGTGCGGTGCGATCCACCAGACTCTGCGCTCTATTCTGAGTGCCGCGCTCGTTTTCGGGTGTTTAGAACTAACCCCGGCGGAGGGGTGTCTTTATTGAAAACAAACCTCTTTTGCGTAGCCTCGCTGACTTGGGAACCCGCTCTCGCCCTTTCCGGAACTGGCTACACCGTACTTTTAAGGTTGACATTCAAGTGTGAGGAATCTCCCACATTTTGAAAACCATATCTTCTTTGCTTTCACTAGTTACGCCAAATAGGGACGAAATTTTGAGGAAACTCCTGCAAAGCGCAGGAGTTGGATTTAAGTTTGTGGGTCAAATGACCGCGGCCGGCCCTCCTTTGCGAGCGCTGCAACTTATGCTATAAGTGGGAGCTCTCCCGAGTGCGTGGCCAAGGCGACCGCGAAGAGAGCGCTCCTTGCTAGCATGCATTCGACTGTGGCAACCAAAGGTCGCGAACGCGCAGTTGCAGGTAGACGAATGAATAACCAGAGTCGAGAAAGAGATGCCGAGGAGACATCACTATGAACTCCGATATTGGGTCGCTCGTTCCCTCCGGTGACGTGACATCAGGTGCCACGATACCCGAGGTCTCGCTGATTCGCCTGTACACGTTGCGCGCCTCGTACCTTGTGTTGGCCCTCGGGCTCGGCGTGACTATCTGGCCCCTCGTCCTCCACCACACAAACGAGTTGGCGGCAACTAAAGGGATTCAGATCGCCTTGCTGGCTGGTCTCGGTGCGACGGCGGCATTGGGGCTTCGATATCCAGTGCAAATGTTGCCGGTATTGCTGTTCGAGCTGGTCTGGAAGGCGATATATCTCACAGCCTTTGCGCTGCCGCTATGGTCCGCTCACGAGATCAATGCGGCGGTGGCAGAAAATATAAAAGCCTGCCTGATGGTTGTTATTTTTATCCCCCTTATCCCATGGCGCTATGTGTTCGCGCATTACGTCCTGAAGCATGGTGATCGGTGGAAATAAGCCGTGGCGATATCGGTGGTCCCGCTGCCACCCCGCCAAGCATAGAACAACATCGTTGATTCGCGTCGTCTCCGATGTGCCGATGATCGCTGGGTGCGTCGTCGCTGATGGAGCGAGTAGCCGCGATAGCACTGCAGCTAGGCAGGCTGCGACGCTCACCGATTTGCCACTTGTCCACAATCAAAAACTGAGCTGCCGCACGGAGACGTGTCGCGGGTGGCGCCGATCCGCCGCGGCGGACCTTTTATGTTGGCGACCGTTAACAAGCCAGGACAGGCCACGGATAGGACGTGGTGACAGGGGTGTTGCGCGGGTTCGTGGGGCGCATACATGAAAGACAATTCATGCGCCGCTCGCGTCTACCAGCGAACTAAACCTTCAGGGTCTTCCACCAGCACGACCTCATACTTTTCCAACATCGGCATCAGGACGTTTTCCAGTTCGCGCTTCCAAAGCTCCCCTTCATAAAACTTTGCTTTCATCGGCTCGCGCGAAGAGAGATCCGGGAAGCCGCGCATAAAGAAGAACGTGTCAGGATCTTCGACCGAAAGAAATGGACCCAAGATTTTCATCCCAATTTCTGCGTGTGCCGGAATAGACTTGGAGCGGAATATCTCAAGAAACCGGGAGCGCATTCCGGGCTTGGTTTTATAGGTACGCATTTCGATGATCACTTGAGCACCTCCGTCAAAAGACTTGCACGGCAAGCGTAAAAAAGCAAGAATGCGCTCTGCGATAATTCGCGAGTGGCGCCGGTCCGCCGCGCCAGACCCTTTACATCGGCGCGCCTTAACAACTCAGGACAGGCCACAAACTTGCTCCCCGCCCATGGGGGGTGATGCGCAGGGCTTGACGCCGGTCGAGCGCCGTGGTATTACATTTATGACGATGTAATGAGGGAACATGGAATCTGCGATTACGGTCAAGGGCCAAGCCACGATTCCGAAGGCTATCCGGGAGCATCTCGGCTTGAAGCCGGGGGACCGCGTGAAGTTTTTTGTCCATCCTGACGGCACCGTGGTTCTCCTGCCCAAACTCCCCGTCTCGGCGCTAAGGGGCATGCTTGCGCGCCCCCGCCGGCCGGTGACCCTGCAGCGAATGCGTGAAGCCATCGCGGAGGGCGCCGCTGGGCTCGGTCCACACGCCCGACGCCGATGATAGGGCTCGACACCAACATCCTCGTTCGCTACCTCGCGCAGGATGACCCGGTTCAATCGCCGCTGGCCACGGACATTATCGAGTTCCGCTTGAGCGAGGAAAACCCCGGCTTTATCAGCATCGTGGCGATGGTCGAGACGGTCTGGGTCCTGGATCGCGCTTACGGCCTTGCCGACGATGAGATCGCTGCGGCTCTCGAGCGCATACTCCAGGCTGACACCTTGATTGTCGAAAACGAGCAGGAAGTGTTTACCGCGACGATCGCGCTCAAAGAGGGGGCCGGCTCGTTTGCCGGCGCCCTCATCGGGACGCTGGGGGCCCGGGCCGGCTGCGCCCGCACCTTGACCTTCGACAAGACGGCATTGCGACTCCCCGGCTTCGAGCTTCCCTGACCAAACCCCAAACGGGTGAACCAACCTAGCTCCGGCCCTCGGGGAGTGATCTCAACGAGGGAGCAAGCGCTGCAAGCTGACTTACCGGAAACTGACTCACTACAAGTAGCGGCGAGTTTACCTCGCCAAATGGCGGCGTAAAGCCGCCCCTACATCAAATTGACCCCTCACCCAAGCGGACTTCGCTTGACCATCTCCGTGAGTGGCCGTTAGAATGGATGAATTAATCTTTCCGTGAGGAACTGAGAAGAGGGACCTATGCTTGACGGACCTATCCCGGAGGGGCTTACTTTCGATGATGTTCTACTCCTGCCAGCCAGATCATCAGTCTTGCCAACCGAAGTCGATACCCAGACTAAGCTGACACGCCACATTGCTTTGAACATGCCTATCGTGAGCGCGGCCATGGACACGGTGACGGAATCTCGTCTAGCCATTGCGTTAGCTCAGCAGGGCGGCATGGGCATAGTCCACCGAAGCATGCCGATTGATTACCAGGCGCTTGAAGTGGACAAGGTCAAGCGCTCCGAGAGCGGCATGATTGTTGATCCGGTCACCGTGAGCCCGGAGAGCAAGATCTACGAGGCTCAGGACATTATGAAAAAGTACAAGATCTCCGGTGTTCCCGTGACGCGTGATGGCAAACTGATGGGAATCCTCACCAACCGCGATCTGCGATTTGAAACCCGTTTCGACCTGCCCGTCGAACAGGTGATGACTAAAGAGAATCTGATCACCGTGTCGGTGGGCACCACACTGGATGAAGCGGAGGCGATCCTTCACAAACATCGAGTGGAAAAGCTCCTAGTGGTCGATGAGAATTTCAACCTGAAGGGACTCATCACCGTAAAGGACATCCAGAAGCGATCGAAATACCCCAATGCCTGCAAGGATTCCCAGGGTCGCCTGCGAGTCGGCGCGGGGTTAGGGGCGACGGGGGATTTTCTGGAGCGGGCGGCAGAACTGGTGAAAGCCAAGGTTGATGTTCTGGTCGTGGATACGGCGCATGGTCACTCGTCTCGGGTGATGGAGGCGGTGCGCAGAATCAAGCATATGTTCCCTGACGTTGACCTCATCGCCGGCAATGTCGCGACGTTCCAAGGGGCTAGCGATTTGATCCAGTTGGGGGTGGACGGAGTGAAGGTCGGCGTCGGCCCTGGCTCCATTTGCACCACTCGCGTGGTGACGGGGGCAGGAGTGCCCCAAGTGACGGCGATCGCGGAATGCGCGCGCGCCGCGCGCGCTGCCGCCGTGCCCCTCGTCGCCGATGGCGGCATCAAGTATTCCGGTGACATATCCAAGGCCATCGCGGCAGGAGCCAGTTCCGTTATGATTGGCAGCCTCTTCGCCGGGACTGAGGAGAGCCCGGGCGAATCCATCCTTTACCAGGGGCGCAGCTTCAAATCCTACCGCGGGATGGGCTCCATCGCTGCTATGGCCGCCGGCTCCGGAGACCGGTACGCCCAGGAAGCGGCCGTGGCCCGAGGCGAGGTGACCAAACTGGTGCCAGAAGGTATCGAAGGACGTGTGCCTTACAAAGGGCTCTTGGAAGACTTGGTGAGTCAACTTGTGGGAGGGCTTCGCTCCGGTATGGGCTATTGCGGATGCGCCACCATTGAAGAACTCCAGAACAAGGGGCGCTTCATACGCATCACTGCCGCCGGCTTGAGAGAGAGTCACGTTCACGACGTTATCATCACCAAGGAAGCGCCCAACTACTCGGTTGACTGACCCTCAACAGCACCTTCGTCCCATCTATTTGCGGCCCCGCGTGGTTCTGGTGTGGGTTGTCACCGTCGCTTGGGCGGGCGCCATCTCAGTGCTTTCCACCGGGGCTTACAGCGGTTCCGTTACGGGCTGGCTCCTGGCGCAGCTTCTCGTTTCACTGCATATTCACCTTACTCCCCAAACCTTCGCGACAGTTCATTTCTTAATTCGGAAGCTCGCGCATTGCACCGAATACGCAATTTTCGCCCTGCTCCTCTACCACTCCTTCGAACCCCGGCACCCTGAACGCTGGGACACTCGAGGCGCGTTAGGCGCTCTACTTGTCGCCGGCCTGTTCTCCTTGGCGGATGAATACCACCAGAGTTTCGTTCCCGGCAGGACCGCCTCCTTGGCGGACTGTGGCATTGACACGGCTGGAGCTCTCTTAGGGATGGTCCTTCTCTATGCGGGCAGGCAGCTTCACAGGCTGCGGAAAAACCCTTGATTAGTGAGGGAGCAGCGATCCCACGACTGCGGGATCGCCACAACTTCAATCTCTGCAACATGCATATGGCGGCGTAAAGCCGCCGCTATGCTTTTTCCGCAGCCTGTTCAAGCCAGCCACAAAAGTATAGCCGCAGAGAATGAGAGTAAGGCGGAAATGAAGAAGGGGACAGGGGGAGAATAGTGGCGCCACAGCCACCCCGCCACCAGGCTTGCGGGAAGGGCCGTCACGCCTACCAGCCAGTTGAACACCCCGAAAACAGACCCTCGAGATGAGCTGGGAACCAGGTCCGCAATCCAGGCGCGAAGGACGCCTTCCGTCATCGCATAGTACATCCCATATACTGCGAACAGAAACCACACAAACTGTGGTCCCCGCACGAGCGAGAATCCCAGGTAGACCGCGCCGTAGAGGAAGTAGCCGAGCACCACGAGCGTACGGCGAGGGATTTGGTCCGAGATCTTTCCCGCCGGCCAGCTCAGCGACGTGTATACCAGATTGAAAAGCAACCCTAAGCCCGGCGCCAGCGCGGCACGAACCCCCAGGTTTTGGGCTCGCATTATCAGGAATAGGTCCGATGACTTGCCTAGCGAGAACAAGCCCACGGCAACCAGTATAACGATCAGATTCTTGTTCCAGTTGACGGGATGTAGGGGCGGTTCGTCCTGCGGCCCAGAGCCTTCGGGCGACGGGTCGCGAACCGCCCCTGCATGCTCCCCAGGACGAGCCTCCGACACCCCAAACCAGACCAGCAGGATGCAGACCGCTCCCGGAATTGTAGCCAACCAAAAAACCTTGCGCACGTCACCGGAGAACAAAGGTAAGAATGCAAGTGCGCACAGCGGGCCCAGAACTGCTCCTGCGGTATCCATGGCTTGGCGTAAACCAAACGCAGAGCCACGCTGTGCTTGGGAAACCGAATCCGCAATCAAGGCGTCGCGAGGCGGTTCGCGCAAACCTTTGGCGGCCCGGTCGGCAAAACGCACCCAGAATACTTGACCCCAGGACGTAGCCACCGCAAGGCATGGCTTGACGATATTGGCTACCGTGTAGCCAGCCGCCACAAGCGGCTTTCGTCGCCGGAGACGGTCGGAGATCCAACCTGATAGAAGCCGTGCAAAACTAGACACGGACTCGGCCCAACCTTCAATCAACCCGAAAGCCAAGGGGCTGGCACCCAGGACGCCGACCAGGAACTGGGGCAGAAGCCAGTAGCTCATTTCCGTGGCCGTATCGTTGAAAAAAGCCACCCAGGAGAGTACCCATATGTTGCGGGGCAACCGGGCGGAACTCCCTGCTGCGTCTTCGTGTTTACCGGTAAGTACGGGCATCGCTCGGGCCAAAAAAAAGAAAAATCCCGACCCGGAGTTGACTGCTCCGGCTCGGGATTCTGGTGGGGCGACTAGTGGATCGCCCCAGCTAACTCATCAAAGTGTTACTTCTTCTCGTCCTCTTCGGGCGGTGGGGGCTGCTCCTCGGCCTTGGCTTTTTCCGCCGCCTTCTGCTTGGCTTCCGCCCTCTTCGCCCGCTTTTCTGCCAATTTCTGGAGGACCTCGGAACCTACCAGTTCCAGCACGGCCAAGTCAGCTCCGTCACCCTTTCGCCAACCGGTGCGCACAATCCGCGTATACCCGCCCCTGCGCTCGGCGTAACGCTGGGCGAAATCACCGAAGAGCAACTTGAGCGCGGCAGGGTCCAGGAGGTAGCCGGCTGCCAGTCGGCGGGCATGCAGGTCGCCCCGTTTTCCCAGGGTGATCATCCGCTCGACAACGGGACGAGCCGCCTTTGCCTTGGCCACTGTGGTCTCGATCCGCTCTCGGAGAATCAACGAGGTGACCAGGCTGCGCAGGAGGGCGCGGCGGTGCGAGGTGTTCCGACTCAGTTTCTTCCCGTAATTACGATGTCGCATCTTGCAAACCCCGAAATTCGAAAATCGAAACTCGAAACCCGAAAACTGGAAAATGGAGGCGATTGAGGAATTTCGACCTTCGAGTTCCGAGTCTTAGATGTCAGACCTGCTGTGGTGGCGGCTCCTGAGGAGGCGGTACAAGAGGATTACCCTTCTCGTCAGTCCTCATGCCCAAGCTCAGGCCCATAGCGCTGAGGATTTCCTTGATCTCATTCAAGGATTTTCGGCCGAAGTTCTTGGTCTTCAGCATCTCCTGCTCGCTTTTCTGAACCAATTCGCGGATGGTAGTTATGTTCGCGTTCTTGAGGCAGTTGTAAGACCGGACCGAAAGCTCCAACTCCTCGACCGAGCGATCCAGGTTCTCGTTGTAGACCGGGGCCGGCTTCTCCTGGGGAGCCTGTTCCAGCTCGGACTCTTCTTCAATGTTAATAAAGATGGCGGTGTGATCTTTGAGAAGCTTGGCCGCCAATCCAGTTGCATCCTGCGGCGTGACTGCGCCGTTGGTCCAGACGTCCAGGGTCAGCTTATCGTAGTCAGTCATCTGCCCCAGGCGGGCGGCCTCCACGGTGTAGTTCACCTTGCGGATAGGAGAGTGCACGGAGTCCACAGGGATGTACCCGATGGGCAGGTCTTCATCAAAATTCTTCTCCGCCGAGACGTAACCCCGGCCGATCTTGACGCGCATCTCGATATGCAAGCTTCCACCTTCGCTGACGGTAGCGATATGAACGTCCTTATCGAGAATGTCCACATCCGCATCTTCCTGGATCATCCGGGAGGTCACTTCACCTTGCTTGTCCACAATCAGATGCAAGGTCTTGGGGCCCTCCACGTGCATCTTCAAAGGAATCTGCTTGAGGTTCAGGATGATGTCAGTGGCGTCCTCTACCACCCCCGGGATGGAAGAGAACTCGTGCATGACGCCCTCGATCTTCACGGCCGTGATGGCAGCTCCCTCGATCGAAGAAAGCAACACCCGGCGCAGGGCATTTCCGATGGTGGTCCCAAACCCACGTTCAAAAGGTTGGGCCGAGAACTGACCATACTTGTCGGTCAGCGTATCCATATTACAAACCAAGCGCTTGGGTTTCTGAAAGCCTTTCCAAAGCATTGCGTTCGTACCTCCCTGAGGCCCGACTTTACCGGGCTCTCCTGATCCCTACTGCCCAACTCATTTCGAGTAGAGTTCCACAATCATCTGTTCCTGGATGGGGAAATTCACATCCTCGCGCTTGGGCCAAGAGACGACCCGCGCCTTCAGCGTTTCCCTGTTTAACTCCAACCAAGGCGGAACTGCCTTGTTCCCCGTCAAGTCGAGGGCTTGTTGGATAGCAGGCAGTTGCCGGCTCTTTTCACGGACCGCGATTTCCTGCCCGGGGGAAACCGGAAACGACGGAATGTTCACTTTGCGCCCCCCAAGTTCAATGTGACCATGCCGAACCAGTTGCCGGGCCTGGGCGCGTGAGGTGGCAAGGCCCAGGCGGTAGGTGACGTTGTCTAAACGCCGCTCGAGCATGAGCAACAAGTTCTCGCCCGTGACGCCCCGCATCCGCGCCGCCTTTTCAAAATAGGTCCGGAATTGATCTTCCAGAATGCCGTAAAGCCGGCGAACCTTCTGTTTCTCTCGGAGCTGGAGTCCATAGCCGACGAGTTTTGGGCGGCGCGCCTTACCATGCTGGCCCGGCGCAAAGTTACGCTTCTCAATGGCGCACTTGTCCGTGAGACACCGGCGCCCTTTCAGAAAGAGCTTTGTCCCTTCGCGCCGACAGAGCCGACAAACTGCTTCCCGATACCTTGCCAATCCAACCTCCTTCAAAAGCAGTGACGAGTGACAAGTGACGAGCAAACTTGCCATCGCGATTTACTGCTGGTTTGTTACTGGTCACTCGTCACTTGTCACTTGTCACTGCCCTACACCCTCCTGCGCTTGGGCGGCCTGCACCCGTTATGAGGTATGGGTGTCACGTCCTTGATGTTGCGAACCTCCAACCCGGCGGTCGCCAGCGCGCGAATGGCCGATTCCCGGCCAGAGCCAGGCCCCTTCACACGCACTTCTACGCTTCGCATTCCGTGATCACGTGCAGCGTTGGCTACCCGCAGCGCAGCTTGCTGGGCAGCGAAGGGCGTCCCTTTGCGCGAACCCTTGAAGCCCAGCGAACCCGCGCTGGACCAGCAGACCAGCTTCCCATCAGGGTCGGTGATACTCACAAGCGTATTATTGAACGACGCCTGAATGTGGACAATGCCCGCCGGGACGATCCGCTTTTCCTTCTTCTTGAAGACCTTTTTCTTGCCTGCCTTTGCTACCGCTTTCGCCATGTCTCCTCACCGTGCGCCCTCAAGCCCCGCACGCCAACTATGTCTTGGCCATGGAACGCTTCTTATTCGCAATAGTGCCTTTTCGCGGTCCCTTGCGGGTTCGCGCGTTGGTATGCGTGCGCTGTCCGCGTACCGGAAGACTGCGCCGATGGCGCATACCGCGGTAGGAGCCGATTTCGATCAATCTTCTGAGGTTCATCGCCAGCTCTTTCCGCAAGTCGCCTTCCACTCCGCCCTCTTCTTCGATGATTTGGCGGATCCTCGTAACCTCGTCTTCGGTCAAGTCCTTGACCTTTTTATCAGGGTTAACCCCGGCACGCATCAGAATGGACATTGAGCGCGCTCGGCCGATGCCGTAGATGTACGTTAGACCAATTTCCGCCCTCTTTTTGGGGGGCAAGTCAACACCAGAAATGCGTGCCATGTTTCACCTCGAACTCATCCTTGCCGCTGCTTGTGCTTCGGGTTTTCGCAGATCACCCTCACCACGCCAGCACGGCGCACGATCTTGCACTTCGAACAGATCTTCTTGACCGACGAACGAACCTTCATCTCTACCTCGCGCCTATCCGAAATTCGAAATTCGAAAACCGAAATTCAAAACCAGAAAACAGACCGATAGGTCATTCTTGCGTAAGGCCTGCTAAAGGGAGTCCATCCTTCACTCCATGGCCCCCTGCTTTCGCGGGGGTGACGTGGCGCGCAGCGAGTTTCCATCTTCGAAGTTCGAATTTCGCGTTTCGATTTTCCCTCACTTATACCGGAAGACGATCCGCCCGCGAGTCAGGTCGTACGGAGAAAGCTCCACGGCCACTTTGTCCCCGGGAAGAATGCGAATGAAATTCTTCCTCATCTTACCCGAGATGTGCGCCAAGACCTGGTGTTTGTTATCCAGCTCCACGCGGAACATCGCGTTCGGCAGAGCTTCCAGGACCGTCGCCACAACTTCTATTGCGTCTTCCTTAGCCATACCTGCCCCGTAGGGGTACGCCATGGCGTCCCCCTACCCCGGACGCTATTGCAGCGTCAAAATATCCGGACCATTGCGGGTGACAGCCACCATGTGCTCGAAGTGGGCGGACAAGGCACCGTCCACAGTCACTGCGGTCCAGTTGTCGGCAAGGACTCGAACCGCCGGCCCACCGGCATTAACCATGGGTTCGATGGCCAGAACCATCCCCTGCTTGAGCACCGGTCCGTGTCCCGGCAGCCCGAAGTTGGGGATTTGCGGCTCTTCGTGGAGCTGACGCCCAATGCCGTGACCCACAAACTCTCGAACCACAGAATACCCGTTTTCTTCCACGTGTCGCTGCACGGCAGCGCAAATATCCCCCAACCGATTTCCGAGCTGGGCCTGGTCAATGGCAAGCTGCAACGACTCCTGAGTAACTCGCAGCAGCCTTTGCGTTGACTCCGAAATCTCGCCCACCGGCACGGTGATCGCCGAATCACCGTAGTATCCATCAACCACCACGCCCATGTCCAAACTAAGTATATCCCCTCTCTTGAGGCAGCGCTCGGAGGGAATCCCGTGTATGACCTCGTTATTCGCCGAAGCGCACAAACAACACGGGTAACCCCTGTAGCCTTTGAACGCCGGTTGTGCGCCTAATTGGGCTATGCGCCGCTCGATATACTTTTCCAAATCCAACGTGCTGACTCCGGGATGCACCCGCTCCCGAAGCTCTTCGAGCAGTCCTCTCACCATCCTGCCACTGCGTCTGAGCCTTTCAATTTCAGCCGGTGACTTGCAAATGATCATGCCTTCCCCAAAAAATCGATCAGCTCCTTTGCAATGAGCTCCGGCCCCCGGTTGCCATCAACCTCTTCAAGAACGCCTTTCCTCCGGTAATAGTCGATCAGCGGGCTTGTCTGCTTCTCGTAGGCAACCAGCCGTTGGCGGATAGTCTCCTCGCTGTCATCCGCCCGCTGCAAGAGTTTCCCGCCATCCTTGTCGCATACGCCCTCGACCTTAGGAGGGCTGAAGAAAATGTTATAGATTTCGCCACACACCGAGCAAGTGCGGCGTCCGGTCAGCCGCTTCAGAAGCAAGTCTCGATCGACCTTGATGTCAAGGACCAGGGGATTTCCTTTCCCTTTCGCCTGCAACATCCTGTCCACGAACTCCGCCTGCGCGAGGGTGCGAGGAAAACCGTCTAGGATAAACCCTCGCTGGCAGTCGGGCTGGCCGATCCTCTGCTCCACAATGCCGCAGACAACCTCGTCTGGAACCAACTCCCCCGCTTCCATCTTGGCCTTGGCGGCGAGTCCCAGGGGAGTCTGATTTCGCGCTGCTTCCCGCAGCATGTCGCCAGTTGAAATCTGCGGAATCGAAAAGTGTCTGGAGACTTCGCGCGCCTGAGTGCCCTTTCCTGCCCCGGGAGCACCCAGAAATATTAGGGCTTGCCATCTCACTTTCGTCCTCTTTCCCGCCTCAAAAAGACCTCCGTCCTCGCACGCGTCCCTTCTTCAGAAAACCTTCATAGTGGCGCATAATCAACTGCGCTTCTACTTGCTGAACAGTGTCCATGGCCACGCCCACGACGATCAATAACGAAGTTCCACCGAAGTAGAAATTCACGTTCAGCCCGTGGAGCAGCCAGGCAGGAAGGTTGGCGTCAAACCACGCTCCCCCCAGCCAAGCGGGCAAGTGGTTGACGCGCAGACCTGCAAGCATGATTTCCGGGATCAATGCGACCAGGGCTAAATACAGCCCTCCAACCCAAGTGATCTTCGTAAGAACATCATCCAAATGATCGGCCGTGCGCTTACCCGGGCGAATGCCGGGGATGAAGCCGCCTTGCTTACGGACGTTATCAGCCACTTCATCCGGGTTATAGACAATCGAAAGGTAAAAGTGAGCAAAAAACATTATCAAGATCACGTAACTGAAGGTGTATAAAGGCTCACCCCAGGCAAAGAGGCTGACAAACTTAGCGATTATGCTCCCCAAAATACTGCTCTTGGATAGGAACAACCCCACCGTTTGCGGGAAGGTCAGGATCGAGACGGCAAAGATGATGGGCATCACGCCCCCGCTGTTTACTTTCAGCGGAAGGTGGGTTGAGACACCCCCCACCACTTTTCGGCCTACAATCCGCTTCGCGTACTGGATTGGAATGCGCCGTTCTCCACGCTCTACCAGGACGATAAATGCAACAATCGTCACCATGAATACCAACAACAGCAGGAGGACGGGAAAGCTCCAAACGCGCGTGACGAAGACCTTTTCATAAAGGTCAGCTATGCCGCGAGGCAGACCCACCACGATTCCGGCGAAGATGAGCAGCGACATGCCGTTACCGATTCCCCGCGAGGTGATCTGCTCGCCCAACCACATGATGAAGACTGAGCCAGCGGTAAGCGTCAGAACTGTCGAAAAAACAAATGCAGGTCCGGGATTGGTCACCAACTGCGTGCCCTGGGCAGTTTGCCTTTGAAGAGCGGCCGCAATACCGAGTGCCTGGAAGGCGCTCAGGCCCACGGTGAGCCAGCGCGTGTACTCCGTAATCTTTCGCCGGCCAAGTTCCCCTTCCTTCTTTAGCTTTTCCAGGGTAGGCGAAACCACACCCAGCAACTGGAGAATAATTGACGCCGTAATATACGGCATGATTCCCAGCGCAAAGATGGTCAGGCGGCGCAGGCTGCCGCCCGAAAACATGGCCAGCAATCCAAAAAGGCCGCCTCCCAACGACTGATTAAACATCTGCTCAAAAACATCGGCATTGATGCCGGGCGTCGGTATGAAGGCGCCTAGACGGTACACCGCCAGCATGGCGAGAGTAAAGAGGATGCGCCTGCGGAGATCCGGAATCTCAGTGATGCTTTTAAGGGACTCGATCATGCGGAAATAACCTCAGCCATCCCTCCTGCCTTTTGGATCTTTTCCCGTGCCGATTTCGAAAAGTGGTGGGCCGCGATCTTAAGCGCAACTTTCAATTCTCCATCACCGAGGATCTTCAAGCCGTCTCGCAGGTCCTTGACGTAGCCGCGTTGCACGAGCAGTTCGGGAGTGATCGTCTCTTCCGGGGTAAAGTCCTGAAGGTCCCTCAAGTTCACTAGCGCGTAGTGCTTCTTGAATATGTTCGTAAACCCGCGCTTGGGAAGCCGTCGATGCAGGGGCATCTGCCCGCCTTCGAACCCGGGGCGCATCCTCGCCCCAGTCCTCGACCGCTGCCCTTTTGAGCCGCGTGTGGCGGTCTTGCCGTGGCCTGAACCCATCCCCTGGCCGATCCGTTTGCGCCGCTTCTTTGCACCCCGAGGTGGGCGGAGCGTTCCAATGTGCGTTGCCATATGGTTATTGCCTGCTTCGTTCAAGCTTTAGGCTGGTCTTCCTCCAAACCAGCCTCTTCACCCGCTTTAGCGCTTTCCCCCGCACCGGCGTCTGCTGACATCTTTGTCTCCGTTGCAGCCAGATCCCCCGGTGTTTCAGTCGCACCTTCAGCGGCCGCCGGAGCGTCCAAGGGTTGCGGCTCATCAGCGGCTGCCCCTGGAGCGCCCGTCACCTCCCCCGTCGCGGCAGCCTCGGTCTTCTCGGTTTCCTCAGCGGGAGTCTCAGGGGCAGTTTCGGCCAGCTTCGGCGCCACAGCTTGCGGCGCGTAAATGGTGTACTCGGGCACCGAGGTCCACGCCGCTTTCGAAGCTGCTTCCACAATCTTGACCAGATGGGGAACCTTCGCGACCAAACCGCGAATCTGAGGCGTGTCCGGTCGTTCCACCTCCTGATTCAACTTCTTTAGTCCCAGACTTCGAACGATACGCTTCTGGTGGTAGGTAAAGCCTATCCCGCTGCGAACCCATTTGATGCGAATAGTTCTTTGAGCCTTATCGGACACAGTTGCTTGACCCCTTTAAAGTTCTTGCGCGTTCTTGCCCCGCATGGTCGCCACTTCTTCTGCGCTGCGAAGCTGGAGGAGGCCATCCATGGTCGCCTTCACCACGTTGTAGGGATTGGTGGTCCCCAGCGACTTCGTCAATACGTTCTGAATTCCTGCTGCCTCAACTACCGCGCGCACGGCCCCACCCGCAATCACTCCGGTTCCAGCCGAGGCAGGCTTCAGCAGCACCTTCCCGGCGCCGTAGTGCCCAATGACCATATGCGGAATCGTCGTCGCCGTGACATGAACCTTGACGAGCGCCTTCTTGGCGGCTTCGATGCCCTTACGGATGGCCATCGGAACCTCGCGCGCTTTGCCCGATCCATAACCGACGGTTCCCGCCCCGTCGCCCACCACCACCAGCGCTGAAAAGCTCAGGTTCTTGCCACCCTTGACCACCTTGGTGACACGGTTGATAGATACCACCTGATCCTTGAGTTGCAGCGCGTTCGCATCAATCCGATTTGCCAACGCTTCCCTCCCCGCCATCGCCCCTAAAATTTGAGTCCCGCTTCGCGCGCCGCGTCGGCCAAGGCCTTTACCCGCCCGTGATAGGCGTACCCGCCACGGTCGAACACCACGCGCGATATTCCGGCTGCACTGGCGCGCTTTGCCAGCGCCTGTCCCACTACTTTTGCCGCAGCGATATTCCCGCCCGTCTTCAGCGTCGTTCGGACTTCCTTGTCCCGGGTGGAAGCGGACACCAGCGTCTGCCCCCGGAGGTCATCAACAATCTGCCCATAGATATGATTGATGGACCGGAAGACACTGAGCCGGGGCAGTTGCGCCCGGCCATGCATTCGTGTTCGGATTCGAGCGTGAATCCGCCGGCGCGCTGTGTTCTTGGAAACCATTTGCAACATATTGCGCTCTCCGCCAGAGTCTTGCTTATTGGCCAGTCTTCGCAGCTCCGCCCGCGGCCGCTGCCGCCTTGCCGACCTTCTTCTTCAGCCGCTCGCCAGTGTAACGGACACCCTTGTTCTTGTACGGATCGGGAGGCCGCAAGCCACGAATCTCCGCCGCCATTTGTCCTACTCGCTGTTTGTCTGCGCCCCTGACCACCACGTGGGTCAGCTTCTCGACGGCGATCGTCAGCCCCTCCGGAATTGGCATCTCAATGGGATGCGAATAACCGAGGGTAAACACGACGGATTTGCCTTTGACCTCTGCCCGGTATCCAATCCCCACAATGTCCAAGTGCTTTTCGAAGCCTTGGGTAACCCCACGCACAGCGTTGACGAGAAGGCTGCGGGCCAAGCCGTGTAATGCCGCCTGCTCGCTGCGCTCCCGTTTAACCACGTACTGGCCGTCCTGCTTCTCAAAGTGGATGCCCGGAGGTATGGGCACCCTGAGGGTTCCTTTCGGTCCCGTGACCACCATGACTTCCCCATCCGGCTGCACCGTTACAGGGGAGGGTACTTGAACGGGCTTGGTACCAATTCTTGACATAATCTTTATTCCAAGGCCGCAGCCTCGCTTCTCGCCTCAGCTTCCGGCCAGCTTATCATGCCACTCCGCAGAAGAAGCGTAGCCGCATTAAGATACGACGCAGAGAATCTCGCCTCCAACGCCGGCTCGACGAGCTTGTTTTCCGGTCATCACTCCACGTGGGGTGGTGAGGATGTTTACTCCCAGTCCCCCCTGCACCTTGGGAATTTCCCGGGCCCCGGCATAGACGCGCAGCCCGGGCCTTGAGACACGGTCTATGCTGGTGATGACGTTTTCCCCGTCTGCCCCATAGCGGAGAACAATTCTCAGAACTTTCTTCTTGCCCTCTTCACTCACTTTGAAGTTGCTGATGTAGCCCTCGTCCTTCAAAATGCGCGCAACCTCGACCTTCAGTTTCGAGGAGGGCATGTCAACTCGCAGGTGCCGGGCTTGAATCCCGTTTCGAATTCGAGTCAACATGTCCGCAATGGAACCTGTCAC
>Ga0326727_10004261_pt1 | contig 43490 bp, 26 predicted proteins | sample MB2enrmetagenome_FD_207643 | JGI IMG/M metagenome (GOLD analysis project Ga0326727, IMG submission 207643) | Lab enriched peat soil microbial communities from McLean, Ithaca, NY, United States - MB29MY | ecosystem: Environmental > Terrestrial > Soil > Wetlands > Peat | place: USA: New York... | reverse complement strand
CTGATCGCGCAGGCCGGCAGCCTCACGGCTGCAAAGCTCGCAGCCACGAAGGTGCTCCTGTGCTTCGGTGGAGGCTTCTCCTGCCAGCCACTCCGCGAATTGTTCATCGCTCATGTGTTTCATAATTCATTCCTCTGCTGCCGCAGCGCGTTGATCGCTCGCGACAGGTGAGACTTCACGGTTCCGCTCTCGATCCCCATCGCCTCGGCGATCTCTTCGAGCGAGAGCTCCTCGATAAACCGAAGATGGAATACGGTCTGCTGCTGCGGAGAGAGGGATTTCACCGCTTCCAGCGTCTGCCGCAGTTGCTCGCGCGCGATCAGCGTACGGTCGGCGCGCGGAGCTGCATCCTCGGCCAGTTCCGCAGCCATCAGGCTCTCGCGCGGGTCCACGCCGCGCAGACGCCGCCAGAAGCCCTGCCGCCGGCTGCGCTGGTAATCGCGAGCCAGGTTGATGGCGATGCGAACCAGCCAGGTCTGCACCGTGCTTTCGCCGCGAAAGTCGCCGCGCGCGCGATAGGCCTTCAGGAAGCACTCCTGGGTTAGGGTTGCGGCGGCGTCTTCGTCGCGCAACTCGCACCACAGCATGCGGTAGATTCGCCCCTGGTGCTCGCGCACAATCTCGTCGAACTTCGAGGCGGTCCATCCAGCCTGGCCTGCCGCTGTCACTGTCAAGGTCTCTTCCATAGCCGCTCACCCCATTGGACGGCGAGCAGCGACGCGGGTTTACAAATCGAGCGCGCTGGAAGTCTATGCCAGCGCGAAGGCAGGCGCCACCACTCGCGCGGCGGCGGCTCCCGTTGCTTTGGTATATACTGGAGGCATTCAGGCGCGAGCGTCGAGGCGGAATCGACTTCCGCTTCCGGTGCGCGGGTCTTCCAAGGAGGCCGGTCTTCAGCAGTAGCTGGGACAGCACACCGAAAGGAAGACCGCAGGCTCCACGAATAGTCGGAGATGCGGTAAGAAGCCTGCTTGCGGTCTTATTTCCCTCCGATTGCCGTTTCTGCCAGTCCCTCCTGACCAATCTCTCCCGACTTCCGGTCTGTGACTCCTGTTTAGAATCCATCCAGCCGATTTTGTTACCGCGCTGTAACGTCTGTGGCGGCCTTCTTGCCCGCGCCGAGGCCGAGTTCGGCGAGGCCCGCTGCCAGCAGTGCTGCGCCGAAGAGCCGGCCTTCGCCCGCGCCGTCAATTACGGCGCCCACACCGGCGCGCTCCGCCAGTTGATTCACCTGCTGAAATATGAGCGTGTGCGTCCGGCTGCGAGGGTGCTTGGACGGCTCACCGCCGAGGCCTGCCTGCAGCTCGAAGGCGATATCGACGTTGCTGAGCTGCTGCTGATTCCCGTGCCGGCGCACAAATCGCGGCTGCGTTCGCGCGGCTTCAACCAGGCGGAGCTGATCGCCCGCGCCGCCCATCGCGGCATCGAAGAGGCGATTGGACGGCGGCTCACCCTCGATGTCACCGCGCTGCTGCGCACCCGCTTTGCCGAATCGCAGGTCGCGCTTACGGCCGAGGCTCGCCGCCAGCAGATTCGCGGAGCTTTCAGGGTCACGGATCGCGGGCGCGTCAAGGGTCGCGAGGTGCTGCTCATCGACGACGTGCTTACCACCGGCGCAACCGCCTCCGAGTGTGCGCGCGAGCTGCGCGCTGCCGGAGCAACGCGCGTCTGGGTGGCCACGGCCGCCCGCGCGCTCAACAGGATCGCGCAGGAGAGTGTTGCGGATTCCGTTCCGTTTGCTATCGCATCATCGCAGTCATTCGGGCCGGCGGCTCGGGAGGCAAGTTTCTTCGGGCGGCACGGCATCACAACGAGCATTGATGAACAGGGAGCCGGATGGACGCGTGCGCGCGCCCGTCTGCTCTGAGGATTACGCCCATGGAGAGTCATAGAGTATTCCGGTCGCACAACGATCACTCCGAGCGTGGCTACTCGGCGATGCACGCGCCCGTGCTGGTGCTCAACGCCTCTTATGAGCCCATCAACATCTGCGCGGCCCGGCGAGCCATCGTGCTTGTGCTGAAGGGCGTTGCCGCCACCGAGGAGATCAATGGACACTTCCTGCACTCCTCTCGGGTGGCCATCCGCGTTCCCTCGGTGATCCGTCTGCTCGAATATCGCCGAATCCCTCACCAGACGCGTGCCCTCTCGCGCAAGAACATCCTTCTGCGCGACCGCAACACCTGCCAGTACTGCGGCGTGGTGCTTCCGGCCTCGGAGCTTACGCTCGACCATGTGCTGCCTCGCTCTCGTGGAGGCCAGTCCACCTGGGAGAATCTGGTTGCCTGCTGCCATGAGTGCAATCGCCGCAAGGGCAACGCGCTGCCGCACGAGTGCGGCATGCGTCCCATCAAGGAGCCGCGGCCGTTCTCGCTGCACACCAGCCGTCACCTGATGCGGATGATGGGACGCAGCGACGCCAAGTGGCGCAAGTATCTCTACTACTGACCGGGGCAGCGACGGTCGATCCCTCTGAGCCGCTGTTCATGCGGCTCTTAGGGACTTTCTTCTCTTCTGCAATCTTGTCTTAGTTCTCCAGCTCTGTGCAGCCATTCGCATCTAACTTCCCCATTGACACTGGTGAGACTGTCCGCTCCTCGTTCCGAGTTGTGGCGGTAGGGGGGATCGAATGCCAGATAACGCAATGGAGCTCATTACCAGAGAGCTACGCAGCAGGGGCGCTGAGTGGTTTCAGGGTTTTGGAGAGCCTCGGGCGGTTAGAATCGTCGGCCACACTCCGAAGAGCGATCATTACATTTACGACATCGTGGTCGATTTTGCGCGGCTCAGCGAGCGGCTTGCCGCCAAGGTGTATCGCGCGGGAAAAGGCGGCGTCCCGGCGCACATCCGTGCGTCATCCGAAGGCGCCGTGCTTCACTCCATCTGGAGCATCGCCACGGAGCGGGGACTTGCCGGAGTGCCGCGTCCGATCGGCGACTTCAACATCGCCGGAGCGGTGGTCTGCGAGAAGCTTCCGGGCATCCCGCTGCAATCAATCATCATGAAGGCAGCGCTGCTGCCGGGCTACGCCGGTCTGGGATTACTGCAGAGCGCCGCCCGCTCCGCCGGCGGATGGCTGCGTGAGTTTCAGCAGGTCACCGCGCGTCCGGCCCGGCCGCTCGACGGTGATGCCCTGCAGGCTGAGCTGGAGAAGCTCTGTCTCAGGTGCAAGGGCGAGGGCCTCGACGATGCATCCATTCGCAAGATTCTTAGCGGCAGCGACGCCATCCTGAGCCGCGCCGGACGGCCGCTTACACATTCGGCGGTGCTCAATGAATTCACCCCGCTGAACGTGGTGGTCTCCGAGCAGGGCGCAGGATTCTCCGAGTTTGCGCGCCTGGAAGAGGATGGCAGCGCGTTCACCGATCCGGCGACCTTCCTCGCCTGCGTTGAGGCACTGGAGAAGTATCCCTTCTGCGATCACACCATCACCACCGAGGTGCAGGAGAGCTTCCTCGACGCCTACGCCGCCACCGAGCATGAGCGCGAACTGCTGAAAGTGGTGAAGATGAAGGTCCTGCTCTCGATGTTCGTCGCCGGACGCACCGTGAGGGAGAGCGCCGCGCGCAAGAAGGTGATGTGGGCGAACGTGATGAAAAAGTTCATCCAGACCGCCGCCGACCGCTCGCTGCCGAACGCTGCTTAGAAAATTCAGCCGGGTGAGCGGGGCCCCTCCCCCCTATATTTCCCTGCAAATATTAGGAAACAGAGAAGTTATCCGTGTGAAATCCGCAAATGTGTTGGCAAATATCTGAAAACAGGACACTTATCTGTAAATATTCGTAAATGCAGGAGTTAGAGACAACTGCCCCACCTAGACTCGCCAAAGGCGGGCGAGTTTAAGGTTATGGACCCGATCTCCACGGCTTCGCTCCCTATATTCAGGATAGCAATTCCGGAAGGTAAAACCCTCAGAGGGGTGGACGGTACATCAGGCCTGGGTTCAATGACTTGCCGGAAAAATTTGGTTTGGAGGGGTTGACATCAGTTGGGGTGCCCCCCCTTGAGTGAGACAGTTTGGGTTTTGACAGTTGTGGCGCTTTCGACAAGCCCCACTCAACGGAAGGCGCGTTGAGTGAGGCAACTGTTTCCCACACCCGCCAGAAGAGGGCCGGATGTGGGAAACCTGTCAGCTGTGCCTATTTCTTCTTGTCCTCCGGGGCGGTCTTATTATCCTCCGGCCCGCCGATCTCCTGGCCCTCGTAGAGAATTCGCGTCTTGGAGGCGAAGCGCTTGTAGTTTTCGTACCTCACCACCTGCCGGATGTGTACGTCGCCCATGCTGAAGTGCAGAAAATCGTCCACTTTCGTGTAGGTGGGGAACCAGTACTTGCCGTCGATCTGCTCGCGCCAGGTGGTAAAGCGGGGGAAGAGATTTTCATTGCCCCTCTTGGCCTTGCCCAGGTCGGGAACGTTCTTGCCGTAGGTCTTCACGATCTGGAAGTCGTGATCGTCGACCCAGATTCGCCCCTCGAAGTAGCGCTGACTTTTTTCGATTCTCTTCGGACCGATGTCGAAGACGTAGCAGTTCAGCTCGTCCTCCTGCTGCTGGCCCAGGTAGTGGACGTCGTAGAAGGGAAGATCGTCGATGGTCATCGTGAACGGCATGCGTTTTTCGATGTCGTCGAGATCCTCCTGCGTCATCTGGATGCGGGTCAGCGTATTCTGCGGCGCGAACTTAATGAGCTGAATGCGGCGGCCGCGGTCGTCGAAGACCACATCGAAGACCTGCTGGTACTCGCCATCGACGGTGCTGCCCTCCAGCGTCTGCACCTTCACGCTCTGCGTCCAGGTGTACTGTTCGCGCGCGATTTTGAACTCTTTTTCCTTGGCGGCAAAGCGCTGGATCACCTGATCGACGGTGGTGTCCTTGGGAGGGATGTTTCGCATCTGCCCTTCGCCCTCCTGCGCCAGCAGAGGCAGGCAGAACAGGCATAAGGTCAGCGCACCGAGAGCACGCAGGAAAGAAGTTGGCTTCATGGCTTCCGAATCGCTCCTGCCCATTGAGTCACTTACTTCGATGCGCCCGGCCCGCAAGCAGGCTCCGTGGACGCAGCAACCATTTTGTCACGGGAGTGAGCGGCTGGATATGCAATCCGCAAATGGGCAAGAATTAAGAATCCGCTTGCCCGGACTTTTCCTGCGCTGGCCTGAGCAGAGTAGCTGGGTTTGCGTATTACAATGCATCGAAGCCATGAGCATTGCCGCCAATCTCGCAGAACTCCGGGAGCGCATTGCGCAAGCTGCCCGGCGCTCGGGCCGGGAGCCCGCAGACGTTGCCCTGATGGCGGTCTCCAAGACGCATCCTGCCGATTCGATCCTTGAAGCCATCGCCGCCGGGCAGAGGCTCTTCGGAGAAAATCGCGTGCAGGAGTACGCCGCCAAGCGGGATGCACTGCCGCCGGAGGCGGCGCGCGTGGTTCTCGGCACGAGCTTTCATCTCATCGGCCATCTGCAGTCGAACAAGGCTGCACGAGCCGCCGAGCTCTTCGACGCCGTCGATAGCCTCGACTCGCTACGGCTGGCCGAGCGGCTCAACGAGGCTGCCGCGCGCATCAATCGTCGACTCGACGCGCTCCTCGAGATCAACATCGGCGGAGAGACCGCAAAGTCCGGCCTCGCGCCCGACTCCGCGGAGCTGCTCGCGCTCCTCGATGCGCAGCCGAAGCTCGCAAGGCTCAGCATTCGCGGGCTGATGACCGTTCCGCCCTTCACCGAGGAGCCCGAAAGCGCGCGTCCGTACTTCCGCCGGCTGCGCGAGCTGCGCGACGAACTGCGCCGGCGCAGCGGCCTCGCGCTCGACGAGCTTTCGATGGGCATGTCGCACGATTTCGAGGTCGCCATCGAGGAGGGTTCCACCTGCGTGCGCATCGGAACCGCCATCTTCGGCGCACGCTCCTATCCCGAAGCAGACGAGGTTCACTCGCAATGAAAGCCTTTCGCTGGTTGGACACGCTCTTCGCCCTTCTGCTGGTTTTACTCGGCGCCGCGCATCTGCTGGTAGCCTTCGTTCCGCGGCTTGCTCCGCTGAGCGGTCCGTGGAGCGCAGGCGCGGCGGTCGCCATCGTCACCATGGGGCTGATGAACACCGTGCGCGCGCAGCGCGCGAGCGACCGCCTTCTGCGCTGGACGACCGTGCTGGCCACGCTGCTGACCACTGCGCTCTGCTTCGGCGTGCTCTATCGCTTCTCCGGCAATGTGCTGCACCAGCCGGCGGCGCTGGCAGTGGCGGCGCTGGCCATCGCGGAGCTTCTTTTCGCGATCGCGGGCTGACCATGGCCTTCGAGATTCGCGAGACCGCCGCGGGCGCGCAGTTTGCTCTGCGGGTGCAGCCGCGCGCCAGCCGCAATGCCGTCGCCGGCATCGTCGGAGACGCTCTCAAACTGGCCATCACCGCGCCTCCCGTCGATGGCAAAGCCAACCAGGCGGTCATCGAATTCTTCGCCGAATTGCTGCGGGTGCCGAAGTCCAGCGTTGTGATCGTCGCCGGCGAGACGGGACGCAACAAGCGCATCGCCATCCGTGGGATGAAGGCCGATGCCGTGCGCAAGGCGCTGGGAGTTTGAGCCCTGAGACGATCCTGTAAGATGTTCGGTCAGGATCTCTGCCTCTAATTTAGGAGCCCCGATGTTCAATCTCTACGCCGTGGTGGTCACGGTGATTGTTGCCGCGCTGCTCGCCGTCAGCATCGCGCAGATGCGAAAGGTTCGCACCAAGGCCGACTATCTCGTCGCCGGACGCTCGCTGCCCGCATACGTACTGGTCTTTACCCTGCTCTCATCGTGGATCGGCGCGGGCTCGCTCTTTGCCGGCGCAGAGAATGCCTTTCATAACGGCTTTGCCGCGCTCTGGGGACCCGCGGGCGGATGGGCCGGCCTGCTGATCATCTATTTCGTCGCGCCGCGCGCACGCAAGTTCGCGCAGTTCACCATCCCCGATCTTCTCGAAGAGCGCTACAACACCGCGGCCCGCGTGCTGGGAACGATAGCCATCCTCTTCGCTTACACCGCCATCGCCAGCTACCAGTTCCGCGCCGGCGGAGACATCATGCACCTGATCTTTCCCGCAATCGCGAAAACGCAGGGGACGATCATCATCGCCGTCTTTGTCGTCGTTTTCACCGCGCTGGCCGGCATGGCCTCCGTGGCCTACATGGATGTCGTCATCGGAATGCTGATCACCGTCATCAGCTTCATCGCCGTTCCCGCGCTCTTCGCTCACACCGGCGGATGGAGCGGCCTGCACGCAGCGCTCCCCGCCACGCACTTCACTCTCTTCGGCGAGTGGGGATTGAATGGCGGCGTGCGCAATGAGCATCGGGCTCTCATCCGTGCGCTTGAATACTTCCTTCCCACATTTCTGCTGATGATCGGCAATCAGTCGATGTATCAGAAGTTCTTTTCGGCCAAAACCGAGCGCGATGCCAGCAGGGCCGTCGTTGGCTGGGTCTGCGGAACGATCGTGCTGGAGACGCTGATCGTCTCGCTGGCGGTCTTCGGTTCGGCGCTGTTCCGTCTCTCGGGGGCATCGACGGCCGACTTTGCCCCGCGCGAGATCATCCCCTACACCGCGCGCCACTTCCTGCCGCAGTTCGTCGGAGCGCTGCTGATGGGCTCGGTCTTCGCCAAGGTCATCTCGACGGCCAATAACTATCTCTTCTCACCGGCCACGAACCTTATCAACGATGTGTACACGCGCTTCATCCATCCGACGGCCGGCCAGCGCGATGTGCTGATCGTCTCGCGCATCACCGTGGTTGCGCTGGGAGCGTGGGCGCTGGTGCAGGGAATCACGCTGACCTCGGTGCTGGCCAAGGCGATGTACGCCTATACGATCTACTCGGCGGCGATCACGCCGGTGGTGATGGCCGCCTTCTTCTGGCCGCGAGCCACGCGCCAGGGCGCCGTCGCCTGCCTGCTCTCCGGAACCGCAATCACCGTGGCGTGGGATTCGATCAAGAGCGCGCTGCCGGCAGTGATCGGCGAGCGCGACGCCATCTTTCCGGCGCTGATCGTCAGCGTCATCGCGCTGGTTGTGGTGAGCCTGATGACACCGAAGCCGGAAGAGGAGAAAATCGCGAAGTTCTACGAGTAAGGATTCCGGATGTCCAAGCCTGTCGCCTACATCGCCGATCATCTTCGCCGGGTGCTGATCAACGGCGCCAGCGCGCCGCACACCGCCGAAGTCGAGCGATTCTTCAAGGATCAGATCCAGTCGCGTGGATGGCGTACTCCGGAGCTTCGCAGGCTTGCGCGGCGTTTTACCAAGGTGATCCGCGCCGAGGAGGGAGTCAATTACCTGGTGCAGGTTGCCGACAATCTCTTCCATGGCGATGTGCTGGAGGAAAAAGTTCTGGCCGTGCTGCTGCTGGAGCGCTGCGCCGGCGACTGCACGACCGCGCACTTCAAGCTCTTCGAGAGCTGGCTCGATCGCGTCAGCACCTGGGCCGATCACGACGCGTTGGTGCAGTACATCATCGGGCCGATGATCGCCGCCGATCCGCGCCGCATGCGGCGAGTCTTCGCGTGGGCGCGCTCGCGCAATCGCTGGCGCCGCCGCGCCGCGGCCGTTGCCCTGCTGCGCGGCGTCAACCGGGGAATGTTCTGGGACGAGGTTCAGCAAATCACCGAAGTCCTGCTCGAAGATCGCGATGACATGGTGCAGAAGGGGCTCGGCTGGCTGCTGCGCGAGAGCGCCCGCTACGACGGCCCGCGGACCATGCCGCTGCTGTTGGCGATCCGCGAGCGCGCGCCTCGGCTCGTTCTGCGCACCGCCTGCGAGCGCCTTACCGCGACGCAGCGCAAGCGCGTGCTGACGCGCTAAAGGGGAGCATCTCACATCTGCCAACTGCGGGCAGATATGGGGCACCCTCGCGGGCAGATATGGGCACCGTCGAAGAGGAAGGATTACCTTGTCGTCGGTCGCATCACGCGCGCCGGATCGTTGAGCGCGAGCACCGTGCTGTAGGGCAGCAGGACTGAGACCGCGCTGTGGTCGACGTACCAGACCTGGCGTCCGGCGAAGTAGCGCAGCAGCGACTGATTGGCCTCGCCGCCCATATCGCGCGCCCAGACGACCTTGGCGTGGTCGATATCGGCGCAGTTGTAAACCCACTCCTTGCTGGGAACATCGTGCTCTCGATAGTGCACCAGGACAAGATGCTGGCCGGGTGTGCGGCTGAGCTGCGCCTCGATGCGCGCCCGGTCGATCTCCTGCGGCACGCCAGCCTGTGAGGCGTCGTTGAAGGAGTAGGGATTCCAAAGCCGCTCGCAGATCGGCGAGAGCATCCAGAGGAAGAGCACGAGCACGATGGCGCGGCTCAGCCAGAGAGAGCGTTGGGTGCCCTGCGCCCGTAGCTCGCGAAGAGCATTGAGCTGGAGCAGAAAAATCGCGGCCACGGCGGGAGCGGCGTAGTGTCCGTGCGCGGGCCAGAGCTGCGCCGCGAGGCCCAGCGTCATCAGCAGCACGGCCGCCGCAACAACGCGCAGCTTGCGATCCCTAAGAGCAAGCAGCAAGGCCGGAATGAAGAGCAGCAACAGCGGCCACAGCAGGAAGGCGTAGTAGCAGGCGAGCTTCTGCTCCATCAGCTCTTCGATCCCCCAGCGCGTGCGCGAGCGCAGCAGCAGCGGACACTCGTGCAGCATAAAGAAGCTGCGCAACTGCGGATTGTTGAAGTGCGGGATTGGGTAAGGCTTCTGGAAGAAGAATGGCCGCGTGATGTGATAGGTCGCCTGATTGAGCGAGTAGGGCATCAACAGCGCGTGTCCGGTGCCGCGCCAGTTGTAGTAGAGCATCCACGCGGCGGCCACTGCCAGCAGCAGCGCGGCCGGAAGCATCACGCGAGCGCCACGGCGCAGGCCGAGCGGCGAGCGCGCCAGCGTCCACAGTAGCGCCGCACAGCAGGGCAGCGCGAAGAGCAATCCCTCGAAGGGACGGCTGTTGGCGAGCACAACCAGGCCGAGTGCAAAGACGAGCGCCTGCTTCGTGCAGGGCTTGCAACGCAATCGCGCCAGCGAGCCCAGCAGCAGCGCGCCGCCACAGGCTGCAACCGCCCCACCCCAGTACGAGTTGATCCAATAGGAGAAGATGCCGAAGCGGAGGACGGCGTAGATGCCTCCCACGAGCGCCCACTGCGGAGGAAGCCAGCCCTGCAGCATCCAGCAGATGAGCCCGCACATCAGGGCCACGCTCAGCACCACTCCAGCCCATGGCGAGTGCAGCAGCTTCTCTCCCACTGCCAGCATCGCCGCCTGCGCGGGCGGATACATCGACTGATAGGTGGGCTGCACGTTGATGTTGATGCTCTCAAAGAACCGCCACATCGGATGCTGCGGGTTGGAGATTCTTCCGGAGGCGAAGGTGTCTGCGCCGAGAAGATAGCTGAACTCGTCGAGTATCGCTGGCACGGGAACCGGCACAAGCGGAAGCAGCAGCGTTCGCAGGACGAGGACCGAACCGCCGATCGTCCATGTGCAGACAGCCTGATGCCTGCCCATTCGTCGCAGCAGATCCTCTGTCCGAGTGAGCCATGCCGGCCGCAGCCACCAGAGGAGCGCGGCGGCCAAGAGGACAGTTATCCACACCATTAACTCCTCGATGAGGAGAGGACGGAGCAGCTCAGAATCCGCGGGGGTAACCAGAAAGTGCAACAACCCGAGAATCTCGTCGTGGCGCATCGGTCTGCTGATTTTACATGAGCAACATAGACTCAACCGGCCCCTTCGTGCCGTCAGAGGGGGAGATGAAATCTGGAGTGCGCGCTGTTTTGTTGAGAGACAGATGAGAATGACTCGAAATAGGAGCACTTCTGGAGCGCGTGCCCCCGATCTCTCGTGACGATGGTCTCATTACCGAGGTAATGAGCACGGGCTAGGAAATTACGCAGGTAACACGATCTAAGGTGCCTTTGTAACTAGGGTTCCGGCGAAAGCTATCGCTCTAATTTCCGTATTGCTCTAGGGTTAAGATGTGACCTAAGGTCACAGGACTTTTGATAGCGAATTCGGGCCGGAAATCCCTAAAGTTTTCGGCCTGCACCGCTTTCTGTGCTCTGAGAAGGGGATTAAAAGTGAAACACACTCAGAAAATCGCGTTAATTGCAGTCGCTCTCATGCTGCTCTCACTGGCCGCTTCTGCGCAGGACCAGGTGAAAGTACAGCTGAAGGCAGAGAAGATCACGGTGCAGGACGGGAAAGAGATCAGGAGCTCCGCCGACAAAGCAGCGCCGGGAGACGTCCTCGAACTGATCGCTATCTACAAGAACACCCAGAAGGCGCCAGCCAAACAGGTGTTCGCAAATATCTCCATCGTTGCCGGGGAGGAGTATGTGCCCGGCACCACGTCACCTGCCGGCGCGATGGCCACCATCGACGGCGTCAACTTTGCACCAATTCCTCTGAAGCGCACGGTCAAGAACAAGGAAGGAAAGACGGTCGAGGTGGAAGTCCCGGCTTCCGAGTATCGAGCGTTGCGCTGGAACCTCGGCGATCTGAAAGGGGAGGAGAGCCGCACCGTTTCAGCACGAGTCAAGCTCCGTTCGCGGTAGTCGTGTTCCGACACGACTCCTGCTCAACCAAATTTTTTTTGTCAAGGTGAGTTCCTGAATTCAATTTGAGAGAGAGATACCAAAAATGAATCGATACCAGCACCGTTTTAACTGGTTCGGTCTGTCGAAGAAGGCAACAGTCGCGATGGCTCTCTTCTGCATCGCGCTGTTCTGCGTTCCGGCAATGATCGGCCAGGTCGCCCCGAGCGGCTCCATCATCGGCAACCAGGCAACCGCAACCTATACGGACGCGAACAGCGTCTCGCGCACCGCGTTTTCTAACCTCGTCCAGACCTCGGTGACCCAGATCTACTCCGGCGCGTTGACCTCCAGCCAGACCAAGTACGCGACGCCTGGAACGCAGGTGATGTTCCCGCACGTCTACCAGAACACGGGTAACGGCCCGGATTCGATCACGTTCTCGGCCTCCGGCTCAGCGAACCTGAGCAACGTTGCCGTTTACCTCGATGCTAACGGCGACGGCATTCCGGACAACACCACGAACATCGCCGGCGCGGCGCAGCCGCTCGCAGCCAATGCCTACCTGAGGGTGGTGGTGGTGGCGACACTGAACGCCGGCGCAGGCTCCGGCGGTACCGTCACCGTCAGCACCACCGACGGCCACGGCGTGACCCCCAGCAACACCGATACGGTGACTCTTTCGAACAACGGCGTCATCAACGTGACCAAGTCGATGAGCGCTCCCGTAGCGGGTGTCAGCACCGTAACCTTGACCTATACCAACACCGGCAACGCCTCGGTCTCGGCCTTGACGATCAACGATAATCTGGCGAGCCAGGGATACTTCAGCTACGTTACCAGCACCACCAAGTGGAACGGCACTTCGCTGACGGACGGCACCGCGCCTGCGGGCTGGAACGCCTTCACGATTGGCAGCTCCCCAAATTACAACCTGACCTTCAACATCGGCACAGTGGCTGCGCCGATCGCTCCGGGCGTCACCGGCACGATTACGTTTAACGTGACCGTCGGCACCCCGAGCACTTATCCGGCGAACTTCACCAACTTCGCGACCTACGGATACAACGACACCGCCAGCGGCACGACGGACAACATCACCGGCATCAACACCAACACAGTGAGCCTGGCTTTCAATGGCTGGGATTTCGCGCAGTTCACCGCCGGCGCGCCGGGTACCTTCACGGCATCGACCGTGACCGGAAGTAATGCCGCACAGAACCACACCGCGAACGGCTCCAACGTTATCGCCTCCACCTCGGTGGCGCAGGGCGCGACCATCACTTGGAACGAGACGGTTACCAATAACGGTGTGCTGACCGACGTGTATAACATGACACTCTCGGGAAGCACCTTCCCCGCGGGCACCACCTTCCAGCTCTATCGCGCGGATGGAAAGACTCCGCTGACGGACAGCAACGGCGATGGCATCATCGACGCCGGTCCGTTGACTGCCAGCAGCGCGACCACGGTTGTGGTCGCAGCGACACTGCCTGTTGGCTTCACCGTCACCTCGGCGACGTCTTACCAGGTCAACCTCACCGCGACCCCGACCAACGCGACGGCCAGCAACTACGGCGTCGCTGGGATCGCCGATATCAACACGCTCAAGGTGACGGTCACCACCAAGAACGCCGGTGTTGACGTGACGACCAGCTCGACCGATGCGGGCGGCGCCGCTGCCGGTACCGGCACCGGTAATGCCTACACGACGGCTGTCTCCGGAAACCCCGGCGGCACGATCGCCATTCCGTTCTACGTCTTCAACAACGGCGCGAACAGCGCTTCGGATGCCTACAACCTGAGCTTTGCCTACAGCAGCTCGAATCCTGGCAACCTGTCGACGCCGCTGACGGCGTTCAACGGATCGCCTTACACGGCGGGTTCGGTTCCACCGGCGATTGGCACCACCATCCCGGCCTGGACGGTGCAGTATGCTCCGGCCACGGCAGCCAACTGCTCCACCTATGGTTCTCCGGTAACCGCGACGAGCGTGATCGCCGCGGCCGGCAACGCTGAGTACTGCATGTTGCTGCAGGTTCCCGCGAGTTACACGGCGGGCACCTACTACTTCATCGTTCAGGCTCAGTCCAACGGCACTGGCGCACTCGACCAGATGGCGGTCACGGTCAACGTCAACAGCTATGCCAGCGTCTCCGTCAGCCCGAACAACCAGGGCACGGTGTATGCGGGCGGCACGGTTGTCTACAAGCATGTGATCACCAATGGCGGCAACGTCGCGGAGACCGCGAACGTTGTGCTGAACACTCCCACTCTGCAGGCAACTCCGGCGGGCTGGTCGGCTGTGATCTACAACGACGCCGGCTCGGTGGTCGGACAGCTGGATAGCGGCGACCAGTCGGTGGTTGGCGGATCGACGATTGCTTCGCTGGCTCCTGGAGCTTCGGCCATCTACTACATCGTGGTACAGGCCCCGGCCTCGGCCAATCCTGGCGATACCCAGGTGGTCACCTGGGCGATCTCCTTCTCGTCGGGCACCAACAACTCCACTCAGACCTCGGTGACGGATACGACCACGGTTGTCTCCGGCCAGGTCAAGCTGCTCAAGCAGGTCAGCACGGCAGACTCGGCTTGCGCCGACTATGCGGCGGGCTCGGGAAGCTGGTCTGGCGTCGGCGGCTTTACTACCGCCAACACAACGGCAACCTCGCAACAGTGCCTGGTGTACTCGATTGCCGCGACCAACGTCGGTGCCGCCAGCGTGACGAACCTGACGATTGCCGACTCGGCTCCGCCCTACACCGCTCTCTCCACTGGTGCGACCAAGGTGGTTGAGGTTGTGCCGGGCACGGGCTGCACGGGTGTGAGCACCAGCACGATTACTGTGAATGCGCCCTCGTTTACCGCGCTCTTCGGTGGCAGCGTGCCGCCGCAGTGCACGGTGAATGTGTACTTCGAAGTGAAGCTGAACTAATCCGGCTGCGGCCGGCATAACTCCGGGGCGGAGGAGAGGGATCTCCGCCCCGGACATTCTCAAGCGCTGTCCAGGTTTCCCAAAAAGAAGTACACGGATGATTCGAGCGTCGGTAAAACTCGGGTTATCGCTGCTGATACTGCTGTGCGCAGTGTCAGCGGTTACGGCGCAGGTCGCGCCGATGGGAAGCTCTATCTCAAATACGGCCTACGTCTCCTACATTGATAACAGCGGCAAGTCCGTTGGCAACATTCCTTCCAACATGGTGGTTACGACGGTGGCGCAGGTCACCGCCGGCCAGCTTCTGCAGGATCAGAGCATCAGCACGTCGCCGGGAACTCAGGTTGTCATCCAGCATCACCTGAACAACGTCGGCAGCATGGCGGACACGTATTACATCAGCCTCACCAGTTTTGCCGCGGGCCAATCGAACGTTCGTGCCACCGGCCACGCAACGGCGAATTTCCAGCTCACGGGAGTGGCGGTTTACTTCGACGCGAACAACAATGGCGTGGTCGATCCGGGAGAGCAGCAACTCACGCCGAGCACTCCTCTGCAGTTGACCGCCGGACAGTCGGCGAGCCTGCTGATTGTCGGCACGGTTCCCGCCACGGCGGCGGTGGGGCAGTTGGCGATCGTGCAGATTCAGGCCGACGATCTACATAATTCGCCGCTTACCAACACGGACACCGTGACCGTGGTCAAGGCCGTGAATAACGGTCCTCCGCAGGTTGGGTTGGCAAAGTCGGCAAACGTAACTTCCTCCGCTCCCGGACAGACCATACAATTCACGCTCCAGCTTGCGAACTTCGGCACAGGCGCAGCCGTCGCGCTTCCGTTGACCATCGACGGAGCGACGCAGCAGGCGATCTACATCGTCGATGAGATTCCCGCGAATACGCAGTTTGCCGGTGTAACGGCTCCGGGCAGCGGCGGCACGGTCTTCTATCACGCCAACGGCACGCCGAGCGGACAGTACACTGCGACCGCGCCTCCGAGCGCAAACATCGATTTCATCGGATTTGCCGTTCCCACCCTGGCCAGCCAGCAGAGCTATACCTTCAACTTCAGCGTGAAGGTGAACGCCGACGCCAGCGGCAACGTCACCAACGTAGCGAACGTGACCTTCAACAACCAGACGGCGACGCAGGTGGTGAGCTCGAACCAGGTCACGGTCTCGGTTCCGGTCGTTCCGCCGACCATCGGGTTCTATCGCGACACCAGCTTCGCGACGCAGGCGCAGGTTGCGACCATCGGCGGAACGGTGCACCTCCAGGCGGTTGCGGCCTCGTGCAACACCGATCCGACGACGGCGCTGAAACATCAGATCACGGTGACCACCAATCAGACGCACGATCTGGAGCAGTTCCAGGCGGTGGAGACCGGCCCGAACACCGGCATCTTCGAGGTGCAGAGCGTTCCGCTGGCCAACGCGCACGCCACGCCGGTGGTGCAGAACGACGGCACTTTGGAGGTCCTGCCCAACGAGCAGTTGACGGCGACGATCACCGGCTGCGGAAACGGCAACGCATCGGCAACCGCGATCATCCTCGTCGATCCCTTCGGAGTTCTCTTCGACAGCCATAGCGACAACCTTGTCGCGCAGGCGCAGGTGACGCTGATCGACGTGACCGGCCAGGGAAATGGCGGACATCCCGGACAGCCGGCCATGGTGCTCCAGGCCGACTACAAGACCGCCGCGCCCAGCACCGTGACCACGGGAAGCGACGGCTCCTACCAGTTCCCGGTGGTGGCGCCCAGCACGTACAAAGTAACGGTCACGCCGCCGAACGGATACAAGTTTCCTTCGGCGCTCGCGCCGGCCAAGCTGCCGCAGGATCGCACGATCGAGCAGCCAGCCTCCTATGGCGGCAACTTCACCATCAACTCCAGCACCACGGTGGTGAACTTTGACGTGCCGCTCGATCCTACATCTCTTTCCGGCTTCTTCGTCTCGAAGACGCCGGATGAATCGCAGGTGGAGGCCGGCTCGCTGGTCGGCTATTCGATCGAGGTGAAGAACAACACCGGCCAGGAACTGCCGAACGCCACGGTAGTAGATACGCTGCCGCAAGGATTCATGTATCAGCCGCACAGCGCGACGCTGGGAGGAAAGCCGCTGGCCGATCCGGCGGGCGGCAAGGGACCGGTGCTGACCTTCAGTCTCGGCACTCTCGCCTCCGGCGCCGATGTGATCATCCACTACTCCGTACGGCTGCTGCCGCAGGCGAGCAACAACAGCGCTATCAATACGGCATACGCCGTCAGCGGCATCACGCGCTCGAACACGGCGCAGGCCTCGATCCGGATCTTCGGCGGAGTCTTTGACACCACGGGCGTCATCACCGGCAAGGTCTATGCGGATTGCAACGGCAACGGCCTGCAGGATGCCGACGAGCCCGGCATTCCCGGCGTGCGCATTTATCTCGACAACGGCACCTTTGCTATCACCGACGGCGCGGGCAAGTACAGCATCTTCGGCGTCACTCCGCGCCTGCACGGGGTCAAGCTGGATACCTATACGCTGCCGCCGGGCTTCGCGACGGAAGTGATCTCGACGCGCAATGCCGGAGACGGCGGCTCTCTCTTCGTGGACATGATCGCCGGCGATATGCATCGCGCCGACTTCGCGCTCACCGGCTGCAGCGCGGAATCCATGAAGACGCTGGAGTCGCGCAAGAAAGAACAGGGCGACGAGACCAGCGCGCTGATGAAGAAGACGCCGCAACTGGACCGCACCGCGCAGACGCTGGAAGAGCGGCGTGCGGTGCCGACCTCGGCCGTGCTTGACGGCAGCGCTCCGGGCAACTCGGGAATTGCGGGAGGAATGAACAGCTCGGCTCCCTCGACCCTTCCGGGTGGCAATCCGGGGATGAGTGCGACGACTCCGGCCGTGCCGGCTGCTGCCTCATCGACACCCGCTGCGGCGAGCCTGCCTGCAACCGGTGTTGCGGCAGCGCAGAGTCCCGCCGTGGGTGAGGCTGTGTCCTCATCTCCGGTACAGAAGCCGGCCAACGAAGACAACCAGCCTGAGACTCAAAACGGAATTCGCGTCGTCAAGATGATTCGCCCGGGGATGACCAACAACTTCGATTTCATCGGGCTGGCCGACGGAGAGGTGGTTTCCTCGCAGGTCGATATCGCGCTGAAGGGAACGCTTGGCACCGAATTCGCCCTCTACGTCAACGGCAAGAAGATGGAGGCGGACCGGATCGGACAGAAGAGCACGGAGGCATCGCTCAACCTGCAGGCGTGGCTGTACGTCGGCGTGGATCTGCATCCGGGCAAGAACCTCATCGAGGCAAAGATGCTCGATCCATTCGGCAACGAGCGTGGGATGCGGAAGATCTATGTGACCACCCCCGGTGCGCTCGCCCGCGTTCTTGTCGAGCCCTCTACGCACGCTCCCGTCGCCGATGGCAAAACCCCGCTGCAGGTGATGGTGCGACTGGTGGATGCCGACGGCATTCCGGTGAGCACGCGAACACCGGTTACGCTGGAGACCACCGTGGGCAAGTGGGATGCGCAGGATCTGAATCCGAAGGAACCGGGAACGCAGGTCTTCGTGGAGGGCGGAACTGCGGTCTTCAATCTCATTCCTCCAACGGAGCCCGCCGAAGGCAAGATCGCGGTCAGCAGCGGCACTTTGAATTGGGAGAACAAGATCTCCTTCCTGCCGGATCTGCGTCCGCTGATGGCCATCGGCGTCGTCGACCAGACGCTCAGCTTCCGTCGCTACACCGGAGCCAACGCCCAGAGCCTTAACTTCTACACGCTGGAAAGCGACGTGAACCGGCTGGAGGCTAATACGAAGGATGGCTCGACCGACTACACGGCGCATATCGGCACGCTGATGAAAGGCCGAATCTGGGGCGACACGCTGATGACGCTCTCCTACGACTCCGACAAGCAGTCGGGCGATCCGATGTTCCGCGACTCGCAGTCGGACGACTATTACCTGGTCTATGGCGACAGCTCGGTGCGCGGCTACGACGCGCAGTCCACCAGCCGGCTCTATCTGCGCTTCGATCGCGGCAAGAATTACATCATGTACGGCGACTACAACACCGGCGACGCCCAGAATGCGGCCAAGGTGCTGTCGAACGTCAACCGCAGCTTTACCGGATTGCGCTTCCACGGGCAGGATTCGATCTTCGACTTCAACGGCTTCACCACGCATGACAGCGTGAAGCAGTACGTCGAAGAGATTCCCGCCAACGGCAGCTCGGGCCCGTACCTGGTCGGTCACATGGACCTGGTGCAGAACTCGCAGACGGTGGAGATCCTGGTGCGCGACCGCAACCAGCCGGCCATCATCCTGAGCGATACACCGATGAACGTGATGACCGACTACCAGTTTGATACGCTGACCGGTGCGATCATCTTCAACCGGCCGATCCCGAGCTATGACAGCTCGATGAATCCGGAGTCGATCCGCGTCACGTATGAATTCAACGCCGGCGGGCCGCGCTACTGGATGAGCGGCGGCGACGGCTCCGTTCACATCGATAAGCTGCGCATCGGCGGCAGCCTCTACGACGATAAGACGCCCATGGACGGAATGCGCCTGTGGGGAACCAACGCCACCTACGCGTGGAACCGGGACACCACGCTGGTGGGCGAGTTCGCGCGCACCTGGACGCCGACGCTCGGCAGCGGCGATGGCGAGCACTTCGAGTTCAAGCAGAAGACCTCGGTGCTCGACTCCCGTGTGTACTTCGGGCGCACCGATGCCAGCTTCGACAATCCCAACGCCATGCTCAACCAGGGACGTGGCGAGAGCGGCGCCAACATCACCTGGAAGGTTCAGCCGCACACGCGCTTCCACTTCGAGATGATTCGCTCGGAGGCGACCGACACGGGCACCGCGCAGACCGGCATCTACACCACGATCCAGAAGGATCTGACGCAGATGTTCTCCACCGAGTTCGGCTACCGGCACGCCAGCGCCCTGAGCGCGAGCTCCACCACGGCCACGACGACGAGCACCAGTACCACGACGACGAGCACGAGTTCAACCACCAGCACCTCTTCGACGGCGCCCGCCGACGGCACGCCGGCAAACGACGATCTCTACTTCAAGCTGAGCGCAAGGCCGCCAGAACTGAAGAAGGTCTCGCTCTATAGCGAGTACGAAGACGATATGACGAACTTCAGCCGGCGCGAGCTGGCCCTGGGCGGCAACTATCAGTTCTCGGATAAAGGAAAGTTCTACGTCCGCCATGAACTGATCTCGTCGCTGGGAAATCTGTATCAGCTCAATGGCCAGCAGCAGCAGAATTCCACCGTCTTCGGCATCGATACGACGTACCTGAAGAACGATCACGTCTTCTCCGAGTACAGAGGCACGGATGCCTTCTCCGGACGGGAGACCGAGGCGGCTCTTGGGTTGCGCAACGTGTATCCGCTGCGTCCGGGATTGAAGCTGAGCACCAGCATGGAGAGCGTCAAGACTCTCTCCGGAACGGCGACCGACAATGCCTTCGCGATCACCGGCGGCCTGGAATATACGGCGAGCTCGCGCTGGAAGTCCTCGGGACGCTTCGAGTGGCGGCAGAGCACCAGTAACGACGCGATTCTGAGCACCTTCGGGCTTGCCATCAAGCTCAGCGAGAACTACACGCTCCTCAATCGCTCGATCTACTCGCTGACGATTCCGAAGACCTCGGGAGAGACCGACCGGCTACAGATGCGAATTCAGAACGGCATCGCCTTCCGGCCCAATCACTCGAACCGGCTCAGCATGCTGACGATGTTCGAGCTGAAGGAAGAAAAAGACGGCACGCAGACGATCGTCATCCCTGACCGTAAGGTCGGCATACTTACGCTGGCGGGCAATTACCTGGCCTCTCCGAAGCTGACGCTTTCGGCGCGCTATGCAACAAAGTGGTCGAACGATGTCACGAATGTTGCCGATAGCACATTCGATGGGCACATGGTGACCACCCGCGTGATGTATGACTTCCGCAAGAACTGGACGACGGGATATGACTTCAGCGCGTTGCTCTCCGACGGATGCAAGAACGTGCAGTATGCGCAGGGCATAGAGCTTGGCCGAATTCTGCGCAAGAATCTCTGGTTCTCCGTCGGCTTTAACCTCCTCGGGTTCTACGATCGCGACCTGACCGGCGAAGAGGCGACCCGGCGCGGGCCATTCGTCCGCCTGCGCTTTAAGTTTGACGAAGCAATGTTCCCATTCTTGAAGTCCGAGGGGCAGCATTGATCCGCGGCGAATGAGGAGAGTGGCATTGCGACTGGGAGTTAGGCGACTGATGACAAGTTGGGACAAAGTCGGGAGCGAGAAGACGATCGGCCGTCCATGGCAGGCGGTGGCGCGGAGGATTCAGCCGCCGCTGCTGCTCGTCATTGCGGCCATCGTGCTTTCAGGTGCGGCCGTGGCGCAGTCGATCAGCGGAACCGTCTTTGAGGATCAGACCTACCAGCCGTCGGTTACCGGCGGCTCGGGCCGAAGCATGGCGACCGCGGGCAGCGGAGCCCATGGAGTCAGCGGCGCGACCGTCGAGCTCTATAAGGGCAACAAGTATGTCAGCTCAACCACAACCAGCAGCACGGGAGCCTATTCGCTGACGACCTCGGGTAACGCTACTTATATCGTGCGCGTGGTGAATGGCACTGTGGTTTCCGCACTTTCCGGCGGGGGCACGGGTGGCCTCATCCCCGTGCAGACTTATCGTACAGACTGTACCAACGGATGTACCTCGAACGTGGGCAATAACAATCCCGTTACCGACCACGTCGGCGGAGAGAACCCCAAGGTTGCCGACGCCGCATCGGTAACTACCGTTAACACCGCTGTACCCGGTAATGCGCAATCGATCACGACAGTGAAAGTCTCCGGAGGAAACAGCGTTACCGGCGTCGATTTTGGATTCAACTTCTTCACCATCGTTAACACGAACGCCAGCGGGCAGGGAAGCCTGGCGCAGTTCATCACGAATGCTAACGCGCTGACGCCGCCCTCGGGTTTCACGATTCAATCGAACTTCATGATTCCCGACGGCACGGCCCACAACGGCATGAACACCAACTACGCTGATCAGCGCTCGAACCTGAGCAGCGGCGGCAAGGCTTTCGTGATCAACATGGGTGGAGCGGTGCTGCCGGCGGTTACCGCAAGCAACATCGACATTGACGCCAGCATTGAGGTCACGGACCTTGGTGGAACGAATCCCAACGCCAACAGCCTGGGTTCGAACTCGCAATGCGGCCCCTCGGTCGCCTCCGGAGCAACCAAGCTGGGAACTTCGCAGACGACCTTGCCCGCGTGGACGGGGACGACGATTCCGGTAGTGGAGATTCAGAACTCCGGCGACCAGCAGTGGAACATCAACGGCAGCGGCGATACGGTGAAGGCCTTCGCCTTTCATCAGGCGACCATCCTGGTCAACGGCAGCTCGGTCACTATCGAGCACAACCTTGTCGGTATGCACGCCGACGGCACCATTACCACGGTGGTCTCCGGAAATTATGGCATTCAGCTCGCCTCAGGATCGGGCCGGCAGATCATTCATAACTTCGTTCGTGTCAATAATTCGGAAATTCGAAATCAGTCCGGCTCAACGGGAGACACCTATCAATACAACGAAGTTACCTCACCGCTGACGGTGCAGACCAATACCTTCGACGGCATTCTGCTGGTGGCCTCGGGGAGCTTCTCTGGAGATCTTATCGAGTACAACTACGCGCACGATCTTGCCGGCGGCGGTATCGAACTCGGCGGCTTTGGCGGAGGCCAGCTCTCGCTGAAGAATGAAACCATCGACAATAACACCGTCTGCTCGAATGGTTACTACGAGACGGGCAATGCTCCCTACAGCTACTCCAACCCGAGCGCCGAGCGCGCCAACATTGCCATCTGGCAGGTCAGCCAGGGCTCCACGGTGAAGATCAGCAACAATGTCATTACGAACTCCAGCGGCGTTGGAGTCCTGATTGAAAACGCGTACGGCTTCACCATCACGCAGAACTCGATCTACATGAATGGGCAGACCGGCAACAATCTGGGTCCCGGCATCGCCCTCTTCTCGAACTGCAATACCTGCGACCCCAACAGCTTTTGGGGCTCTGGATACACCGGCGTAACGCCCAACTCCGGCACGACGAGCAGCTCCTCGCCGAATTACCAGATGAACTATCCGGTGATCACCCTGGCGACCTACAACGGCGGCAAGCTGCGCGTGAAAGGATACGTCGGAGGCGCAACCCAACTTGCCATCGGAAACGCGAAGGTCGAGCTCTTCATCGCCAACAACAGCGACAACAACCAGAACGGACAGATCTTCGCGGGCGATGGACTCAGCGTCCCGCACGGCGAGGGCCAGACCTTCATCTGCTACTTCACCGCCGACTCCACCGGCAACTTCGATGTAACGCTTCCCAACGCCGCGATTCCCGGCTGCACCTCGTTTGCTTCCGGAGTCTCGATCACCGCCGGCACAACGCTGATCACCTCCACGGCCACAGACGCCAGCACCGGCTCGACCTCGGAGTTCGGTCCCGACGTAACGGCGCTGGCCAGCGCATTCACCGTCTCGGGATACGTGTACCTGGATGCGAATCACAATGGCGTGCAGGACTCCGGCGAGACCTGGCAGAACGGCACCACCGTTTACGTCAGTCTTTGGAACGGGACGACGCAGGTGGGGACGACTCAAACGATACCCGCGGGCGCATCGAACGATTACGGCTTCTATTCTTTCGATAACCTGGCGAACTCCGGCGGCACTTATACGATCATCATCAGCGCCACTCAGAATCCCGCAGGACCCGGCAGCGCAGGCGCTCCCAGTGGATACCTGATGACCAGTCCCAGCACGCCCAGCATCACGTTTACCTTCACCAGTAGCGCCAGCGCGCTCGTCAACCAGAACTTCGGCCTCTATCCCGGCACCAAAATGAGCGGCAAGGTCTTCCTGGATAACGGCGCGGGGACGGGGGGTGTCGCCAACGACGGTCATCTCAACGGCAGCGAGCCGGGCATCGGCAACGTCTCCATGACCGCAAAGGACAACGGCGGAGTGCTGCTCGACACGGAGACCAGCGATGCCGCGGGCAACTATACTTTCTGGCTGCCGGCGACGGCGGCGAATCCGGTCAAGATCACGATGACGCCCTTCGGTCTTTACACATACACCGGAATGGATTTGGGCTCGCCCTCGACCGGCGGAACTTTCACCAGCTCGACGCTGAGCTACAGCTTTACGGCGGTCTTCACCAGTCTCTACACCGGTGTGAACTTCGGCTTTATCAACGGCAACAGCTTTTCGCCGAATGGTGTGCAGACGGCGATGCCAGGCTCGGCGGTATTTTATCCGCACGTCTTCATGGCGCCGACCGGAGGCTCGGTGACTTTCAGCGAGACTCCCGCGCAGAGCCAGCCCAACTACTTTCTCGAGATGCTGTATCTGGACAGCGCCTGTAGCGGCAACATCGCCACGGCGACCTACCTGGCCTGGGGCGCATCGACGACGGTTTCCGGCGGCGGAGGCAAGGTCTGCATTCTGGTGAAGGAGAATGTCACGACAGAGGCGACGCTCGGGATGCAGAACAACGTGACCATCACGGCGACCTACACGTATCCAGGCAGCAGCGTGCCGAACACGACGATGACGGTGCTGGATGCGACGACCGTAGGAACACGGACCGGCGGAGACCTTCTGCTGGTGAAGTCGGTCTACATCGATACGACGTGCGTGAATCCTCCGAGCCCGACGTACCAGACGACGCCCTCGACGGCGCAGTCGGGCTATTGCATCAAGTACCAGATCCAGGCGACGAACCAGGGCGCGACGCCGCTGAGCGGTCTGACGATCAACGATGCGACGCCGCCCTACACAAGCTATCAGGGGGGGGCGGCGGAGTCGGTGGGTTCGAACTGCACGGGGCTATCGACGGGCACGCCGACGGCGAACAACGGGATAGTCTCGGGACCCTTTACCGGCACCATGCCTGCCGGCTGCGTCGCCACCTTTGTCTATGAAGTCAAGGTGAACTGATTCCCTCACTCCGCAATTATCCGTTCTGACTGATGCGCTGCAGTTCTTCGAAGATCACGCGGTAGCCGCGCTGGAAGGACTGCAGATGGTGGTGCATCGCCTCGCGCGCCTTCTGCGGACTGCGCTGGCGGAAGGCCTCCAGCACCTTGCCATGCTGGGCGATCGCCTGCTCCATTCCCTCGTGCAGCAGCAGGCTCTTGCTGATCAGCTCCATCATCTGCTCGCGCACGCCCTTGATCACCTCGTTGAGCACCTCGTTCTTGGCAGCGCTTCCCATCGAGAGATGAAAGGTGAGATCGAGCTTCCGGAACTCTTCCGGCTTGTCCATCGAGTCCCGCATCTGCTCGACGATCTGCTCCATTCCGCTCAGCTCTTCCGGGGTAATTCGCTCGGCGCAGAGTGCGGCCAGCTCGGTTTCAAGGACAATGCGGGCTTCGATGAACTCGTTGAGCGCCTTTTCGTCGGTCAGCACGCCGTTCTTCAGCCAGGGACTGGTCAGGTAAGCCGAGGGCTGCTCGGCGACATAGCTTCCGCCACCGGCGCGGATGCGGATTAGTCCGATGAACGCCAGCGAGGTGAGAGCCTCGCGCAGGCTGGAGCGTCCGACCTCAAAGGCCTTGCAGAGCTCGGCCTCGGAGGGAAGTTTTTCGCCCGGCTGCCAGTCGCCGGCGGTGATGCGCGCGGCCAGACGCTTGGCGATCTGCTCGCTCAGGGTGGCTCGGGAAACGGGCTCTAAGGCTTTGAAGTGCATAGAGATAGTCAAGAGGGAAACATAGGTACAAAATTCCCGTCTGTCAACCGTATTTTCATCTGATCTGACAAGTTGGCTTCGCATCGACGCCTCGCGCCGAGCGCGCGAAGTTTATTCGGCGACGATCCACTCGCCGGGCAGAATCGGCCGCGTTCGCGGCAGAGCGCCGCGACTGGCAGCTACGCCCATCGCCAGCAGCGCCCCAGCGTAAAGAAAGAGCTTCGCCACGCTCGCCGCCTGATTGGTCGGAAGCGTCTGCCATAGCGCAAGCAGCAGCGACTGAGCCACGGTCACCGCCCACACGGAGCCGTAAAAGTATCGCCGCTCCGTGCCCTCGCCCCGGGTGGAAGGGCCCACGCGCGGCAGCCGTCCCGTGGCGCCGAGCAGCATCGTAGTCACGAAGAGCGGCAGATAACCGTAATCATAGACCTGCTTCATGTACCAGCGTCCGGTACATGCCGCGATGAGCAGTCCGGCGAGGTTCAGCACTCCGAAGCTGATCGCGGCATTCCACGCGAAGGTGTAGCAGACGCGGCGATAGAGCGGATTCGGCTTGTCCTCGTCGAAGCGCAGGATGTAGGGACGCGGCTCTACGCCGGGCAGACGGCCGCGCACTCCGGCGATGCCTGTTCCCACCAGCACCGCAAACAGCCAGAGCAGGTTGCCACGCGAGAATCCCTGCGCGAATAGATGGAATGTCAGCGGCCCCGGAGCCAGGAAGAAGACCCATATCCATATCGGCCAGTGCGCCAGCCGATACAGAGGGGTGTTTCGCTCTCGCAGCTTCCGCTCATTCGCATGATCCACCTTGCCGCGGTATGGCATGCGGGAGAGTTTGGCAGAGGAGCCGCGAAGCCGTCAATCCTGTGGACCGGCAACTCCGAGTAAGGCTGCGATCATTAACTGGCCCCGGGAAAGCTTGATGGAGAAGATCCATCGACAAAATAAGGGTGGTGCCGGGAAGGGGAAATCGAACCCGCCCCGGCACTTATTATCAACAACATAGAGATCGCCGAGAAACGAGTAGACGCCTAAGACGGTGGTGATCGGAGAGAATGGACTATCGGTGGACTACACATAAACGAGGATTGGGTGCCCACAAGGGGTTCGAAATGAGCGGTCTTGAAAACCGGTTCAGCTCACTTTTTCCTGTGTGGAATCAATAATATACTTACCTGCTATTACCTGCTATTTGGGTGCCAAACGGCGTGGCACCCAAATGTGCAACTAGATGTGCAACTGAAAACCCGCTCACCAACTTGGCCTCCCCCCGCAGGCGGATGGTGAGTTCCTGTCCGTTGCATTTGTATCCAAGGTCTCGGATGTCAGGAGGCTCTGGACGACACGGGCTCGCGCTTTGCTAATTCCAGGTAATCACCTATCGCACAGAGAACCTGATCCTCCCCGGACGGGTCGTTCTGAGTAAATTCAGCGAGGAGGTTTTCGCTGGCTTGTGGGCAAGCCGGAAAAGGTCACCCTCGGCACGTGGCAGGAGTCCGAATCCCTCGGTCTCAAGCCGAGCAACGGGTCTGTCTTGCCCTAGAACTCGTAATGCACTCCAACGGTTATGTTGTTGGCATGGAAATTCCGAGGCGCGGTGAAGCCGTAGGCCGGACCGCTCATTGCAGTATTTTGCAGCGTGCTGCAGGGCACGACCGGAGCCGGGAGAGTCGGCGTCGGGAGCGTGCTGGAGGGATTGCAATACTGTGCTCCCGAAACACCACCCTCGCCGTAGCCGAAGTAGTCATACTCGCCCTTCCAGATCAGATTCTTAAGCATCGCATAGGAGAGATTCACAAAAGGCGACTGGTAGGTAGAGACCAGCGATCCGTTCACATCGCGCGGATCGTTGAAAAAGCGGCTGCCGTTGACCGAGCTTAGGCGGTAGCCGATGTTGGCGTGGAACTTGTCGATCGGCGAAAGAGCCAGGGCCACTGACGCGTACTGCGTTGGCGCGTTCATAAAATCCCTGGCCGGACCAAAGGTGTAAGGAGCTCCTGATCCCGCGCGGGGAGCCGGAGACGGGCAAGCCGTGCCGGTGGGTGTCGCGGCACCCGGTATGGTGGCGCTTGCGGCCTGGCCCAGGAAGCAGATGTTGGTCGCCGTGTAGACGCCGCTGTAGGCATAGCTGATGTCGAACCCATAGTGTTCGTTCGGCATCAAATCGGCGTTCAAACTGAACGTGCGGCTATGATCGACGTGCTGGAGCGGGCCATCAACGGACGCCGTGCCTGTATTGTTTGTATTGTTGTGGCGCTCGAGGTCATTGTAGGCGGCGGACAACGTCGCCCAGCTCTTCGGCCGGTACTTGGTGTGAATTCTGTAGTGCTGAAGCTCGCGGGGTGCGACCGGGGTGAGGACATTGTCGGCGTATAGAACCTCGACCGAACCATTAATGCTCCAGTTGTCCGTCGGCCGCACAGCGATGCCCAAGCTCCCGCCGTTCTCGTTGATTGTGTATTTGGAGAGACCGGACAGGTATCCCGTAGTGTTCGCGGCACCCTCGCCGATGGTGTGCTGCTGGTAGTGATAGTTCAGCGTGAACGTGGTGCGATCCGTAAGGTCGTACGCCGCTGTGAGGTTGTTCGTGATGAACTTCTGGCCGAAGAAATCAAACTGCGGCGTAGCGACACTCGGACTGCCTTCAAACGTAGAAGTCGGCTTGCCCGTGGCCGGGTTGATCGCAGTGTTGATCACCGTGGTGGTTAACGTCGGGCTATTGATGTTCGGGGTTGCGGAAGTCACGGTGGTTACACTCGTCATGTTGGCAACTCCCGGCTGGTGCACATTCGAGTAGTCGATCTGCTCGGAGATGCTGAGCTTTTTCAGCACCTGCCAAGTGACGCCGTAGTCGGCGGCAATCGCCTCCCGCTTGGCGGTAGCGTGGCCGAGATAGGTCATCTCGCGGGTCGTTCCCGCCAGACCCTGGAAGTCGTCATAGTAGTTCGGCAGGCTCATGTTTGCGTAGGTGTAGCGAACGTTGCCGTTCATCGTGACGTTCCTGATACTGGAGCTTTGCAACCGGAGGATTTCGGTCGGGAATATGACGCGGGTTGGCTGGGTACGCGAATAGCTGGTAAGCACATTACACGCCGGGTCGACGATGGGTAGACCGCTCGGACTCTGCGCCGGGTAGATCGAGGCGGAGCCCACGCCGGCGTTGCAGGTGATGCCGACCGGCTTGTTGATCGGATTGTCGTAGTTCTGCAGCACTGCGACCCTGAGTCCATTCGCTTCCTGCAGATTGAAATACTGGGGCGCAGTGGTGAAATAGGAATCGCCCTTGTAGTGAGTGACCTGCTCTTCATAGGTCAACCGGGTCCGCGACACGGGCTTCCACTCGACCGATCCCGTCCAATAATCGGTGCTGTTGCGCTGATACTCCTGGAGCAACAGGTTGTAGGAACCGGCCACCTGATAACCACTGGGCGACAGGCTCGGACCTTGGAAGATGTTCTGCGAGTAGCCGGCGCGGAAGGTGACCTTCGACAGCGGAAGCAGTGTCAGATTGGTGTCCAACATACGGCGCACCGTATTGAACATAAACGGCGACTGCGTCACCTGCGGCCACGCGTAGGAACCCGTCGGCGCCGCGGCGGGACCGATTGGAATCGACTGGCCGGGCGGAAGGTTCGGATTGCCCAGCAGGTTGTAGTCGAAGTACTGGCGGTCACGGCGGAACAAGCCGGAGAAGTCGTAGAGCTTGCCCTTGGAAAAGTCTAGCTTGGCAACGTTGTTCGGATCACCGCCGAACCCGCTGGCGAAGGCCTTCAAGTGATCGACAAGGGTGTTCTTCGTGTGCGGCAGCGCGCGCAGTTCAAAGGTCTCGCCAAGGATGCGCGGACCAGACTGCTGGTTGACCAGAGTGTCGTACATGGCACCGCTGCCATAAATATTGGCCACATGTCCGCCCAGATCGACAGACTCATGAAGCGTGTAGCCGTCCGGTGCGGTCGAGTGAGATACCGTCAACGGAAGCTGCGCGACGACAGTGCCCGCCGTCAAACCCAAGATGGCTGCGGCCATGCCCCTGACAATGCATCGGGCCGCCGCTAGAGAATGCCTTTCACTCAACAGCCGGGAAATCCATCCTGGGTTCATCATAAGAAAACCTCACTTGAAAAACATTGCTCATCGAGACCTTGAGTCCCTATGCACAATCGAAACGCGGCCGCGCCTCCGCAACTCTGCAGGCGCGGCGCAATCCATGACTCCTACCTGAGGAACGCCGCATTCATGTTCGAGCCATGAATATAGGTATGGCAGTTCGTGCAAGCTATGGTTTCCGACGACCCCGCGCCCATTCCGTGAACCGTGTTGGCAGCAACGCCGCTGTGGCACTGGTTGCAGAGCGGGTTGATGGCCGGCATGTTCAGCAGGCGCGCGTTCTGCGACCCGTGCGGAGTGTGGCATCCCAGGCACCCCTCGGCCTTGACCGCGACGTGTTCATAGACGAACGGCCCGCGCGTCTCGGTGTGGCACCGAGTGCAGATCGCGTTCTGGTCGGCCGTGGACTTCACGTTGTTGGCTCCGAAGGTGCCGTGCACGTCGTGGCAATCGCTGCACTGGATCAAGCCTTCGTTCACCTTGTGGTGGAACGGCATACTGAACGCCGGCCTGGCATCGGCGTGGCACTGGAAGCAGAGCGTAGGCTGCGCAGCCCTCAGCAGCTTCTCTTCCTTGCTCTGATGAACGCTGTGGCAGCTGGTACAGCCGACGTTCGCCCTGGCGTGGGGAGAGCGCTCAAAGTTCGGGTGCGCTCCCGCGTGACAGGTCAGGCACTTGGCGTCAACCTCTTTGGCTGAGTGCTTCGCGGGATTGAATATCTTGTTTATGTCGCCGCCGCCCTCCACATGCGCCTGGCCGGCGCCGTGGCAGTTTTCACAGGTAACGCCAGCGCCGGCGTTGCCATGCATCAGCGTCATCTTGGTGTGCGGGTTTTCTGTAAATCCCTTGGCGATATCTGCGTGACAGCCGGCGCAGGTTGCCTCCCCGACAAATTGTGCAGCCCCCGCACCCGTAGCAGGTGCCTTGCCCTGCGCAGAGGACTGCGCCCAAGCAACAAGGATGCCGCAACAGAGGATCACGCACGCGACAGCCATGAATCGTTGAAGGAGTTCTTTCGTTCGGTGGTGGAAAGCCGCTGCCCCATCAGCTTCCGGCTGTGAATCCCGCCTGCAGTCACTCACGGAGTTCCTCCTTGCACGAGAGTTGCACCTTAAGCTGTGATCCCCGATTTAGAGTTACATCCAATTCGCGGAGTTGCCGCATCGCCCCGAATCGGTCGCCAGGTTTGCCCGATTGCGTCCGCTTCTCACATTCTTGCGTCCGTCTCGTTGATGGAGCGGCTGTGTAGCTTCGGCAGATAGCCGCGTTTCCTGCACCTGTCGAGGCTGCAAGCCTGATTGTCTGCAATTACTTGCGGCTCGTGAAGCTCGAAGCTCGGATTGCAGCTCCGATTGACATGCCGCACTATAGAAGTTCTGGTTTTGTCGAAGCTGTGCGTGCGTGAATCTCCCCACCCGGACTCCAGCACAACCCATGCGCTCTGAATTGGTCGCGCGTCTGATCGAACTGAATCCTGCGGAGCCAGCGCTGCGGCCGCTCTGCGAGGAACTCGGCAGGTTGGGTTCGGACCGAGCTCTCGAGTTCCGCGATCGCTTGCGCTGAAAGGGAACAGGGTCAGTTGAGTAGAAATCCAGGTATGAGACGGAGCGTCCCCGCAAAGCTGCTTGGGGGAAGACTCATCTCTTGGCTTTCATACGGCGTAGCCGTTCCGTTTCAATCTCGGCAAGGGAGCGGTAGTTTGTCGGGCCGTAGGTGAAGGAAACCCAACGCTCACTCCTCCAACGGCTGTCTCCCGCCAACCGTGAGACGATTAAAATAGCGCGGTCCCGCTCTTCCATGCGCCATTCGGTGATTGCCAAACCAGCAAGCGCTTCCGGCGCGGACGAAGTTTGGAAGGAGGACTGTGCCGTCTGCATTCTGTTGTTCTGGAGTGCGGCCCAACCGAGGGCAACAGTGACCTCAGGGTGACCGGGATACAATTCCTGGGCGCTCGTCAGTTGCCGCAATGCCTCCTCGTGTTTTCCGGCGAGGTAGTACCACCGGCCAGCGCGCTCAAGGATTTCGCCCGCCGGTTTTGGAGAGAGCGAAGAGGCACGACGCCCGAGGTCGCGCATCCGTGACTCGTCGCCGGCCATCAATGTCAAACCGGCTACTTCCACGTCGTACTGAAGCTGCGAATCAGGCGGCCGCTTTGCGTTCCTGGTGACTTCCTGGAAGCGCGCTGCCGCACCGGCGCCAAGCCGCTGAGCGGCGAGTGCTTCTGCGAGATCCCGCGCGTACGCAAGCGACTCTTGGTCCTGTTGGCAGAGCTTCTGTGCCGCGTTGCCGGCTGCAGCAAAGTCTCCGGTGTACATGCTCGCGGCATAGAGCACTTCCAGTGGCGTGACCTGTGCGGATTTCAGCTTGAGCGAGCGTGAGGCAAGGGCTATGGCTTTCGCATAGTCATATCGCTGCAAGGCGGACTTCGCCTTTGCGGTCAGCGCGATGTAACCCGTGCGCAGGTCGCGCTCTGCTACTGGGGGCCACCGCTGAATCGCAATCAGCTGCTGGATTTGTACGATGCGCTCGATGCTGCGCGGGTGGGTGCGGAAGTATTCCTGTAGGCTCTCGGCGGCAATCCCTGAAAGCTCCTCCCCAGGGCTGTTCGCCTTGCGGTACTCAGGCTCGAATTTCTCGAAAGTCTGGAACATGCGAAGAGCGCCGTTCGGTGAGTACCCGGCATATACTGCGAGCTCCGTTCCGTTCTTGTCGGCGGCTAGTTCCTGTTCCTTGCTGTAGCCGGCGGCGAAGACTGCGTAGGGGATGGCTGCTAGCGCCGGCAACTCTCCCAAGTGGAGCTGGCGCAGCTTGGCCTCAAGTTGTACGCGCTCCACGCAGTGGCGCAGGTCAACGTGCTCCACCTCGTGCCCGAGCACTGCCGCCAGTTCGTCTTCGCTGTCCATCAACTGCATGAGCCCCTGGCCAATAAAGACATGCCCTCCGGGCAGAGCGAAGGCGTTGACGAAGCCCGGCTCGGGGATGTAATGAAACCGGTACGGTATCTTGCGCCGCGCGCGGGCGGCCACACGGGCTCCCACCTGCTCCACATAGAGCTGCGCATCCTGGTAATCGAGGTTGTGGCGAATCTGATCTTCCCAGGCACCCGCGTAGAACTTCGCCAGCCGGTCGCCGATCTGAATTTCCTCTTCGTCCGAGATGCGCGTGAATGATGCCGGCAGGCGTGTCAGCTCCTGCTCGGTGTCACCGATGAGATGAAACACGGGAGCACTGCTGACCGGAACCTCGGCCCCGCGATATTCGCTGAGAGCAATCGCCGCTACAGCCAGTACTGCCGCCACACCAATCGCGATTCGTTGTTTCATAGGAATTGCCGGATGGCCTCCCGGAAGCGGGTATAGAGGAATGAGACGATCAGCAGTGCGGTGCCCATGGAAATGAACGTCAGATAGCGGTCCCGTGCGTTCAGGCTCCAGACATCAATCACCACGATCTTGCCAACGCCAACCAGCAACAGACCAAGCCCCGCCAGGCGGAAACTGCGCTCGCCCATCCAAAGGGCGAACAGGAACGTGGCTACTCCCAGCACGCTCCAGGAAACCGTCAATAGTCCTTTGCTCATCTCCGCGCCGAGCAACGAGATGATCAGGGTGAACGGGGCGAAGAAAAGAACTTGTTCCGGATGCCGCGCCGCCGCGGTCAGGGCGCGCCTCCAGCGCGATGCGCTCTGGTTCGCCGCTGCCTGTGCGTCCTTCAGTTGATATGCCAGCGCCAGCGAGAGCAGCAGTAGGGCGCACGTTATGCTCACACAGAGCGCCCGGCTATAGAGGAACGGAGCCGGGATGATATCTCGCTCGTAAAGATTGTGCATGGCGCCGCGGAAGACGGTGAGCCAGGTCAGCACGAGCGCTTGGTGCATGAAGAGAAGCCGCTTGGTTCGCCACGCAATCGCCAGCAGCACTGGCACCAAAGCGGCCCAGGCGACCACAACCCAGTCGGGCTGCAACTCGAACCGCACCAACCCCACGAAGCACGCCAGCGCCACCCATGAGTGGACCTCAGCGACATGAAGCCTGCGCTCCGTTGGATGCAGCGACGAGCGCTCACCATCAAGGCGGAAGTACAGCGCGGAGAATATGAGTGCAATGGGCACAACAGTGTACAGACGCGGACTGACGGTTCCCGCCACTCCTGCGGCCGACAGGTTTGCTGTGAAGACCCGCACCAGGCTTCCTGCCAGCGCGACATAACCCTGGATGCGTAGCTGCAACGACTGGCGCGAGACGCCGATCTCCACCAATGCCAAACCAAACAGGGCCCATGCCGGCGCGATGCTGACGCTTCTGAGCTCGTACCAGAGCAAGCTGCCGAGCAGGGTCGAGCCAACCCAGCTGTACAGCGCGGGGACGAGCGACGGTTGGATGCGAAATTCTAGCGGCCAGGAGTACCCGGTCTTCACTCGCGAGCCGAGGTAGAGCGCGGCGGCGCAGATGGCTACGGTCAGCATGCGCTGGGAGAGATGCCCCCAGTGTCCCGAAGTCTGCAGGTTCACAGCTATGGCGCGGAGAAAGGCTGCAATGGACAGCGCGTCACCTTGAATTCTCATCTCGGTGAACGCGGCGCGAGCAGAGATCCAGGCCAGCAGAAGCGCAGCACAGGCCCACGCCGGCGAAGTCTCGACTCCCGGAAGCGCGATCCAAATTCCGGCCGCTGCCAGCAATAGGGCGCCATACGAGAGGAGGCGGAGAATTCTGATGTCGAGATCGTCAAAGAGATCACGCCAGCGCCGGGGCACCGCGAGTGAATTCGCATAATAAAGGACCGCGGCGAACCCGAGCGCAAAGCCCAGTGGTAGCACCCGCCCCGGCATCGCGTCGTCGGCACGAACGCCGAGGATCCGCGCCGTATCCACCGCGAGCATCTGGATGGCTGCGGCTCCGGCAGACGCGAATGACAAGCGGCGGAAGACGCGCTCGCGGGTTGCGATTCCAACCAGTAGCAGTGCCTCGGTTCCCGCCATCCAGAGCATCGAGACATTCATCATCGAGAAGCGGAATGGTACGGCTGCGAAAAGAAGCGTCACGCCGATGGTGGCCAGCACCGCGAATGCCACGCGCCGGCGCCTCCGGGCAAACATGGCCATAACCATTTCTGCCGCGCCCAGCACCAGCAGCGCATAGAAGGCCCACTCCGGATGCAGCGCCTGGTACTTGAAAAGACAAAGCAACCCGAAGGAATTGAGCAGCGCAGCCGCGGTTGCAATTCGCTCCTGTGAGTCGCTCTCCGGCTTTCGCAGGATGTAGGAGACGCGGAAGATCAACCAGTAGGAAATCAGGATCGCCGCGCTGGGCACAAACTCCGGGAAGGCACGCTTGTGCCCGTGCATCGGCTCGATGATCTGGTAAAGCCAGTGGGAGTGATTGAGATAAGCGGCGGCCAACCCCAGCACTTCCAACTCGTACCACCGCATCCGCAACACAATTATGACAAGTGCGAGCGAGAGAACAACTCCCGCCGAGAGGCTGTATACGGTGACATGGCTGATGGTAACAGTCGAGTACGCCAGCAGGAATGCAAGCCCGGTTACAACCTGGGAGCGATAGCGCAAGCTGTGCGCCACCATTCCTGCGGCCACCATTCCCATCAGTACCAAATCCGCTGCCTGAGACGAGAGGACTCGCGCCGCCTCCACGTGATGCGTCGCATACGCAGTGAAAAAAGCAAGTGCCCAGCCTCCACCGATGCCGGCGCGTGCCAGCAGCACGTACCCGGCTCTGCGCTCGAGAAATACTCCACCGCCAAGCAATGCTGCACTGACGATGCATCCGACGCTGACTTTGCCCGCCGGACCCAGCTCGCGCAGTTGATAGGCAAGGAAAAAGGCAATACCGAAGACCAGGATGACGATCCCGATCTTATTGAGCCAGTTCGTTCCCATCGCCTCTTCCAGGTCGAAGCCGCCCTTCAGGCGGTCAAACCATGTGGTCGCCGCTTCGGTGCTGGAAAACAATGGCGCGGGGTACTTACGCAGGAAGCTGGCGTGCAACTCGTCCGCGCGAAGCCGCGCTTCCGGCTCGGGCTGAATTGCTGGCACGCTCTCGGAATGAATGGGACTGCCAGCCTGCGGCTCGCCGAAAACCTGCGCGGCGGGTGTTACCCCCCATGCAGGTCTGGCAGAAGAGACACGCTCCTCGGTTCGCTCGCTTTCGGGGGAGCGCTCACCGGGTGTGCCAGGCTGGCCCTGATGCGCCTGTGCTGACGCAATGATCGCCTGGGTTAAGCGAATCTCCTGCACTGTTCTTTCTACCGCGACCATTCGGCGGGTCATTTCGGCCCAGCGCGAGTCGAATTCTTCCCGGTCCTTCTTGCGCAGGTGGCGGGATCTCAGGAAGAGTAGCCAGGGAAGGATGAGGACAACGAATACGAGTAAGAGTACTCCGCCGATGCCGTCCATGGTCGCCTTTTGATGTTCTGGCGGATTATTTCATCCACCGGCCTGGCTTCCAAGTGCAAAAGAAGTCACCGGTGGCCGTGCTCAGGCAGCGGTCACCGCTGGCTGCCCCCCCTTCTCTGGCGTATTCTCATCTGCAATCTCTGCGATCATCGACAAACGATCATGACTGACATCTCCTCGTCGCTCGCGTGCGCCACGTCGAGCCTGTCTTCCTCCCGCAGCCGAAACAACGCGGGAACGTCCGCGGCCGACACAAAGACCTATAGCTGCCGCCAAAGAGCGCTCCCAATCTGTCCTTGCCGCTGTCTCCGTTAATGACTTTTGCGACATGTGCAATCGCCTGGCTCGTATCGTTCGGGAGCCACCCGAAATTCCTGCCCGTGATCGTGGCTCGGACCAGCGCCTGAATGCTGGTGAACTCTCCGTCAGAATGGAAAAAGGTCGCGCCGGGGCGGGCGATCGTTGAATCGACCATCTCATCGCGTTGCGTGCGGTTGCGCGCAGACCGTCGCCGCGATCCGGAATCGAGCTGTGAGAGGCGAAATCCGAATAGTCCCTCGTGCCGCCTCCACAGAAGAAGTTCACCTGTGCCACGCCTCCGTTACGTGCCAACGCCACAATCGTGTCCGCTCAGAGTGCCTCGGCTTTCTTGGAACTTGTTTTCCTATGGCTAAACCTCTGGTAAGAAACGTCGATAAGAACATGTACGCGACATTCAGTCATTGATTCGGCTGGGAGCAGCTTATGGGAAGACGATCAATCGCAACCAAGATGTACACCATCATCGGTATCAGCATAGCGGTAGGCTTCAGCATGACCGCCATCTCTCTCTTCCAAGCCGCAACGCTCAGTAGCGCATATACCAACATCCTCGATAACGAAGTACAGCAAGCCCTGCTGGCGCGCCAGATGCAGACTGTATTGAAGAAAGAGGTTCAGGAGTGGAAAGATGTCCTGCTGCGGGGTTCTGACCCGCAGGCTCTCTCCAGATACAGCGCTAATTTTCGCCTGCGGCAGGGCGAAGTAGTGTCTCTGGCAAAACAGCTGCACGGTCTTTCGCATAACGCCAATATCTTGCGACTGGTTGAGCAATTTCAGGAAGCCCATGAGCAGATGAAGCAGGCGTACGAACCGGCATTGAAAGAGTTTGCCGGCGGCGGGGGCAAGGACTTATTCGGCGCCGATAGGCGTGTCAAAGGCATAGATCGGGCCCCGACAGATTTGGTGGACACAATAGTCGAACAAAGCAATGAGAGCGTGAAGGTCTTAAGCTCCCAACAGCGCACTGCTGTTGTCCGGCAGCGTTGGTTTATCACGATTAGCGCAATTCTGGCCTGTGCGATGGTAGGTACGTTGTCTTTCTACTTTGTGTCCAGGATTGCGAAGAGCCTGTGTGAAGTGGTTGCGAGAATGAAGGACATTACCGCAGGGGACGGCGATTTGACACGCCGCATCGCGGTTTCATCGGATAACGATGAGATCGGCGAACTCAGCCGATATTTCAATCTGTTTATGGATCGGCTACAGGAGATGATGAAAAGCGTAGCCAACAGTGCGCACCAGCTGACCAGCGCCAGCGAGGAGATTTCCGCCTCGGCCAGCCAAATGGCTCAGGGCGTCGTGACCCAGCAGAACCAGACCACCCAGGTGACCAACGCAGTCCAGGAGATGTCCTCTTCGGTCGCCGAGGTCTCGGGCAATTCGAACAAGGCTGCCGAATCTGCTCACCAAGCGGCTGAGGTTGCCCAGGCTGGTGGCAAAATCGTCAATGAAGCGATGGCAAACATGCGCGACATAGCGCAGTCTGTCACCAGAACGGCGCAGAAGATTCAGAAACTGGGCGAGAACTCCGATCAGATTGGCAAGATCATCGCGGTGATCGACGATATTGCTGACCAGACTAATCTGCTGGCACTGAACGCCGCGATCGAAGCGGCGCGCGCTGGCGAGCAAGGGCGAGGTTTTGCCGTAGTAGCCGATGAGGTCCGAAAGCTGGCGGAACGCACCACCAACGCAACCCAGGAGATCGCACAGATGATCGAGACCGTGCAGCAGGAAACCAGGGGAGCGGTCGATCAGATGCAAGCGGGAAGCAAGCAGGCGGAGGCTGGAGTCGCAACTACCGCCAAGGCGGGCGACTCGCTCGAGGAAATCATTACGGCAGCCCAACAGGTAGGCGAGATGATCTCGCAGATCGCGATCGCAGCCGCGCAGCAGAGCAGCACTGCAGAGCAGATCAGCTCCCATCTGGAGCAGATCGCCAAGATCACGAGCGAGTCGGCCACCGGCGTGCAGCAATCGGCTAAAGCATGTGAGGAGCTGTCGAGTCTTGCCGTCGATCTAGAACAACTCGTGGGCCGCTTCAAACTGGACAATGGTGAGGCCGGCCGTGCGCGTGCCAAAACGGGTCCGGTCGGCGATCGCGGCCAGCAGCATTGTGCCTGTTTAAGAATGAAGGTAGAGGCATCTGAATCAACTACTTACCCCGTGTCCTACTTGCCTATAGGGTGAGACACACCTTCATGTGATAGGCGTCACGGCAGAAACTCTGCTGTTCGTCATAAATAGATAAGAGGTTTATCGATTACACCTGTATCGATATGAATTGTACGGATTAGCGCTCGGCAACGACTCTGCAAGCAGGTTTTGGTCGACAGGGAAGGCGGGAAGTTGATGACGCATAGGATGATTCCAGAGCCGACACTGCGGCGACTCCCGAAATATCACCACTTCCTTGTCGGACTCCGGGAGCAAGGCGTCACCTCTGTGTCCTGCACTCGCATCGGCGATTCATTAGGCTTGCTTCCGGTGCAAGTGCGGAAGGACCTTCAATGCACCGGGATCATTGGGCGTCCGAAGGTGGGTTACGAGTTGCGGGAGTTGCTCGGAAAAATTGAGGAGTGCCTGGGCTGGGATAACTCGAACAATGCCTTCCTGGTCGGGGCCGGCAATCTGGGCTCGGCGCTGTTGGGGTACACCAAGTTCGAGCAGTTCGGGCTCAGCATTGTGGCAGCCTTCGACGCAGACCCGCGGAAGGTCGGAACGCAGATTCATGGAAAGCATGTGCTGCCTCTGGAAAAGCTTCCTTCTCTGTTGCCGCGCATGCGTGTTCATATCGGCATTATTACAACTCCAGCGGAAAGCGCTCAGGGAGTGGCGGACTTGCTGGTGGCGGGCGGAGTGTGCGCCATCTGGAACTTTGCGCCAGTTACGCTGACGACTCCCGCCAACATCATCGTGCGAAACGAAGATTTGTACCACTCGCTGGCCGCTCTGAGTTGCGAGCTTGCGAGGAACTTTCATACATCAAGGCGGACTCATGGGGACGGCTGTGACGAGCGCCCAGAAATTCGAGAGGGTATGCGAAATTCTGGAGCAGAATCAAAAGAAACCTGCGCGGCTGGTGCCGATCTTGCAGGCGATACAAGATGAATACCGGTATCTTCCAGAAGAAGTACTAATATTTGTTGCAACCTCGCTCGGAGTTCCTCCGGCGCGAGTATTTGGTGTTGCTACGTTCTATGCGCATTTTGCGCTGGAGCCTAAGGGCAAGTACGTCGTACGTCTATGCGACGGCACTGCCTGTCACGTCAAGCAATCCATCCCGATTCTCGAAGCCGTCCGTAAACACCTCGGCGTCACCGAGCAGTGCAGAACCACCGAAGACCAGCTGTTCACGGTTGAGACCGTGGCGTGCCTGGGGGCGTGTGGACTTGCGCCGGTTGTGGTGATCGGCGAGGACGTTCACGGCCAGATGACTCCGGAGCGTGCGATCGAACTGATCGACGAGATCAAGCGCAAGGAGGTCCAATGACAGCGCAATTTGCGAAGGAAGCGGCAAAGAAGCGCCGAGTCATCATCTGCGCCGGTACGGGATGCATGGCCAACGGCTCTCTCAAGGTTTATGGGGAATTCGAGCGCCAAATGACAGAGGCCGGGCTCAATGTAGCGCTCGAGCTGCGCGCCGAGGACGACGGCTCGATTCGCGTCAGCCAGAGCGGCTGTCAGGGCTTCTGCCAGATGGGGCCACTGGTTACCGTGCTGCCGGAGAACATCCTCTACTGCAAGGTAACGTCTGCCGATGTTGAAGAGATCGTCAAGCGCACGCTCATTCATGGCGAGGTGGTCGATCGTCTGCTCTACGTCGATCCTGCGACGCACAAGCACTGCACGGGGATCGAGCAGAATCCGTTCTACCAGCAGCAACAGCGCTTTGTGCTGCGCGAGTGCGGAATCATTGATCCGGAAGACATTCGCGAGTACATCCTGCAGGGCGGATACAGCGCCGCGCGCAAAGCGTTCCTGGAGATGTCTCCGGAGGAAGTCTGCAAGACGGTGCTCGAGAGCGGCTTGCGCGGTCGCGGCGGCGGCGGTTTCCCAACGGGGCGCAAGTGGGACGCTGCACGCGTGCAGAACTCGGCGAAAAAGTACGTAATCTGCAATGGCGACGAGGGCGATCCCGGCGCATTCATGAACCGCAGCGTCATGGAAGGCAATCCGCACTCGGTCATCGAGGGCCTGATGATTGCCGCCCGCGCGATCGGCGCCGACGAGATGTTCGTCTATGTGCGGGCTGAGTACCCGCTGGCCGTGAAGCGCATGCGCAAGGCTGCGGCCGACGCGGAACGAGAAGGCATTTTTAGCGGCAATTTCATCGGCACCGGAATGAAATTGCGCTGCGAGGTAATGGAAGGCGCGGGAGCGTTCGTATGCGGCGAAGAGACATCGATGATCGCTTCCATCGAAGGCAAGCGGGGCATGCCGATGCCGAAGCCCCCGTTTCCGGCTCAGAAAGGCTTGTGGGGCAAGCCGACGGTCATCAACAACGTCGAGACGCTTGTGCACGCGGTGCGCATTATCAAAGAGGGGCCGGAAGCATTTCGCTCCATAGGGACTAAGACGTCGCCGGGCACTAAGACCTTCGCACTCACCGGCCACGTGGCCAACACCGGGCTCGTGGAGGTCCCGTTTGGCACCACACTGCGCGATGTGGTGCTGAAGATCGGCGGCGGAGTAACGGCCGACAACGGCAAGATCGACAAGAACGGCTTCAAGGCGGTGCAGATCGGCGGACCATCCGGTGGCTGCCTGACGAAAGAGCATCTCGAACTGCCACTGGATTTCGATTCGCTGAAGACTGTTGGCGCGATGGTCGGCTCCGGTGGTCTGGTCGTAATGAACCAGCGCACCTGCATGGTGAACGTGGCGCGCTTTTTCATGGAGTTCACCCAGCGTGAAAGCTGCGGAAAATGCGTACTGTGCCGCGAAGGGACGCGCCAGTTACTCGCCCTGCTCGACGATGTGATCGAGGGCCGCGCCGACGAGAACACTCTGAAGCTGATGCAAACGCTCGGGCACGCAGTGCAGATCGGCTCGCTGTGTGGTTTGGGCAAAACGGCTCCGAATCCAGTGCTCTCCACCCTGCGCCACTTCCGCGAGGAATACGAAGACCACGTCTTGCGCAAGATCTGCAAGTGCGGCAAATGCAAACAGCTGCTTCGCCCGGAAATTAACCAGGAAAAGTGCAAAGGCTGCGGCCTCTGCATGAAGGCCTGCCCAACGGGCGCAATTGCCGGCGAGAAGAAACAGCCACACAAGATCAACGCAGAACTGTGCATCAAGTGCGGAGCCTGCGCCAAGGCCTGCAATCTCAGTGCCGTGGAGGGCGTGTAATGAAGACCAATTTGCAACCAACGCTCACGATCGACGGCCGCGACATTGAGATCGCAGGCGAGCGCAACCTGCTGGAGTTGATTCGCAAGACTGACATCGACCTGCCGACGTTCTGCTACCACTCCGAACTTAGCATCTACGGGGCTTGCCGCTTGTGTCTCGTGGAGGTCGAAGGCCGTGGCATCATGGCAGCCTGCTCCACGCCCCCTGAACCTGGAATGAAGCTGCGCACGGTGACCGAGGAGATTCGCGAAATCCGCAAAATCTCGGTGGAGCTGCTTCTGGCGAATCACGACCAAAGCTGCCCGACGTGCGCTCGAAGCGCGAACTGCCAATTGCAGTCTCTGGCGCGGCAGTTGGGAATCGAACAAGTCCGCTTCAAGCCCGCGCAGAAGCGCAAGCCCATTGATACAAGTTCGCATTCGCTCGTGCGCGACCCGAACAAGTGCGTGCTGTGCGGTGATTGCGTGCGCATGTGCTCGGAGATCCAGGACATAGGCGCAATCGACTTCGCGTTCCGTGGGCACGATGTGGCGGTTCTGCCCGCGATGGGCAAAGATCTGGCCGATGTTGCCTGCGTGAACTGCGGTCAGTGCGCGACGGTTTGCCCGACCGGCGCGCTGACCGTGAAGAGCGAGATGGAGCAGGTGTGGAAGGCGATTGCGGACAAATCGAAGACCGTCGTCGCTCAGATCGCACCCGCTGTACGCGTCGGGCTGGGCGAAGCGATGGGCATGAAGCCGGGCGAGGTCGTTACCGGGCAGATTGTCGCCGCGCTGCGCCGGCTCGGCTTCGACCAGGTGTACGACAGCTCGTTTGCCGCCGACCTCACAGTTACGGAAGAAGCGACAGAGTTCCTGAAGCGCAAAGCCGTCGGCAAGCACCTGCCGCAGTTCACATCGTGCTGCCCAGGGTGGGTGAAGTATGCGGAGCAGTTTTTCCCGGAGATTCTGCCTCACCTTTCCACCTGCAAGTCGCCTCAACAGATGTTCGGCTCGCTGCTGAAGGAAATTCTTCCGGAGCAACTGCGGACAAAGCGAGAAGATCTGGTCGTTGTCTCCATCATGCCGTGCACGGCCAAGAAATTTGAGGCCCGGCGCGAGGAGTTCCAGAAGGAAAACGTTGGTGACGTGGATTACGTTCTGACCACGCAAGAGTTGGTGCGTATGATCCAGTCGAGCGGCATTCACTTCGACAAGCTGCAGTCGGAGTCGTTCGACATGCCTTTCGGCTTCCACACCGGTGCGGGCGTCATCTTCGGCGCTTCGGGCGGCGTGACCGAAGCGGTGTTGCGCTTCGCCGCCGAGAAGGTCACGGGCGAGAAGCTGAAGAAGGTGGAGTTCGCAGCCGTGCGCGGCGAAAGCGGATTGCGCGAAGCCGCTGTGAAGGTCGGCGATGCGGAGTTGAAGCTGGCAGTCGTTCACGGACTGCGGAATGCGCGTGTGGTGGCCGAGCAGGTGCGCGCGGGAAAGTCGCAGTACGATCTCATCGAGGTCATGGCGTGTCCGGGTGGATGCGTAGGCGGTGCAGGCCAGCCGGTGACCACGAACCGTGAAGCGCGTGCGCAACGCACGCAAGGTTTGTACAAGGCCGACCGCGAATCGCCTCTGCACAAGTCGCAGGAGAATCCGTACATTACGGAAACGTATGTGCGATGCCTGGGGGAAGTGGGCGGCGAGAAAGCTCACCACCTGTTGCACACGCACTATGTCAACCGCCGGCGGATGGAAGAAGGTCCGCTGCCGATTCTGCAGTCCTCGGACGGGCGGCTGAAGATCGGCGTGTGCGTCGGCACGAACTGTTACGTCAAGGGATCGCAACCAATTTTGCAGAGGTTGTTGCAGCACGTCGAAGAGAATTCGCTCTCGCACCGGCTGGACATTCGCGCGATGTTCTGCACGGAGCAGTGCGAGCATGGCCCGACTGTGCTGATTGGCGAGGAGCGTATCACAGGATGCACCGCGGAGCAGGCCATCGCTGCCCTCGAAGAGCGGCTGCAAACAACGACGACTGATTGAGGAGTGGATCGATGTTGAGCGATGGAAAAGCCGAGTTCGTGGATGAGCAGGCAAT
>Ga0326727_10004260_pt1 | contig 43501 bp, 36 predicted proteins | sample MB2enrmetagenome_FD_207643 | JGI IMG/M metagenome (GOLD analysis project Ga0326727, IMG submission 207643) | Lab enriched peat soil microbial communities from McLean, Ithaca, NY, United States - MB29MY | ecosystem: Environmental > Terrestrial > Soil > Wetlands > Peat | place: USA: New York... | reverse complement strand
GCGAAAAGTGTTCGGCATCGCGCCGGAACCGCGTTCACCATCAGCCCGGAACTCCGTTCGGAATCATCCCGGAATCGTGTTCGGCTTCATCCCGGAATGGCGTTCACGATCCATCGGATTCCCCAGCTTTATTTTTCTCTGCGTCTCTGTGCCTCCTAAGAAACAAAATTTATGGTTGTTGGAAACAAAGGACTTGGCGTACCCCACGGCGGAGGCAAAAAAACCGGCCGCCGCAGCCGAGTTTCTTCCCCTCCAAACCGGGCGTGCCCGGTCGTCTGCTCTGCGGTGAACCTTGTTTTGGTTGCGGCTCCGCTGTGCCTACGCGGTGAGGACTTACTACAAATTCCGCCGGCGGGGTTGAAGCCCGGCCCACCAGGGCGCCCTATTCCACCGTGAACGAATCCAAGTCGATGAAATTTCCCTTGGATTGCGGATTCGCCCGTCCGGTCAGCCGGATCACCGCCACGTGCCGGCCGGCGACGAAGCAGCAGAAGCGCGTCCGGCTCTGCCATCGGGTCTCAGCGGAATACAGATCCACAGTACCCCGGTCCACGCCATCCACGGTCACCGACGCGATACCGCGATTTGCCGCCCTGGTGTAGACGTAAGTCAGCGCCTTGCCCTCGAATGCGATCTCCACTTCCGACCCGGGTACGTCGGTAAAGCTGATGGTGTGGAGGTCCGGTTCCGCGAAGCTCCTGTCGTTGTTCCAATCGCCGCGGTAGACGAGCGCGGGGTCGAAATCGTCGTAGAATCCGGGGCGCACCAGCACTGCGGCGCGCTCTTCGGGCGGACGGCAACTGGGCTGCAACTGCGACAGGTACTCGCCACCCTGCTCGAACACCGGCAGAGTGCAGCGCTCCAGCATTTCCTTCAATAGAGCCGGCTTGATTTGTTCGCGCATCCACGGTTTGGGCGAGATGAAATATTCCACGTTCCAGCTCCGCATCAGCCGCACCATGTCCGGTAGGGTCTGCATCTCGCGGATACGGCTGAAGGTGTTGATCTGGTGCCAGTGGTTTTCATAAACGTCGCTGTTGAGGCCGGCGATGGCGCTGTCGGAGGTGAGCATTACGGCCGAAGTTGTGTGCTGGCGGTTGAAATAGTCGATCACGTCGCGGATGGGCGCGTTGGCTGCGCGAAACCGGTCGCGCTCGGCCCGGGAGAAGGGAAGCCGCAGGCTGAAATCGCGATGATAGTAGCTGGCCGATGGCAGGAAGCGCATGTTCATGGCGACGCACGCCACCACGAACGCCATCAGCCCGCGGTACAGCCAGCGCGTGCCGGAGGCCCACCCCAGCAGCGCCGCGAAAGGCACCGAGAGCAGCGGCAGCGCGGCGTACAGGTAGCGCGCGTTGGGCTGCGTGCGCATGATAATGGCCGCGGCTCCCAGCGCAACAATGGCCGCACTGGCGTCCGCGCTGCCTGTGCCGTGCCGGCGCCCAACCACCAGCAGCGCGGCCACGCCCAGCGGCGCCAGCACCAGGTATTGGAAGCCGAACGAGCCGTTCTGCCCCTCGTAGGCGAGGTTGGTGCGGAAAGTGAGATCGTAAAGCGTGTTCCAGGTGAGCGGCCGCTTGAAACGCTCGTCCACCATCCCGGCGTTCGCGGGAATCAGCTTCGAATGAAACCTCTGGTTGAGGAAGGGAAACAGCGGATTGCCGGTTTTGGCGAAGGCAATGGCATAGGGCGGCGCCGCCAGGCCCACCAGCAGCACGGCCGCGAGCGCGCACGTCGCGGCCGGACGCGAGCCCAGCGATTTCCAATGGCGCGCCGCCTCGATCACCAGGAACGGAATCGCGAGCGCGACGAACGCGAGCGCTCCGAACTTGGTGGCCATGGCCGTTCCGCCCAGGGCCGCCGCCAGGTACAGGAAGCGCTTCTCGCCGGTGCCGCCGAAGCGCCACAAGGCGGCCATCATCCCCACCACCATGGCGGCCAGCATGTTTTCCACGAAAAGCGAGCCGGTCACCAGTTGCACCATCGGGGTGGAAGCGAACAGCGCCAGCAGCCACAAGGCCGCGGCGCGGCTCACCCATCGCCGCAGGGCGAAGTAGAGCACCGCCTCGAACCATAGCAGCAACACGAAGTCGAGCAGATGCGCGGCGTACTCGCCGCCCATCAGGTACACGATGGAGTACGAGAAATCGGCGGCCATGGGCATCACCGCCCACACGATGCGGCTCGGTTGAAACGTCAACGCCTGGTTGGCGGCGATATTGGCGGGGATGGCCAGGTGCATGGCCAGCCCGTCGGCGCCGGTTTCCGGCATCAGCGCCGCGAACCAGTGCGCCAGCAACACGAACACCACTGCCGCGAAGGCCGCGCGATCGGCGTAGCCGCGCAGTTCCGCGCCGCGCAGCAGTTGCCACCAGCGTTCCATGCGCCGCCACACGCCGCGCCAATCGAGCAGCACCGGAACCGCCAGCAATCCGGCCCACACCGCCGGATAATTCACTGGAATCCGGGCCACCAGGGTCATCGCGAAGATCCACAGTGCCGCGCCCAACAGGGTGGAGAAGAGCTGCGACTCGGGCGCGTCGCCGTGCTTGCGGCCGAGCAGCCGGGAGCCCAGGGCGCACGAGGAAACCAGATAAAAAACCACCGCCAGGAGCGCCAGGGGACCGATCGCGAAGGCCGTGCCCACCGCCGTCAGCCCGGCGATAGCCGTGGCGTACGACCAGGGCACCATCGCCAGCAGCGGCATCGAAACGCCCAGGAAAATGCCGATGTATTTCAGGAAGCGCTTAACCCCGACAGGCTCCCAGACATCCTGGCTGAACAGCGTGGCCGTGCGGAAGCCATGCGCTTCCACTGCCAGGGCTGCCAGGAAAACGAGCGCCACCAGTGCCGACGCGAGCCCCATCGGCGCGGACCGCGCTTTTGCTTGTGGCTCCTGACTTCTGCCTTCCGGCTTGAAAATGAACAGCCGCTGGACCGCGAAATTCACCAGAAACAGGAGCGTCTCCACCGCCAATTTGGCCGGGATGGCGGCGATCCCCATGGTTACCGCGAGCAGCCGGATGCCGCCGTACGATGCCGTTCCACTGACCAGCGCGAGCAGCAGGTATTTAGGCAGCACCGTCTTGTGCCGCTGGTGCGAATAGAACACCGAGCTGCGCACCATCGTATAGTTGAAGGCCAGCCCTACCAAGCGTCCCAGGGCTTGCGACAGCAGCACCGAGCCGCCGCGATGCAGGGCCAGGATGAAAACCAGGTTGTCGAGCAGCGCGGTGAGCAGCGAGACCGAGCCGAAACGCAGCAGGATGAAGTAAATCTTCATCGAGTCGACAATCGGGTTGAAGTGCGAGGATGGATTGCCGGGCTGGTAGATGGTGCGGATGGATTCTTCCGCCAGCGGAACGCCCAACTGGTGCGCCGCGATCAGCATTTCGAGCTCGAACTCGTAGCCGTTGGCTTCGAGTTTCAGAAGCCGCGGGGCAAAGGCGGCCGGAATGCCGCGCAGACCGGTCTGGGTATCGCTCATCTTGCGGCCCATGAGGGCATGCATAATGACGCTGGTGGCAACATTGCCGATGCGGCTGCGCAGCGGCACTTCGGCGTGGAAGGTGCGGCAGCCCAGCACCAGGCTGTCGGGGTGCGCCAGCAGGCTTTCGCCGACACGCTCGATATCGTCGGGGTGGTGCTGGCCATCGGCATCGGCGGTGACTACGCCGGCCAGGTCGGGGTACTTGCAAAGGGCGTAGTTGAGGCCGGTTTTGAGAGCCGCACCCTTGCCCAGGTTAGTGGCATGGCGCAGCATTTCGACGCCCGGCAGTTCCGCCACGCGGGCGAAGAGATCACGAAACTCGGGGCCGCTGCCATCGTCCACAACCACGATGTGCGGCAGGGTTTTCTCGACCAGCGCGCGGACTACGTCTAACAGGCTGTCGGAAGGCCGATAGGCAGGAATCAGTATCGCGAGGCGATGGGCTTGTGCGGGAAGCATCCTATAGGGAACTTCAACTAGAACACGCCCGCGCGGCCAATTGCAACCGGATGTGCCGGGCGCTATAAAGATGCCATGACGTTCGTATCGGCTGGCATATTTGGCCTTGGCGGACCGGAAGTCGCGGCCCTGCTTATCCTCCTTCTCGTGGGCTTCCTCGTGGTGAGAGTGACTGCATCGCCGGCGGGCAATCGCGGCCGGTTCTCGCGCTATTGCCCCAAATGCGGCCGTGGCTTGACCCAGCAGGCGGACGCGCCGTTCTGCGGTTATTGCGGAGACCGGCTGCCGTAGGACCGCGGAAAAAGCCCGTCAACCGCTTGCTTACGCGCGCGGCTCAGAAACGCGCTCGTTTCTTTTGCAGGCACTTACAGAGATGCGACCGTGAAGGAGGGGCCCCGGAATGTTCTTTTTCCGCAACCTGCTAGTGTAGTGCGTCATGCAGAATGCCTATTATGTCGGAAGACCACTCCCTGGTGGTCGTCGCTCAGAGAACTGGAAGCTCCGTGGGGCGGACTTGGTCCGCGGAGGGCTTCAGCCTTGGCTTCAGCCCGACCCCGAGTGCAGTTCGCCCGGCGGCTCCAGGATTTCCTTCAGCCGAGCGGTTTCTGACCGAAGCATAATCAGCGGAATTTTGGACGCACTGCCGTAGGACTGCGGCCCTTTTGTGAGGCGTCTTTCTAGTACTTATGCATCAATGGCCCATTGTCTTTGGGCCCAGCCGAACCTACAATGACCAGAGACGGAGGTCCGTCCCATGGCCGACCCACAAGATAGAATCCCCGAACCTGCGGAGACACCCGATGCCTCCGCCATTCGCCAGCGGCTCCTGGTGGTTAGCCCGCCAGCCAGTCGCCCCCCGCATAAAGAAGGCCGGCCGGCGACCAATCTGGCCACTGTCGTCGGTAGGTTTGCGGACCTGCAGCACCAGGTTGGCGATCAGTTGATTGCGCTGGAAGATTCGGTGCAGCAACAGGGACAGCAACTGGCCGACGTGTCCGCGCAATTGCCGGACATGAAAGAGCGGATCAATTGGCTGATCGCCAGCTACTACGAAGAGGACCGGAAGTCGCAAAACATGCGCGAGAGGCTGGCGCGCCAGGAGGCCGGTCTCGCGACACTCGCCGAGGCTGTGCGCGGACTCTGCGAGACGCAAGCGCAGTGGAGGCAGACACTCGACCAGTTGCTCCAGGTTCTGGGACGCGCGCAAAGCGCGCCGGCTGCCGCGCCGCCTCGCTGGCCGGAATAGTTCAATCTGGAAGTTGCCGGTTCCAGCGCTTCGTATTCCTCTCAAGGTCAGGCTGAAGACTTCAAATCGCCACCGGGGGCCGTCCATTCTGACTTCCGACAGCCCGCCATGGCTGTCAGACTTCTTCGGGCTCGCTGGGCCGGCTTCTGTCGTCCAAATTCTGAAAGGATTTCAAGGGCGGGCTGAAGCCCGCCCCACCAAGACGCCTTGATCCTTTGGTGGGGCGGGCTAGCCGCCTGAAAGGCGGCAGTTAAGGGCAAAGCCCATTGGTTAGCTTTCTGCACATGATTGTAAAAACAAGTACAATAGACTCTGATTATGCCTACTTACAGCGCGCCATGTCTCGCTGTTACAGCGATGGCGCTTCTAACGTGCGGTGTCGCGGCGGGAATCGACGCGCGGCAGCCCATGCCCAGTTTTAGGGCCACCACCCTGGACGGCCAGAAATATACCAACGATACCGTGAAGGGAAAGGTGGTGCTGCTGCAGTTCTGGGCCACTTGGTGCAAGTACTGCCGCGGCGATCAGGACGCGGTGGACACGGTCGCGAAGGAATTCGCCGGCAAGGGACTCCTGGTGCTGGCCGTGGATGCCGGGGAATCGAAACGGACAGTGAAACAGTACCTGGCAAAGTCGCCGCGCGCCGTCCCGATTGTCCTGATGGAGAATACCAACCTGGCAGCTATGTTCGCCGCCAAGTCATATCCCTTGTATGTTCTGATCGACGCCGAAGGAAAAATCGCGGGCGAATTGCCCGGCGCCGGCGGCGAAGAAGCGCTGCGGCAACTGCTGCGAAAGGTGGGGCTGGAGTAAGTGTCGAAACCGGTAGCAGGCCCACTCGTATCGCAATGCTACCATAGGATCGACTCTCGCGGCCCTTTGCGCGGGAATAGAGGATGCCAGCAAGGTCACGAAAGTCAGTAGCAGAGACGCGACGGTGAAAGTGATCGGGTCGGTGGATGGCGCAAGACCTACAGCAGGGCCATCGGGAATCGAATCGCGCCATAGGTTTGCGAAATCGTATCGGCCAGGGTCTGGATCTGGTTCACGGGCAGGTCTTAGGCGGCACGGCCGTGCTCGCAACCAGGAACACCGAGGAGGCCGGGGCTTGCGGGAACGGCCGAAGCGTCAACCGCCACTTGCAATTGTGCATTCTTAATGCATAATTGCAGATAGTGAACCGCCGCTACATTACACGCGCGCTGGAGCCGGTTCTCCGGAAGGCGGCCCGTCAGTTTCCCGCGGTGGTGATTACGGGCCCGCGACAATCGGGCAAAACTACGTTATTGAAGCATTCATTCGCCCAAGCCGGCTACTTTTCTCTGGAGACGCCCGATGTGCGTGCGGCGGCTGTTGCCGACCCTCGCGGATTTCTCGACCTTCATCCGCCGCCCGTGATCTTCGACGAAATCCAATATTCGCCCGGCCTGCTGCCTTACATCAAGGAACGGATTGACGATGAGCGCGACGCTCACGGCCGGTATTTTCTCACCGGTTCGCAAAACCTGGTTCTGGCCGAGCGCGTGACGGAATCCCTGGCTGGCCGCGCGGCTTTGTTGCGGCTTCTGCCGATATCGCGCCGGGAAGAGAACGGCCGGCTGACGGAGCCTTTGCCTTGGGAGTCCCCGGCCAGGGGCGGCATCCGCAACCCGGTTTCGCTCCCCGATCTTTGGAAGAGCTTTCTGCGAGGCGGATATCCCGAGCTGGTTGCGGAGCCCGATCGCGACATCCGGTTGTGGCATTCCAGCTACATTCAGACTTACCTCGAACGCGATGTGCGATCCCTTCGTCAGGTGGGTGACCTGACGTCGTTCCAGGGCTTCTTACGCACTCTGGCGGCGCGGACGGGCCAACTACTGAATCTGACCGATGTGGCACGCGATCTTGGAGTCGCGGTGAACACGGCGAAGGCGTGGCTGTCCATTCTGGAGGCTACTTTTCAGGTAGTTATTCTGCGGCCCTATCACGCGAACGTGGGCAAACGCCTCGTCAAAACGCCGAAGGTCTATTTCACGGACACCGGCACGCTTTGTCATCTGGCTGGGTTGCGAGATCCGGAGCACGCGGCGGCAGGTCCCATGGGAGGGGCGATATTGGAAACCGCGGTTCTGGTAGAAATCCTGAAAGCCTTTGTCAACCGCGGGGAGGATCCGCACCTCTACTTCTGGCGCACCTCGGCGGGGACGGAAGTGGACGTGGTGGTGGAAACGGACGGTAAACTGATCCCCATCGAAGTGAAGCTCTCTGCCACGCCACGGCCCGCGATGGCCAATTCCATCCTGGCGTTTCGTAACGACCTGGGTGCGGAGGCCGGACCTGGTTATGTCATCCAACCCGGCAACGTACGGCTCCCGCTCGCGCCGAATGTTGTCGCATTGCCGTTCACCGAGATTTAATCGAACAGCGTCCCGCGCCCCAAAAGATTCCCCGGATCGAGCCGCCGCTTCACGGCGCGCATGGCCTCCAGATCTGCCGCGCTGTATTGCAGTTCCAGCAGGTGCCGCTTGCGCTTGCCGAGTCCGTGTTCGGCCGACACCGTTCCGCCGAGCGCCACGGCCTCGCGGGCGAAGTCGCGCAGCAGGCCGGTAGCCGGCGCGGGGTTCGCGGGGTCCGAGAAAATATTGACGTGGACGTGCGCGTCGCCGATGTGGCCGAAGATTACGTAGCGGCCCGGAAATTCCCGCTCCAACTGGCGGCGATAATATGCCAGCATCTCGCGATTGCGCGCGATCGGCACGGCGTAGTCGGTGTTCATTTTGAGCGCACCGGAGCGGCGCACGGTGTCGTTCACCAGTTCCGGCAGCGCGTGGCGGAACTGGCGGAATCGCTCGCGGTCGGCGGCCGAAAGGGCAAACCACGATTCCTCTTCGAAAGCCCCGGCCGCCTGGATGCGGTCGAGCCACCGGTCCACTTCGGGATCGTCTTCGGAGGTGAGCGCCTGGTCGAACAGGATGGCCGCCCGCGCGCCCGCGGGGATTTCGGGAAATCGCGCGCGCAGCAGTTCCAGCGAGGGGTGGTCGAGATACTCCAGCATGCGGGCTTCGGTGGAGCGCCACCGGTCCACGGCGTCCAGCGCCGCACCGTCGTCCGCGAAGAATACCACTCCGGCGAGCACCGCGGGCGGCACAGGCAGCAATCCCACGCGCGCTTCCGTCACCACTCCGAGTGTGCCTTCCGACCCCACGAAGAGGTCGATCCAATCCATGGCGGGCCGCAGAAGGTACCCCGCGGTGTTCTTGGTGACGGCGGGCAGCGGGGTGGTGCCGGGGTCGAAATCGATGGCGTCACCGCGGGCGACATCTAGCCGGCGCCCATCCGCCAGCACCACGTGCAGACCTTGCACCCAGCGGCGGGTCGGGCCGAATCGGAAGCTGCGCGACCCGCTGGCGTTGGTCGAGATGGTGCCTCCCAGGAAGGCGGAGTTCTCGGTGGGGTCGGGCGGATAGAATTGGGCGGTACGTTGCGCGGCGGCCTGCAGATCGCGCAGGGGCACACCGGCGCCGGCGATGGCGTAGCCTTCGTGGACCTCCAGGCGATTGAGCTTCTCGACGGACAGCACCCAACCGTCAAGGGGAACACCTCCGCCGGTGATGCCCGTGCCCCCTCCGGCGACGGTTACCGGCACACCTGCCGCGGAAGCGTCGCGCAGCGCCGCCGCCACACCGTCTTCGTCGGCGGGAACGATCAAGCGGCTGGCGCGGCCGCGAAACCCCGAAGCATCCTCCAGGTAGCGCGCTGCTATACTTCCAGAATCACCGGCATAATCAGCGGCCTCTGCGCCGTTTCCTTCACGATGTAGCGCTTCAGATCCGCCCGGATCTTTTCCTTCATCACGCCCCAATCGGTCTTCTCCTCCTGATTCGAGCCCTCCAGTGTTTTGGCCACTAACTGGCGGGCCTTGTCCATGAATTCCACGCCGTCCCCGGCGCTGAAGCCGCGGCTGACGATCTCGGGCAGGCTCTCGATGCGGCCGGAATTGCGATTGATGGCGATGATGGGCAGCACTATGCCGTCTTCGGAGAGATGGCGCCGGTCGCGGATGACCATGTCCTGCACCACGTCGTCCACCGAGCCGGAATCGATGCAAACGTGGCCCACCGGCACCTTGCCGGCCTTGCGCGCGCCGTGATGATCGATCTCCAGCACCTCGCCGGATTCCATAACGAAGCTCTCCTCGAGACCCGCGAAGCGCAGGTGCTCGGCCAGGCGGGCGTGCTTGGAAAGCTGGCGGAACTCGCCGTGGATGGGCATGAAATAGCGCGGACGCACCAGGTTGAGGACCAGCTTCATCTCTTCCACGCTGGCGTGGCCGGAGACGTGGAGCGGCGGATTCATGGTGCCGTATAAAACGTCGGCGCCGCGGCGGGACATGTGGTCGATCATGCGGAAGATGGCCTTTTCGTTGCCGGGAATGATGCGCGAGCTGAGCACTACGGTGTCGCCCTTTTCCAGCGAAACGTGCTTGTGATTGTCGACCGCTACGCGCGAGAGCGCGGACATGGGCTCGCCCTGAGTGCCCGACACGAGGAACGCCGCTTTGTCGGGGGCCAGGCCCATGGCGTCCTGCGGCCGCAGCAGGATGCCGTCCGGAATGTCCAGCAGTCCGAGCGAGTGGGCGATCTCGGTGACCGACACCATGCTGCGCCCGATGACGGCCACGCGGCGGCCGCATTCCTGCGCCAGGTCAAGCACCAACTGGATGCGGTGGATGGAGGAACTGAAGCACGAAACCACCACGCGGCCCTCGGCGCGGTTGAAGATTTCTTCCATGCGGGGACGCACCGCGCGCTCCGATTCGGTGTAGCCGGGGCGGTCGGAGTTGGTGGAATCGGAGAGCAACAGCAGCACGCCGCGTTTGCCGTATTCGGCGAGGGTGTGCAGGTCGAAGAGCTCGTTATCGGTGGGGGTGGGATCGACTTTGAAATCGCCGGTGTGGAAGATGACTCCGAGCGGCGTGGTGATGGCTAGGGCGACGGAGCTGACGATGGAATGGGTGACGTGAATGAACTCGATTTTAAAAGGGCCGATTTCGATGATCTGCTTGGGCTTCACGGGGTTCAGCCGCGGCTCTTCTTCGAGGTCGTATTCCTCCATGCGGCGCTCTACCAGGGCCAGGGTGAAGGCGGTGCCGTAGACCGGGACGTCGATATCGCTAAGGAAGTAGGGGACGGCGCCGATGTGGTCCTCGTGCCCGTGCGTGAGGATAAGGGCACGCACGTGCTCCTGGTTTTCCTTGAGGTAGGTGATGTCGGGCATTACCAAGTCCACGCCCAGGAGCTCGGCATCGGGGAACATCATTCCGGAATCGACCACGATGATGTCGTCGGCGTAGCGGATGGCGGTCATATTCATGCCAAATTCGCCCAATCCGCCTAGGGGGATTACCTGTAACTTCTGATCTGTCATCAAATGGGATCTCAACTTGATGGTATCCGTTTCGGGGGTTGAATCATACCGGAAGCGCTAAAAAAGAAATGCTCACCCCGAAGGATGAGCATTTCGGTCCCCCCTGTTCAATCAGGGGTGATGTTCGATGGGAGAATCAGTTTCGACGGAATCGCAACCGTCAAAAACTTTTGTAGTTGGATCTTATTTCCTAACGGCTCTCCAGTCAAGCGAAAATCCGGATCAAAATTTTCGGTCGTAACCCACTCTCGGCGGGTCACTTGCAGATCTGTGGATTTTTGGCTCATTTGGCCGGGAGCGCCAAAAGCTTCGTTTTCCACCTGAGGATTTCAGTCTAAGGCAAACAAAACCGGAAGTTTATGTAGCCAGATCGGGGCTCTTAAAGGTGCAGCGTGATCATTGCGTCGGCCTCTTCGCCGTGGCGGGAACGCCGGCGCAGAGCTCGAAATCCGCCCAGGGCGATGCCCGAAACGACTGAGAAAGCCAGCAGTATCCCAATGAGAATGAAGGCATTTATGACCAGATCGCCGATGTTGTCCTTGCGCGTGGGGACATATTCGTCCACGGTCACCTGGGCCTGGTACCGCACCTGGGCGAGCAGATTTTCGGCATAATCGGGGTCCGGTGGGGCTAGTACCAAAGCCACCAGCGGACCGCTCCGTTTGGCCACCGCGCCATTCAACTTCTGGAACTCCAAAACCCTCTGCATGGCGATCTGGGGGGTGGGGTAGTTGAAAATCAGCATCGGGGCATCGCCCTTGGGATTGTGGAAAACTCCCATCTGGGCTTCCGCGCCGAAATGGAAGGCGGCTACGGACGGGGGAATCCCCGGAGCGAATTTCTGCAGGCTGGCCGGCCCCAAAATGTACCGTTCGCTATTGGGAACGAGCCCATCGGAAGGCAGGTAGCCGGGCAGCACGGGAAGCACCGTGGCGTCCACGTTGTGCAGGGACCCTGTGAGCGCGTCCAATTCCTCTTTAGAGGGCTTATAACCGGCGAACGAGAAGAGGTAGTTCCCGTGGACCAGGAGCAGGCTGTCGGGCGTTTCCGCGGCCAGTTTTGCCGCCGTGGAGGGTGTTGCAGCAGCGGGTCGCTGCCAGTCGAAGGCGGCCAGGGATCCGGTGGTGTCCTGAAGCATCCAGGCGGTGATCGTGAACTTGGCGGTTCCGTTCTGGTAGGCGGCGGTTTCGGAGCTTTTCAGGCCAAATTCGGTCCAGATCGCCTGGTCGGAGACGGCCGGTTTGGAAGGCTTGCCGCGCTGGTATGCGCCGATGGCGTCGGGCAAAATGGCGGCGGCGGCGAGCGAAGGCAGAAGGATGGCGGTAAGGAGGAACTTCATCTTTCTATTAGACAACGGGACGGGGTGTTTGGGTTGCGCGAGGGAGTTTTAGGGCCGATGCTTCCCCGGGGAAATGGAGGGTCGCCGGCAAGGCAGTGGACGACGCCAGGAAGGCGCTGTCCGAAGGACGAAGTTTCCAGACGCGGGCCAGGCCTCGAGCGCTCTGCTATCCTGACTCGTTATGTTGGTCGAGCAACAGATCGCCGAACGGCGGGAACGGGCGGTCGCCGCCATCGCCAAGGTCCTGGAACGGCCGAGCGGAGAGCCGTACGGCGATTATCGCGTCCAGTCCGCCAGCGGGAAAACTTACCGCGTTGCCATGCGCGGGCCCGGTTTGTTCGAGAATTACTGTTCGTGCCCGGACTTTGCCGTCAATACTCTGGGAACCTGTAAGCACATCGAGGCCCTCCTTTTGCGGCTTGGCAAACGCTATGGCAGGGCTCTCGAAAGCCGCAAGTTTGCGCGGGCGCGGGCTTCCATCTCGTTGCAGTATGGCGAAACCATCGCCATTCGATTGCGGCTGCCTGCCGATCCATCGCCCGCTCTGCGAAAGTTGGCAGAGGAGTATTTCGATCCCGCCGGCTTGCTGCGCCAGGAACACTTCCGCAAGTTCCACCAGGTGATTGAAGCCTTCCGCCAAGCCGATCTCGATGCGGTCATCTACAGCGACGTGCTGGAATACCTTGACCGGGAGAATGAACTCGCCGAAGGCCTGGACCTGGAGCGCGACCTTTTGGCAAAGCTGCGGCGTGGACGAGATCCCTGAATGGAATCCTGAAAACGAAGCTTTTGCCCTACCAGGAACGGGGCGCCATCTTCGCTGCCTGCCGGGGCCGAGTAGTCCTGGCCGATGACATGGGCCTGGGGAAAACCGTGCAGGCCCTCGCCGCTGCCGACATGCTGCGTCGCCGCCGGGGCATTCAAAGGGTGTTGGTGGTCGCTCCTGCATCGGTAAAGTACCAATGGAAAACGGAAATCGACAGGTTCTCGGAACTTTCCGCACAGGTAATCGAGGGTTTGCTGCCCCGCCGGCGCGAATTGTACTCCTCGCCGAAGTTTTTCAACCTCTCCAGCTACGAACTGGTCCTGAAAGATATACGCTACATGCACGAACTTGCGCCAGACCTCATCATCCTCGATGAAGCGCAGCGCATCCGTAACTGGACCACCGCCACCGCGCGCACTATCAAACAGTTGAAAAGCCGCTATGCATTCGTTCTCACGGGAACTCCGCTCGAAAATAAACTGGAAGAGTTGTTCTCCGTGGTGGAGTTCATCGATGGCCGGCGGCTGGGTCCTGCATTCCGCTTCTTACACGAGCATCGCACTGAGGACGAAAACGGCAAGTTGATCGGCTACCGCGGACTGGACCGAATTCACGATCAACTGGCGCCGATCCTTCTGAGACGCACCCGCCAGGAGGTTCTCAAGGACCTGCCCAAACGCACCGACCAGATCCTTCACGTGGCCCTGACTCCGCAGCAGGCTGAGCCTTACTGGGAACAGAATGACATTCTGGCTGGCTTGATGCGCAAGTGGGAACGGCAGGGCTGGCTCTCGGAAATCGACCAGAAGCGAGTCCTGTGTTGTTTGCAGAACATGCGGATGCTCTGCAATTCCACCTTTCTTTTCGACAAGCAGACGAACCATTCGCCAAAACTCGCCGAGTTTTGCGAGATCGTCCGGGAACTGGCGATCGAAGAGGGGCGCAAGGTGGTCGTCTTCAGCGAATACGAACGGATGACTTACCTGGCGGGCAAGGAACTGGAGAAACTGGGGATCGGATTCGTGTCGCTGCACGGTAGCGTGCCTTCCCGAAATCGTGGCGCGCTCATGGAGAAATTCCGGCGCGATGCCGACTGTCGGGTTTTCCTTTCGACGGATGCCGGCGGGGTTGGCCTCAATCTTCAGGCTGCCTCGGCGGTCGTGAATTTTGAGCCACCGTGGAATCCCGCCCGGCTCGAACAGCGGATCGGCCGGGTCCACCGGCTCGGCCAGGCTCATCCGGTCCATGTGGTGCACTTGCTGACGAAGGACACCATTGAAGAACGCGTGTGGGAAACGCTGAAGCTCAAGAAATCCCTGTTCGCGGGGGTCTTCGACTCGCCGACAAGCGAGGTAAGTTTTGCTGCGCTCGGACGAAAGAGCGTCTTGCAGGCCGTGAAAGAGATCTTCGCAGGCCAACCAGGGAGGCCAAAGCCACTGGTTGACCAGCCTGCGAGCAAAGCCGTACCCATACAATCCATAGCGGGATCGGTCCCCGCGGCAGCGGCGCCGGCTGCCGCGCCTCCACCCACCGGATTCGAACAGGCCGCTGCCGGGCTTATCGAAACCGGCGTGCGATTCCTCGAATCGCTCGCAGCCGTGGCTCAAAGCGCTCCCCTTGAAGAGACCATTTCGAATTTGGTGTCGGTCGATCCACGCACAGAGCGTCCGGTGCTGTCGATTCCGCTACCTAACGCCGTGGATCAGAACCGTCTCGTTAAAGCGCTTTCGGCCGTCTTGAAAGCGTTTGGACGGTCCGCTTGATGTGCACCAGTGACCCGGCGACTCACGACAGCAGCAGCTCCAGATCCTCGCTCTTCAAATCCCCAATCAGACTATTGAGGAACTTGCAAAAATAGCCGAATTGCGCGGCGACCACGATCGGCAGAAGTACGGTTGCCGTGTTTGCTTGTACTTGCAAAATTCGTTCGTTCGGTTTTTGCGCATCTGACGGGCATTTCTGTGCAAGTCGAGTAATATTGCAAGTTCCTCTATTATCCTCACTTAGTATCGCGTCCGCTAAGTCCCGCTTAGTCTTCTGTAACTGCAGCACCTTCTCTTCCACGGTATCGCGCGCGATGAGACGGTAGGCGAACACCGGGCGCGTCTGGCCGATGCGGTGGGCACGGTCCACGGCCTGCGCTTCCACCGCCGGATTCCACCAGGGATCGAGCAGGAACACATACTCCGCCGCCGTCAGATTCAATCCCGGGCCGCCGGCCTTCAGGCCGATCGGAAACCGTCCGCAGGCCGCGTCGTTCTGAAACGCTTCCACGTGGGCCTGACGATTCGTAGTGGCGCCGTCCAGGTATACCTTCTCCCGATCCAGGCGGCGCCGCACGATGGCGAGCAGGCCGGTGAATTGGCAAAATACCAGCGCTTTGTAGCCTTCCTCGCGGATCTCGGCCAGTTGTTCCATCAATACTTCCAGCTTGGCGCTGGGCTCGTCCACGCGCTTGGGGTCGAGCAGCCCCGGACGGCACGCCGCCTGCCGCAAGCGGCCCGCCGCGCCGCAGTTCCTCGATCCGGCAATGCTCCAGCACCCCAGCCAGCAGCAACTCCGGCAGACAATCGTCGTTGGCCCTGCGCGGCAGGTAGTCCAGCGCATTCCGCAGAAAGTGTACAGAGCAGCGCCTCCAGCACGTGCATCTTCGACCGCCCCAGCCCTTCGGTCCGAACGCGCTGGAGGAGCGACACGGGGTGTTTGGGTTACGGCGGAGGATCTTTGCGGGGACGGCATGGGACAATGGTATTCGGACCGCCGACCGGAACGGCTCTTGGACCGGCGCGCGCGGCCGCGCACCGCTTTTTGCGCAAGCCCCCCTCCGCGGCATCGACCGAAGGTATCTAGCATGACAGACGGTTTGAGGAAGTCCGGCATCGGCGCCGTCGGCGACATTCCCTGGGGCACGCACTTCTGCCATTTCTATGAGAACAAAAGGGACTTGCTGGATATTCTGGTCCCCTACTTCAAGACGGGACTGGAGCAAAACGAATTCTGCGTCTGGGCAGTTTTCGATCCGCTCGACGAGCAGGAGGCGAGAAACGCGCTGCGACGCGCCATGCCCGGCGCCGACGAGCGTTTAGCGGCGGGAGATATCGAGATCGTGCCGCAATCCCGGTGGTATCGAGGAGATGGCGCTCACGATCTCCAGCGGCTGGTTGGCGATTGGCCGGCAAAACTCGCAAAAGCCGCGGCAAGGGGTTGCGCTGGAATGCGGGTGGGCGTGAGCGCAGCGTGGTTCGCGGAGAATGACCTGCAAAGTCTCGAGGCATGCGAAGAGGAGTTCAGCAGGTTAGCCGCCAACCGGCGCAGCATCATGTTGTGCTCCCACCCGCTTGCGGTCCTCGGCGCCGGGATCTCGAACCCCCGGTATACGCACCGGGTTGCGATCGCCAGGCGGAACGGAAGCTGGCAGGTTGTCGAAACTCCTGAACTGAGCCATGCCAGGGCAGAGGTGAAGCAACTCCACGCCGAGCTGGAACTGCGTGCCGCGGAACGGACCCGTGAAATTGCCATGGCCGGCAGCGATCGAAGTCAGGATGCGAACGCAATGCGCCACTCGGAAGCGGCGCTGCGCGCGAGTGGGGAACGCTCTCAGTGCTATTTCAGCCTGGGCTTGGTCGGGATGGCCATCGTGTCGCCCACCGAAGGGTGCCTCGAGGTAAACGACCGGCTTTGCGACCTGTTGGGGTACCGGCGCAGTGAGCTCATGCGCATGACTTGGGCAGGGTTGTCCCATCCGGAAGACCTTGACGGCGATATCCGAAACTACCATCGGATCCTCGCCGGCGCGGTGGATGGTTACTTGTTACCCAAACGATGGATTCGCAAGAACGGCGCTGCGGTTCAAACCAATGTGTCGGTGAATTGCCACAGGCGTGAGGATGGCTCGGTGGACTATTTCGCGGCGATGGTGGAAGAAGTTACCGGGTCCGACCAGTCCGCGGCGCCGCCGGGCGAAAAAGTCCTGTCCGGCCGGGAACACGAGGTAACGCGGCTTATCGGCTTGGGCAGGACGGTGAAAGAAGTCGCCGCCGCGCTTCAGCTCAGCGAGAAGACGGTCAGCACCTATCGTACCCGCATTCTAGCCAAACTCAGATTGAAGAGCACGGCTGAACTGATTCGCTACGCTCTCAAGAACCGCCTCGCCGAATAGATTTGCTCTCGTAGGACAAATACCTACAAATCTCCCGGCGACCTTCATCCGATCAACATACTGATTGAAAGAGCATCGAGTTGCCGCCCTTGACGCCGCTCAAGATCTGCGCCCCGTCGTTGGGTGCGGACCCCAGACAATTCCGGAGAACACGTGATTAAACAGAACGTAGAAGCACCCACGAACGGTACGCCCGCTGTGCCGAGCCGCCTCGCTATGAACCGACTGGGACCGCAAAGGAGCGCGGCGACCCCACCACCAGTGAAGAAGACCGCGGAGCCGAATGGGCAAGGCGACGATATCGCCCAGAACCGCCTCACTGCCAAGAAACTGGCGGAGGAGAAGGCTCGAGCCCGGACCGTAGCCCGCGCACAGGCCGTGGCGGAGAAGCTGTCGACCGCGACCGACCAGGTTTCGAGTGCCATCGCCGAAGCCACCGGAGCGGTTGAAGAACTAGAGAAGACCATGCACACCATCGCGGCGGGTGCCGACCAGGCGTCAACCGCGGCAGAGGAATCGCGGGCTGCGATTAATCAGATCGAGAAGGCATCGGACAGCGCCAATGCCCGCGCGGAAGTATCGGTGCGGAGAGTAAATGAGGTAGTGGCGCTCGCAAAATCCACCACAGTGGACATTGAGGCCCTCATCAAAGGAGTCGGGGACGCCGCCGACGGAAATCTCGAATCCGCGAAAATGATCGGCGAATTGGAACGCCAGTCCGAGGAGATCGGCAAGATCGTCCATGCCGTCACGCGGATTGCCGACCAGACCAACCTGCTGGCCCTGAACGCCGCCATCGAAGCTGCCCGCGCCGGGGAACACGGTAAAGGATTTGCCGTGGTAGCCGACGAGGTACGAAATCTCGCGGAGATCAGCGAGAAAAGTGCGCGCGGTATCCAGGAAGTGGTCAATGAGATTCAGAACCAGGTGAAAGTAGTTGCCGGAGACACCGAAGCGGCCGGCAAAAAAGGCCGCGGAGAGGTGGAAAAGGCCAAGGTTATCACTCAGGATCTGATCAAGATAGCCGTCGATTACGAAGAGGTCCGGGCAAATTGTGCCGAGATTCAGAAGAACGCATCCGAAGCCCTAACTGGGGCTAAATCGTATCTGAAGGGCGCCGAAGAAATTGCCGCGGCTGCAGAGGAAGCTACTTCGGCCTGCCAGGAAGCCCAGAAATCGACTCAGGAGCAATCTAAAGCGTACTCGGAGATGAGCGACGCGGCGCGTTCGCTGGCCGAAATGGCGGAGTCTTTGAAGACTTCGACCAATGCGCAAAAGTCGGCCGAGGAACTGGCCGCTACCGCCGAGGAGCTATCCACCAACGCCGAAGAGCTGAAGGCCTCCTCGCAGCAAATCTCCACTGCCATCGAGCAGATCAACAAGGCGGCTGGCGCCCAGGCCAAGGCGGCGGAAGCTTCTAACGCCCTGGGTGCTCAAATGCGGCATGCCGCTAAAGGCATGGGAGACCGGGCCGAGGCGAGCGTCGAGAAAGCTCAGGCGACCAAGAAACTTCTGGTCAGCAACAAGGCGAACGTGGATGCTTTGATCGTCAACGTCGGCAAGGGCGCCGATGCCGCCGGCGAATCCGCCAAAAACATTATGGAATTGCAGGAACGGACGCGCCGGATCGACAAGATCGTCGATGCCATTGTCATGGTGACGGTCCAGACCAAGATGCTCGCCGTCAATGGCAACGTGGAAGCGGCGCGTGCCGGAGAATACGGCCGGGGCTTCTCGGTAGTGGCCGGAGACATCCGGTCACTGGCCAACGAAAGCAGCGAAAACGCCGACAAAATCAAAGACCTGGTCAAGAATGTCCAGACGCAGATCACCAAGGTGGCCGGGGACATCGAACTGGCCGGAAGCAAAGGGCGGGCCGAAGTGGAGCGCGCCAAGGTTTCTACAGCGAACCTCGATCGAATCGACAAAGAGTCCGACGTCGTAGTGAACGACATTCGGGAAATCGCGAAAGCATCCGGTGAGGCTGCCGCCGGCCTCGAACAGGCGGGCAAAGCCAGCCAGCAAATCGCCGCCGCCGCCGAGGAAACCGGTCGCGCTTCCACGGAAGCAGCCGGCGCCTCCGAGCAGGGGTTGAAGGCCGCCCAGGAGATCGCCCAGGCCATCGAGGATATCGCGTCTCAGGCCGATGAACTGCAAAACGGGTAGCGGGTAGAGCGTCATCGTCAAAGGAGATTCGTTATGGAAAAAGACACTCTACAACCATCCGCCGGCCTGAAAGACGAAAGCCAACTGGTCACGTTTTTGTTAAAGGACGAAGAGTTCGGCTTCGACATCATGTCGGTACAGGAAATCATTCGCCTTCCCAAGATGGCGAAAGTTCCGCGCACGCCGGCCTACGTGGACGGCATCGCCAATCTGCGCGGTGTGGTGCTGCCGGTCATCGACATGCGCACCCGTTTCGGTATGGAGCGCGCCGAAGAGACCGACCGCACGCGAGTATTAGTGGTCGATATCGACGGCGTCAAAACCGGCTTGCGCGTGGACCGCGTCAAACAGGTTACCAGCGTATTGCGTAGCGAAATCGAACCGCCGCCCGCCGCCATCCGCGGGACCTCCTCGGACTACCTCGAAGGGGTCGTGAAACTCGATAAGGGGCAGCGCATCGTCATGGCGCTGAATGCGGCCCATGTCTGCGAAATCGGCGTTACTCGTAAGGCGGCTTCCACCAACGGCACGGCTTCCAGTTCGGGAGTGGCACGCGCCGACTCGGAGGGCAAATCGCGCAGCGCCGACGCCGAAGTCCAAAAGGTGGTCACGTTTCGCATCGCGAAAGAGGAATTCGCCTTCCACATGGAGCACGTCCGGGAGATTTTGCGCGTGCAGACCCCTAACCAGGTCCCCGACGTTCCCGAATACGTGCTGGGAGTGCTGACCGTTCGCGGCCGGATTCTGCCGGTCATCGACCTGCGCCGGCTGCTTCAGCAGCGATCGCTGGCGGATGAGTTCTTCGATAGTTGCCGGCCGCTGCGGGAGGAGTACGAGCGCTGGATCGACCAGACCGAGAAAGCCTTCGCGGGTGGATCGCAACATAAGGTGGATAGTTCGGTCATGGAGCATCTCCGCAAATGGCTGGCCGAAACCAACAGTTCCAGCCAATTGCTGATGGAGGCCCTGGCGAAGGCGCGAGGGTTGAACGAGAAGGTCATCAAACAGCTTCAGGCACGGACGAAGCACGAAGAGCACGGCGATCGCGACGCGGCGCGCGCCAGTGGCGAAGACGTCCTCTCCGCGGGCCGGGAAACGGTCGCCGCCTTGCGCCAATTTGAGGAGCAGATCGGTCAAAACATCCAGGAAGACCAGCGCATCATCGTAGTCGATGCCGATGGCTTTGTATTGGGTTTGGTAGTGGATCACGTTCACGAAGTGTTGAACGTGCCGAAAAGCCTGTTGGAACCGCCGCCGCGTATCACCTCGAGCGGGGGGATGGAACTGTCGGGAGTCGCCAAACTGGACGACGGCGCCCGGTTGATCATGTTGCTGGACGTCGCCAGCCTGATGAAAGACCAGAAACTGCGCGACGTACAGGAATCGCCGGGGCAGACCATGGAGGAGCAAAAGGCCGGGGAAATCCACAAAGCCGACGCCGGCGCGCAGGAATTGAGCGAAGTTCAACTGGTGACATTCATGCTCGGGGCGGAGGAATATGGTGTCCCGATTTCGCAAATTCAGGAGATCGACCGCCTCGCCAAGATCACCAAAGTGCCCAAAGCCGCGGAGTTCATCGAGGGTATCACGAACCTGCGCGGGGAAGTAATCCCCGTGCTGGACACCCGGAAGCGCTTCGGGCTCGAGGTCAAACCGCCCGACGACCGTTCCCGCATCATGATTGTGGATCTCGGCGGCGTCAAAACGGGCCTGGTGGTGGACTCCGTGCGTGAGGTACTGAATCTCGCCAGGAAGGACATCGCCCCGCCGCCCGAGGCGATCGGGTCCGGAATCGATCAGCAGTTCATTTCCGGAATCGGGAAGGTGGACGCGGGAAAGCGCATGATCGTGCTGCTGGATGTGGAGAGGATTCTCTCCCGGCAAGAGCACGCGCACCTCTCCGAAGTCACCACTTAGATTGACCGCGAACCGGGGCCGGCCCAGCCGGTCCCGGTACCATATCAAGCCAATGAAAAGAATACGTGTGCTTGTGGCAGACGATTCCGCGCTAATGCGGCAAACCTTCAAACGAATCATCGCGGCGTCGGCTGACCTCGATCTAGTGGGGCTCGCACGGGATGGCGAGGACGCTGTATCGAAAGCTCGGGAACTGCGTCCCGATGTGGTCTCGATGGACATCAACATGCCGAAGCTGGATGGGATCACGGCGCTTCAAATCATCCTGCAGGAGAAGATCTGTCCGGTTGTGATGGTTTCGTCCCTCACCCAGCAGGGCACCGCGACTACCTTCGAATGCCTGGAGTTGGGGGCCTTCGATTTTGTCGCCAAGCCGGATGGCACGGTCTCAAACAATATGGGCTTGGTAGCGGACGAACTGATCTCGAAGCTCAAAGCCGCGGCGTCCCGGGGCATCGTCGACCGGCTGCAGCGCAGCCGTGAGCGCCGTAAGCCGTACCAGGCGCCGGTGCGCGCGGCGTTTGAGAACATCACCCGAAAGAGGGCCATAGCCATCGGAATCTCGACCGGTGGGCCGGCCACTCTTCAGGAGGTATTGCCCCAGATTCCGCCGGACCTGCCGGCCAGTATTTTCTTGGTGCAGCATATGCCTCCCGCCTTTATTGCGTCTTTTGCCAAGCGGCTGGACGAGCACAGTGCACTCAAGGTAGTGGAAGGCCGTTCGGGCATGGTGGTGGAGGCGAGCGTCTGCTATGTGGCGCCGGGCGGGATGCACCTGTGTTTGCACCGCAAGATGACGGGCGAGGTGGTAATCCGCACTCCCACCGTTCCGGCAACCCTGTTCGTGCCGTCGGTGGGCGTCATGATGGCGTCGGTTCTGAGTGTCTACGGGACGGATACGATCGGCGTCTTGATGACCGGCATCGGAGACGATGGGGCCGATTCGATGGTCGCGATCAAGCAGGCCGGCGGGCACACGATAGCCGAAAGCGAGCAGACCGCGGTGGTTTACGGAATGCCGCGCGAAGCGGTCGAACGAGGCGGAGCGTGCGTGGTGGCTCCCAGTCATGAAGTAGCGGGAGAGATCGTAAAGGCGGTTCGAAGGACGATGGAATGAGCAGCCTCAAAGAGCACCTGGAGAAGTTGCATAGCCCCGAAGAAGCGGAGCGCCTCTACGCCGCCGAGGATATAGGGTATTTGAACACCCCGGAAGGCGTGCCGCCACTCTTGGAGCGGTTGGGCAAGGAGCCTTCGCGGGCGGTTCGCGATGCTATATTCCAAGCTCTGATCCGGATCGATGCGGACGCGTCCATCGAGGGTTCCATACAGTTGCTCGAAAGCGAAGATCCCCAGATCCGCAACCAGGCCGTGGATGTGTTGCGCCGCAAAGGCGCCCGCTCGCTGCCATTTCTGAACACGGTCATGCGAGATGGCGACAAGGACCTGAGGAAACTCGTCCTGGACGCTTTGAGCGGAGTCCCAGCCGGCGATGCGGACCCAATCTACGAGGCGGCGCTGTGCGACCGGGATCCGAACGTGGTCATCACGGCCGTGGAAGATCTCGGCCGGGCCCGGGTGGCCCGATTCCGGCGCCAAATTGAGGATCTGTTGCTGGCGGGTCTCCACCCCATGCTGGTCGGAGCTTGTCTGGAAGCGCTGGCCGATATTGGCGACCAACTGTCGCTAGCCACCATCCGCCGCCGCTTCCCGGAACTGGCCACGCTCCCGGACTTCTTTCTGGTGTCATGCTTAAAGGCCTTGGGCGCTCTGGGGACGGCCGGAGAGTTTGCCGAAGTGGCGGGTTTACTGGAGGTTCGAGGCAGTCACCTACGCCCCGCGATTCTGGGCGCGCTGGTCGCCATTCATGAGCGCCACCCGGCGGAATCGCATAGCGAAGACCTGCTGCCTGCCCTGCGAGCGGTGGTGGAAGACGGAGGTCCACCGCTGTGCCGTTACCAGGCGGTGCGGGCTTTGGGCTTTGTGTCTTCTCGCGACGACGTCTATGCGTATCTGGTTTCCTGCCTGTCCAGCCCTGAGCGCCTGGTTCGCCTGGGGGCGGTCGAATCCCTACGGGATGCGCCACGGCTGGGATTGCAGGACCTTCTGGCTTCGCGCGCGGCAAAAGAAACGGACGAGGAGGTCTTGCAGGCCCTCGGCCGCTAACGGACCGCCATGCCAGACCTCTCTGTGGAGCAATTCCAAAGCCTGAGCCAGCAAATCTATCAAAAGCTGGGGCTGCACTTCGATGAAAAGAAGATCTACTTCCTGAAAACCCGGGTGGCAAAACGGATGGCGGCCTTGGGAATCGGCGATGCGCGGGAATATCTGTTCATGCTCAACTATGCCGACCCAAAGGGACTCGAGATGCAGGCGCTCGCCAATCTGGTCACCACCAACGAGACCTACATGTTTCGGGAATACGACCAGTTGCAGGCCTTCGCCAATCATTGCCTTCCGGAAGTGCTGTCGGCCAAGCAGGCTCGGGGGGAGCGAAGCTTGCGGATCTGGTCGGCGGGGTGCTCCTCCGGCGAAGAACCTTACACCCTGGCGATGATCCTTCAGGACGTCTTTCCCCAAGCCCAGTCCTGGGACTGTGAGATTGTCGCGACCGACATCGACGAAAACATGCTGGGGCGTGTGAACGCCGCGCGCTACGGAGATCGATCCGTTGCCGACGTGCCCGACGAATACCGGCAGAAGTATCTGATTGAGGATGGTGACGAGTGGGTGGTGCGGCGGAGAACGGCCGCTCTTGTCCAGGCGCGTCATCTCAACCTGCATGACCGCATGGCGATGAGGTCCATGCGCGGCTTTGACTTCGTCTTCTGCCGCAACGTCCTGATCTATTTCGACGATGCTTCGCGCAAGGCGGTAGTGGATCACTTCTACAGCGCCCTCAATCCGGGAGGCTACGTCTTTCTGGGACACTCCGAATCGATAGGACGCGTGACGACGGCTTTCAAGCTGAAACGGTTCGAAACCCACCTGGTCTATGTGAAGGAATAGCGCTGTGGATACCAAGAAAACGATCCTAATCGTGGATGACTCAGAATTTATAAGGAGCTATCACTCCTACATCTTGCAGCAAGCTCAGTTTCAGGTGATTACGGCGGTGGATGGCAGCGATGGGCTGGAAAAGCTGTATACCAACATCTGCGACCTGATTCTCACCGACATCAACATGGGTAACATGCACGGCTACGAGTTTATCCGGCGGGTACGGGCCGACCGCAAGTACAGTTCACTTCCCATCATTATTGTGTCCACGGAAAGCGAGGGTAAGGACAAGGCGAAGGGATTTGAGGCAGGAGCGAACCTTTACATTGTCAAACCCAGCTCCCCGGAAATGATGATCGAGAACATTCGCATGATTATGATCGCAGACTAACGAAAGGATGAAGCCAATGCCGTTTTCCATCGCCAGCACGCAAGGCAGACAAATTCTAAAGCTCGAAGGCTCGGTCACCATCCGGCACGCTCAGGAACTCACAGCCATGTTAGGGCAAGGCCTGGAAGACGGCGTGCCCGTAGGAGTAGACACGGGAGCGTTAGAGGACATCGACACCTGTATCCTCCAACTGCTGTATTCGCTGGGCAAGACCGTCCCGGGGCTTTCCTTCGACAAGCCCTCGGACGTCTTCATTGGCGCGGTAGAACGCTGTGGCCTGCGGCGGGAATTGCTCGCTGCGCGGGAGGATCTGTGAAGACGGTTATGACGGTGGACGATTCGGCCAGTCTCCAGCAAATGGTGGGCTTTGTACTACGCGACGGCGGCTATGAGGTAGTCGAAGACGTCTTCATTGGCGCGGTAGAACGCTGTGGCCTGAGGCGGGAAGTGCTCGCCGCGCGGGAGGATTTGTGAAGACGGTTATGACGGTGGACGATTCGGCCAGTCTCCGGCAAATGGTGGGCTTCGTACTACGCGACGACGGCTACGAGGTGGTCGAAGCGGTGGACGGATTGGATGCCTTATCCAAACTGAACGGCCGGGAAATGCATCTGTTCCTGAGTGACATCAATATGCCTAAGATGGACGGCCTCGAACTAACCCGCAGGCTGCGAGCGATTCCGCAGTACAAATTCGTCCCCATCGTTCTTTTGACCACGGAATCGCATCCCGAGAAAAGACAGGAGGGCAAGGCAGCCGGTGCGACCGCCTGGATCGTAAAGCCTTTCAAACCGGACCAACTCCTGGCGGTGGTAAAGAAGGTCGTGCGCTGATGCCTGGCGGGAAGACAGGTGGATAACGATGTCGATCGACATTATGGAACAGATGCGGGGCACATTCCGAGCCGAGGCTCTGGACCTGCTGATTGAGCTCGATTCCGCCCTTCTGGCCTTGGAGGCGGCGCCGGGCGATTCCGCATTGGTAAACCGGGTTTTCCGGGCCATTCACACCATCAAGGGATCGGGCGGGACCGCAGGCTTCGCGCACCTTGCCAGGTTCGCGCATAAAGTAGAAGAAGCCTTTGACCTGGCGCGCGAAGAGCGTCTGGCCGTCACGCCGGACTTGATCGATTGCGGTCTTCAGGCCTGCGACGTCATCCGGCTGATTCTGGCAGAGAATGCGGAAGGGGCAGCGGTACCCGGAGAGGTGGAAGTAACCGGCGCGTTTATGCGGCTGCTGCCTCCCGCCGATGGCGCGGCGGCACAACCCGAGCCGCTGAAAGCCGGCGCCGGCAACGTGGCGGCGTTTGAGATCGTCTTCAAGCCCAACCGCGAAATGTTCTATTCCGGCGCGGACCCGGTAACGCTGCTGGACGACTTGCGGGAACTGGGACAGGCGCATATTACGGCTCATGCCGACCAGGTACCGCCGTTGCCTTCGCTGGAGGCCGAGCACTGCTATCTCTGGTGGGAGGTCCTGTTAGTCACCGGCCGCAATAAGACCACGATCGAGGACGTGTTCGTCTTCGTCGAGGACCAATGCGACGTGCGCATCCGGCTGCTGGAGGAACAAGGTGAGGCGGTGGCTTTGCTCGGTTCCGTGCCGGCGGAGGCTTTCGAGCTGTTCAAGGCGGAGTGCGAAGACCATCTGGAACGGATGGAAGAAGACGCGCTTGCCGTGGAGGAACACCCCGAGTCCAGGGACAACCTGGATTCTCTCTTCCGGAGTGTTCACAGTATCAAGGGCAACGCCGGTCTGCTGTTGGGACACGTCAAAGGCGCCGCCCTCACGGACGGTCATCCGTTGCAAATACTGGTACGGGTGGCCCACGGATTGGAGTCCCTCCTCGATCCGTTCAGGGGCGCTACCGCCGCACCGGTGCCGGAAGAAACAACCCAATCCGCTCTGGAGACGTGCGATGCGATTCGCACACTGTTGGGGAGCCTCACACATAACGGCGCGGGCGGGCCGGTCTCGCCGGAACTGTTGGGTCGTTTGGGCGTGCGGACCGAAGCCGCGGCCAGGAGCCAGGCCGTGGACGGGCGTGCGGCCGCCTTTCTCAACACCACGTCACAGTGCGTCGAGATGATTGAGGGCTGCTTCCAGCGCATGGAAAGTGAGACTGCCGCTCCCGGACCGGTATTGGAAACCTATCGGCGCGGTCTCAAGAACCTGGCGGCGGCCGCCCAGTACCGGAATCTCCTGGAACTGGAAGAACCGCTGGCGCAGCAACTTCGCATCCTGGATGCCGCCATGAAAACCGGCGCCGCATTAGGCGGAGCGGAGCGATCGACCCTGGGTAGCGCCTTTCAGAGGGTTCGCGCCATTTTGAACCGCATCGCGCCGGACGGCTCAGCCACGGCTGTTCCGGAGCCTGCCGGCGCCGGCGAACCTCCGGCGAGAACCCGCCCGGGACAGCCAGCCGCTGGAACCTCGCCTTCCACGATTCGAATCGATCAGAACAAGCTGGATCGCCTGATGAGGGTGGTCGGCGAACTGCTGGTTGCCCGCGGAGCATTCCCGTTGCTCGTCCAGAAATTGAATGACGGTGCAAATGCCGCGGGAGTGGTGAAGGATCTGAAAGAGGCAGGTTCCACCATTTCCCGCATCGCCGACGATCTGCAGAGCAGCGTCATGTCGATTCGGATGTTGACCGTGAAGACCGTGTTCCAGAGATTCCCGCGCCTGGTGCGGGACCTCGCACGGTCCCAAGGAAAGGAAGTTCAGCTCGTCATAGAGGGAGAAGGGATCGAGTTGGACAAGACCATTCTCGAACAGATTGGCGATCCACTGGTTCACGTGATCCGCAATGCCGTGGACCATGGTCTTGAGCCGCCGGAGGAACGCCTGGCAAAAGGAAAGGATGCGTCCGGGCGGCTGGCCCTACGGGCGCGATATGAGGCGGGAGGCGTGACCATTGAGATTACAGACGACGGGCGGGGGCTCGACGCCGCAGCTCTCAAACGGAAAGCCGTGGAGAAAGGTCTGCTCACGCCGGAAGCCGCTGCCGGCATGAGCGAGGAGGCTGCGTTTCAGTTGGTGTTCCTTCCAGGGTTGACGACTGCTGTGAAGGTTACCGACGTTTCCGGCCGCGGAGTCGGGATGGATGTGGTGCGCAGTAACGTACGAAACCTGCAAGGCGCTATCGAAATCCGGTCCAAGGCCGGCGGGGGCACCACTTTCGCGATCAAGCTGCCCACCAGTCTCATGATTTCGAAAGGCATCCTGGTGGAAGCGGGAGCCCAGGAGTATATTCTGCCGCTGAGTAGTATTCGCGACATGGTCAAGGTGCCGCCGGAAGAGGCGCACCAGTACCGCGGGCTCACGCTGGCGCAGGTCCGGGGAACAATTTACTCGATATTCAGCCTGGCGGAGATGTTGGGCCTGGTCCCTCCAAAAACGGAAGAACTTTCTGTGGCCATCGTCGAGGCGGGTGCTGTGAGGTACGGCCTTGTGGTCGATAAGTTTCTGAGTGAAGTGGAAGTACTGGTGAAACCGCTGTCCGGGGGCTTGGAGCACTGCAAGGAGTTTCAAGGCGCCGCGATAATGGGTGATGGGAGGGTGGTACTGGTTCTCAACGCTCTGGAGTGCCACAGCTTGGATCGAGCCGCGTGCCGATAGGTGGGCAACCGAACACTTTCGGCGCCCTCAGGCGCCTGTAGCGCTATCCATGGAGGCACTGACTGCCCGTGCAGACGATGAAGGCAGGCCAGCGAGCCTCGCTCCTGGCGGACTGAAGAGGGACTTGCAAAAAAACCAAGTTGCGCGGCCACAGTCGGCAGAAATACCATTGCCGTGTTTTCTTGCAGTTGCAAAATTCGTTGGTTCCGTTTCTGCCCGTTTGGCAGGCATTTCTGCGCAAGTCGAGTAATTGCAAGTTCCTCTGAAGCCCGCCGGCCAGCCCCACCTTTAGACCGAAGTTCCGCAAAACAAATGTTAAGTCCTTTGTCTTGTGTGGTTACATGCCTACCGTAGTCATGTACGATGCCCGTAGAATCAACAATTTGCAATTAGAATTCTGGAACTTCCGTTTAGAAATCGCTTTCGCCGCCCGGGTCGTCGGCCGAGCCGTCGCCCTCGAAGGTGCTGAACCTGGCGATGGTGAGCGGCATTCCCAGGGCGCCGATCCCCTCCGGCCAGTCCGCGTCCTGCTCCGTGGCCAGCGCGTAATCGCTGGCCACCAGGTCCCATTCGGTCTGGCCCGGCCACTGGTCCTCGGCGGCCGCGGCGGCCTCATCGAAGCCTTCCGGGCCGTCGGTTGCAAGCAGCCTGCAAGGGGCCTCCTGATCGGCCGCGCTGGCCGGCCGGATGCCCTTATGATAATGCGAGCTGGCGCCGAGCGCCGCCAGCGCCGCTGCGCGTACGTCTGGTTTCATGGTTCTATGCTCCTTGTTTCCCGCTGAAAGTCGCGATGGCGACCGGCGTCCGGAATGCGACCAGACCCGGCGGCCAATCGCCTTGCGCGCCGAGTTGCTCATCGGACGCGATCAGTTCCCATTGGCTGCATTGCGGCCAGTAGTCGGCCGCGGCGCTGGCCGCGTAGTCCAGAGAGCCTACGGTGTCGTCTTCCAGGACGAAGGCCGGGGCTTCGGCCGGCGTCGAGTCGGCCGGCCTCACCCCCTTGTAGGCATGGTCGCTCGCGCGGAGCGCCTGGAGTGTCGTGCGAAGTTGCTGGTGTGTCATAAATTTGAAATGGTGTCGGCGATTGGGTGCAGGGCCAGGATGGCTTTGTTCACCGCGCTCGCGATGTCGCCGCTGCGGTCCATGATGGATTGCGCATCCATGGCCAGCACCGTGATTTGGACGGCTTGGCCCTGGTTGCCTCCGCCGCTCGACGGCGCGCTCTGCGCCGACGCCGCGCTTCCCGCAACTTGCGCCGACGGCGTCCCGTAGGATCGCGGTTGGCCCGTCTGGCTGAAGTCGGCGTCGGTGTTCGCACCGCTGTCGTCCGTCGAACCTACGAAGCCTATGCTGTCCGGCATGGCGTAATTGGTAAGTGGGGGAGGCGTGGAAGATCCTCCCCCGAAAATGCTGGCGAGTTCCAGCCCTAACGGGACGATTCCCAGGCCGCCCGCGAGAACTCCTTCGATGTCGCCTAGCGCGCCGCCCGACGAGCTGCTGCTGGATGAAGTGGAACTGCTGCCGCCGTGATCTACACTCCCGGTCTGGTCGCCCAATGAATCGACGTCGCCGCGCGGCGCGGTGTCCCTCTGGCCGCCGCCGCTACCGCCTCCGCTGCCGCCGGTGCTCCATGCTTCGGCGCTGTCGGACATAGAGCCCGCGATTTGCTGGAACTCTTCGAAGAGGCTGTCTTGCAAGTCGGGCATACGCTTATGCGTCCACTGTTCCGGTGAGCGTGAGGGAGGCGCCTGAAGTGAGCGCCAGAACGTTCACGCGCAACGCGTTGCCGGTGGCGCCCGCCCGGATGTTGGGAATTTCGTCCAGGGTGGCGCTCACGGTGATGCCGGCGATGTTTTCACCGGCCAAAAAGTGCCAGACCTTCACGGGCAGTGCGTCGCCGAAGGTTCCGGTAGCCGAGTCTTCGATCGAGATTCGGCAGCTCCCTGACGTGAGGCCGGTGACGTCGAGATAGATGGTTGAAAGGTTGGTCAGCGTCGCGGTGCTGAGCGTGCCGGTGACCGGGCCCGTGGCTGAGACTGTTTGCATACCTGTGGTAATGGGATATCGTGTCATGGGTTTTTTCTCCGACCCGAGAGTAGCATTCGTGCCCCGAAACGCCCGCTGCGCCAGGTTTCCAACTAATTGAAAGAACGCTAAATATAATTGCCGCCGGTCTGTGACCCGGATTTTGCCCCGCCAAATCGGCGATAATAGCTGCTTTCCCCTATCAGGAGATTCGATTGTCCCTGGAAGACGAGTTATTGAAGCAACGCTTGTCCCGGATTCGCGAGATTGAGGCGCTGGGATACCGCCCCTATGGCAGCCGGTACGACTTCACTCACACCGTGCCGCAGATCCTTTCGGACTACGGCCCGAAGACCGCCGAAGAGCTGCTGCCCGAGGTGCGCGTCCGCGTTGCCGGACGCCTGATGGCCGTCCGCCACATGGGGAAAGCCGGCTTCGCGCATCTCCAGCAGAACGGCGAGCGCCTGCAGTTTTACGTGAAGAAAGACGCCGTGGGTGAGCGCGATTTCCAGCTTTTCAAAATGCTCGATATCGGCGACATCGTCGGGGTAGAGGGCTACCTGTTCCGCACCCGCACCGGCGAATTGAGCATCCACGCCGAAAAGCTCGAATTCCTCTCCAAAACGCTGCTCTCCATGCCCGAAAAGTGGCACGGCCTGGAAGACGTGGAGGTGCGCTACCGCCAGCGCTACCTGGATCTCATCGCCAATCCCGACGTACGCAAGGTCTTCGTCACCCGCGCGCGCATCGTATCTTCTCTGCGCCGCCAGCTCGAGGCCAAAGGCTTCATCGAAGTGGAAACGCCCATGATGCAGCCGCTCTATGGCGGCGCCGCCGCGCGCCCCTTCGTGACCCACCACAACACCCTCGATATCGACCTCTACCTGCGCATCGCGCCCGAGCTTTACCTCAAGCGCCTGGTGGTGGGCGGCTTGGAGCGCGTCTTCGAAATCAATCGCAACTTCCGCAACGAAGGGCTCTCCAAGAATCACAACCCCGAGTTCACCATGCTGGAGTTCTACCAGGCCTATACCGATTATCAAGGCCTGATGGATTTCACCGCCGAGCTGCTGGCGCAGGCCGCCATCGACGCCAACGGAACCACCACCGTGGAGTACGAAGGCCACACGCTCGATTTCAGCCGCTTCGAGCGCTACACCATGCGGGAGGCCGTAGTCCACTTCTGGGAAGGCGACGGCAAGCCCACCCTGGAAGATGTCGCCAATCCCGAATGGCTGTTTGCGCACTCCAGCAAGGGCACGCCCGGCGAAGCGCTCACCGAACTGTTCGAGACCCACGCGGAAAAGAAGCTGTTCCAACCGTGCTTCGTCTACGACTATCCCGTGGAGACCTCGCCGCTCTCCAAGCAGAAGCCCGGCGACCCCGCGCTGGTGGACCGCTTCGAAGTTTTCGCCGCCGGCATGGAAATCGGCAACGCCTTCACCGAGCTCAACGATCCGCAGGAGCAGCGCCGCCGTTTCGAAATGCAGCTCGCCATGCGCGAGCGCGGTGACGAAGAGGCGCACCAGATGGATGAAGACTACGTCCGTGCGCTCGCGTACGGAATGCCGCCGGCCGGCGGAGAAGGCATCGGCATCGACCGCCTGGTCATGATCCTGACCAACTCGCGCTCCATCCGCGACGTGATCCTGTTCCCCTTGCTGCGCCCCGAAGGCCCCATCGAGCTGATCGGCCTCATGCGCGAACTCGAGAAGCTGTGAAGACCTTCGAGCTATTCATCGCCAGCCGCTATCTGCGGGCCCGCCGCAAGCACACGGTGGTCTCGGTGATCACGGTGATTTCCGTGCTCGGCGTGGCGGCGGGAGTAATGGCGCTGGTCATCGCCATGGCAGTAACTACCGGTTTCCGGAATCAGTTGCAGCGCAGCTTGCTGGGCGCCATGGCGCACATCAATGTGTTGCCGAAAGTTCCCGGCGAAGGCATTGAGGATTGGCGTTCGCTGATGGCGCGGCTGCGCGCGTCTCCACACGTGACTGCCGCGGCGCCGGCGCTGTACAGTCCGGCGCTGATAGCCGGGGCCGTCAATTCCAAAGCGGGCGAACTCAAGGGCATCGATGTGGATGCGGAGCTGGCCATCAGCGCCACTCTGCGCCACTTGAAAGAAGGCACGCTTGACCGGTTGCGCGATCCCACTGCCAACCCGCCCGGCATCCTACTCGGCAAGCAAATGGTGGCCGACACGGGAATCCGGGTCAACAACCGCATCCGGGTGCTCACTCCCGAAGGCGGCGATATCAACCCGTTGTACGGGCCGGTACCCACAGCCCGGCCCTTTAAGGTTACCGGTGTGTTCGAGAGTGGTTTCTACGAGATCGACGATGGTTACGCTTACACCTCCATCGCCGCGGTGCAGAAAGTGCTAGGCACCGGAGATGAAGTCAACGCCATCGAACTCAATGTAGACGATCTCAGCCGCGCGCCCGAAATCGCTGAGGAGCTGAGCAAGTTGCTCGGTCCGCACTTCACCGCCACTTCCTGGCAGGAACAAAACCGCCGCCTGTTCGACGCCATGCGCGGCGAGCGCATCGTGACCGTCATTATCATCGGGCTCATCGAGCTGGTGGCCGCGCTGAACATTTTGATCGTGCTGGTGATGATGGTGATGGAAAAATACCGCGACATCGCCATACTCATGTCCATGGGCGCGCGGCGCCAACAGATTCGCGCGATCTTCATGCTGCAGGGCGTCTTGATCGGCGTGGTGGGCAGCGCCATCGGGTTGGCGGCGGGCTACACGCTGTGCTATTTCGCCGAGAAGTACAAGTGGATTCGCATCGACGAATCGGTCTACGCGTTCTCCTACGTGCCGTTCGAGACGCACTGGGTGCACGCCATCTGGATCGCCGCCGCGGCGATTCTGATCAGCTTTCTGGCGACGCTGTACCCCGCGCGCAACGCCACGCGCATCGCCCCGGCGGAAGTCCTGCGGTACGAATAGGCGGGCTGCAGCCCGCCTCACCGATTCAGCGTGAAGTTGATGTCGATGGTAGTTTGCACTTGCACCGGACTGCCGTTCAACAGGGTCGGCTTGTACACCCACTGCTTCACCGCATCCATGGCCGCCTGCGTGAGCTCCGGCGGACCGCTCAGAGCCATGAGTTCCTGCACCGTCCCGTCCGTCCCGATAATGGCGGACAGGTGGACCACACCCTGGATGCCCGCCGCCTTCGCCGCCGCCGGATATATCGGCGGAGTTTTGCTGACGATCATGGCTACCTGCACGTTTCCGCCGACCGTGATACGCCCCGAGGTGGCGGCGATCTCCAGGTCTAATTGCGCGGCGCCGCCGGGAGACTGCGTCATGGACGATTGCCGGATGGCGAGGTGCTCGTCGAACGCCTTTACCGCCTGATTCGCTCTCATCGCGGTATCCCCATTCCACTCGTCGCCTTCATGGATCGGAAGACTGGCCAGCAATTCGGCGCTAGCCTGCTCCGAAAGCCCCTGCACGCGGATGCTCCGGATGGTGCCCGTCCGGCCCATCGCGGGCGTCGTCGCAGCGGGAGCAGCCGCGCTCGCCCCCTTCGGCAGCTCGAACGCGATCTGGATCTCACGCGTGGCGCCCGCCGCTTCCTTCGTGAAGTGCCACTGCAGCACCGATTCCAGCACCGCCTTTCGCAACTCGTCCGGACCGCTCAGCACCTGGGCGTCGTTCACAACGCCCGTCGAGTCCAGCTTTACTTGCACCGACACCGTGCCCTGAACGCCGTCCCGCCGCGCCGCGGCCGGGTAGCCGACGCCCGTGCGATGCAGCACGGCCGCGCCATTCAACGCCACGGTCACTCCCGGAGCGTCATTCGCCATTTGCGGCGCCGCGGCAGCCAGCCAGCATGCCGCCGCCAGAGATGAAATCAAAAGTGTCTTGGACATTCGTTCCTCCCGCTTACTGGTTCAACGTGAAGTTCACGTCGATGGTGGTTTCCACGGCCACCGGCTCGCCATTCACAAGCGTCGGCCGGTACACCCATTGCTTCACCGCGTCCATCGCCGCCCCAATCAGCAGCGCTGGGCCGCCGAGGGAGTGGATCTCCTGAATCGTCCCATCCTTCGCGATGACGACGGCCAGTTTGACCACGCCCTCCACATGGGCCGATTTGGCCAGATTCGGATAGACCGGCGGCACCTTGCTAACGATCATGGCTGACTGCACATTACCGCCGACCTTAATCCGATCCGGTGAGCTCACAAGCCCGGAGGGGGCAGGTGGGGGCGGAGGGACGTTGTCCGTGGCCGAGGATGCGAGTGCCTGACGCCGCGCTTCCAGCATCCCCGAGAGTGCTTGGGCCGCCGGCGAGATCGTTAATGTCGTGTCCGTTCCCCGGACGGATCGGAGCACTACCAGGTGTTCATCGAATGCCTTCACGGCCTGGTTCACCTGATTGAGTTGGTCGAACGTGATTGTGTCGCCCTCGTGCACCGGCAGGCTGGCGAGCAAATCCGCACGCGCCTGATCGGAAAGCCCTATGACCTGGATGCTCGATATACGGCCCGGTTGGCCCGCCGTGGCCACCTGCGCACCACCCAGTGGTTCCACCGGCCGGATTGGCGGCGGCAGCGCACTTTCCGGAATTGGCGTGATGATGCCTCCCGCCACACCGCCCTGAACTCCGCCCGTCACGCCCACTTGCACACCGCCAACCACTCCCGCCGCGACGCCCATCTTCGGCAGCTCGAACGCAATCTCGACTTCCCGCGTACCGCCCGCCGCGTCGCGCGTGAAATGCCATTCCAGCACCGATTCGAGCACCGCCCGCCGCAATTCGTCCGGCCCGCTGAGCACCCGCGCGTCGCTCACATTGCCGCGGTCGTCCAGCTTCACTTCCACCGATACCGTGCCTTCCACGCCACGTTGCAGCGCCGAAGACGGATAATGCACCGGTGTGCGATGCAGTACCGTGGATCCGTTCAGATTCACCGTCACGCCGGCCGCGTCGTTCACCGTCTGCGGCTCCGCGGTCAGCGGAAACGCTCCCATCGCCAGCCAGCAAGCCACGGCCAGCACTGCCAGCCCCGCGGTCAGCGTCGAGATCAATCGCGTCTTGGACATGCGCGCCTCCTGCACGATCAGAATCACTCGTTGTTTCAAATGCCTTTTCCGCAAAAACAGCGGCGCCGGCGCCAGATCGAGCTGCGCCCGCGCTCCCGCGATGGCCAGCAGCGCGTCCATATAATGCTCGCGCTCCCGCGTAATCTCGATGGCCAGCCGGTCCACTTCCTGCTCGCGCGCCAGCCCGATTTCACCCAGCAGCCACCAGATCGCCGGGTGGAACCAGAAGACCGCGCGCACCACCTCTTCCACCACCGTGAAAAGCCAGTCGCCGCGGCGGACGTGCATGATTTCGTGGCATAGGATGGCGTCCTGGACCTGCGGGTCCAGCGACGGGAATTTCGCCGGCAGCACCACCACGGGCTTGCGCCAGCCGAAGGTCACGGGGCTCGCGAGCTGGTCCGAAATCAGCAGCGACGCCTCCACGCTCCACGCGGGGGCCGGTTCCAGCGGCCGCGAGTGGCGGCGGTAACCGCGCAGCTTCCAGAAGCCCACCGCCAGCCATCCCAGCCGGATCGCCACTCCCGCCAACACCAGCAGCAGCGCTATTTCGCCGCGCGGAATCATGATCCCGGACGGCGCGCGATCGAGCGGCTGCACCGCCCGGATCACCGTGGTAACCTCCACCGTGCCGGCAGCCACTACCTGTTTCCAGGGTTGCAGCGGGAGCAGCAGACAAGCCGCCAGCAGAATCTGCCAGTAGACCAGTTTGGCGCCCGGCTGCCGCAGCCGCAGTACCGCCGGAATTACGGCCGCCACGCCCACCAGCATGCCGATTTGCAGGCTGTAAGCCACCAGGTTGTCGAACATCAGCCCCCAGCTCATGGCTTCCTCCTCAGGCGCGCGATCTCTTCCAATTCCTCGGGCGAAAGGTCGTGCTCTTCCACCAGGTGCACCAACAGGGGCTCCGTAGCGCCGTTAAATACGCGATTGATGAAATCGCGCACCATGGCGCCCACCACCAGCCGCTTCGGCTGGGCCGGCCGGTAGACATACGCACGGTCCGCCTGCGTCCGCTTCAGGTATTTTTTCTGTTCCAGGATCTTCATCATGGTCATCACCGTGGTGTAGGCCACCTTGCGCCGTTCCAGCAACTTTTCATACACGTCGCGGACCGTGGAACTCTCGCGCTCCCACACGATCTTCATGATTTCCAGTTCCTGTTCGGTAAGGGTCGTACTCCGCCGTCGCATACTAATTAATTAGTACGAGTCGCCGTGAATGTCAAGCGAAAATTTTCGAGGCGCTCCCGGGGAGCGCGGCGATATCGTCACCCATAGCCCGTTCGAGACGCTGCACCGGTGCCGGAGTCGCTCCGAATGAAAAAATAAGACAAAAGGCTCTGTTTTTACCGGGTTGGATGTAAAATCAATGCGGCACCGGCATGGCCAAACGGAAATCCGTCGATCTCCGTCACCGGAGTCCGGCCGCGACTCCGGCGCCACGCCATCCGGCGCGCGAGAAAGGGGATCATGCCCATGGAACTGAAGAACGCGCTGGCTGAATGGCACACAGCCACAAAACCACTGCCGTCGGCAGATGTGAGAAGCCACCCTCTTGTCCGGGTTGAGATCTTTCTGAAGCCAGCACTGGCGAAAAACCCATCGGTCGTGCGAGAATTCGCAAGAGATATCAAGGAGCTACAGGAAATCCTGAAGCAACTCACGCATGTCTATACGGACGCCGAGAGCGGTTGGAAGCGAAAACAAGCCAACGAAAACGACGCGAAGAAAAAGGCGGCGGACAAAGCTGTTTATGACAAGGTTCTCCACTGCCTCCATGGCATCCTGGAGGCGCTGGCCAGGCAGATCCAGGCGGACGGTGACCTGCAAGACCACGTGAACGCTGCCCTGAAGAACATCCTCGAGCGCGGAGGGGACTTCATGCAGGATCATGCCGAAGACAGCATGAAGAGCCTGAAAAAGGCCTTCGACGAATTGCAATCGCTGACGGTTAAGAGCCAGAACTGGAACGGCCCCCCCAGATACTGGCCGAAGGACCCGAATTTCCTCGTGCTTCCGAAGCAACTGTACGATTCGGCATTTGTTTTCAGGGGACATGTACTGAAGACTCAGGCGCATTTCTACGAAAAGGACAGGGATGATTTTAAGTCGAAATATCAAAAACTCAGCTCGCTGCATGTTTGATCCGGCGGGGACACCTCTGCCGGTCGCGCGTGAACCTTCAAGTGGAAGAGTCACCCCCTGGCAACCCGCCCCTTTTTACATGGGGCACCCTGGGCCGCCGCAAGTTGACAACCTACCTGGCCCACACATACGGTCAGATGCCCGCCGTGATGCCACAAAAAGGCCAATCTCCGAAGCCGCTTCGCGGCTCGCTGGACTTTGGCCTTTTTCATGGCATGCAGGTGGCCAACCCGGTGGGGCAGACTTTCAGTTTGCGGCGGGCTTCAGCCCGCCTCGGGGAATTTCCTCCGGCTTCGTGCCCTTCGGCGCGCCCGTAGCGAAGCCAGAGAAATTCGTCAGGCCTCGTGAAAGCCACCTGCAGGGTGAAGCCTGCCCCACTAAGAAAGGGCCAATCTCCGAAGCCGCCTCGCGGCTTGACGCTTCCAACGACGCCGACTACTGTAATCGCCAGGCGCCACCTTGGCCACGGCCCCGAAAGGGCCGCAGTTTCGTATCGGCCGTGTCCGGTACCATTCGCCGGCGCCGCGGCTTACTCGCTTCGTAGCGCCGCGGCGGGATCGATCCGGAGCGACTTCCGCGCGGGAATGTAGCATGCCGCCAGCGCCAGCCCGACCAGGAGCGCGGGCGCGCCCACCAGGATCGCCGGATCGGAAGCACTGGTCTGGGTGGCTTGCGCCAGGGCGTCCAGCATGCTGCCGAGCACGCGCATCATGGCGAGCGCCACCACCACGCCAACAGCATCGCCCGCGGCAAACAGCGCGGCCGACTCCCGCAGGACCAGGCCCAGGATGTTGCGCCGGCCGGCGCCCAACGCGACCCGGATGCCTATTTCGTGCGTCCGCCGCGCCACCGAATAGGCGGTCACGCCGGCCAGTCCGACGGCAGCCAGCACCAGCGCGAAAACCCCCATCGCTCCGTAGACCCCGGCGGCCACGCGCGCCATGTAATAGATCTGCTCCACCAGGTCCTCCATCCGCCGGACGTCGAGGACCGCGACCTGCGCGTCGATGGCCTCCACCTGGCGGCGCAGACTGAGGGCCGCGTCGAATCCGGGCTGCGCCCGAACCACCACGGTCACGCCTTGCCGCGAAGGGACGGCGAAACCAGCGGGCGTATTGGGCTGGTAGACGGCCGGGAGAGACGGCCCTAGCGGGATCGGTGGTCGAATGTCGCGCGCCACCCCGATCACCTGGTGCAATCCGCCCCCGAAATCCAGCATCTGGCCCACCGGGTCTTGTCCCGGCCAGACTTGTTTCGCCATGGTCTCGTTCACCATCAAAACCGCTGAGCCGTCGGCGATATCGCGCTCGGTGAAGGCGCGTCCGCGCAGCACTGGAATGCCCAGAGTCTCGAAGAAGCCGGCGCCGACGCGGTCGCTGCGGATCGCGCCCAGCGCCTTCGGGCCGCCCGCCAGCTCGACCTTGGCGGTGATGAGCGACTCCACCCCGCCGAGCGCGGCCGGAAGCGTTTGGGCCACGCTGACCGATCCGATTCCCGGTACGCGCGCCAGCCTTTGCGGGAGCTTGTCGAAATAATCGGCCGCGCGCTTGGCATCGTAACCATCGCGCACGGGGTCGAGGCTCAGCAGGTACAGATGCTTATAATCGAAGCCGGGATCGCCGGAACTGGCGCGCCGGATGCCAATCACGATAAAGCCGGTCAGCAACAATAACACCATTGAGGCGGCGATCTGGTTCGTCACCAGGATATTGCGCAGGCTGAACCAGCGGCGCGCTCGCAAGCGCGACGGAACACTGGATTTCAGGGCCGATGCGATATCGTCGCGCGTGGCGTTCAACGCCGGAGCCAGGCCGAACAGCAGCCCCGAAACCAGCGTCAACAAAGCTGAAAAGGTCAGCGCGGGCCAGTCCATGCGCCAGTCCAAGGTCATGTAGCCGGGCAGGGTGCCGCGTATCGAGTCGAAGTACGCCATGTACCACCGCACCACCCCCAGGCCAGCCGCACCCCCCAGCGCCGCCAGGAGCAGACTCTCGGTCAAAAGCTGCCGCACAATGCGCGCGCGGCTCCCGCCTATGGAAAGCCGCACCGCAATTTCGCGCCGCCGCGCGGCCCCGCGCGCCACCAGCATGTTGGCCACGTTGATGCAGGCCATCAGCAGAACCAACCCGACCAGCACCACGGGAAGTCCCACCACTTTGGGCAGGTCTTCGTCGCGAAGGGGATAGATCCGGCCTCCAGGCAGCAGGATCACTCGGGGTTCCTTACGGTCCTTGCCGGGATCGTCGTAGATTTGCTCCAGGCGCCGGGCGATCGGTTCGAGCGAAGCTTCTGCCCGGGCGGGCGTCCGCCCCGGCTTCAATCGTCCGATCAAATCGAAAGCTGTGGCTTGCCGGTCGCGCAGGCGGCCCAACTCCGGCGCAACGCCCGGCGGAGCGGTAGCCGGAATCCAGATATCCGCCGCGGAGAGCATGGGATCGGCCCCCAGGAAGTTCTCCGGCGCCACCCCGATCAGCGTGACCGGCTGTCCGTTGACACGGATGGTTCCCCCCACGGTGGAAGGTGAGCTGGCTAGGCGCGCGCGCCAGTAACGCGCGCTGATCGTGGCCACGGATGCGGCGCCGGCCCGGTCTTCCTCCACCCCGAATAGCCGGCCCGCCAGTGGTTCCACCCCCAGCGTGCGGAAGTAATTGGGGGTAACCAGTTGCCCCCAAACCCGCTCTGCCTGGCCCCCCGCCGCGGCGATTTCGAAGGGCACGGGGCCCATGAACGCGGCCAACGATGCGAACGCATCGCTGCGGTTGCGAAACTCCTCCCAGTCGCCGTACGGCACAGGCGTCTGGGACCGCACGAGGTCCCTCGGACCGCGCACCGCCGGCAGGTCCCGGAATACCATGGATTGCAGCTCGCTGCAAACCGACGCGGTGACGCCGATGCCGATCGCCAGGCAGGCTACCGACGCCGCCGTGAATCCCGGCGAGCGCGCCAGCAGGCGGGTCCCGAACCGCAGATCCTGGTAGAGCGCCGCCGCCCAACGAATCGCGTGCATACCGCCTCCTTGAATAGAGTATCAGTTTGAGAGCTGAAACTCCTCCAACTCATTACTTGCTCAGGTACGATCGGATGGACGATTGCGCCTTCGGCGCGATGATGTCGCTCGCCTCACAGCCGAAGTTCAGAAAACTGCGCTTTCAGATGATTGCCGACACTTTTGAATTCGTTTCCGCTGTGAAAATTGCTCGAAGGTACGTCCTGATCGCAGGTTCATCGTCAACAATTAGGCAGATGCGGACTGTCGTGGAACATTGGTCCCAATGGCCGTCCATGATGTCCACAATACCTTAGCTCGCCGCTCTTTTCGATGTGGCCCTTTGCAGCGCGCCGCCCGCCTGTTTATCAGGCTGCGAGGCCGCCGGGCGGCTCCTTGGTGAAGGTAATCGCCACCAACGCCTCGGGCTGATCCGCAACCTTAATCGCAGCCGGCCTGGGATTGGACGATGCGCAGCGGAGGAGCCGCCCCGTTCGACGCATCCCAACCATCGGGGAGGTCGCCGTTGTCCTCCCGCAGGTACTTCCAGTGCTGCGGCTTGATTGATGCCAGCAGTTCCTTCCGGCTCTTCACTGCCAGCGCTCGGCCGCGATAAATCTTGCCCATCTTCTCCATCAGCCGCTCTGGGAACATGCTGGTGAACATCAGCAACGGCTAGGTGAAAGCCGGCCTATTGGTTTTTCGCAGGCAGGCAACGCGCAATACGCGGATGTTTCCAGGCAACTCCGCCAGCGGCTCATCGAACGAATCTACGAGGCCTGCGAAGCGCGGGCTGCGATCGAGCCGGCGATATTCCCGTACCCGTAGGGGCGCGTTCACTTGCCGGCGGGCTCATCCGCTCGCTCTTGCCGGTCTTGTCGTCGGCGGTGTGGCCCCCGCGGCGCCGCCATTTATCATTGAGAAGTTCGTCGTCTCCCACTAGCGGAGCCGGCTAACCCCCGCCTGGCTTTGGGTACGCGCCCGTCGGAACACTCGGATCCGACTTGCGCGCCTGCGCGTCGGCATAAGCCTTGCGCACCGGCTCGGGAAAGCCGGGAATCATCTCCGCGATTTTGGCTTGGATCTGCGCTACGATTTGCGGATTCTCGGGCGCTACGTCGTAGCTTTCATCCGGATCGCTGGCCAGGTTGTACAGCTCCGGCTTGGGCAACAGCAGGCTGATGCGCCCGCCGGGGGGCGCCGGCGTGTATGCGGCCGTGTTGTGACGCGCAATGTGCAGCTTCCAGTTCATCCAGCGGGCGCACTGCAGATCCCAATTGTCGAAGTACAGCAGCGGCGGCCGTTCGATCAATTGGCGGTCGCCGTGAATCATGGACCAGATATCGATGCCGTCCAGCGGCTTCGCGGGCAGCAGCGCTCCGCACAAGTGGGCCACCGTGGGAAAGATGTCCATCATGGATGCCAGGCCGCCGCAGACGCGGCCCTTGGGAATCCGGCCGGTCCAGCGGGCGATAAAAGGCTCGCGCACACCGCCCTCGTAAGTGGTATTCTTGCGGCCGCGCAGTTTGCCGGGGCTGCCCTGGTACCACGGACCGTTGTCGCTCGAACACATGATGAGCGTGTCCTGTTCCAGGCCGTGCTGCTTCAGCGCGGCCACCACTTCGCCGACGCTCCAGTCGATCTCCTCCACCACGTCGCCATAAAGGCCCTCGGACGATTTGCCGCGAAAGCGCTCCGACGCCGCCAGCGGAATGTGCGGGAAGGTATGCGGCATGTACAGGAAAAACGGCGAGCCCTTGGATTGACCGATGAAGTTGCGGGCCTGCTCGGTGTAGCGCGCGGTGAGCGAGGTGAGGTCGGCGGTCTGCTCGATTACTTCGGTATTGTGCATCAGCACCCGCGGAGTCATATCGTTGCTGTAGGGAATGCCGAAGTATTCGTCGAAGCCGCGGTTGGTTGGAAGATAAGGCTCGGGACGGCCGAGGTGCCATTTGCCGACGCACATCGTTCGGTAACCGCGGCCTTTCAGGACATTCGCGAGTGTGGTTTCATCCAGGTTGAGCCCGCCGGGGTCCGGCGGCATGAGTACGCGCGGAACGCCCACGCGCGTGGGATAACGGCCCGTCAGCAAGGCCGCTCGCGATGGCGAGCAGACCGGATCGGCGGCGCAAAAATTTGTAAACCGGACGCCTTCGGAGGCCAGCCGGTCGAAATTCGGCGTGCGGATCTTCGATCCATAGACGCCCAGATCGCCAAAACCGAGGTCGTCGCAGAGAATGAAGACGATGTTGGGAGTGCGGGGTTGTGCCGCCACCAACTGCGAGCCGGCAGCCGCGCCTGCGGCAGCAAGAAAATCGCGTCGTGTCATGAGATAACCTAAATTCGTAGTGTAGCCCGATGAGCGCATTCCCGATAGTCGCATCCACGCCAGGGTCCGCGCCGCGCATTCAATCGCTGCTGATCAAGCCGGCCTCGGCCGTCTGCAATATCGATTGCTCCTATTGCTTTTATCTTGACCGCGATGCCGACCCGTACAAAGCGCTGCCCGGACGCAGAATGACGCAGGAGACGCTGGAGCGGCTGGTGGATACCTACCTTTTCTACTCCTATCCGCGTAGCGCTTTCGCCTTTCAGGGCGGCGAGCCGACGCTTGCCGGACTGCCGTTCTTCGAGAAACTGATGGAATACCAGCAGCAGTACGGGCGGAACGGGCAGGAGGTTTCCAATTCCATTCAGACTAACGGGCTGTTGCTCGACGACGCTTGGTGTGCGCTATTCAAGAGCTACAAGTGGCTGGTGGGAATCTCTATGGATGGCCCCGAAGAGATGCACGACCTCTACCGCGTCAGCCGCCAGGGCAAGGGCACGTGGCGGGCGGTGATGCGGGCCATCGAGTGCCTTCAGAAGAACCGTGTGGAGTTCAATGTGCTGTGCGTGGTGAGCCGCGCCAACGTCGCCAAGCCTAAGGAGATCTACGCTTACTTTCGGAAGCTGGGCGTGGAGCATATCCAATACATTCCGCTCTCGGAATTCGACGGGCTCGGTCAACCCATGCCGTTCACTATCGCGCCGGAGGAGTACGGGCGATTCCTGTGCGAGACGTTCGACGCCTGGTGGCCGGACCGCAGGCGAGTCCACATCCGCTACTTCGAAAACATCGCCGAAGCGCTGGCCGGTCAGCGTCCGGGGACGTGCACCATGCACGAAACCTGCGACAGCTACGCTGTCGTCTGGAGATTGGCCATTTGAGAGCGTGTGCCGAGTCTGATTGCCATGGACTAGGCCGCGACAGTGCAGAGAGTCTCCGATCCCAGCGGGGGTTTCGATGCGTTCGCGTCCACCGGGGCCAAAGCTGCG
>Ga0326727_10004258_pt1 | contig 43507 bp, 24 predicted proteins | sample MB2enrmetagenome_FD_207643 | JGI IMG/M metagenome (GOLD analysis project Ga0326727, IMG submission 207643) | Lab enriched peat soil microbial communities from McLean, Ithaca, NY, United States - MB29MY | ecosystem: Environmental > Terrestrial > Soil > Wetlands > Peat | place: USA: New York... | reverse complement strand
CTTGGCCTGCTCGAACTGCGCCTGGTACGGGCGCGGGTCGATCTCGAACAAGAGGTCCCCGGATTTCACTTCTGATCCCTCCTTGAAGGGCATCTGCACCAGGTAGCCGGTGACCCGCGCGATGATGTTGACCGACTCGACGGCGTCCGTCCGGCCGGTGAAGTCCACGTAGTCGGTGACGACCCGTTCGATGGGATGGGCGACCGGCACGGCTTGCAACTCCGCGGACGGGGCCTGCCGCAGCCCCTTCTGGCAGCCGGCCACACTGCCCGCCAGCAGTAAGCAGACACCCAACCAAGCGAATTCCACCCGACGCCACCTGGAACCCATGCCATGTCTCCTCGGCTCCTGTAGGACTGTCTTTCAAAATGATAGGGCTCGCCTGCGGCCGCTGCAAGGAGGGAGCGCAATGCGAACCGGTCAACTTGCTTGCGCGCGGCGCCGGGTGTTGCCGGCGGACGGAGGCCGGGTATAATCGGCCCAAAAGGCGACAATTCTCGGCGGTCCTTCCCATCACCTCCCGCCGCATGGATTCGGAGCTGCCCGTGCAAATCGTGGTTCTGGACGGCTATACGCTCAACCCGGGCGACAACCCCTGGGACCCCGTCCGGGCGCTGGGCGAGCTGACCGTCTACGACCGCACGCCCGCGCCGCAGATCGTCGAGCGGGTGGGAGCGGCCCAGATCGTGCTGACCAACAAGACCCCGCTGGACGGGCCGATCCTGGCCGCGCTCGCGGGGCTGCGGTTCATTTCCGTCCTGGCCACCGGCTACAACGTGGTCGACGTGGCGTCCGCCCGGCGGCAAGGCATTCTGGTCTCGAACGTGCCGGAATATGGCACCGACAGCGTGGCACAACACGTGATCGCCCTGCTCTTGGCGCTGGTGCACCGCCCGGAGCGGCACGACCGGTTGGTGCGGCAGGGCGACTGGCAGCGCCGCGGCGACTTTTGCTTCTGGGACGCCCCGCTCATGGAGCTGGCCGGCAAGCGGATGGGCATCGTGGGTTTCGGGCGGATCGGCCGCCGCGTCGGCCAGTTGGCCCACGCGCTGGGCATGGAGGTGCTGGCCTACGACCCCCTGGCCGGGGAAAAGGAGACTGGCTCCTTTTGCCGGAACGGCCCTTCGGGTGCTTGGCACAAAAGGTGCCTGTCCCCTTTTCCCCCGACGATCCAGCCGTTTGCCTGGCGGTCGCTCGACGCCCTCTTCGCCGAGGCCGACGTGATCTCGCTGCACTGCCCTCTGGATGCGGACAACCAGGGCATGGTCAACCGGGCGCGGCTTGCCACGATGAAGCCCACCGCTCTCCTGATCAACACCTCCCGGGGCGGGCTGGTCAACGAGCAGGACCTGGCCGACGCCCTGAACGAGGGCCGGATCGCGGGGGCGGCGGTGGATGTCCTCTCGCAGGAACCGGCCGCGGCGGACAACCCGCTATTGGCTGCGAAGAACTGCCTGATCACTCCGCACATTGCCTGGGCGACGCTGGAGGCCCGCCGCCGGCTGATGGCCGTCACCGCCCGGAACATCGCCGCGTTTCTGCAAGGCGAGCCGATCAACGTGGTCAATTGAGGAAGCGGCGGATCACAGCCTGCCCAGCAGCGCGAAGAGGGCGGCGTAGTATTCTTCCGTCTGCGGGTCGTTGTGGTCGCCGCCGCGGATGGCGATGAACCGCTTCGGTTCGTTGGCCGCCTCGAAAAGCTGGCGGCCCATGGCGTAAGGGATCAGCCGGTCGGCCGTGCCGTGGCTCTGCAAGAGCGGGCCGCGGTAATTGCGGATCTTGGGTCCCGTAGCCGCGGAGCGGCGGCAGTCCATAGCCAGGGGCGTAAGCCCCTGGGAAGAGGCCCCCCGACGCGCCGAAGCCCCGAAGGGGCGGTAGTGATGAGGCGCGACACGATCGCTTCGGGGCTGCCGACACGCTTGGGGCGTTTTTTTCCAGGGGCTTGCGCCCCTGGCTATGCACTTTCGCCCCTGCGGGGCTGCCGACGCATCCAACGCTTCGGTGAGCTGCAACAGCCGCCGGCTTGCTTTCTCGGCCGGAATCCCGTCTAATTCCCGCATCCTAGCAGCAAAGAACCCCAGGACGAAGGAAGACTAGCGTGGCCCTGGCAGCCGAGCGAGCACCAAGCGACAAGTCACCGCCGACAAACGCGAGGACCGAACTGTGAGTCATCCCGTAGCCCGAACCTTTCCCTTTGTGCTGTTTTGGTTGGCGAGCATCTCTCTCGTCCACGCGGAAGACTGGCCGCAATGGCGCGGCGCGTTGCGCGATGGGGTCTGGCGCGAGGAGGGAATCGTCGAGCGGTTCCCGGCCGAACCGCTTCCCGTGCGGTGGCGGACAGCGGTCGGGCCGGGATTCTCGGGGCCGGCCGTGGCCGGCGGACGCGTCTTCCTCATGGACCGCACGCTGGACGAAAACGCCCCGGCCGACGTGAAGACCCAGTGGAACTACCGCGACAAGACCGCGGGCCGCGAGCGCGTAATCTGCCTGGACGAGGCAACCGGCAAGCTTCTGTGGGCACATGCCTATCCCTGCGCCTATGCGCTCGCTTACGGCTCGGGCCCGCGGGCCACGCCCACGGTCCAAGGCGATCGGGTCTACACCCTCGGGGCGATGGGCGACCTGGTCTGCTTGGACGCGGCGGCGGGCCGGGTCGTGTGGCAGAAGAATCTGGTGCGGGATTATGCGGTCGAGGCGCCGCTCTACGGTTTCGCCAGCCCGCCGCTGGTGGACGGCGACCGGCTCGTTTTCCCCGTCGGAGGGCAGGGCCAGGCCGTGGTCGCTTTGGACCGCCACACCGGCCGGGAATTGTGGAAGGCCGGCAATTCCTCCGAGCCGGGCTACTGTGCCCCGCTCCTGCGCACGTTGGGCGGCAAGCGGCAGATCGTCGTCTGGCATGCCAGTGCCCTGATCGGCTTGGAGCCGGAGTCCGGCAAGCTGTTATGGTCGGTCCACCATCCACTCGTGGCAGGCATGGCCATCTCCACGCCGGCCATCGAGGGCAACCGGTTGGTGGTATCGACCCAATACGAAGGCACTATGCTGCTGGAGTTCACGCCGGGTGCCGCGGAGCCCGCCGTCCTCTGGAAGGCCTCGGCCGGCAGCGTGCCGGAAAGGCAATGGAAGAAGGCGGGCTTCAACACGACCATGAGCACGGTGCTGCTGATCGAGAACCACGTCTACGGCGTGTCGCTCTACGGCGAGACGTGCTGCCTGGACGGCCGGACGGGCCAACGGGTCTGGACCACGCTGCAGCCGACCAGCGGCGGCGAAGTGCCCCGGGAACGCTGGTGTACGCTGTTCATGGTGCCGCACGGCAAGCAGGTCTTCATTTTCAGCGAGCGCGGCGATTTGATTCTCGCCCGTCTGACGCCGGCGGGCTACGACGAGGTCGGCCGCACGCACATCCTGGACCCCGACATGCCGTCTGCCGGGGGCGGAGGCCGCAAGGTGGTCTGGTCTCATCCCGCCTTTGCCAATCGCTCGATCTACGCCCGCAACAACCACGAGATCGTTTGCATTTCGCTGGCCGCGCCGGCGCGGTAACATCAGTTGTGCGAACCAGAAGGGGCCACTCATGGCAATCCGTCACCGTGGGCCTCGACGCCTCGCTGCCGCCCTCGCGGCGGCGCTTGTTCTTGGGGCGGTGCCGCCCGGCTTGGCGGACGACCCTGGCTGCGTCCTCGTGAAGAAGGTCTTCAGGCAGAACGAACGCCTGGGCCGGGGCGTCAACGTGCTGGGCTATGACCCCGCCTGGAAGGACTGGCGGAAGGCCCGCTTCCAGGAGAAGTATTTCCGCCTGATCAAAGAGGCGGGATTCAACCACGTGCGGATCAACCTGCACCCCTTCCGCGACGAGGCGCTGGGGGCGAACCATGCGATCGCCCCGATCTGGTTCGAAATGCTCGATCGGGCCCTCCGCCAGGCCTTGGCCGCCAGGCTGGCAGTCATCCTCGACCTGCACGAGTTCCAGGCAATGGGCGAGAACCCGGCGGGCAACAAGGCCCGCTTCCTGGCCGTGTGGCGGCAGATCGCCGAGCACTGCCGCGAGGCCCCCGACACGGTGTTCTTCGAGATCCTCAACGAGCCGAATAAGAAGCTCACGCCGGAGGTATGGAACCGCCTGCTCGGCGAAGCGCTGGCGATCATCCGCCGCTCGAACCCCGGCCGCACCGTGATCGTCGGGCCGACCTCCTGGAACAACATCAACGACCTGGACAAGCTCAACCTGCCCGAAGAGGACCGCAACCTGATCGTTACCGTCCACTACTACAGCCCCTTCCCGTTTACACACCAGGGCGCCGCGTGGGCCGGGCAGCACAAGACCGGCGTGCCCTGGAATGCCACCGAGTCGGAGCGGCAGGCGATCGAGAAGGACTTCGACAAGGCCCAGGACTGGTCCCGCCGGCACGGCCGCCCGATCTACCTCGGCGAGTTCGGCGTGTACGACAAGGCGGAGACCGCCTCCCGCGTCCGCTGGACTAGTTTCGTTACGCGCCAGGCCGAAGAGCGCGGATGGAGTTGGGCCTGGTGGCAGTTCGACGGCGATTTCGTGCTCTACGACGTGCGGCAGGACCGCTGGGTCGAGCCGATCCTACGCGCCCTGGTGCCCTCCGCAGCCACAAAACACGTGCCGGGCCGGAGCGGGGAGAAGCCGGATTGAAATCGTTTGTCGTTCTTTCCGTGGGACTGTTGGCGGCGGCAACGGGCCGGTCGCTCGCGGAACCGCCCGCTCAGGCGCAGGGCGGCAACCCGCAACCGGCCGTGTGGATGATCCCGCCGTCCTATGGCGGCGGGGCGTGCTTTCGTGAGTTGTTCGAGCAGCCGGATGCGTGGCGGGACACGCGAGCCGCGATCGACGTGATCGGCTACGCGGACCACAACCTGAACAGGCAGTTCAGCGACGACCAACTCCGCGCATGGTTCCCCAAGTTGCAGCGCTGGGGGCTCAAGTTCGCGCTGGAAGTCGGCGCCATAAAGCCCTGGGGCACGACCGGCCAGCAGACCTTCAACATCGCACGTCCGATGTGGGACCGCGTGGGACGCCTGGGCGGCAGCATCTATGCGATGGCGATGGACGAGCCGCTGTGCTGCGCCCGCAAGGAGATCCACAAACCGGACGACTACGCGGTCGAGGAAACCGCCCGCTACGTCGCCCTGGTCCGCCGGCACTGTCCGCAGGTGCTGATCGGCGACATCGAGCCGTACCCTTACGTTCCGCTGCCGGATCTGATCCGGTGGATCGAGGCCCTGCAGAAACGGCTGGCTGCGCTCGGCGTGCGGCGGTTGGACTTCTTTCGCCTGGACGTGGATTGGGTGTGCTTCACCGTCCGCAACCAGGGCTCGTGGCGGGAAGTGAAGAAGCTGGAGGACTATTGCCGCAGCCGCAAGCTGGCCTTCAGCCTGATCTACTGGGCCGCCGACTATCCGGCCCTCCAGCGGCGGGGACTGGCGGACGATGCCACCTGGTACGTGTCCACCATGCGGCAGGGGTGCGACTACGCCGCCGTGGACGGGGCGCCGGACCAGTACGTCATCCAGAGCTGGCTCGACGCCCCCTTGCGGTGTTTGCCCGAGACGGGCGAGTTTACGTTCACGCGCTGCGTGCGGGATTTCAGCCGCAAGTTCGCCAAACGGGGCCTTGCCCCCATCAGCGAGGGCCGACGACAAGGATCGCCGCCATGATTCACCAGGAACGATTCTCCTTCGAGACGACGGGCCACCGGCACATGACCGATCTGACCGGCCAGGTTGCCGCCGTCGTCGGGCGCTCGGGTGTCAAAGCGGGCATCGTCCAGGTGTTTTGCGTGGGCAGCACGGCGGCGGTCGGCGCGATCGAGTTTGAGCCGGGCCTTGCGCGCGACCTGCCCGAGATGCTGGATCGCCTGATCCCGCCCAGCCGCGATTATGGCCACGAGCGGGCCTGGCACGACGGCAACGGGCACTCGCACTTGCAGGCCACGCTCTTGGGGCCGTCGTTCTCGGCTCCGTTGGCCGACGGCAAGCCCGTGCTGGGCACCTGGCAGCAAATCGTGCACCTGGAGTGCGATGTCCGTCCGCGACGCCGCAGCGTGGTGGTGACGGTCATGGGGGAGTAGTGCAGTGCATCACTCAGACGGTGTCTTGTCCTGAATGGGTGCCATGCTTGCCAAGCGCGCGGCGAAATAGCAAGCATGTCTGCGGCGAAACCCGGCACGGCGAACACGAGTTAGCGCTTCACGCCGGCGGGGCCGTAGACCTTGCCGGGCTGCATGGCATGGCCCCAGCTCAGGGTGTCGGCATCGGGCAGGTCGCGGTTGGCCGCGGGCAACCGTCCCGCTTGGATCAAGGTGCCGAGCTGGAAATAGACCGCATCCATGTCCGAGTGCCGGCCCGGATAGTGGCCGAACCCGCCGTCCGCATTGCGGCACCGCAGGACCCAATCGGCGGCCTTCTGGATCGCCCGCCGCACCGCCGCGGACTCGCCGCCCAGTTGCCTGAGGATGAAGACGGCGTCGAAGCAGGCATGCACGTCCCAGTCGGGCGCCTTGATGTTCCAGCCCCCGTCCGGCTTCTGGTCGCGGAGCACGCGCTGGACCATTTCAGCGGCCTTGGGCGTCGGCCGGCCGACCAGGCGGAAATAATGCGCCAGGTGGAACGTGGCCGCCACGTGATCGCCGAGGTAGCCGTCTTCCTTCTGGTTGCGAATCTGCCAATCGGCAAGCGCCTCGTCGCAGCCCTTGGGAAAAGGCGCGCCGAGGGACGCGTAGAACAGCGGGAAGAAGCTCGTCGTGTACCAGGGGAGTTTCTGGAACGCCTTGTCGACGAAGAAACGATCGAGCACCTTGACCGGATCGATCCGCGGCCGCGCGCCCAACGCCCGCAAAGCCACGATGCCCTGCACTGTGCTGTAAAGCACCGCGAGGTCCGACTTGGGGTCGAACTTCCCTGCCCGGCTCGTGAAAGAGCCGTCGGGCTGCTGGTGCCCCTGGACAAAGTCGATTGATCGCCGGGCATGGGGCAGTTGCCAACCCATCGTCCTCGCCAGGGTGGCCGCATAGGTCACGGCGGCCAGGTCGCTCAGGCCGGTGTCGGAGTAGCCCTGGTAGTGCGGATCGGGCGACGGTGCGTAGCCGCCGTCCTCGCGGGCACAACGGCGGATAAAGGCGAGCGTCTCGGCCGCCAGGTCCGCCGGCTCCGCCGCCAGGGCCGGCGCCGATGGCCGGGCCCCGATCATGCTCCCGGCCAAGGCGCACGCCGCGCCACGGAGCATCTCGCGCCGGGAAAGAGCTTTGCTTCGGATCGACATCGGAGTTTCTCAGCTCCGCATAACAAAAAAACCCCGCCGCTCGCGGCAAAGCGAAACGGCGGGGCCGGAACAGAGAAGAGGCCAAAGTATCTATCCTCGATGATACCAAGTTTCCTAGGGTTGTCTATAGTGGCTCGACAAATTTTTTCGCTCGCCGCTGCCGACACCCCTCTTGCGAGGTAAGCGAATTGGGCGTCCCGGTCCGGTTGTGGATTCGCCCGGCCGCGGTATAATCAGGGGCCATTGACCGAAAGCCTTACCAAGCGAAGACTTCCGACAGAGGAGTGCCATGCAGCAAATCGACCAATTCATGGAAGTGTGCCAGCAGGCAGTCCGGGCCGCAGGGGCCACCGTCCAACAGTGGATCGGCAAGACCACCGTCCACCACAAGGGTCCGGCCGACCTGGTAACGGAGGCCGACCTGGCTTCGCAAGAGGTGATTCGGGCGGCCGTGCTGGCCGCCTTCCCGGGGCACACGCTTTTAGGTGAAGAAGCGGCCGCCTTCCCCGGGCACACGCTTTTGGGTGAAGAAGCGGTCGCCTTCTCAGGGCACACCGCTTTAGGCGAAGAAGCGATCGCCAATCCGCCGGCCACCGTGAAATCGCCGGCGGCCAAGCTGGAATCGCCGCCCGGAACCGCGGCTTTCCGCTGGATCACCGATCCGTTGGACGGCACGACGAACTACGTCCACCGTGTGCCGCATTACTGTGTTTCGCTGGCGCTGGAGCACGCCGGCTCGCTGCTGGTCGGGGCCGTTTACGACCCGACCCAAGAGGAGTGTTTCACCGCGGCGCGAGGCCGGGGGGCGTTCTTGAATGGCCGGCGGATTCACACCAGCGACGCGGCCGATTTGTCCGAGGCCCTGGCAGCCACCGGCTTCCCGGCACACGTTACGCCGGACGCCCCGGATCTGCTGGTGTTCAACCAGGCGATTTTCTGCTGCCAGGGCGTTCGCCGCACGGGGTCGGCGGCCCTGAATCTGTGCTACATGGCGGCCGGGCGGTTCGACGTGCTGTGGGGGCTCTCGACCAAGGTCTGGGACGTTGCCGCCGGGGCGCTGTTGGTCCAAGAGGCCGGGGGAGTGCTGACCGCACCGGACGGCGGGACCTTCGTGCTGGACGATGCCCGCTACATCGCCGCGGCCAATCCGGCCCTCTATGGCCAAGTCCGAGAAATGGTTCGGCGGGCGCTGGGCGGCAACGGGGAACGGACTTAGGTCTTTGGCCTTTGGTCTTAGCTTCCAGCCCCAAGCCCTAAGACCCAAGTCCCAGGACGACGACCCACCCAAATGGGTTATTTGCCACGGAGGGCTTACCCTTTATTTCTCAGCGGCGGCGAATTACACTAGGGGTAGATACTCATCCGGTGGTCTTTTCTCGCTTGCCTCGGTTTGCTCCCTGCAGGTCGCGGTCTCTGGTAAAATGAGGGGACTTGCTGAACTTTGTCAGCAAGGACGGGGGGAAATCTCTTGCGAAGTGACGTGCTTCGACTGACAGCAGGGGCGGTCGCCTGCCTTCTGGTGGGATGCTCCGCGGTGTGGGCCCAGCAGGCTCCGGCGGCCCGGCCTGAGGTGGCAAAGCCCTTGCCCGCAGGGACCACGCCGAGCGTGGCGCCGACACCGAGCGTGGTGCCCGGCCCGCCGACCACGCCGGGCGTGCTGCCCGGCGGCCGCGTGGAAGAGGCCCAGCCGTCGATCATTTACGTGCGGGACCCGCAGGGGAAACTCGTGCCCGTGGTGGGCTTCACCCAGCCGGAGTTCGACGAGCTTTACAAGCTGAAGCATCAACTCATGCAGGGGGACCAGCGGCCGCGGTGCAGTCTGCAGCAGATGTCGGCCAACGGGAGCGTCGTGGGCGATTACGCGGAGCTGAGCATCCAGTTCCGCATCCTGGTGCGGGAAGAGCAGTGGACGCGGGTGCCCCTGCGGCTGGACCAGGGGATCCTCCGCGAGCCGCCCCAATACCAGGGACCGGGCGAGCAGTTCCTGCAGTTCGAGGGCGGGGGCGCGGGCTACGTGGCATGGATCCGCGGGCCGGCCGGGCAGCAACACCAGATCACCCTGAAGATGCTGATGCCGCTGCTCACGGCCGGCGAGGTGACGCGGCTGCACCTGCTGGTGCCCCGCGCCACCGCTTCGGAGCTGCGGCTGAAGGTGCCGCTGTCCGGGGCGGTGGCGAAGGTCTCCGAGGGAGCGACGTTGCGGACGCCCAACAGCGCGAAGAACGAGACCGAGCTGACCGTGGTGGGCCTGGGGGGCGATTTCGAGCTGACATGGCACCGGCCGGAGGCGCGGATCGCCGAGGCGCCTACCGTGCTGGAGGCCCAAGGCCTGCTGGCCGCCCGGCTGGACAATCGCGGCGTGGACGCCGAGGCCACGCTTACGGTTCGCAGTTACGGGAGGCTCTTCGACACTTTCCGCGTCCGGCTTCCGCAGGACGCCGAGTTCGTGCCGGGCACCCCCAACGGCTATACAGTGGCGGTGCTGGACGGCGCAGCGCCGCCCGGCTCGCGGCAAAAGGTGGTCGAGGTGCGGCTGCCGAAGCAGACGACCGGGCCGGTCGAGGTCCGCTTGGCGACCAACCGCGCGACCGACACGACGAAGCCGGGGCCTTGGCTGGAGTTGGCCGGCTTCGAGGTGGTCGGGGCCGCGCGGCAATGGGGCACCGTCGCCGTCAGCGTGGTGGGCGACTGGCAGATCCTGTGGGGGCCCAGCGCGGGCGTGCAGCAGACCGATCAGGTGCCCGAGGCCGTCCGCCGCGGGGACGTCGTCGCGGCCTTCGATTATGTTACGCAGCCCTGCTCGCTCTCGGCCCGGCTGGTGCCGCGGAAGACGCGGATCGGCGTGGAACCGGAGTACCTGTTATCGGTGGAGAGCGACGCGGTCCGCTTGGACGCGAAACTGCGGTACACGGTCCGCGGGGGCAAGGTCTTCGCCCTGGACGTGCTCATGCCCGATTGGCAGATCGACGAGATCGGGCCGGACAGTCTGGTGGCGGTGGACGGGGTGCCGAAGGGGACCAGCGGCGGAACGCTTTCGATCCCGCTCCTGCAGCCGTCCTCGGGCCAGTTCGAGGTCCGCATGCGCGCGCACCGGCCGCTGACGGCCGCGGCGAAGTCGCTCGTGGTGCCGTTGCCGCAGCCGCAGGCCACGGCGTCGGCCTCGGTCGTGTTGGTGGTCCTGCCGGCGGTGCTGGTGGTCTTGCCGGCCGACAACGTCGAGTTGATCCCCGGCGGGGAGGCGACCACGGGGTTGTTCCGCCAGCAGGGCACCATTCCCATGGAGCTGCCGCCGCGGCAGCAGGAGCCGCTGTTCTATCGCAGCGAGGCGAAGGCCGTCTTCGCCGCCGAAATCCGCCGCCATGCCGGGCAAATCTCCGTCGACGTGGCCAGCCAGGCGGACCTGGACGGCCAGGGCGGCCGGGTCGAGCAGAAGCTGGCGTACCTGGTCTCCTATGAACCGACCGACCACGTCCTGCTGGACGTTCCGCGGCGGCTGGCCGAGTCGGGACGGCTGGACTTGAAGTGCGACGGCCAGGCGGTCACTCCCGTCGCGCTGGGCGAGGGAGCCGACGATGCGTCGCAGCCCGTCCGCATGCGCGTGGCCCTGTCGAAGGCCACGATCGGGCTGTGCGAGCTGTCGATTCGCTACGTCCTCTTGGCCCGCAAGCCCGCCGCAGAGAAGCGTGCGGTCGTGCCCATCCCCTTGGTTATGCCGGCGGAAGGCGACCTGTTGAGCAACCGGCTCCGGGTTATGGCCGCTGCCGAGCTGCACGTCCAGCCGCGGCCCGGGCCGTGGGCGGTGGTCGAGGCCGGACTGCCGCCGGCCAGCAGGTCCGCGGCCGAGCGGCGCGGGCTGCAATTGGCGGCTGCCGGGCGGTCGAACCAGGTCGAGTTGGAGGTGGAGGGCCAGTCCGCAGGCCAGCCCGACGTCGTGCTGGACCGGGCCTGGCTGCAAACGTGGTTGACCGGGGAGGTCCGCCGGGATCGGGCCGTCTTCCAGTTCACCAGCAGCCGCCGCGAGTTCGAGCTGACGTTGCCCGCCGGCGCGGTACTCGACCAACCCGGCGCCGCAGTAGACGGCAAGTCCCTGCCCGCCGCCGTCATCGCCGAGAACACCCTGGTCGTCCCCTTGGCCGGCCAAGGCGGGGCCCCCGGCGAAGCCGGGTGGGGCCGGCATACGGTCGAGGTCCGTTATCACATGGCCGATCCCCGGTCGCCCCGCGGGGCCATGACGCTCGAGTTGCCGCACCCGCCCAACGGCGCCTGGGTGCGGCAGATGTACTGGCAGCTCGTCTTGCCCCGGGACGAACACGTCGTCCTCGCACCCCGCAATTTCACCGGCGAATCGACGTGGGGTTGGAGCGGGTCCTTTTGGGGCCGCCAGCCGCTCTTGGACCAGGCCCAGTTGGAGGAGTGGGTCGGCCTGCCGCCTGCCGAGCGGGACTTGGCAGCGGGCGGGGTGAACGAGTACTTGTTCAGCACGCTGGGCTCCATCAACGACGCCGAGTTGCGGACCGCGAGCCGGTCGCTGATCGTCCTGGCGGCTTCGGGGGCGGTGCTCCTAGCGGGGCTGCTGTTGATCTACTGGCCCAAGGCGCGGCATCCCGCCAGCCTGCTCGTGGCGACCGTGGCCCTGGCGGGCGTCCTGGTCTGGATGCCGGAGCCGGCGCTGCTGGCGGCGCAGGCCGCCGTGCTCGGACTGGTGTTGGCGCTAGTAGCCGGGCTGTTGTCGTATACGCTCGGGCGGCGGCGGAGCCCGTTGTGGGCCGAGACGCCCGGCTCGGCGATCGGCAGCAGTATCCGCTCGGGCCGCACGCCGCACCCGGCCGCGGCGGGGGCGCCCGGCGAAGCCCGGACATCCGCTGAACCCCGGCCCGCCGGCGGAGCCGGGTCCGGCTCGTCGCCGTCCGGACCGCCTTCCACGACTCCCCCGACGCCGACGGAAGCCAAGCCATGAGGCGCCTTCCCGGGTTGCTGACCGCGTTGCTGCTGGGAGCGGGCGCCTGTTGCGGGGCGGTAACGGCCGAGCCGGCGTCTCCTGCTCCGCCACCCGGCGAGGCCCTGCGCTTCCGCCGCGTGTATGTTCCGGCCGGCGAGATCCAGGACTGGCCCAAGGGCGCCGCCAAGTACCTGCCGATCGAGGCCCGCGAGTTCGACCGCCTGCTGGAGGTCATCGAGCGTTCCCCGGCGGGGCAACAGGGCCAAGTGGCGGCCCGCGTGGTGTCCGCCCGCTACCAGGCCCGCGCGGCTGACGACCGGCGGATCGTCGGCGACGCCAAGATCGAGATTGTCTGTGCGGCAAAAAGCGCGGTGCTGCTGCCGCTGGAACCGTGCAACCTGGCCGTCAGCAAGGCCGTTTGGGAAGATCCCCCGGGGACGCCGGCGACGCTGGGGCTCGGCAGCGACGGGAGGCTGCGGGTGCTGGTCGAGCGGTCCGGCTCGCTCGGGTTCGAGTGGTCGTTGCGGGCGGAGCACGCCACGGCGGAGGAAGACACCGAATACTGTTTCGAGCTGCCCGAGAGTCCGAGCAGCCGTTTGAGTTTGGATCTGCCGGAGAAACTCGCGCCGAACATCGACCACGGGATCGTGCTGGGCTCGGCGGCGGCGACCACGCCGGGCGTGGTGCCCGGCGACCGGCGGTGGCAGCTCGCGTTGGGCGGCCCGAGTCGCTTCCGCCTGCGGCTGGCCTCGGGGGGACCGGTCCCGCGGCGACCCGGACTAGTCCTGCTGCGGCAGTCGGCGACCTACGAGTTCTCGCTCCGCGGCTTGGAGCTTTCGACACAGATGAACTTGGATGCCTACCGCGAGCCGTTGGCCGAGGTGGCAGTGCTGGTCGAGCCGCCGCTGGAGCTGGTACACGCCCAGCTCGGCGATGCGGCGGTTCCGTGGACGGTGGTTGCGGCGCCGGCCGACCCGCCTGCGGCGGGTGCCCAACCTGCGGCGGGTGCCCGGCCTGCGGCCACCCGGCTGCTATTGAGGCTTCCGCAGCCCGTCAGTGAGGGCCGGGGCGTGCTGGAGTTAAAGGCCGCGGCCGCGGCGGCCAGCGACCGTGCCTGGCAGTTGCCGCGGCTCCGCGCGGAAGGTTTGCTGTGGCAGGAAGGCAGGACGACGTTGCGGGTACTGCCTCCGCTGCGGCTGGAGCAGGTCCGCGGCGAGCTTTGCCGGCAATCGGGCGTCGAGCCCGCGCCGGCGCCGCAGGGCAGCCAGTCGTTGGGGTTCGAGAACTTCTCGCCGGACGCTGGGCTGGAAGTAACGCTGGCCCGGCACCGGCCGGCCATCGGTTCCACCAGCGGCACCAGCACGGAGCTGGGGGACGGCAAGATGACCAGCCGCGTGACGAGCGATTTTCGCATTGCGGAGGGGTCGCAGTTTTCGCTGGAAGCCGCGGTCGCGCCGCAATGGACGATCGACTCGGTCGAATCGCTGCCCGCCGAGGCCCTGGACGACTGGACGCTGGCGGGTGGCCGGAAGCTGACGGTAGCGCTGGCCAAACCGCTCACGCCGGCCCGGCCCGTCCGTTTGATCGTCGCGGCGCGGCGGCTGTACGCTTCGCCGGGGAGGAACCTGGGGCTGGACGACCTCGTGCCGCTGCGCTTCCAGGCGTCGCGCGGCGACCCCCGGCTGGTCGCGCTCCGCGCGGCAGGACCGTATGAGCTGCGACTCGACCGGGCCGAGCATCTCCACCGGGTCGAGACGGCGGAGTTGACGACGAGCGAAAGAGAGGTGCTCGGCCGCCGGCCGGGCGAACTCGTCTTCCGCGACGACGTCGAAGCGGAGGGGATCGAAGTGTCGTTGGACAAGCGGAAGCCGATGTACACGGCTGTGATCCGCGTGGAGGCCGTCGCGCTCGGGGCCGCCCTGCAAGAGAACTACGTGCTGGCCTGCGCGGTGCCGAAGTCGGCCGAGGTGGACCGCGTCCTGGTGCGGCTGGCGCATCGCCGCCCGGAGCCCATGCGGTGGTCGTTGGAGGGGGACGAGGCCGCGGTGTCTGCCCGGCGGCTGCCGCCGCGGCCCGCCACCGACCGCGACCGTGCTTCGCCCGGTGCCCGGGCCGCCGCGGCCGGGCGGAGCGACGACGGCGAAACCTGGGAGTTGGTGCTCCGCCGTCCGCCCACCGCGGCGCTGGAGATCCGCGGCGTGCGGGAAACCCGCTTCGACGCCCCACGCCCGATCAACCTGCTCTCGCTGCCCGAGGCCGCCAGCCAGCAGGCCACGCTGGTCGTGCGGAGCGTCGGTTCGCGGGCATTGCGGATCCAGAACCATCGCCTCAAGCCGCTTGCGACCGCCCCCGTGCCCGCCGATCAGTACCAGACGGCCCGCGCCACCTACCAATACGATCCGGTCCGCGACACCGTGGATGAGCCGGAGCCGGCGATCGTGCTTGCGGCGGGCGGCGAGCCGGGCGTGCCGGCCGCCTGGGCGTGGAGCTGCGAGCTCCGCTCGCGCTATGGGGCGGACGGGACCGAGGACCACCTGGCCGCTTACCGCGTCGAGAGCGCCGGCGGTGGGCGTTTGCGGGTGACGCTGCCCAAGGGCGCGACCTGCCCGGACGTCCGCGGCGTGTGGGTCGACCAGAACCGCGTCTTCCCGCAGATGGACCCGGGCGCCGACCCGCCCGAGCTCGTCGTGGATCTTCCCGCCGGCAAGCGGCTGTCCTCGGTCGAGATCGGCTGGACCGTGGGGCGGGAACGGTTGCGGGCCGTGACCGTCTTGGAGCCGCCCCTGCCGCAAGTGGACGTCCCGGTCCTGGTGCGGCACTGGACGGTCGAGTTGCCGGCGGGCTACGAGGCGTGCGACTTCGTGGCGGACGCGGTGGCCTCGCCGCGGCGGGCATGGAGCTGGAGCCAACGGCTGTTGGGCGTCCTGGGCCGCGCGGCCGACCAGCCCCCCTTCAATCCGCTGGGGCGCGACGATTGGCTCGCGGCGCTCGCGGCCGCGCCGGGGGCGACGCGGGCCGAAGCGGGCCCGGCCGCCGCGCCGGCGGCGCCCGCCGGTTGGACGGCCTACCGCCTGGACCTGGCCGAGTTGGCCCGCGGCCGCTTGGCCGTCGTGCACACCGCCACAATCCGCGCCGTCGGCTGGCTGATCTTCCTCTTGGCGGCCGCCGTGGGCCTCTGGAAACTCGCCGGTCGCCCCGTCGTCGCGACCGCCTTGGCCGGCGCGCTGGGAATCGTGGCGATGCTGTGTTCTTCCTGTTTCATTCCCATCGCCTCGGCGGCGCTGCTGGGCGTGCTGTTCTGCCTGGTGGCGGGACTGCTGCGCGGTCTGCGGGCCGCGCGGCCCGCGGGACGCCCTCTGGGTCCCGACGCGCCGGAGCAGGACCTGCCGAGCACGATCAGCGGGGTGCTCCCGTCCGGCGCGGCGGTGTTCCTGGCGGTTGTGCTGGGGTGGGCCGGTCCGCTCCCCGCCGCGCCGCCCGGCAAGGCGCCGCCGCCGCCCTACAACGTCTTCGTCCCGGTCGACGCGCAGGAGAAGCCCAGCGGCGGGAAGTACTATGTCCCCGAGCCGCTCTACGAGCAGCTTTACCTGCGTGCGGGGGCGCGGACGGAGAAGCCCCAGGGCTGGCTGATCGTGGATGCCGCGTACCGCGCGTCGCTCAACAAGGAAGCCGCCTCGCAGCGGTGGCTGGTGGATCAACTGACGGCGGATTTCGCGCTGCGCGTCTTCGATGCCGCAGCCCGCGTGCGGATCCCCTTCCACCGCGACGAGGCCACGCTGCTGCCGGACGAATCGCGCCTGGACGGCCGCCCCGTCCAGCCCGAATGGGACGCCGACGGCGGCGGCCTGGTGGTGGAAGTCGCCGAGCCGGGGGATTACCGGCTGGAGTTGGCCTTGCGGCCGACGATGCGCGGCTCCGCGGGCGGCTTCGACCTGGCCATTCCCCGCCTGCTCAATGCCCGCCTGGAACTCGCGCTGCCGGCCGGCGCGCCGGCGGTCGAGGTGCCCCGGGCCATGGGCGCCGTCCGCCGCGAGGAACAACCTCCGCGGCTGGTGGCCGACCTGGGCCCGGCCGATCGGCTGACGGTCCGCTGGCCGGACGCCGCCGGCGAGGCCGCGCCGGCCGTCGATCTGGAGCAACTGCTCTGGTTGCGGGTCTGGCCGGGCTCCGTGTTGCTGGACGCCCGGCTGCGCTTCAGCGTCGTGGCCGGCGCGCTGCGGCGGGTTTCGCTGCTGGCCGATCCGCGGCTGGAAATGCTGCCGTTGGCCGGCACGAATGCCCCGACCGCGCGGGTCCAGAGACCCAAGGGGCAACCGCAGATCATCGAGCTCAGTTGGCCGCGGCCGGTGACCGACGCGGCGGCCGTCGACGCGCGGTTCGTCTGCGCCGCCGGGGCGCCCTCCGGGTCCGGGATCGGCACCATCCGGCTCCCGCAACTGGAGGCACTCGGCGTGCGGCCGACGCGGCAGTGGCTGGCCGTTTCGGTGGACCCGGCGCTGGAGTACCAGGTTCCCGGCGGGTCCCGTGCGGAGGTCGTGCCGGCGGCCGAGTTCCTGGGAAGTTGGGGAGCCGCCGCAGCCGCGCCGCAGTGGGCCTGCCGGCTCCCGCCGGGGCCCTCGGCGTGGAGCCTTTCCACCCACCCCCAACAGGCCGAAACCACCGCCGAGTGCTCGCTGGCCATGGCCTTCGACTCTCATAACGCCGAGCTGCGGCTGGAGGCGCAACTGGCGACCACGTCCGGCAGTATGCTGGAACAGCGGATCACGGTGCCGCCGGGCCTGGTGGTCGAGCGGGTCTCGCTGCAGAGCGACGGCAGCCAACGGGCCGCACGCTGGGCGCAAGCTCCCAGCGGCGCGGTGACCGTCTTCTTGACCGGGCCCGTGTCCGGCCGCTCCAGCCTCTCGCTCAGCGGCGTCCTGCCGGCGCCGCTCGGGCAGCGGGTCTCGCTCCCCGTGCCGGTGATCGAGGGCGCCCACGTGCAATCCTTGCTCCTGGAGATGTTCCGCCGCCCGGAAGTCCTGCTGGAGATCGAGCACGCTGCCGGCTGGACGGAGGTCAAAGAGCCGCCGGCCGATCCGCGCATGGCCGGGCTGGGGCGGCCGGCCCAGTGTTTCCGCGCGGACGAGTCCGCGCCCGGCGAGCTGTCCGTGCGCGTCCTGCCCAACCACCCCCAGGGCCGCGCCGAGCAAGTCACCCGCCTGACCTGGGATGAGGACGGCTGGAAAGCCAGCGTCGACTGCCGGCTGGAAGTCACCTCGGGAGTGCTGGACGAAATCGTGATCGACGCCCCGGCCGCCTGGAACAGACCCTTCCAATCCAGCGCGGACGTTGCCCTGAATGTTGTGGAAGGCCCGGCACCCGGCCGCCGCCTGCTGTTGGAGCCGCGCACCGTGGTGGCCCCGGCCCCCGGCGGGGCCCGCGGCCCCACGGGTAGCGAGCCTGCTCGGTCGGCCGGGAGCTTCCACTTCACCGTTTCCGGCCCGTTGGAATTCGCAACGTCGGATCACGTCGTGATTCCGGAAGTGCTCCTCAGATCGCTCGGTCCGCTGCGGCGGGTGCTGGTTTTGCCGAAACAGGCGGAAGGCCAGCCCGTCGCCTGGGAGACCCAGGGGCTGCGGGAGCTGGCCACGCCGGAGGCCGGGTCCGCGATCCCCGGCATGTCGCCCCTGCTGTCCGACCGCGACGCCACCGCCTATGAGATCGTCGCCGACCCTTGGAAGGCGGTGATCCAGCCGGCGGGCGGGATCGAGCCGTCCTCCCGCATTCGCCTGGCCGATCTCCGCATGGCGTGGGAGCAGAGCGGCAGTTGCCGCGGCTTGGCCCTCTTCGACGCCGAGATCGGGAAATCGGCGGAACTGCCGCTGTGGCTGCCGGCCGGGGCCCGCTTGCTGCACTTGACCGCCGGCGGCGTGCCGATCGATCCGCTGCGGACCCGCCAGGGGGCCTGGCTCGTGCCGCTGGCGGCCGATTCCCAGCCGCAACGTGTTGAGGTGCTCTTCACCGCCGCCGCCGACGCCCCGCAGCGCGACGTTGCCGTGGAATCCGACCCGGCCGCAGCCTCCCCCGGCACACCAATCCCTAATCCCCAATCCCCAATCCCTCCGCGCGCGGAGTCCGACCCCACCGCCGCGGCCCCGGGCAGCGAGGCGCCTCCCGAAGCGGAGGGTACCCCCTCGGTCCCGCCCGAACCCGCGATGGAGACCCTCCACCGGCCCATCCCCTTGGTCTGGGCCACGCGACGGGTCTTCCATGCCCCCAGGCTCGGCGATCTGCCCATCGAGCGGACCGTGTGGACGATCGCCGGGCCGCGGTCGGTTGGCATCGGAGACCCCGAAGACGCCGAGTTGCTCGAGCCGGAGCCTGCCGCGGAAGGCGAGTCGGCGACGGCTGCGGAAACGGCCGCCCGCTGGCCCCGCTCGCTGGACAACGCGCAGACGGTGGCCCGCTATGCCGGCCATGCGGACTCGATCACCTTGCGTTATGCGCCGGTCGAGACCAACGGCTGGCTGGCCCGGCTGGCCGCCGTTGCCCTGATCGGCCTGCTGGCGGTGGGGGCCGTGGCCCTGGTCGAGCGCGGCGCGCTTTGGCACAGCTTCATCCGCTGGCCGTATGCTTTCGGCGTCGCACTGGGGCTGGGCTGGTGGCTGTTCCTCCGCCCCAGCGGCCTGGGCCTGCTCATCGTGCTGGCCGTGCTGGCCGCCCAGTTCCTCCCGCGGCGGACCGCCAAGCGGTAGCAGGCGGGAACCACAAAGGCACGAAGACACGAAGACGATTGGGAAGTCGGTTTCGCCCGGCCAAGTGCCTCAACGAACTTCGTGCCCTTTGTGCCTTTGTGGTTAATTATTGCGATTCGACCACCTACTTGGTTCCCGCAGAGGCCGGCCGGGGCGCGTAGAACTGGCCTTCCACCGGCCATTCGATCTTGCACTCAGGCAAGGCTTTTTTCAGGGCGGCAACAGCGGCCGCGGTGACTTTGGCGCCGTGAAGCCCCAAGGTCCGTAGCTTATCGCAGCCTTCCAGCGGCGACAGGTCGGACACTCCGGTGCCGTTGCAATATAGTTCCCTCAGGGGCATCCCCCGCAGCGGCGCGAGGTCGGATACCTGCGACGATGCACAGCCTAGGCTCGTCAGAGGCATCCCTCGCAGCGGCGACAAGTCGGCGACCTGCGTCCCGCTGCAACTCAGCCTCGTCAGAGGCATCCCTTTGAGCTGTGACAGGTCGGACACCTGCGTCGCGTCGCAATTCAGAAACGTGAGAGGCATCCCTTTAAGCGGTGACAGGTCGGACACCCCCGTGGCGGCGCACGACAGGATCGCCAGGGACATCCCCTTGAGCGCCGAGAGGTCGGAGACCCGCGTCCCGTCGAACTGCAACTCCGCAAGGTGCATCCCTTTGAGCGGCGACAGGTCAGACACCTGAGTGCGGGCGCACGACAGGCCCGCCAGAGGCATCCCTTTGAGCGGTGACAGGTCGCACACCCGTGTGCTGAGGCAAACAAGAAATGTCAACGGCATTCCCTGGAGTGGCGAGAGGTCGGACACCTGAGTGGCGCCGCAATCCAGGAATATCAGGGGCAGCCCCTTGAGCGGCGACAGGTCGCACGCCTTACCCTTAGCGCTGGAGCCGGGGGTGATGGAGCCGTAACACTCCACCTTCTTCAGTTGCTGCAGCGCCCGCACGGGCCACATGTCGGTCACGTTGTCCGTGATGAATCTCAACTCCGTTACCGCGCCGCCCTCGATCTTGTGCGTCTCCTTCCCGTCGAAGCCCGGATTGAGCTCCTGCAACTTCTTGACAACCGCCTCCACCTGCTTTTCGGCAGGCAGGGCGGCCACGTCCCGCATCCATTGCCGGAAGGCCGGGTCGTCGAGGTTGGTAGTCGAGACCTTCGGGGGCGGGGTCGCCTTAGCCGGATCATCCCACTTGATCTTGCACTCAGGCAAGGCTCTTTGCAGGGCGGCGACGCCGGCGGCGGTGACCTTGGTGCTTTGAATGTGCAGGGTCCGCAGCTTACCGCAAGCTTCCAGCGGCGACAGGTCGGACACCAGCGTGTTTCCGCAGTACAGGTGCGCCATGGGCATCCCTCGCAGCGGCGACAAGCTGGACACGGAGGTCCCACTGCAATCCAGGTACGCCAGGGGCATCCCTTTGAGCGGCGACAAGTCGGAAATCCGCGTCCCGCAGCAATTCAACCCCGCGAGCAGCATCCCTTCAAGCGGCGACGGATCGGACGCCTGCGTGTTGCCGCAATTGACGGCCGTCAGAAGCAGCCCGCGTAGCGGCGACAGATCGGATAACTTACCCTTGCCGTAGGACGAGCCATAACAGTCGAGGGTCTTCAGTCGTTGCAACGCCCGTACCGGCGAAATGTCGGTTACGTTGTCCGTGATGAACGCGAACTCCGTTACCACGCCGCCCTCGATCTTGTGCGTCTCCTTGCCGTCGAAACCGGGATTGAGTTCCTGTAACTTCTTGATGACGGCTTCCACCTGCTTTTCGGTGGGCAGGGCGGCCACGCCCCTCATCCATTGCTGGAAGGCCGGGTCGTTGACGTTGGTGGCCGAGACCTTCGGGGGCGTGGCCGCTTTGGCCGGATCGTCCCATTCGATCTTGCACTCGGGCAAGGCTTTTTGCAGGGCGGCGACGCCGGCGGCGGTGACTTTGGTACCTTGAAGTTTCAGGGTCCGCAGCTTATCGCAACCTTCCAACGGCGACAGGTCGGACACCGAGGTCCCGTCGCAACCAAGCGCCGCCAGGGGCATCCCTCTGAGCGGCGACAGATCGGACACCCCCGTGCCGCTGCAATCCAGGAACGTCAGAGGCATCCCTTTGAGCGGCGACAGGTCGGACACATGCGCGCGGCCGCAATGCAGGCACGTCAGAGGCATCCCTCGCAGCGGCGAGAGGTCGGACACCTGCGTGTCACCGCAATCCAAGTACGTCAAAGGCATCCCTCGCAACGGCGAGAGGTCGGGCACATACGTGCAGTAGCACGCCAGGTGCATCAGGGGCATCCCTTTGAGCGGCGACAGGTCGGATACCCTACCCTTAATGGGGAAAGAGCCAGGGCAATCGAGGCCCTTCAGTCGTTGCAAGGCTAACACCGGCGACAAGTCGGCAACGTTGTCCGAGATGAACTTGAGCTCCGTTACCACGCCGTCCTCGATCTTGTGTGTCTCCTTCCCATCGAAACCGGGATTGAGATCCTGCAACTTCTTGACGACGGCTTCCACCTGCTTTTCGGCGGGCAGGGCGGCCACGCCCTTCATCCATCGCTCGAAGGCCGGGTCGTCGAGGTTGGTGGTCGGCTTGCCGAAGTCCCTGGCGTCGTACTTCTTCCAGAACTCGGCGGGCGGGAACTTGTCCTTGTCTCCGTAACCAACCCCGATGGTCTTGAGGCTTTTCATCTGGCGGATGACGCCTATCCCCCTAGTGATGTTCTTGGCCGTAAAACACAGCACCCTCAAGTTCACTCCTTCCAGGGGCGACAGGTCGGACACCGGCGTGTTGTTACAGTCCAGGCACGTCAGCGGCATCCCTTTGAGCGGCGACAGATCGGACACCCGCGTCCAGTGGCAATATAGGTCCGTCAGGGGCATGCCTTTGAGCGGCGACAGGTCGAGAACTGTCGTGCTGCCGCACCAGATTCTAGTCAGAGGCATCCCGCGCAGGGGCGAAAGGTCGGATACGGGGTTGAGGCCGCACGACAGCGTCTCCAGGCGCATCCCTTGCAAGGGTGACAGATCGGACACCCTGCCCAAACGCCGCTGGTTGTAGGTGCCCTGACAATACAGGTTCCTCAATCCACCCAACGCCCGCACCGGCGAGATGTCGGTCACGTTGTCAGTGATGAACTTCAGCTCCGTTACCGCGCCGCCCTCGATCTGGTGCGTCTCCTTCCCATCGAAACCGGGATTGAGTTCCTGCAACTTCTTGACGACGGCTTCCACCTGCTTTTCGGCGGGCAGGGCGGCCACGCCCTTCATCCATTGCTGGAAGGCCGGCTCGTTAAAGGTGGTGATCGGCTTGCGACCCGGACCGGAGGCCGGGCCGTCCCACTCGATCCTGCACTCGGGCAATGCTTTTTGCAGGGCGGCGACAACGGCGGCGGTGACTTTGGTGCCTTGAAGGTCCAAGTGCCCCAGCTTATCGCACCCCTCCAGCGGCGACAGGTCGGACACCTGCGTGTGGTCACACCACACCTCCGCCAGGGGCATCCCTCGCAGCGGCGACAAATCGGACACCCGTGTGTTGTCGAAGGCCAGCCACCTGAGGGGCGCGCCTTGGAGCGGCGACAGGCCGAGCACCCTCGCGCCGCCGCAATTCAGGGACACCAGGGGCATCCCTTTGAGCGGCGACAGGTCGGATACCCGAGTGTTCTGGAATCGGAGCCCCGTCAGGGGCATCCCCCCCAGCGGCGAGAGATCGGATAACTTGCCCTTGTCGTAAGAGGAGCCGTTGCATTCGAGGCTCTTCAGCCGCTGCAACGCCCGCACCGGCGAGATGTCAGCCACGTTGTCCGAGATAAATTGCAACTCCGTTACCGCGCCGCCGTCGATCTGGTGCGTCTCCTTCCCATCGAAGCCCGGATTGAGTTCCTGCAACTTCTTGACGACGGCCTCCACCTGCTTTTCGGCGGGCAGGGCGGCCACGCCCTTCATCCATCGCTCGAAGGCCGGGTCGTCGAGGTTGGTGGTCGGCTTGGGGGGGCTGGGCGGCACGATGCTGTACCGCTCCGGCAGCAGCGTCGCACGGATCGTTCGCTTGCCGCCTGGTTCCACCTGGAAATCCTTGACGTAGAACTGGAACCCGTCCTTCGTCACTTTGAGCCGGTGGCGGCCCGGATCGACGGCAATCGTGAGCGTGCCTTTCTCGCCGGGCCGGCTGATCTCGACCTTCCCCTCCTCGCTCAGCACCTGCACCGTCGCATCGGGCTGATCGACCTCGACCAGCAGCGTGCCCTCCTTGGTCCGCAGCTTGAGGACGACCGCGGCCAGGATCACAATGCCCAGGACCGCCGCCCCGGCCGCCCCCAGGATGAGCTTCTTACGGCCCGCCGCCGCGGCCGCCGCCAGGATGAGCTTGTTGCGGCCCGCCCTCACCCTAACCCTCTCCCAGAGGGAGAGGGGACCAGTGGGCTTGCCTTGGGGTTTCTGCGTCGTCAGCGCCGGAATGTCGCGGAGGAAGGTCAAGGCGCTGTTGTCGAATTCCGTGCCGGCCGGCTGCTGGATGCTCAGCGATTCCGGCTGGCCCGAGCCGCACTGCTCCAGGTCGGCCACCACCTGGCTCATGGTCTGGTAGCGGTCCTCGATGCTCTTGGCAACCATCTTCCGGAATACGGCTTCGACCTGTTCGGGCACGCCGGCTCCCAAGGAGGGAATGGGATTCTCCCGATGGGCCAGGAGCCTTGCCATCAGGGTGTCGCCGCCGTAAACGGCTTTGCCCACGAGCAGGTAGTGCAGCGTGCAACCGAGGCTGTAAATGTCGGCCCGTGCGTCAACGTGCTTGGCGCTGAGGGCCTGCTCGGGGGCCATGTAATCGATGGTGCCCAGCACGGCCCCCGTGCCGGTCAGCTCGGCCTGTGCCGCGGCGGCGCCGCCCGGGTCGATGCGGGCCAGGCCCATGTCCAGGATCTTGACCACGCCTTTCTTGTCCAGCAGGAGGTTGGCCGGCTTGATGTCTCGATGGACCACGCCTTCCGCGTGGGCGAATTCCAGCCCCCGGGCCGCTTGCAGCACGTAGTTGACGGCCTTGGCCACCGGCAGCCGCCCGTTCTTCTTGACCAGCGCCGAGAGGTCGCTCCCCTCGACGTATTCCATTGCCAGGAAGTGGACGCCGCCGGCCTCGTCGGCATCGTAGGCCGCCACGATATTGGCATGGCTCAGCCGGGCGGCCGCCTCGACCTCGCGTTGAAAGCGGGCGACCGCCGCCGCATCCTTCGTCACGTTCCGCGGCAGCATTTTGATCGCCACGATCCGCTTCATGCGGCGATGTTCGGCCTTGAACACCTGTCCCATGCCGCCGGCGCCGATGCGGTCCAAAATCGTGTAGTTGCCCAGGATCAGCGACTTCGCCCGGCCCTGATAGATCTCCTGGGCCTGGAATTTCGTCAGGTGCTTCTGCCGGACGAGTTCCCGGGCGAGTTCCTGGGCGTCTTTGGGATGGGCCTTGGGAGGGAGATACTTGGCCAGTTTCCCCGAGGAAATGACCCCGGAATCTTCGAGTTGCTTGACGAATTGTTCGAGGGCAACCGGCATACGGACCCCGGCGCAGAGAATTGCCCTCCATTATAGCATCCGGGGCAGCCGGCGGAAGGCCGCACACGGTGCGTGTGCGGCATATTTCCTGGCGGCTACATGCTAACCCGAAGCGCCAGCGAGGGCCGGCGCGCAGAACCTCGCTGGCGCTTCGGGTTGGTATATCGCTGGAAACCACGTCAGAACATCCTGCCATGCGGATCGCGGGGCTTGTGTGGAAATGCACCGGCCGGGCTGGTAGAATGGGTCCCCGCGGAGCGTCCCGCTGACGACTATCCTCTGCAGCGATCCCCAGCATCATCCACAGGAGATCCCCGTGACAAATCGTATGCCGACCTTCCGGCTCTGTTTCGCCATCCTGTCGATTTGCTCCTGCGCGGCCCTGGCGACCGAAAGCGAGAACCTCGGCATCGCCGTTCTGCCGGCGCCGGGCAAAGTGGTCGTCGACGGCAAGATCGACGATTGGGACCTCTCCGGCGGCGTCTTCGTCTGTGGCGACGTGGAGAACCAGCGCGGTACGTTCGCCGTATGGCTGCACGCCATGTACGATCAGCAGAACCTCTACCTGCTCGGCCGCTGGATCGACGAAACGCCGCTGAACAATCCCGGCCAGGTCGAAGGCTCCTACGGCTTTGCCGGCGACTGCCTGCAATTCCGCACTGTGCTCGCGCCCGGCACGCCGCAGGAGTGCGGCAACCATTTCACCTGCTGGCAGGACCGCAACGGCAAGGACGTGATCTTCGTCGAGTGCGGCAAGGACTTCAAGGGAGGCACCATCAAGGATGCCAAGTCGCACGGCGCGCAGCAAGCCTTCCGGAAGAATGAGGACGGCAAGGGCTACGTCCAGGAGATCGCCCTTCCCTGGAGGCTGCTCAGCAAGGACGGGCAGCCGCCGCGAGCGGGCGAAACTTTCACGATGACCGTGGAGCCCAACTTCACGATCGGCGCCGAGGGCCGCCTGTCGCTCAAGGACATCTTCAAACCCGGGGTCACCCCGGATCGCGTCTTCACGTTCATGAGCAGCAACTGCTGGGGTCCCGCGACGCTCGAGCGGCGCGGACACATCGAGCCCCGCGCGTTGCGCCTGGCCGACGCCCGCACGTTCCGCGTGCGCCTGGAGAACGGCATACCCGTAGTCGACTGGACGGGCCTGGTCAAGACGCAGGAGCTGAAGGGCTTCAAGCCCATTCGCTTCACCATGCCCGAGGACGGCTACATCTCGCTGCAAATCCTGGGCGCCCAGGGGCAGGTGGTCCGCCAACTCCTCAGCACGGCCCCGATGAAGAAGGGGCCGCACGAGGTGCAGTGGGACGGCCTGACCACGATGAACTATCGGACGCCGGGCGAGGCCGTGCCGCCGGGGACTTACACCTGGCGGGCGATCTGGCACAAGGGCGTCGGCCTGCGGCTGTGCGGCTGGGCCGGCAACAGCGGCGCCGCCCCCTGGGACTCCGATCCGACTTCCAACTGGGGCGGCGACCACGGCGTTCCGGTGGCCTGCGCCGCCGGCGGCGGGCAAGTCTATCTCGGTTGGAGCGGGGCCGAAGCGGGCAAGGCCCTGCTGGCTTGCGATCTGGCGGGCAACATCCGCTGGAAAAACAATCGCCAGGGAATGGCCGGCGCCGAGTTTGTCGCCGTGGACGAAAACCTGGTCTATGCCGTGAACTGGGGAGCGGACAACTCCAACTATGTCTATCGCCTGCAGGCCGACTCCGGCGCGTATGTGCAATGGAGCGACGGCTCGCCCGATCTGTTCTTGAAAGACATCTTCCCGGACCCGCGCTCGAGGCCCAACCGGATCGACGGGCTGGCCGCCCGCGACGGCCGTCTCTATCTGACCCTCGCCTCCACCCGTCTCTGCCGCGAACACCTGTCCAACTGGCGGAGCCTGCTGACGAAACTCAAGACCGGCGGCGGCCTCGCCGGCGCGGCTTGGAAGAAGCTCGATGCGGGGGCCCGGCAGCGGGCCGAGCAATGGCTCGCCGGCAGCCAGTCCGAAGACGAAGGGCTGAAGGCCCCCAATTACTATACGCCGGACGTCCGCGACGCGGTGGTCGCCGTGCTCAACGACATGCTGGCCGACCGGTCGCTGGCGGCCCAGTCCGGCGCCCTCTCTGCCGACGCGCTGGCTGCGGCGAATCGCCGCGGCATTGAAGCGGCCTTTCCCGGCGAAGTCGTCCCGCTGAAGACGGGCTTGGTGGCCGTGGTCGACGCCCGCTCCCGCAAGCTCCTCAGCACCTGGCAGGTGCCCCTGCCGCGGCCCCTGGCGGCGGCCGGGGACAACGTCGTGTACGTGGTATCCGACGGCAAGACGCTCCTGGCACTGGACTCGACCAACGGCAAGACGCGGCAGGTGCTCGGCGGGCTGCAGAATGCCAGCGGCGTGGCGGTCGACCGGCAGGGCCAGATCTACGTCGCCCTGCGCGATCCGCAGAACCAGGTCCAGGTCTTCGCGCCCGACGGCCGGCTGCTGCGGGCCATCGGCCGGCCCGGCGGCCGCCGCCTGCTGGGGCCCTGGCAACGCGACGGCATGGCCTTCGCCCAGGGCATCGCCGTCGACTCCGCAGGCCAGCTCTGGGTGGCCGAGGCCGACATGAGCCCCAAACGCATCAGCGTGTGGGACGCCAAGACGGGCCGGTTCGTCCGCGAGTTTTTCGGCCCGACCACGTACGGGGCGCTGGGCGGGGCCATCAACCCGCTGGATCCCGCCCTGATGGTCGGCAGCGGTTGCGAGTGGCGGATCGATCCGCTCACCGGCCGGGCCGACTGCCTGGGGACCTTCACGCGCGAGGGGATGTCGAACGCCCGTTTCGGCATCGGCGGCAACGGCCGGTTGTATCTGGCCGTGGCGTCGGGCTGGGCCTTCGAGACCAGCCCGGTGCGGATCTTCGAGCGCGTGGGCGACGTGGATTTCCGGCTCCGCGCCATGTTCTCCTACGAAGGCCAAGACAAGACCGCCAGGACCGTGTTCTGGAGCGACGAGAACGGCGACGGCCGGCGGCAGCCCCAGGAAATCACCCGCGTCGAGGGGCACGTCCGCTTCAGCGGCTGGTACATGCGCTTCGCCCCCGACATGTCGTTGGACGCCGGCAACCGGCACTACGCGGTCGCCGGCTTCACGAGTTGCGGTGCGCCCAAGTACGATCTGGCCAAGCCGGTGAAGATGCCGGCCGAAGGGACCAGTTCCGCCGACGGACGGCTCGTGTTGAGCAGCGGGGAGTACGGCGCCACCGGAAGCTGGTTGGACTGCTACGACATCGCCAGCGGCAAGAAGCTGTGGAGCTATCCGGACAACTTCGTCGGCGTACACGGATCGCACCAGGCGTGCCCGCCCGTGGTGGGCATGATCCGCGGCGATTTCGGCCCGTGCGGGACCGCCAAGCTGCCCGCCCCCATCGGCAATATTTGGGTGCTTCCCACCAACGTGGGCGAGTGGCACATCTTGACCGAGAACGGCTTCTACCTCGCCAAGCTCTTCGAGGGCGACGGCATGAAGATCCGCTGGCCCGCCAAGGCCGTTCCCGGGGCCGTTCTCGACAATGTTCCTCCCGGCATGGGCGGCGAAGACTTCGGCGGCTCGATCTGCTATGCCCGCAACGGCAAGCTCTACGTCCAGGCCGGCAAAACCGCGTTCTGGAACGTGGAAGTCGTGGGCCTGGATTCCGTGCGAACGCTGGGCGGCGGCCAGGTGATCATCTCGGCGGGCGAAGTAGCCGAGGCCGAGAAACTCCGTGTGCAATACCTGCAAGCGGCCGTGGGCACCCGCAAGGCGACCGCCCGCAAGAAGACGCCCGAATTGACCGGCGACTTCGACAAGGACTTTGCCGCCGCGGAGGTCATCCAGTTCCAGAAGCAGGATGATGCGGCCGTGCGGGCCGCCGCGACCTGGGACGACCGCAACCTGTACCTGGCCTGGGACGTCCGTGACCGCACCCCCTGGGTCAACGCGGCCCGAGTGCCCGAGGAGATGTACATGAGCGGCGACACCGTCGATTTCCAGATCGGCACCGACCCCAAGGCCGACAAACAGCGCAGCGAAGCCGGCGCGGGCGACCTGCGCCTGTCGATAGGCAACTTCCAGGGGCAGCCCCGCGCGGTGCTCTATCGCAAGGTCTCCGGCGTCAAGCGGCCGAAGCAGTTCAGCTCCGGCGTGGTCAAGGACTATCGCATGGATTATGTGGACGTGCTGTCCGCCGCGACGATCAAGGTCCGCGTGCGTCCCGGCGACGGCTACGTCGTCGAGGCGGCCCTTCCGCTGGCCGCCTTGGAGTTGCGGCCCGCCGACGGGCTCGCGCTCCAGGCGGACTTCGGCGCCACGCACGGCGGACCCGACGGCCAGCGGACCCGCCTGCGAACCTACTGGAACAACCAGCACACCGGCATCGTCGACGACGTGGTCTTCGAGCTCATGCTCGAGCCTAAGAACTGGGGCGAGTTGGAGTTCCGCAACTGAACGGCCGTCGGGTAAGCTTTCTCGCCACGTCGATACGAGCTGCACGAAAGGCACGTCGATGGCGCGAACATTGCCGGCTGCCCGCACTGGGGCAGCCATGCTGATCGTCTTGCTCTGGCAAGCGGGGCAGCTTCCGGCGGCCACGCCCGGCTTCGCCGGCTTCGATCGAAAGGCGCAAGCCGGCGAGGCCTTGAATGTCGTGTTCTTCGGCGCCTCGCTCACCTGGGGCGCCAATGCCAGCGATCCGCAGCTCACCTCGTTCCGCGCGCTCGTCGGGCGGCGGCTCGAGGAGGCTTATCCCAAGGCCCATTTCCACTTCTGGGACGCGGCCATCGGCGGCACGGGCTCGCAGTTGGGCGTTTTCCGGCTCGACCGCGACGTGCTCCGCCGCAAGCCGGACCTCGTCTTTCTGGATTTCTCCGCCAACGACGACATCAACTCGGACACCCCGGAGACGCTGGCTTCTTACGAGGCAATCGTGCGCCGGCTGGTCGCCGAGGCCCAAGTGCCCGTGGTGCAGGTGATTTTCCCGTTCTTATGGAACGTCAAGTTCGACTCGCTGGAGAGCATGAAGCGCCGCAAGGCGCACTTGCGGATCGCGGAAGCCTATAACACCGCCGTCGGCGACGCGATCGAGCTGGCCAAGCAACGTGTGAACGCCGGCCGGACCACGTGCGCGCGGATCTGGCCGGTCGACGGCATTCATCCCTGCGACGAAGGCTATGCGCTGTTTGCCGACGCCGCATGGACGGCCTTCCGGGAGGCCGTCCGTGCCCGCAAAACCTGCGCGGCCCCGCCGGAGATGCTCTATGCCGGCACCTACATGACCCAGCAGCGGTTCCGGCTCGCCACGGTCGATCCCCTCCCGCCGGGCTGGCGCGCGGGGAAGCCGAACGTGGTTTCCGCGTTCTTCGACATGCTCATGTCGCGTTGGCAAGACGATCAGGCAATCGCCTCGGGTGGCAGCGCGCAGGCCGGCAACGCCGCAAGCGGCAAGGCGAAACCGCCGGAAGTGGCGCCCGTCAAGGTCTCCTTCCGCGGGAGCATGGTCCTGCTGTTCGGCGAGTCCACGACGAAGTCGGGCAAGTACCGCGCGTACATCGACGGCAAGCTGATCGAGCACCCGTCGAAAGACAAGAAGCAGGTGCTCCAGGAGTTCGACGCGGGGGAGTTCGCTCGCACGGTCGGCGGCAATGCGCACTACAACCAGGTGATCGTCGAGGGGCTGCCGGCGGAGGTCGAGCACACCTTGGAAATCCAGCCTGTCTTTGCCGAAAACGCCGAGCAGGAGCTGCGGATCGAGAGCATCTGCGTGGCCGGCGGCCAGGCAAGAGTGATCGTCAAGCCGGCTGCCAAGTAGGCGTGGATAATGCACAAGCGCCTTGGTAAGATGGTTGGCATCGTGAACCGGGTGCCCTAGGTCCTCGCAACATGAGCGCCGGCGGCCACCGCCGTGGAGAAGGAGGAAGATCCAAATGTTTCGCAGTCGACCCGCTCTGCTTTCCATCTCGTTGGCCGGTCTGGCATTGTGGCTGCCGCAATTCTCCGCCGCAGCCGCGACGGCCGCGGCGGCCGTCAAGATCGCGCGCACCGCCGAGGGCTTTTCCATCGTGTCGCCCGTCTATCGGGCCGTGATCGGCGGCAAGAGCGGGCTGCTGGAGCAAATGAGCATCGACGGCTGCGTGGTCATCGAAAAGATGGGCATCGACCTCTCCGACCGCCCGCTGGCCAAGGTCGAGGTCGTCCAGGAGGGAGCGTCGAAGGTCGTGGCGTATTTCAGCGCGCCGCAGGACAAGGGGAGCGACAAGCTCGTCGAGAAGGCCCTGCGCATCAGCTACGAAGCCCAGGACGAGAGCACCTTGCTGGTGAAAGTGCTGGCCACGGTCGGCAAGGAAGTGGCCGGCCGCGGACCGGCGTTCACGCTGGGCAGCGAAGTCCAGATGGTCCGCTCGCTGGAATTCAAGGAAACGATCCCCATGCCCGTGCTCCAGGGCCGCAGCCCCTGGATGCGCGTGAAGTTCCATTACTCCAACGGGGCGACGCTGGGAATTCTCAACGAGGGCGCCGGGAATCCTTTTAACCCGAACGAGAACGGCGGCGTGGGCGGGCTGAGCTATAGCCGCGGCGGGTACGTGCCCAACTCCGAGTACGTCTACACGCTGATCGCCCAGCACGGCACGCGCCGCACGCTGGGCGCGCCGCCCATGACCATCGTCGAGGCCGCCACCCCCGCCGTCTTCTGGCAGGGCGACCGCATCGAGGCCACGCTGAAGATCAAGCAGGAACACTGCCGCAACCTGGCCGGGCTGGCCGGCTTGCGCATCAAGTACGAAGTGCAAGACGCCTTCGAGCGGATCGTCGCCAAGGGCGAGACCCCGCTGAGCCTCGCGGGCACGGCCGACCCCCTCCAGATCAAGCTCCCGATGGCGGTCGGCAAGCTCGGTTGGTTCCGCGCCTACTTCACCGTGAATGACGCCAAGGATAGCCTGCTGGAAGGCCGCGAGCGCCTGATCTTCTCCGTGCTCAAGCACCAGCCCGGCATGGGCGAGAAGTTCGACAACCAGATCCAGACGGACTATACGATCGGACTGGGGCTCATTCGCAGCAGCATGAATCCGGCCGCCGTGGACGAGGTCGCGCGCAACGTCGCGCGCAACGTCCAGGATGCCCAGGGCAGCGACGTCAACGTCAGCTACCAGATCGACGGCTCGCCGGTGGGCAACGATCCCCAGCGGTTCGGCGAGGTGTGCTTCAAGCTCTTCGAGCGGGTCAAGGCCGGCATCCCCCGCGTCGAGATCATCAACGAGCCCAACGGCACGCTGCAGCCCAAGGAATACGTCGATACCTTCCTGCGTCCGGCTTACGAGAACATTCGCAAGGCCTCGCCCGGCACCAAGGTCCTGGGCCCGGTGCTGTGCGGCATCGGGAGTGAGCAGGCGCGGTACCTGGAGGACCTTTACAAGCTCGGGCTGAAGGGCTTGACCGACGAGCTGACCTTCCACCCCTATGCCGGCAACTTCGACGACGGCGACGCCGTGACCTCGATGCAGCGACTCTCGGCGATCATCGCGGCCAACGGCGACGCCGGCAAGCCCGTCCACTTCACCGAGGCCGGCTACTTCCACGGCGGCTGGAGCAACCTGCCGGCCTTGCGCGAGATCGTCAAGCTGACCGTCAGCCAGTACGTCTGGCAGAACGCCGTGATGGGCATCGACCATCGCCACAACTTCTACTATTTCACCGACATCATGGGCTACTACGACATGTGGCTGCGGGCCAATCAGCTCACGCCGGCCGCGGTCGCCCTGCGGACCTACACCGGTTTCGTCAAGGGGCAAGGCCGAGCCCAACGGCTCGACTTCGGCTCGCTGGAGGCAGTCCGCGCGTTCCGCTACCCCGGCAGCCGGCAGCAGGTGATCGTCCTCTGGACGGCGGGCAACTGGGTGCCGGCGGGCGCCCCGGACCCGGTCACGCCCGTCGCCTTTGCCGCCAACGCCGCCAAGGTCCAGCTCTACGACTGCTTCGGCAACCCGCTGCCGGTGGCCGTCAAGCAAGGCAAGGTTTTGCTCGAAGTGGGCACGTATCCTTGCTACTTGATCGCCGAAGCCGGTGCGCAGCTCGAGCCGCTGCCCGAGAAATGGGGTGCGAACGTGGCCCTCGCCTCGCTCGGGGCCACGGCCGAGGCCAGCACCGAAGAGGGCGTTCATCCGGCGGTCTCGGCGATCGACGGCAACACCGCGTCGGGCAGCTCCTGGCGGAGCCTGGTGCCCAACGAGCTGCCACAATCGCTGACCGTTTCACTGGCCGGGCCGGCCACGGTCGATCGCGTCGGCATCTGGGGATACGGCCCGCGGGGCTACGACCTGGAAGCCATGCGGCCGGACGGCACGTGGGTCAAGCTGGCCGGCCGCCGCGACCAGCCCTACCGGCGCTTCCGCAGCGAAAGCTTCCAGCCCCTGGTGACCGACCGCGTCCGCCTGACCATTGTCGATAGCACCACCGACCGCGCGGAAGTGGCCGAGTTGCAGGTCTTCTCTCCCTCCGCGTCGATCGGCAAGGCCGCCGAGCTGGTCAACTGGGCCCTGCAGCGGAACGGGGCCACGGCCCGGGCCTCTTCGGAAATGAAAAAGGAAGTGACCGTGGCCGAGCAGGACTGGGGGGCCAAGCAGCCGCGCATCAGCAAGGTCGTTCTGCACGGCAAGGCGGAGAACGCCATCGACGGCAAGCGGCTCATCGGCCATTGGAAGGACTTCTTCCCGACCACCTGGGTGGCCGCCGCCGGCCAGCCCCTGCCGCAGTGGCTCGAGATCGACCTGGCTGCCCCGCACAAGATTTCCTCGATCACGGTCTACACCATCGCTTTCGCCGGCTGGACGCCGGAAAACAGCGGCATCCGCGACTGGGATGTCCAGGTGTGGGACGGCAAAGACTGGCAGACCGTGGACAGCGTGACCGGGAACGTCCGCGTCTCCAAGACCACGCGGCTCATAAAACCGGTCGTGACGCAGAAGATCCGCATCTTGGTCAACGCCACGAACGATCCCAAGGGAACCGTAGGGATCATGGAGGTGGAGGCGTACGGGCCGAGGTAAAACGAATCTCAGATTTCAGATCTGAAATCTCAGATCTGAAATCTCAAGTCTGAAATCCAAAATCTCACAGGGGAACGCGCGATGAACGTCGCAAGCATGTTAAGACGCTGGAAGCGTTTGCTCGCATTGGGCTTCTGCCTGGGCAGCGTGGTCCTTGCCGCGCAGGCGATTGCCGCCGAGGTACCGCCCGCACCCAAGGATCTTGACGAAGTGCTGGTCTATGCCACGCTGGAAGACGGCTCGATCATGCATTGGCTGGCCATCAGCCCGCTCCGCTACGACGTGGCTCACCTGGGCGATTCGATGAGCGCCGACGTGCTGGCAGACCAGGGGCGCAGCGAGTTGACGGCCCGTCCGCGCGCCGGCGATAGCGTCCAGAAGCTCCACTGGCAGAAGATGCACTTCTCCGGCGCGGTGCAGGGGCCGACGATGTGCGACCTCTTCAACGTCTCCGGCGGGAGTTTCGACTACGGCATTACCTACTGCTGCGTCTATCTCTATAGCCCCGCGGACCGGCCCGGCGCGGTGATCGCGGCCAGCTCCGACGACGCCCTGAAGCTGATCCTCAATGGCCGCAAGATCTGGTCGAACCAGATTCAGCGGAGTCCGACCTACGACAGCGACCGCGCCGCCGCGCCGCTGCGCAAAGGCTGGAACGTGCTGCTTGTGGCGGTGGACCAGGTCATTGGCGGGCACCTGCTCTGCGCGCGGTTCCTGGACGGCGGCAAGGCCGTCACCGACCTGGAGGTCTCGCTGGACCCGCCGGCGCCCAACTGCAAACGCCATGCGGCGGGCCCCTACAACAAAGAGGCGGCCGCCCTCATGCGGAGCATTGATGTCCAGCGATTGGACGGCAAGCTGGCCGAGGCACTCTCGGGCTGCCAGCAGGTGCTGGCCCGCTATCCCCTGGCCGACGTGGCCCCGCGCGCCGCCTACACCCGCGCGAACCTGCAGTACAGCCTCAAGGGCGAGAAGTCGCTCGGCCAGCCGGACAAGGCCGTCGCGTCTCTGGAGACGCTCCTGGCCCGCTATCCGCAGGACCTGCTGGCCGAGTATGCGTTGCTGGACCTGGCCGCGATCCGCGAAACGGTGCTGCGGGACATGGCCGGGGCGGAGGCGAGCTATCGCGCGTTCGAGGACCGCTATCCGCAGAGCACGCTGGCGGCCAAGGCACTGGTCGGCCTGGCACGCCTGCTGGCCGCAAACAAGCAAGCGGAGGACGCGTTGCTGACCTATCGCAAGGCCATGCAGAAATACCCCGCCAGCGATGAAGTCATGACGGCCACGGTGGGCATCGCCGACAGCTACCTGCTGGCGGGAGATAAGGAAAAGGCCCGGCGGCAGTACCAGGCGGCCCTGGCCATGGCGCAGGACTGGCACGACAACAAGTACGGGGTGGATGTCGGCAAGCAGGCCTGGCTCCGCGGCATCATCGAGCGCGTGCGGCCGCTGGCAAAATAGGAACAAATCACGCCCGCGAGCCGTATTGCGGGAGCATTGGGTTCCGCGGACAATAGCCGCGGGTGAATACCCGCGGACCCACGTGCCCGATGGCTTCGCTTAGGGGGGCGCACCATGCATCCGCCTCGTTGGGACGCTTTGGAGGGCGACCTGGCCCGCTTGAATCCGGCCGATCCGCAATACGCCGCCCAGGCCGTCGAGCGGCTGCTGGCGGCGGGCCGGGCGGCCGGGGCCAGCGACATCCATCTCCAGCCCGCCGCCGACGCCCTGGAGTTGAAGTTCCGCCTGGACGGCGTCTTGCAGACTATCGCCCGCCTGCCCCTGGCCTTGGCCCCCAACGTCGTCGCGCGGCTGAAGGTCCTGGCGGAGCTGTTGACGTATCGCACCGAGGTCCCGCAGGAGGGCCGCATCCGGCAGGACGGCTCGGACGTGGAGATGCGGCTGAGCACGTTCCCCACGCTTTACGGCGAGCGGGCCGTAGTGCGTTTCTTTGGCCGCGGCGGCCGCTACGAGCGGTTGGACGAGCTTGGCCTGCCGGCAGACGCTCGCTCGGCGCTGGAGCGGCTGCTGGGCGAGACGGCCGGGGCCATCCTCATCTCCGGCCCGGCGGGCAGCGGCAAGACGACCACCGCCTACGCCTGCCTCCGCGAGCTCGTGGGCCAGGGCGGCAATCGCAGCCTCGTCTCGCTCGAAGACCCGATCGAGGTGGCCGTGCCCGGAGTCGCCCAGTCGCAGGTCAACGCCCCCGCCGGCCTGGATCTGGCCACCGGGCTACGGTTCTGGATGCGGCAGGATCCCGAGGTGATCCTCGTCGGCGAGATCCGCGACCGCGCCACGGCCGAAGCGGCCTTCCAGGCGTCATTGACGGGGCATTTGTTGCTCAGCACGTTCCATGCCGGCAGCGCGGCTGAGGCGCTTGGCCGGTTGCTGGACATGGGCATCGAGCCCTACGTCCTGCGGAGCAGCCTGCTGGCCGTCCTCTCGCAGCGCCTGCCGCGGAAGCTCTGTACTTGTGCCCGGCCTTCCGACGACCCCGCGGCCCGGCTGGGGCTGCCCATCCACCGCGCGATGGTTCCCACGGGCTGTCAGGCCTGCGCGGGAACCGGCTACCGCGGACGCTTCCTGCTGGTGGAAATGCTCAGCCTTCGCGGCGGGGACTGTGCCGGGCTCCCAGGCGATGCCGAGCTGGGCCGCGCCCTGCTGGCCCGGGCGGAAACGGCCGTATTGGAGCGGCTGGCGGTTCGCTCCGGCATGACGAGCCGCTGGCAGCGCGCGGTCGAGGCAGCCGAGGCCGGCCTGACCAGCCCGGCCGAAATTCGCCGTCTCCTGGGACTTGCAGCCGTGCCTTCGGCTGAGGTATAATGGCCCCCGAGGGCAGGACGTGCGGGTTCTCGCGTCTATGAGCGAACCCTTGTCCAATCCGCCGGTCATCACGCTCGATCAACTGATCGCCCTGAGCGACGAGATTGCCGCGTTGGCCCGGGCCGGGATGCCCTTGGAACTCGGCCTGGAGGCCCTGGGGCGGGACATGCCGGGCGGGCTGGGCCGGCTGGCCGAAACGCTGGCCGAGCGGTCCGGCCGCGGCCAGCCGCTGGCCGCCGCGCTCGGCGAGTTGAGTCCGCAATTGCCCGAAGCCTGCCGGGCCGTGGTCGAGGCGGGGCTGCGGGCCGGCCGGCTGGGAGCGGCAATGGAGTCGCTCTCCGGGATGCTCCGCCGCCTGGCCGACCTCCGCCGCCTGTTGGCCATCACGCTGGTTTACCCACTGATCGTGCTCGCCCTGGCCTGGGGACTCTTCGCATTCCTCACGGCCACGCTCGCCCCGGAGTTGTTGGCCATGTTCCAACGGGTCGGGGCGCCTGGCGTCGCGCTGGTCGAAATCCTGGTCCGCTGCGGCCACACGGCGGGGATCTGGGGGCCGCTGGGGCCCGCCATTCTCCTGCTCTTGGCCGGGCTGTGGTGGCAGGCTACCCGCCGGGCATCGCTGGCCGGCGGGCCGCGGGCCGCACGCCTCGTGGGCTGGCTTCCCTGGCTCGGCCGGTCGCTCCGCTGGTCGCGGGCCGCCGCCTTCACGGACATCCTGGCCGTGCTGCTGGAGAACCGTGTCCCGTTGGACGAGGCCCTGCGGCTGGCCGGCCGTTCCTGCGGCGACCCTGGCCTGTCGGCGGCCGCAAGCGAGATGGCCGCGGGGGTCCGTCGCGGCGGCGCGTCCCCGCCCGGCCGCAGGCTGCCGCCGCTCTTGATTTGGCTGCTCGCCGGCAAGCCTCTCCCCTCTCCCTCCGGGAGAGGGGCCGGGGGTGAGGGGGCGCGGCTTACGTCGCCCGCTTCCGGGAGGGGGGCCGGGGGTGAGGGCGTCTTGCCGCCGGCTTCAGACAGCACCCTCCTGCCCGCTTTGCGGCACGCCGCCGAGCATTACCACCGCCGCGCCTGCCAGCAGGCCGAATTGGCCCAAGTGCTGCTGCCGGCGGTGGCCAGCCTGGGGCTCGGCATGGTCGTGATGTGCTTCGCCGTGGCCGTCTATCTGCCTTACGTAACCATTCTCAAGGCCCTGGGAGGCTAGCCGTGCCGCGCGACCTCACGCCCGAGGAATCGGCCGAGGTGGCCTTTCAGGTGGCCGCGATGGCCAAGGCGGGCCTGCCGCTGCCGGCGGCGCTGGAGGCCGTGGCCGGCGACGTTACCCTGCGGCGGCTGGGCCGGGTCCTGCGGCACCTGGCCCAGCGGCTGGCCGCGGGGGCCCCCCTGGAGCAGGCCCTGGCCGCCGAGGGCTCGCGGCTGCCCGCCCACTTCCGCGGCCTCCTGCTGGCCGCGGTTCGCAGCGGACGGCTGGCGCCGATGCTGGACGAATTCGTCGACGTGACGTACCGTGGACAGGACCTTCGCCGCCGCGTGGCCCTGAGCCTCATTTATCCGGCCGCCCTGGTGGCCCTCTTGGCGCTCGTGTTGGCCGCGGTTTTCACGGTGATCGTTCCGCAGTTCAGCGGTCTGTTTCGGGATTTCGGCATGAGCCTGCCGGGCATGACCCTGTTAGTCATTAGCGTGCCGCCGCTGGCCGCGTGGATCGTGGCCGGCGTCACGGCCTTCCTGTTAGTCCTGCTGGCGGCAACCTGCGCGGCGCCGCCGGGGGCCAGGTGGTCGCGGATCGCCTCGCTCGTGCCGCTGGTGGGGCCGCTGGTCCGCTCCAATGCCCTGGCCCGCTTCTGCCAACTGATGGCCATGCTCCTGGATGCCGGCGTGCCGGCGGCGGAGGCCCTGCGGCTGACGGCGGCCGGGGTGCCGCACGCGGGCCTGTCCGCCGCCACGCGGCGGGCGGCACTGGCCGTCGAGGCCGGCAGGCCCCTGGACCAAGCCCTCGCGGCCGAGCCCTGGTTCCCGCCCAGCATGAGCGGGCTCGTGCAGTGGGGGCGGCAAACGGCCGGCCTTGGCGAGGCCCTCCGCTCGGCGGGCGAGATGTTCGAAGGCCGCGCACGAGATCAAGGCGTCTTGTTGCAGGCCGTCGCGCCGCCGCTGGCGTTGCTGGCTTTTCTCGCCCTGGTCGGACTGATAATCACCGCCTTGTTGCTGCCGTTGTTGGCCCTTATGACGAACCTTAGCGGCGGTCCCTTCGGCATGAATAGGACGCGAGCTGCCGAGTTTCTGATGCTCGTGAACTCGTTGGGCGTGCTCCTGTTGGGAATTGGGGTTCTGCTGGCGGTGTGGCTGGTGGCCGGCTGGGCACCACACCGCAGGAGCGTTGTCGAGGATTTGCTGGGCCTGGTCGGCCGCGTCCTTGCCGCGCTGGGCATCGTGATGGTCTGCATTTGCATTAACGTGGGGGTCCTCGGGCTGTTGATCGTGGGCGTTGTGGCGCTAGTGATTTGGGGCCGCCGCAGGACCGTCGCACGACAGGCGATGCTGCGATTGTTGGCCGTGTCGGCCGAGCGGTCGGCGCCGCTGGGGCCGGCGGTGGAGGCCCTGGCCCGCGAACGGCGCGGGGGGGCGGCTTGGCGGGCCCGCCGGCTGGCCCGACTGCTCGGCGAGGGCCGGCCGCTGCCGGAAGCGGTGGCCTCGGTCCGCGGCGTCCTGCCGCCCGCCGCCGTGCCGCTCGTGGCCGTGGGGTCCCGGACGGGCAGCCTGCCGGCCGCTTTGCGGCAGGCCCTGGCCTCCGGCGGCCGGCAGGAGGCGCTCTGGCAGTTCTTCGCGCCCAAGGCCGCGTATGTCTGCCTGCTGCTGCCCTTTGCCCTGGGCGTTGTTACGTTTTTCGTGGTTAAGATCGGCCCCCAGTTCCAAAAGATCTACCGCGACTTCGGCCGGGAATTGCCCCCCGCGGCCCGCCTCGTGTCTTCGTTTGCAGCCTCATGGGCCGGGTCGCTGCTGCTCGCGCTCGCAGAGCCCGCCCTGTTCCTGGTGCTCGTGTATGTGGTCCTGCGCTATGCGGGGCTCATCGGCTGGAACCTGCCGGGGTTGGGCCGCTTGACCCGCCGGCTGGACACCGCCGCCATCCTCGACGCCCTGGCCCTGGCGGCCGACCGGCAGCAGCCCTTGCTGCCGGCGGTCGAGACCCTGGCCGCATCCTATCCCAGGCGGGCGATCCGCCGGCGGTTGGCCAAGGTGGCCGCGGAGCTGGCCGCCGGCGGCGACTGGTCCGCAAGCCTCTGTCGCCACGGCCTCGTGGGCCAGGCCGACCAGGCGATCCTTGCCGCGGCGGCCCGGGCCGGCAACCTGCCCTGGGCCATGCGCGAAGTGGCCGAGGGCAACCGCCGCCGCTTCGCCTACCGCACGCAGGCGGTCTTGCAGGTCCTCTTCCCGGCGGTGGTGGTGGCTTTCGGCATCGTGGTGCTGCTGGTGGCGCTGTCCGTGTTCCTCCCATTGATTGGCCTCATTCAAGGTCTGGCATCGTTATGAGCCGGCGCGGAACGACGCTCGTGGAACTGGTGGCCTCCTGCGTCCTGCTGGGGGCCCTGCTGACGGTCTGCCTGTGGCTGGTCCAAGCCAGCGTATCCGAGCGCCGTGCGACCCAGGAGCGGCTGGTGGCCCTCCAGGAGGCCCAAAACGTGCTGGAAGACCTCTACGGCCGCCCGTGGAACGACCTCGGTCCCGACGTGGCCGGCCGCGCGCAGCTCTCCGAGCAGGCCAAGCGGGTCTTGCCGGACGGCCGGGTCGAGGCCCAGATCGACGGCCCGCAAGAGGGTCGGAAGGATGTGGCGGCAAAGCGGATCGCAGTCTCCGTCCGCTGGCGGCCCAGCGCCGCCCGGCCGGAGCTGTCGGTTCGCCTGGTCGCCTGGAAATATGCCCAACACCCGCCACCGACAACTAACAACTGACCACTGACAACTGACCAATGGCACGCCCGCGCGGATTTACGCTGGTCGAAATGCTCGTCGTCATGACGGTCTCCGGGGTGCTGATGTCGCTTGCCGTGACCTCGTTGGTCATGTTGTTGCGGCTGGACGGCACAGCCCGCCAACGAGGCCGGGCCACCGACACCCTGGCAAACCTTGCCCGGCAGTTCCGCGCCGATGCCCACGAGGCTCGCAGCGCGGTTGCCGACAATCGGGCCTTTTCCGGAGAGGCGCGATCGCTCGCCCTGGGGTTGCCGGACGGGCGAACCGTCGTCTACGAGGCAGCCGCCCAACGGGTCGTCCGCCGGGAGGAACGAGGGCTGGCGGCCCCGCGCGAGGACTGGTTCCCCCTGCCCGCCGCCTGCCACGCGGCGCTGGACCTCCACCCAGGCCACGGAGCCGAAATGGCCGAATTGACGATCGATTCGCCCGCCCCCGCCGGGCTTTCGTTGCGGATCGAGGCGGCGGTCGCCCGGGACCATCGTCTCGCTGGCCCAAGAGAGAAGGCGAAGGAGTAGCCGCATGGCGAACCGAGATCGTAGTCCGATGGATCGACTCGTTAGCGACCGCCGTGGCGTGGCGCTGCTCGTGCTCCTGGTCGGCCTGGCCGTCGCGGCGGCGATCAGCGTTTCGGTGCTGCGGCTGGCGGCCCTCCAGCGGCGATCGCTGGAAATCCACCAATGGCAGGCCCAGGCGGAGTGGCTGGCGGAGTCCGGGCTGGAGCGGGCGGCGGCACGGCTGGCGGCCGACACGGCCTACCGCGGCGAGACCTGGACCATCCCGGCGGAAGAGGAAAAAGGTGACAGGCACCATTTGCCGGAACGGCCCGAAGGGTGCTTCACACAAATGGTGCCTGTCACCTTTTTCGCGGGCGGCGTGGTGGCCGTCCGCGTCGAGCCCGTCCCCGGCCGGCCCGACCGCCGCCGCATCCGCATCGAGGCCGATTATTCCTCCGGCCGGGCCCGGCAGACCCGAGATGCGACGCTTACCCTCCCGAAAGGAGCCGAACCGTGAAGACCGCAAACCGCTTGGCATTCACGTTGGTGGAACTGCTGGTCGTCATCGTCATCATTTCGATCCTGATAGCGGTGGCGTTGCCGGGGGTGCAGGCGACCCGGGAGGCGGCCCGGCGGGCGACCTGCCGCACGCACTTGGCCCAGCTCGGCCTGGCCATTCAGGAGCACGTGGCCGCCCATGGCGTCCTGCCGCCGGGCAGCAGCGAGCCTGCCGGTCCCATCCGCAACGTGCCGCGGGGAAACCACATGGGCTGGATCGTCCGCTTGCTGCCGTACCTGGACGAAGGCGGCACCGCACAGCACGTGGACTTCTCCGCCGGGGTCTACGACGCCGCCAACGCTCCGGTCCGCGCGATGCAAATCAGCCTGCTGACGTGCCCGTCCGAGACTCGGGCACCCGGCGGAGCCGGGTCGCGCCCGAAAGGCATCGGTGTGAGCAGCTACGCCGGCTGTCACCATGAAGTGGAGGCCCCCATCGACGCCGACAACCACGGCGTGCTGTTCCTCAACAGCCGCATCTCGCCACGCGACGTGACCGACGGACCGGCCAACACGATCTACGTGGGCGAAAAGCGGAGCGAGGCGGACGACCTGGGCTGGATGTCCGGCACGCGGGCCACCCTGCGCAACACGGGCACGCCCATCAACGCCCCGCCGGCAAGCGGCGGGCCGCCGGCCCCCGGACAGGCCGCCGAGCTGGTCGTCGGCGGCTTCGGCTCCGGCCACGTCGGCTGTGCCCACTTCCTCTTCGGCGACGGCGCGGTCCGCGTCCTCAGCAACGACATCGACCTGGGCCTGTTCCAGCAGCTCGGCCACCGCGCCGACGGCAAGCTCTTGACCTCCGGCCCTACCCGCGAGCCGTAGGGCGAGATTTCGGATTTGCGATTTGCGATTTCAGATTTGTCCAACTTGTTCCCAGGCGAACGCATGGCACCTATGAGCCGATGGCAGATTCGGTTCTCGCTGGCCATGCTCCTGTTGCTGGTCGTCACGGCGGCTGTGCTCTTGGCGACGGCGGCAATGCCGCTCGTGTCAGGGGAGGATGACGGCGCGTCGGGGGCAAGGGTTCTGTGGTGCGGGTCCGACGCGGAAGAGACGGCCTTGCTGCGGATCGTCCTGGGCGCCGCGGTCGGCCTGGGTACTGGCGTTTGGTACGGCCTGCGCCATCGCCGGCGGGTGCGGGGCCTGGCGATCGGTATTCCGGTGGCCACCCTGGTCGGGGCGGCGGCCGCCGTCTATCTTGCCCACGGCAGTTGTTTGCCGATGGCCGTCGTCGGCTCGCTGCTGCTCGTCGCTGTCGCGCTGCTGGTGCGTTGGTTTTCCATACGGCCGCCCGCCGACGAATAACGAGCCCCAAGTCAAGTTGTGTGATTCCGGCAGGCCGCACAATCGGCCCTATCGGCGGCAGCCGCAAAGCCGGAAAACGGAGAGGATCCGATCCGTTCGCTTCCAATGGTCTGCCCGGCCGCCGGCTGCAGGCCTGTAGTCCGGAGGAAAGCGCTCCTAGCCGGGATGCTCAATGTGCGGATTCTTGCGGATGGCACCGCTGTGTCGGGGCCGGCAGTTTGCTTGCGCGGCGGCGGTCGGGGCTGCCGATATGAGCAATGCGTGGAGGGGTTTAACGTCGCCGCAGGATGCGCAACCGTAGGAAGGGCTAGCGGCATGGACAAAGAAACGTTTCGCGTGGTCACGCGGGGGGCCGACGGCCAGATTCGCATCCGCGAGTATGACAACCAACAGGCGCTCTTGAAGCGGCACTCGCAGGTCGGCGTGGACGATTGCAGCACGGACTTGAGCCTGCGCGGGCTGCCGGTCTTTCGCGGCCTGATCGGGCCGATCCCGGACGGCAAGAACATCATCCGCTACGAATCGCCCGAGGTCTTCGAGACGCTGACCAAGGAATGGAGCGTGCTGCGCGCTGCGCGGCGGCGATCACGGGGGCGGATGCTCTCGCCCTGAGCGGCCCCGATCACCGGCCGCCGGCGCCCATCTGCCGCTGGTTGCGCTTCTTGAGCCAGTCCACTCTGCGGGCCTTCATCTCGGCGGTGTAGCCGTTGAACGCCGGCTGCTCCCAGCCGGCATCGAAGCCCTCCTCGAGGATCTGTGCGAGTTTGTCGCCGTCGATCTTGTAGGCGGCGGCAATCTTGGGCCACTCGTCCTTCTTGGCTCGCTCCTCGCCGGCCTG
>Ga0326727_10004257_pt1 | contig 43508 bp, 35 predicted proteins | sample MB2enrmetagenome_FD_207643 | JGI IMG/M metagenome (GOLD analysis project Ga0326727, IMG submission 207643) | Lab enriched peat soil microbial communities from McLean, Ithaca, NY, United States - MB29MY | ecosystem: Environmental > Terrestrial > Soil > Wetlands > Peat | place: USA: New York... | reverse complement strand
GCTGGGCCTGGCCGCACGGCCCCTCCCCGGTCAGCGCCCGAAGCGTTTCCAGGATCAGCTCGGCCACGGCCAGATCGGCCTGAGGGCACTCCTGGGTGTCCAGCACCCTGATCTCGATGGTGTCGCGTTCGAAACGGGCGATGGCCCCGCGGGAGTTGAGCCATTCGTGCCCAAGGATGCGGTCCGGGTCCAGGGGAAGGATGTCCCGGTACATGGGTTCAAAGATACGCTCCTCGTATTCGGCCCGGGTGAACGCCGGCTCGGGCACCACTTGGCCGGTGATGGACGGGATGCGGGCGGCGTTCTTCCGGTAGGCTTCAAGCCTTGCGTCCATGAATCCGGTGAACCTCCCGTCCAGGATGGGGGTGCTGGCGGCGATGGCCGGCATGATGGGCAAAAGGAGCCGGATGGCAGCATGCAGGCGACCGAACTCCTCGTCGTTCGCGAAGGGCAGATTCAGGTGCATGCTCTGGAGATTGGACCAGCCGTGGCCGCTGCAGGAGAAGATGCGGTCGTAGGCTTCGTAGACCGGGCTGTACTCGTGGTTCCACAGCCGGGTTTCCCGGTGGGGGGCCATGAGCGGGTGCGCCCCGCCGGGCATGAGCCGTCCGCCCAGGGGCCGCAGCATGGCGTCCACCCGGGCCACGTCCGCCCCAAACGCTTCCGCCAGGCCTGCGAGAGCAGGAGCCGGGCCGTTGGTCTTGAGTTCCAGGACGTGAAGGGGCAGCTCGTTGGACCAGCTGAGGGCTCCCATCTCCACCTCGGAGGCGATCTCCCCGGTCCCGGCCGCTGACCGGAGCACCTCGTCCGCCACGGGCAGCACGGACAGGTCGCCCCGGCGCACGATCATATACTCCAACTCCACGCCCACGGCCTCGAAGAGCCCGAGCTTTCTCCCGCTCATGCGCGCTTTCCCTCCACGGCCACGACACGTCCCCGAGTCCAGTTGTTCATGAACTGCTCCTCATCAAAATCGGGAAGGGTTCCGGCGTGCGGCCGGGCCTCCAGCCGGTCACGTGCAGATCCCCGCTCCCCGCTTGCTCTGCTCGATGCGCCGCAGGAAGTCGTTCATGACCCGCAGGTACAAGGTGTCCTTGACGAGCGCATCCTCGAATCCGGCGTCGATGTTGGGGTTGTCGTTGACCTCGATGACGTGGACCTTGCGGCCCACCACCTTCACGTCCACCCCGTAGAGTCCATCGCCGATGATCCCGGCCGCCTTGAGCGCAATCCTGACCACCGCCCCGGGGACCACGTCCAGGGGCACGGCCTCCACCCGGCCGCTGTCCGTCCTGCCCGCGCCCCGGTTCTTGATGATCTGCCAGTGCTTTCTGGCCATGAAGTACTTGCAGGCGAACAGGGCCTTGCCGCCGAGCACCCCGATTCGCCAATCGAATTCGGTGGGCAGGTACTCCTGGGCTATGATCATCTCCGAACGCTTGAGAAGCTTGCGGGCCTGGGCCTCGTAGCCGCGTTCGTCCTCCACCTTGACCACTCCCTGGGAAAAAGAGCTGTCGGGCTGCTTGAGCACGAAGGGGAAGGGGAAGCGGCGAGGGGCCTCCTCCAGGTTGCGCTGGTGCAGGACCAGGGTCTCAGGGGTGCGGATGGCGTAGCGCTCAAGGCTCTCGGCCAGGTACACCTTGTTGGAGCAGCGCAGGATGGAGCGGGGATCGTCGATGACCACCAGCCCCTCGGCCAAGGCCCGGCTGGAGATGCGGTAGGTGTGGTGGTTGACGTCGGTGGTCTCCCGGATGAACAGACCGTCGAATTCGGAGAGCCGCCGGGAGTCCTCGTGGGTGATCAGTTCGGCTCCCAGGTGCAGCTCGCCTGCGGCCTTGACGAAGCGTTTGAGGGCCTTGGCGTTCGAGGGGGGCATGGCCTCGTCGGGGTTGCACAGGATGGCCAGGTGGTAGCGCGGCTTGGAGCGAGCCCGGGCGGTGACTCGGTGGCCATCGATGAACTGGGTCAGGGCGTCCCGGGCGAAGGCCCGTTCCCGAGCGGGGATGGCCTTCACCCCAAGGGGAGAGACGTTCTTCAGCCGCCAGACAGGGTCGCGGGCGAAGTCGGCCCTGAGCCACGGCGCTTGGAAGAGTTTGAACACGCTGGCGGCCAGGCGTTCGCGTCCGGGCACGGGGGTATGGCCGAAGTAGATGTTGCAGGAGACCGAGTCCTCTTCCTCGCGGGCCAGGCAATGCTCGATGATCTCCCGGCACTCATCCGAGGCCAGGCGGATCATGCTCTGGGACTTCATGTCCTGCATGGCGGTGATGTCCGGCATGGGGCGCTGGCCCCTGGCCTCGGCCAGAAGCGACACGTAGTAGCCGATGCTCTGGTAACGGTGCGACTTGCAGAGGTTCAGGACCCTGAGGTTGCGCATCCGGGGGAAACGGGGGTCGGCCAGGTACCGCCTGGCGGCGGCCACGGTAAAGCCCGGGTCGGGACCCAGGTCCTCGGGGTTGTCGGTGACCACAATGACGGACAAGCAGGATGCTCCTTGGAGGCGGCCGGGCTCAGGAGGCCCGCGACGCCCCCATCGCCCGAGTCGCCGGCATCGACGATGACGATGCATCGGACGCGGACGGGCTGATGATCAGCAAGGAAGCGTCAAAAGTGACGATTCCCAGCATGATGGCGCAGTTCAAATGGCTTAGGCTGACCTCGTACATGGGGCTCTGGGCCATGGGGTTGGGCAGCAGGGGGTCGGCCACCAGGGCCTTGCGCTCGGACTGGCTGTAGCCCCGGACCACGACGAAGTGGCCGGTGGGCTCCCCCCGGATGTCGTCGAAATCGGAGTTCGGTCCGTGCTCGCGGGCCGAGCGGTACAGATAGGTGGCCGAGAGCCCACACAGGATGGGGATGGAGCGCCTTAGGAAGCCCTTCATGATCTCCAGGGTCAGGTCCTGGAAGCGGATCTTGCCGCCCCGATCCAGGAATTCGATATAGTGCCCGGCGGTGAGCAGGAGTTTCGGGTCCGTCTTGACCTCGTTCTGCCTGGCCAATCTTTCCTCGATCCCCGGGCGGGCCCTGCCGCTGGCGGTGAACCAGGTGGGGTCGAAGACGTGCAGGTTGTAGGAAAAGATGGTGGCCTGGTACCCCCGGCCAAGGGCGTGCAACCCGAGCAGTACCTCCAGGGTACCGCCTCCGTCCAGCTTCGGAACCTCCGCGATGACCTGCTCCAGGGGGACCGGGTCGCCGTAATAGGCGTAGATGGCCTGGAGGCAGGTGGGCCCGCAGGTGGTGTCGTCGGGCTGGGGCTGGATGGTGAGGGGTAAACGTGTTTCCATGCGACTCGCTTGGGCGCGGGGCCTGAAACGTTCGTGGACGATGCCCCTATACTCCCCGGACGATGCCCAGGGCAAGCGTGGAGGCCAGGCCGCGCCGCCGGGAAAAAAAGGCCGCGCCCCGAGGCGCGGCCGAGAGAATCGTTTAGGAGGCTTGTGGGCGTTACTGGGCCATGGCCGCAACCATCTTGGTGATGTTGTTCTTGAACATGTCCAGGTAGGTGGCCCCCGACTCGTTCGGGGCCGACAGGGCATCCGAATACAGCTCGCCGCCCGCCTGCACACCGGCGTCCTTGGCGATGCGCTCGATGATCCGGGGATCGCTCATGTTTTCAATGAACAGGGCCTTGATCTTTTCCTTCTTGATCTGGCGAATGAGCTTGCCCACGTTCTGAGCCGAAGCTTCGGCCTCGGTGGAGTAGCCGATGGGTGCCAGGATGGTCAGCCCGTAGGCCTGGCCGAAGTATCCGAAGGCGTCGTGCGAGGTGATCATCCTGCGCTGTTCCCGGGGGATTTTGGCGAATTCTTCCTTGACCCAGGCGTCCATGTCCTCGATCTTTTTCGTGTAGGCCGCCGCGTTAGCCTTATACATGTCGGCCCCGGCCGGGTCGGCCTGGCAGAGGGCCTTCGCAATGTTGGCCACATAGATCTTGCCGTTGGACAGGTCCTGCCAGGCATGGGGGTCGGTGATCTTCTGACCGTCGTCGATCATGGTGCGGGACTTCACACCCTCGCTGGCCTTGATCATCGTTCCCTTGTAGCCCGAAGCCCTCACTAGGCGTGGCATCCAGCCCTCGAAGCCCAGGCCGTTGACGAAGACCAGGTCGGCCGCGGCCAGGGTCTTGGCGTCGGCCGGAGTCGGCTCGTACACGTGGGTGTCCGAATTCGGTCCCACGATGGTGGTCAGGCTGATGCGATCGCCGCCCACGTTCTTCACCATATCGCCCAGGATGGAGAAGGTGGCCACGACCTTCAGGGGCTGGGCGGCGGAGGCTGGAGCAGGGACCAGACACAGGACCGCCAGAAGGGAGAGAATGCAGCGGAACATACGGACCTCCTCAATGTTGCAGGTGCTTTCGGGGAATACGCTGGGCCAGCAGGCCCTGGCGGGTGCCGAGACACAGTGAACCCAGGTAGCAGACCCCGGCAGTGAGCACGATGGCCGGCCCGGAGGGGCATTCGTGGTAGTAGGACAGAAGCAGGCCGAAGTAGCCCGAGGCCAGGGCGATGAACGTGGCCGCCAGGGACTGGGACCAGACCTGAGAGGCCCAGAAGCGGGCCGCCGTGGCCGGAAGGATGAGCAGGCCCACGCTCATGAGCGTGCCCAGCGAACGGAACCCGCCCACCAGATTGAGGGCCACCATGGACATGAAGACCAGATGCACCACGGAGCCGCCGCCGCGAGCCGCCCGCAGGAAGCCCGGGTCGAAGCACTCGGCCACCAGGGGGCGGTAGATCACGGCCAGGACCAGGATGGTCGCCGAGGCCACCCCGGCCATGAGCAGCAAGGAGGGATCGTCTACGGCCAGGATGGATCCGAAGAGCACGTGCATCAGGTCCACGCTGCTGCCCTTGAGGGAAACCAGGATCACCCCCAGAGCCAGGGCGATGGTGTACAGGGCGGCCAGGCTGGCGTCCTCCTTGAGAGGCGTGGCCCGGGACACCGCCCCGGAAAGCAGCACCACTCCCAGCCCGGCTACGAATCCCCCGATGGTCATGGCCGGCAGCGACAATCCGTACAGCAGAAAACCAACGGCCGCGCCGGGCAGCACCGAGTGGGACAGGGCGTCTCCGGAGAGGCTCATGCGCCGAAGCACCAGAAGGGTGCCCACCGGGCCGCAGCCCAGGGCCAGGGCCAAGCAGGCGGCCAAGGCGTGGCGCATGAAGGAGAATTCGACGAACGGGGACAGGAAAACGTCGAAAAACCAGGTCATGACGGCTTCCCCGGACAGAGAGGAGCGTTCTCGTCCCAGGCCTCGGCCATACACCGGGCCGCCTCCAGAGTCTTCGGAGTGAGAACTTCAGACGTCGGCCCCCAGGCCACAGCCTCCCTGGCCATAAGCAGGGTCTGGGGGAAGTGTTCCCGCACCTGATCCATGTCGTGAATCACGGCGATCACGGTGCGGCCCTGACGGTTGAGTTCCAGAACCAAACGCAGGAGATCCGCGGCGGTTCTGGAGTCCATGGCCGTGAAAGGCTCGTCCAGAAGCAGGGTCGGGGCGTCCTGGAGAACCAAGCGGGCGAACAGCACCCGCTGGAACTGTCCGGCGGACAGGGAGCCGATGGAGCGACTCTCGAACCCTGCCAGGCCCACGGTGGCGATAGCCTCGCGGGCCTGGGCCCAGTGGTGCGGCTTCATCCGTCCGAAAGCGCCGAGTGTGCACCAGTGGCCGAGGGCCACCATGTCCAGAACGGTGATGGGAAAGGAACGGTCGATCTCGGCCTGCTGGGGCAGGTACCCCAGTTGCCTTGGGAACAGCCCGTTCAGGTCGATGCGCCCGCCCATGGGGGACAGGAGCCCCACCAGAGCCTTGATCAGCGTGGACTTTCCCGAGCCGTTGGCCCCCACCACCGCCGTGAGCGAGCCGGGCTCGAAAGAACCGGTGAGATGATGCACGGCCGGGTGCCGGTTGTAGCCCACGGTGAGGTCGGTCACGACGATGGGTCCGGTCATGATCAGTCCAGCGCCCACAGCAGCACCACCACCCAGAGCACGGCGCAGACCGTCACGGAAACAGCCAGGCGACGCCACATGGACCAGCCCAGAGGGGAAAAGGGGGGAGGAGAGACCGAACTCGGGTGATGGCCGTCTTCGGGAACAGGACAGAAGTCAGGCACGGTGCTGTTGCTCATTGTTGAGAAGTTCTATCATGTGTTGGGATGTTGGCAAGAAAAAGGTTCGCCAGCCTGGACCGCTCGCTTCGGGTGCTCAGACACTCGAGACGGATTCTTCGGCTTCCGCGGTTTCGCAGCGGTCGGGGGCACCCGGAAGGCTTAAGTGAGGGCCTCTTTGACGCGCAGATCGGGCAGGGGGCCGCAGTCCGGGCACAGACCGAAGAACTCCAGGTGATGGCCTTCAACGATGAAGCCGGTCTGGGTGGCCAGGAGCTTCTGGAGAGTGGACAGGTCGCAGTCCCGCACCTCGCGGGCGCTTCCGCAGGCGCGACAGACCAGGTGGTGCACGTGGCCCGGACGGCCGGCCAGATAGCGGTGCTCGCCGTCAGGGTCGTGGACGAAACGAAGGTAGCCCAGCGCGTGGAGGGCGTTGACCACTCGATAAACCGTGGCCTGGCCCACAGGGGTTTCAGACCTCATGGAAAGGGCCCGGCAGGCCTCGGGCAGGGTGTAGCCCCTGGGAGAGGCGGCGTAGAGCCGCCAGATCGCCTCGCGCTGCGGCGTCAGGCGCAGGCCGTGGCGGTTGAGGCGGCGTCGGAGGTCCGCCATGAAAGTCGCATCGTCGTCGCTCATGATGAGAATCTTTATCACAAGCGCCGCGGCAAGGCAAGACCGGCCCCTGGCCGGACGCTGGATTCGCCCCCAAGGTCGCGAGGGCATCCCCCGGCGCTACCAGAGGAATACTTCAGCCTTCTGTTTGCCGCTGCCCACGGTCACCTGCCGGGTCTTGGCCACCCCGTTGCACGCCGCGGTCACCTGGTAGACCCCGGGCGGGACCTTGGCCATGAACAGGGGGCCGTCGGACACCGCATCCAGGCTGACCGGGCCGCGGAGCATCACCCGCACGTCACTCAGAAAGTCCCCGCCGACCAGGGCGAACTCCAGCTTCAGGTTGTATTGCCCGGCCATGGCTTGCATGGCCGCCACTTCCTCGTCTCCCACTCCGCCGCTGACGTAGGGGACGCCCCCTGGGCTGGTCCGAGGCGTCTGGGCCATGGCGATGCCGCCCAGGCAAAGGCAAACGAACATCAGGACCAGCATGACAATGCGCCTTGGTGTGTTCATGTTGAACATCTCCTTGTGTCCTTGTGATTGGCCGCCTGCGCTGCATATCGGCGGCAAGAGATCCGCGCCGGTGACCGGATGGTCATCGGCGCGGGGAGGCCTCGCCATTTTCTCACCATATGCTTCGATTCCTGTCAACCGGACCCGCGCGGTCCTTCCCGGAACACCGAGTCGGCCATGATCTCGCAAGCCCTTGCCAACCATCGTCAATCCGGTAAAAGTCACAGTGGCGGCAACGGGGGCGATTCAGCCGGATGCCGGTTCCGAACGGCGTCGCCTGTCAGGCACGCGGGTGGAGGTCCAGATGAAGGAACATGCTCCTGTCTCCGGGGACGCCGACAGCCGGTCAGTCGACTCCGACCAGCCCGTTCCAGGCGTTCACGGTCGGCTCCCCTTCCCGGTGGTGGCAGTGGGAGCCTCGGCAGGAGGGGTGGATGCCCTCAAACTTTTTTTGAAATTTCTGCCGACAGACATCCAGGCCGCCTTCGTGATCCTCACCCATGCCCCAGCCGACAAAAAAAGCCGCCTGGACGAGGTACTCGGATACCTCACGACCATGGGCGTGCGGGTGGTCGAAGAAGACACGCCGGCTGCTCCATGCCTCATCCACGTCGTTCCCTCGGGCAAGGATATGGTCATCGAGAGGGGCGTGTTCACCCTCAAAAAGCCCGAGACCGGCCGCCTCCATCTGCCTATCGACCGCTTCCTGGATTCGCTGGCCAGGGACCAGGGCCCGGGTTCGGTGTGCATCATCCTCTCCGGGACCGGTTCGGACGGCTCCCGGGGCCTTCGAGCCGTGAGCTCCGCCGGAGGCGTGGTGATAGTCCAGGAACCGGCCACGGCCCTTCACGAGGGCATGCCCAGGGCGTCGCTGGATACGGGGCTGGCCGAGGCGGTCCTGCCTGCCGACGCGATCGGCCCGTATCTGGCGGAACTCCTGCGCTCGCCGTTCATGGAGCCGGCGACCACCCGCCAGGAAGAGGAGCGCGTGCGGTCCCGGGAGCAGGTGTGCCGGATACTTGGCCTGCTGCAACGCGAGACGGGGCACGACCTGACCGGCTACAAGCCGAGCACCGTGGGGCGGCGCATCCACAAGCGGCTCCTGCTTTCGGGCGCGCGGACCCTCGCTGACTACGCGGACGAGGTGGAGCGCGATCCCGCCGAGCGGACCAGACTATTCAACGATCTGCTCATCGGAGTGACCTGCTTCTTCCGCGACGCGGAGGCCTTCAATGCCCTGAGGGACTTGGCCCTCCCCATCATCTTCCGGGGAAAGCTCGCCGGGGACGTGGTGAGGATCTGGGTAGCCGGGTGCTCCACAGGCGAAGAGGCCTATTCCGTGGCCATCCTGGTGGACGAATACATGATCCTGGCCGGGGTGCGCTGCGCCGTCAAGATCTACGCCTCGGACATCGACCAGGCGGCGGTGACCACCGCGCGCAAGGGGAGCTATCCGCCGCGTGCGCGCTACGAGGTCTCACCGGAGAGGCTGGCCAAGTACTTCGTCTGTCGCGGCGAGTCCTGCTCAGTCACCCCGGAGCTGCGTGAGAAGATCGTCTTCGCCAGCCACGACCTCCTTCGGGACCCGCCGTTCCCGAGCATGGACCTGATCGTTTGTCGCAACCTGCTCATATACCTGAATCCCGATATTCAGGAGAAGGTCGTTTCGGTTCTGGCTTACGCCCTCAACCCGGGGGGATTCCTTTTCCTGGGCCCGGCCGAGACCTTGGGCAGGCACACCGGGCAGTTCGAGGCGATGGACAAGAAGTGGAGGCTGTTCAGGAGCAAAAAGATTCAGGCAGGCCATGCCGAGCCGCCCTTCCGGGTCGCCGGGCGCTTCACCTTCGATTTCCCGCCCTTCGTCCTGTCCGGGCAGCAGGGGGACCGGTCGGGGCAAACCCCGGCGGCGTTGGCCGAAAAGACGCTCCTCAAGCGCTACGGCCATCCCGCCGCGCTCCTGAACGCCGACTGCCAGGTGATCCACCTCACGGGTGATACCAGCCCATACCTGCGCCTCTGCGAGGGCGCGCCGAACCTGAACATCTACAGGCTGGCCGGGAAATCCCTGCGTCCCCACCTGCGCTCGGCCATCACGGCCGCCTTCGAGACCCGCCGGGAGAGTGTGGCCCCGGGCGTCAGGTTCGAAAACGGCCAGGAGGCGCGGGTGAACGTCGTCGTGGAGCCGCTCGTAAGCGAAGACGGCGCCCCGGACGGAGCTTTGGTCATCTTCGAGGCCTGCAAGACCGTGGACGCGGGCGAGGGTTGCGAGGTTCCGGTGCGCCAGGACGACTCCGATCTGATCCAGCGCTACGAAACCGAACTGCAGTCAGCCAAAGAACAGCTGCAGCGGGCTATCGAAGGCTATGAGACTCTAAACGAGGAGCTCAAGTCCTCCAACGAAGAACTCATCAGCATGAACGAGGAGCTCCAGTCATCCAACGAGGAACTGGACTCCTCCCGCGAGGAACTGCAGTCCCTCAACGAGGAACTGACTCTCGTGAACGGCGAGCTCCAGGCCAAGGTCGAGGAACTGGCCCGAACCAACGTTTTCGTGGAGAACCTGCTGGCCTGCACCAACGTGGCCACCGTGGTCCTGGACCGCGACCGTCGAGTGGTGCGCTTCACCCCGGCGGCCCAGGCCCTGTTCCACCTGGCCCAGGCGGACCAGGGACGTCCGCTCCGGCACTTCAGGACCATCCTAGAGGACGGACGGTTCGAGGAGGACTCGCGGTTGGTGATGTCGGACGGGGTGATGGTGGAAAGGGAATTGGCCGCCGAGGAGGGCAGATGGTTCCTGGAGCGGGCCTACCCCTATCGGTCCCCGGCCGGGGATACTGATGGAGTGGTCCTGACCTTCACGGACGTGACTCAGCTCAAGCTGGCCGAGCAGGTGCTCAAGAGAAGCAAGGAGGAGTTGGAGGTCCTGGTGACCCGGCGCACCAATGAGCTGCGAGAAAGGGAGAGGCAGTTTCGGGACGTGGTGGAGAACGCCCCGGACGCCATCGTCATCCAGACCGGGAATCGTTTCGCCTTCCTGAACCCCGCCGCGCTACGCCTCTTCGGTGCCGACCGCCAGGAGGATATGGTGGGGTCCAACATCCTGGACCGCATCCACCCTGACTCGCACCAGGAGGTCCAAGAGCGCATCCGCCTGGTCAACGATACCCGGGCCGCCCAACCCACCCGAGAGCAGCGTTACCTGAGGCTGGACGGCTCCGCCGTGGAAGTGGAAGTCTCCGCTGTGCCTTTCGCCTTTGAGGGCCGACCGGGGGGGCTGATCTTCGTGCGTGACATCACCGAGCGCAAGACGGCCGAAAAGACCCTTTGCGAGAGCGAGGAACGCTTTCGCCTGCTGGTGGAGGGCGCACCGGAGATCGTCTACGTGCAGACCGGGGGCCTCTTCGCCTACCTCAATCCCGCGGCGGTGCAGGCCTTCGGGGTCAAGGCCCCGGAGGATCTCCTGGGCACCCCGGTCCTGGAACGCTTTCCCGCCCAGGTCCGTCCGATCGTCTCGGAACGCATCCGCCGGATCAACCAGGATCGGCAGGCCTTGCCTGTGGCGGAATTTCCCTTCCAGCGAGCTGACGGAGGAGGGGGCTTCCTGGAAGTGACCGGGGTACCCTACGTCTGGAAGGGCGAGAACGGAGCCCTGGCCTTCGCCCGGGAGGTGAGCGAGCGTCGCCTTGCCCGCCAGGAGCTTCTGCGGGCCAAGGAGGCCGCCGAAGCCGCCAACCGGGCCAAAGGCGAGTTCCTGGCCAACATGAGCCACGAACTGCGCACTCCCCTGAACGGCGTGCTGGGCATGCTCCAGCTCCTGGACCGGGACGAGTACGCCACCAGGGAGCAGAAAACCCTCCTGGCCACAGCCCTGGAATCCGGCCGGGGGCTGCTGACCATCATCAACGACATCCTGAATTTCGTACAACTGGAAGCCGGGCGCCTGCGCATCTACCGCGAGCAGGCCGATCCCAGGGAGCTCGTCGACTCGGTTTGCCGGGCCTTCGCCCCCGAGGCCGAGGCCATGGGGCTGGCCCTGGCCTGCCAGGTGGACGGCGAAGTGCCCGAGACCGTCCTGAGCGACCCGGGCAGGATTCGGCAGATTCTGTTCAACCTGCTGGGCAATGCCCTCAAGTTTACGGAGACCGGACGGGTGGGCCTTCAGGTCACGCCCCTGCCACATGAGCTGGCGAATGGGGACCGCCAACTCCTTTTCACCGTCTCGGATACGGGCATTGGCATCCCCCCGGACAAGCTGGACGTGATTTTCGAGCCATTCACCCAGGCGGACAGCTCGCTCTCCCGCAAATACCACGGCACGGGCATCGGGCTGGGCATTGTGCGCCAGTTGGTGGGCCTGATGGGGGGTTCCATCTGCGTGGACAGCGCCCCAGGGGAGGGCACGTCCATGTATTTCACCCTCGGCTATGGCCCAGCCCAGATTGTCGGGTTGGGCGGACCGGGTGGACGGGGGGTACTGGAGGGACAGGGCGTCGATCGGCCTGGGGATGGGGAAGTTCCGGTTCTCGCCGGCCTCAAGGTTTTGCTGGCCGAGGACGACCGGGTCAATCGCATCACCGCCACCCGGTTCTTGGAACGCCTTGGCATGTCCGTCACTTGCGCCGAGAACGGGAAACGGGCCTTGGAAATGCTGGAGCAAGGGGATTTCGACCTGGTGATCATGGACATCCAGATGCCCGAGATGAACGGCATCGAGGCCACCCGGGCTATCAGGAACTCTACGATCCTGACTCTGAGGGCCAAATCCCGAATTCCCGTTCTGGCTATGACCGCCCACGCCATGTCCGGCGATCGGGAGCAGTTCCTGGAGGCCGGGATGAACGATTACCTCGTCAAGCCGGTGGAGTTGGGGGAACTCAAAAGGGTGATCGAACGGGTGATCGAGCGGGCGTTCCGCAAGTCAGACCCGGGCGAGGAACGAGTATGAGATTTTTTTCACAAAAAATAACTAGGCATCGCAGAGGGTTGGAGCGACGACCCCCGGTCGTGCCCTTTTCCCGGCTAGACACGCTCTTCGCTCCTTGGGTATTTATCCTTGCGTGTTAAGACTGGTTCTTTTTCATCCGGATGTTCGGCCGGGACAGCCGGAAAGAAGAAGTGAATCCGGGCAGATCCGGTCCAGCCTCCAAAAAATGAGAGCTGGCGTGGGAAATCCATATTCGGGAATGTCTGAATAATGAATCGCGAATGTCCATGGAGGACCGTATATCTTTCAGGAGCAGCCCCCCTGGCGCCTGGGCCCCTTGACGGGGGGTGGGACATTTTGTCACACCATGCCCAATAGGCGAGGTCATTATGCCACAAGGCAAACTAACCAACTGAAATGAAAGCGTATAGCCGGGAGAAAAAGGGTTGCGGCGGCCGTCTGGTATGTTCGGGCAAGACCTGGGCTGAGGCCATTTTGCGGTCCATCTCCTCCCGTTTCCCTTCCCAGGCTTTCCAACAATTCGATATTCTTGTTTCTTTTGTTTGGCCCGAATGTTGCCTTAGTGAGGGAGCATCAAGCGGAGGGACTCCGCGCCTCACAACCCCCAACTCAAGGAGATGGCGGACATGGCAGTTATCGAACAGGTCTACGGTTTCTTCATTCCCAGCGTCACCCTGATCGGCATCGGCGCCTCCAAACAGATCCCTGAAAAGATCAAGGCTCTGGGCGGTTCCAAACCTCTGATCGTCACCGATGGTGGCATCGTGAAGGCGGGCATCCTCAAGCAGATCACCGACCTGATGGACGCGGCCAAGATGTCCTACGCGGTCTACTCCGACACCATCCCCAACCCCACGGACGCCAACGTGCACGCTGGCGTGGACGTGTACAAGAAGGAAAAGTGCGACAGCCTGATCACCTTGGGCGGCGGCTCCTCCCACGACTGCGGCAAGGGCGTCGGCCTGGTCGTGGCCAACGGGGGCAAGATTCATGACTTCGAGGGTGTGGACAAATCCACCAAGCCCATGCCCCCCTACCTGGCCGTGAACACCACTGCCGGCACCGCTTCGGAGATGACCCGTTTCTGCATCATCACCGACCTGTCCCGTCACGTCAAAATGGCCATCGTGGACTGGCGCGTCACCCCGAACATCGCCATCGACGACCCGCTGCTCATGGTGGGCATGCCCCCGGCGCTGACCGCCGCCACCGGCATGGACGCCCTGACCCACGCCGTGGAAGCCTACGTTTCCACCATCGCCACCCCCATGACCGACTCGGCCGCCGAGAAGGCCATCGAGCTGTGCTTCAAGTACCTGCGCAAGGCCGTGGCCAACGGCAAGGACCTGGAAGCCCGCGAAGGCATGTGCTTCTGCCAGTACCTGGCCGGCATGGCCTTCAACAACGCCAGCCTGGGCCACGTCCACGCCATGGCTCACCAGTTGGGCGGCTTCTACGACCTGCCCCACGGCGAGTGCAACGCCATCCTGTTGCCCCACGTTGAGAGCTTCAACCTGATCGCCAAGGTGGAGCGCTTCGTGAAAATGGCCGAGCTCATGGGCGAGAACACCGCCGGCCTGTCCCCGCGCGCCGGGGCCGAACTGGCCCTGTCCGCCATCCGCCAGCTGTCCAAGGACGTGGGCATCCCCGACGGCCTGGTGGCCCTCGGCAAGCGCTACGGCAAGGACGTGCAGGCCAAGGACATCCCGACCATGACTGCGAACGCCCAGAAGGACGCCTGCGGATTCACCAACCCCCGCTGTCCCACCGACAAGGACGTGACGGCCATCTACACGGCGGCCTTATAGCCCCGCCCTCAAACCGGCTGGCCGGGGAGGCTTCAAGGCCTCTCCGGCCAGCCGGACAACCTAACAAAGGCACGGAAAACCAATCCATGGATGTAGTGAACATGAACGCGTCCTACGACGCGGACTTCGTGGCCAAGGTCCAGGAGGAGAGCGAGCAGAACCTGAGTCTGTGCTACCAGTGCGGTAACTGCACGGCGGGCTGCCCCCTCAACTTCGTCTACGACATCCCCGTGAGCCAGATCATGCGCTTGGCCCAAGCAGGCCAGAAGGAGAAGATTCTCCGGTCGCATTCCATGTGGCTGTGCGCCACGTGCGAGTCTTGCACCACCCGCTGCCCCAACGACATCGACGTGGCCCGGGTGATGGACGTCCTGCGCCACATGGCCAGGCGCGAAGGCTACGTGTCCGAGAAGGCCGTGAAGACCTTCTGGGACAGCTTCCTGGATTCGGTGCGCAAGCACGGCCGTGTGTTCGAGATGGGCCTCGTGGTCAACTACGTCCTCAAGACCGGCCGCGTCTGGACCGACATGGACCTGGCGCCGAAACTCATGCCCAAGGGCAAGCTTTCGCTCACACCCCATCCCATCAAGGGCACCGAAGAGATGGAAAAGATTTTCAAACGGTTCGAGGAGCAGGGGGGGTGCATATGAGCGAGCTCTCCTTCGCCTACTACCCCGGCTGCTCGGGACTCGGCACGTCCAAGGAATACGAGCGCTCCACCAGGGCCGTGTGCAAGGCCCTGTTCGTAAAACTCGTGGATGTTCCGGACTGGTCCTGCTGCGGTTCCACCCCGGCCCACACCGTGGACCACGTGCTCTCGGCGGCGCTGTCCGCCCGCAACCTGGCCAAGGTGGAAGCCATGAGCCATGAGACCGTGCTCACCCCCTGCCCCAGCTGCTTGACCAACCTGCGCACCGCCAACCACCGTATGGAGAAGCCCGAATTCCGCGAGAGGGCCAACAAGCTCCTGGACGCCCCCTTCAAGGGCGCGGTGGAGGCCAAGTCCATATTGCAGGCCCTTCGTGAGGACGTGGGGCTCAAGATGATCGCCGCTTCCACGATCAAGCCTCTCAAAGGCCTCAAAGTGGCCCCCTATTACGGCTGTATCATGAACCGCCCCCCCGAGCTCATGAAGTTCGACGATTCCGAAAATCCCATGGCCATGGACGACATCCTGACCGCCATGGGCGCGGAGGTGGTCCCCTTCCCGCTCAAGACCGAGTGCTGCGGGGGATCCTTCGGGGTGGCTCGCCGGGACGTGGTGGCCGAGCTCTCCGGCCGGCTCCTGTCCGTGGCCAAACGGGCCGGAGCCGAGGCCATGGTGACCGCTTGCCCCCTGTGCCAGATGAACCTGGACTTGAGGCAGGGGCAGGCCGCGAGCGCCAAGCAGGAAACCTTCGATTTTCCGGTGTTCTATTTCACCCAGCTCATGGGCCTGGCCCTTGGCGTCTCGGAGGCGGAGTTGGGCTTCGACAAGCTCTGCGTGAGCCCGGGCCGCGTGCTTGACGCCATTGCCGCCGCCGGCCGGGTCGCGGAGCGGGAATCCACCCCTGGGAGCCAGGCATGAAGATAGGCGTATTCGTCTGCCATTGCGGCAGCAACATCGAAGGTACGGTGGACACCGCGGCCGTGGCCCGGACCGCCATGGACTTCCCCAGCGTGGCCTACGCCGAGGACGTCATGTACTCCTGCTCGGAACCCGGGCAGGATTCCATCATCAACGCGGTTCGCGAAAAAGGGCTGGACGGCGTGGTGGTGGCCTCCTGCACCCCGCGCATGCACGAGCCCACCTTCCGGCGGGCCGTGGAACGGGCCGGCCTCAACCGCTACATGCTGGAGATGGCCAACATCCGCGAACACGTCTCCTGGATCGGCAAGGACCGCGAGGCCAACACCAACAAGGCCGCGGATCTGGTGCGCATCGCAGTGGAAAAGCTTCGGCGCAACCGGCCCCTGACCCCCAAGAGCTTCGACATCACCAGGCGGGTCATGGTCATCGGCGGCGGCGTGGCCGGCATCCAGGCCGCCCTGGACTGCGCCGACGGCGGCATCGAAGTGGTCCTGGTGGAGAAGACCTCCTCCATCGGCGGGAAGATGTCCAAACTGGACAAGACCTTCCCCACCGTGGACTGCTCCAGCTGCATTCTGGGCCCCAAGATGGTGGATGTGGTCCAGCACCCCAAAATCACCCTGTACGCCTACGCCGAGGTCGAAGAGATCTCGGGCTACGTGGGTAATTTCGACGTGAAGATCCGCAAGAAGGCCTCGTATGTGGACTGGTCCAAGTGCACCGGCTGCGGACTGTGCCTGGAGAAGTGCCCCAGCAAGAAGAGCATGGACTACTTCAACGAGGGCCTGGGCACGGCCCCGGCCATCAACATCCCCTTCCCCCAGGCCATCCCCAAGAAGGCGGTCATCGACGCCGGCTTCTGCCGCCAGTTCATCAAGGGCAAGTGTGGCGTGTGCGCCAAGGTATGCCCGTCCGGGGCCATCGACTACTCCCAGCAGGACGAAATCGTTGAAGAAAAAATCGGGGCCGTGGTGGCCGCCACGGGCTACGATCTGTTCGACATCAGCAAATACGGCGAGTACGGCGGCGGGCGCTACCCGGACGTCATCACCTCCCTGCAGTACGAGCGCCTGCTCTCGGCCTCCGGCCCTACGGGTGGGCACATCAAGCGGCCCTCCGACGGCAAGGAGCCCAAGACCGTGGTCTTCGTGCAGTGCGTCGGCTCGCGCGACAAGTCCGTGGACCGGCCCTACTGCTCCGGCTTCTGCTGCATGTACACCGCCAAGCAGGCCATCCTGACCAAGGACCACATCCCCGATTCCCAGTCCTACGTGTTCTACATGGATATCCGAGCCCCGGGAAAGCTCTACGACGAGTTCACCCGCCGGGCCATGGAGGAGTACGGAGCCCGGTACGTGCGCGGCCGAGTGGCTATGATCTACCCCAAGGGTGACAAGTGGGTGGTTCGCGGCGCGGACACCCTCATGGGCACCCAGATGGAGGTCGAGGCCGACTTGGTGGTGCTGGCAGCCGGTGCCGAGGCGGCGGTGGGCTCGCCGCAGCTGGCCGAGAAGCTGCGCATCTCCTACGACAAGTACGGCTATTTCATGGAGAGCCATCCCAAGCTGCGTCCCGTCGAGACCAACACCGCCGGCGTGTACCTGGCCGGCTGCGCGCAGGGTCCCAAGGACATCCCGCAATCGGTGGGCCAGGGCAGCGCGGCGGCGGCCAAGGTGCTGGGGCTGTTCTCCAAGGAGAAGCTTGAGAGCGACCCCCAGATCTCCCAGGTGAACCTCACCCGGTGCGTCGGGTGCGGCAAGTGCGAAATCACCTGCCCCTTCGGAGCCATCCACATGATCGACTTCAGGGGGCAGCCCAAGGCCGAGGTCATCGAGACGGTCTGCCAGGGCTGCGGCATCTGCACGGTCACCTGCCCGCAGGGAGCCGTCCAGCTCGAACACTTCACTGACAACCAGATTCTCGCGGAGGTGGAGGCTTTATGCCAGTTCTAGCCGGCAAGGAGCTGCGCATCGTCGGGTTCTTGTGCAACTGGTGCTCCTACGGTGGGGCCGACACCGCCGGGGTGGGCCGGTTCACCCAGCCCACGGACCTGCGCATCGTCCGCGTGCCCTGCTCGGGCCGCATCGACCCCCTGTTCATCGTCAAAACCCTGCTGGGAGGAGCCGACGGAGTGCTTGTCTCCGGCTGCCACCCAAGGGATTGCCACTACGCCAGCGGCAACTTCTACGCCAGGCGTCGGCTGGAGGTGCTTAAGGGCATGCTGCCCATCATGGGCATCGATCCCGGGCGCTTCGAATACACCTGGGTCTCGGCCTCCGAGGGCCAGCGCTGGCAGCACGTGGTCACCACCTTTACCGAACAGATTCACGCCCTGGGGGCTTCGCCGGTGAAAGCCGTGCTGGGCGCCTACCCGGGAGCCGCGCCGTCCAAAGGAGGCGACAGTGCAGCCGCTTGACGTCATCAAGGAAAAGATAAGGGAAGCCCTGCCCGGGCTGGACTGCGTGATCGGCTGGCAGCGCGGGTTCGACCCCCTGCACGCCACCCCGTTGTTCATGCGCAAGCCGGAGGATGTGGACAGGCTGATCTGGGGACCCCTCAACATCTACAACACGGCCACCTACCTGTCCGGTTTCCGGGGCAAGAAGGTGGGCGTGGTGGTCAAGGGCTGCGACAGCCGCTCCGTGGTGCAGCTTATCCAGGAGAAGCTGGTGAAGCGCGAGGACGTGGTGATCTTCGGCCTGCCCTGCGCTGGCGTGGTGGACCTGACCAAGGTCGGCCGCAACGTGACGGATCTGGGTCGGGTGAGCGCGGTGGACCACTCCGGTGAAACGCTTAAGCTCACCACCCCCGAAGGCGAGAAAAGCCTGGCCTGGGACGACGTGTGGGCGGACAAGTGCCTGAGCTGCCAGTACCACAACGCCATCATCTCCGACCATTTCGCCGGAGAGCCCATCGCCCCGGTCCTAGGGGGGCGCGATCCGGCGGCCGAGGAGATCGCCGCCCTGGAGGCTATGGCCCCGGCCGACCTTCTGGCCTACTGGGCCGAGGCCATGAAGCGGTGCATCCGCTGCTACGCCTGCCGTAACTCCTGCCCCATGTGCGTGTGCCGCGACTTCTGCATCGCCCAGACCCGCGACCCGCACTGGCAGAGCCAGGAAGACTCCGTCAAGGAGAAACTCATGTTCCAGATGATCCACGCCACGCACCTGGCCGGGCGCTGCACCGAGTGCGGCGAATGCCAGCGCGCCTGCCCCGTGGACATCCCCATTCTGGCTCTTCGCCGTAAGGCCAATCAGGTGATCAAGGAACTCTTCGATTACCAGGCCGGGGTCGACCCCCAGGCCGTTCCTCCTCTGTTCACCTTCAAGGTGGAGGAAGACAACATCAACGAACGGGGGTGGTGATGGAAGCCGCCAAGTTTCTTTCCGACGCGGCGCTTCGCCCCTGGCTCGACGAACTGGCCACGAAGCACGCGCTTGTCGTTCCCAGGCGCGAAGGCGACGCCATCGTCTTCGCTCCCTATGATCCTGCCAAGCCGCTGGATTTGTCCAGGGACGCCACGATTCCTCCCAAGAACCCGGTGTTCCCGGCCTGCGAGGAGCTCATGCGCTACTCCTACGCCAAGAACCCGGAGAACCCGGCCCAGGCGGGCCTTACCCTGGAACCCCTCGTTCCCATGGGGTCCACGGTGGTCTTCGGCGGAAGGCCCTGCGGCGCCCGGGGCTTCACCATCTTCGACCGGGTCTATCTCACCCAGAGGATCCGCGACCCCTACTACGGGGCGCGTCGCGAATCGACGGCCTACGTGACCCTGGCCTGTTCCGACACCGGCAACACCTGCTTCTGTCATTGGGTGGGTTCGAGCCCGTCCGACACCACCGGCTCGGACGTGCTGCTCACGCCGGTGGCTGGCGGCTACGTGGCCGAGGCCGTGACCGAGAAGGGAAGCGATCTCCTCAAGTCCACCCACATGGCCGACGCCGGCGGGCGTGAGAAGGAGGCCCTGGCCGCCAAGTCCAAGGCTCTCGAGGCCCTGGAGGCCGCTCCGGACCTGGGTCCGGCTCCCAAGTCCCTGCTGGCGGTGTTCGACGACCAGGACTTCTGGGTGGACATGTCCGCAAAGTGCATCAGCTGCGGGGCCTGCACCTATCTGTGCCCGACCTGCTATTGCTTCAACATCACCGACGAGGTCCGCGGTCTGGATGGGTCGCGCTTGCGCACCTGGGACAACTGCATGTCCCACCAGTACACCATGGAAGCCAGCGGTCATAACCCAAGGCCCACCAAGGCCCATCGCCTGAAGAACCGCGTGGGTCACAAGTTCTCCTACTACCCCGACATCCACGGCGGGGTCATAGCCTGCTGCGGCTGCGGCCGCTGCATCAAGAGCTGCCCGGTGGGAGTGGACATCCGTGAGATCGTGCTGGCCTCCATCGAACGCGCTACGGCCAAGCCCCAGGAGTAGGACCATGACCTGTTCTCCCAATCCCTACCTGCCGGAGATGGCCACCATCCTGGAAACCGTGCAGGAGACTCACAACATCAAGACCTTCCGCGTCCGCCTGGACAACCCGGACAAGATGGCCGCTTTCTCCTTCCAGCCCGGACAGGTGGGGCAGCTCTCGGTATTCGGGGTGGGCGAGTCCACCTTCGTCATCAACTCGCCCCCCACCCGCATGGACTACCTGCAGTTCAGCGTCATGCGGGCTGGCGAGGTGACCGCCAGCCTGCACGCCCTGGACTCTGGGGACAAGATCGGGGTGCGTGCCCCGCTCGGCAACCATTTCCCCTACGAGTCCATGAAGGGCAAGGACATCGTGTTCGTGGGCGGCGGCATCGGCATGGCCCCCCTGCGTACACTGCTGCTCTTTATGCTGGACAACCGGGCCGACTACGGCGCCATCAACCTGCTGTACGGCGCGCGCAGCCCCGATGACATGGCCTTCAAGTCCGAGCTGCCCGAGTGGCTCTCCCGCAAGGACCTGGATACCGTGCTGACCATCGACCGCGAGGCCCCGGGTTGGGAGCACAAGGTAGGGCTCATACCCAACGTGCTGCGCGAGATGGCCCCCAAGGCGCAAAACTGCGTGGCTATCACCTGCGGCCCGCCCATCATGATCAAGTTCACCCTTCAGGCCCTCAAGGAGCTGGGCTTCGAGGACGAGCAGATCGTGACTACCCTGGAAAAGCGCATGAAATGCGGGGTGGGCATCTGCGGACGATGCAACATCGGCACCAAATACGTCTGCGTGGACGGCCCGGTGTTCACCAACGCCCAGCTCAAGACGCTTCCCAACGAACTCTAAAGGACCGGAGGCGCGAAATGGCCGACTTCTTCAAAGCCGCCGACGTGGTGGCCGCGGCGGTGGAAATGGAAAAAAGGGGTCAGGCGGTCTACCGTCGCCTGGCCTTGCTGGCCACGGACAAGGACGTCAAGGCCTTGTTCGAGAACCTGGCCGCCGAGGAGCAGAGGCACGAGGAACTGTTCTCGGCCATGGTCCGGCGGGTGGGCCAGGCCGAACTGCCTGCATCGAGCACCAAGGACGAGTATTCCCAGTATATGTCCGCGCTGCTCGATTCCCACGCCCTGTTCTCCCCGGGCATGTCCGACGAGCTTTTCGCCAAGGCCGGGAAGCTTGAGGACGCCGTGCACGGGGCCATGAAGCTGGAGAAAGACTCCATGCTCTTCTTCCAGGAGATGCTCAAGATGGTGCCTCAGGCGGAACATGCCCAGGTGATGGAATGCATCGAGGAGGAGCGCCGACACATGCGGCAGCTGTCCTCGCTGCTCGCAAAGTAGCCCCCGGGGGGGAGCGGCATGGAAGACCCCGGACAGGCCGAACTACTGGATCAAACGGGGCCGGCCTCGGTGGAATGCATCCACGAGGACCCCTCCCGCTTCGCCGGCCTGCTCCGCGAGGGGGTCCTGGTGGAAGCCAGGCGGCCTTACCGGGTTGGGGAATTCCTGGAGTTCATCCTGGGGATCGAACGCTTTCCCGGCCTGCCCGGCGACGGGGCCATCTGGCTGGACGGCATGGCCCTGGACGACCTTGACCGGGGCATGGTGGTCCCCGGTTCCGAACTGGCCATCCGGGGGGAGGCCGTCCGCGCAAGGCGCACGCGCCGGCCAGTCGGCCGTGGGAACGTTGCTGCGCCGCGCTGTGGGCTGTATGGCCCAGGCGGGCTGGGACGGCCGAACCGGTTGAACGGACTGGCCCGACCATGCGAGGCGGACTGGGCCTGCCGGCCCGGCAAGGATGGCAAGCCGTTTCTGGCCCTGGTGAAGTTTTCCGGACAGGCGTCCCAGGACGTCTGCACCAGGGTGTTCGGCCTGGGGACGGTCGTTCGCGCCGAGGCCTTCCTCGACTTCCTGTTGTCATGCGATCAGCCATTCTGGAGTGGCCTCAAAGAATTGAGGGATGGGGCCCAGGGAAGAGGCAGCCCGAAGATTCCCGTGCATGTGTGGGCCGTCGGAGGAAACCTTATCCGTCTTCTGGTGCGCCCGGTTTAGGAGTGGTCATGCTTCTCGAAGAATTCACGCTCGACGCCTCGGAGATATTCTACCATCCCTCCATCCAGACCCAGGACACCCCGGTCTTGCCTGCGCCGGGCAGTCTGCTTGGAGCCGGGGCCTCTCTGTTCCTGGCTTCCGACCTCTTCCCGGCCAGCGCGGTCAGACGCCGCAAACGCATGGAGCGTGAAGCCCTCCACGTTCTGACCCCGTCCCAGGCGGCCCTGTACTCGGGGGAATGCCTGGACCAGTTCGACCTGGACGTCTTCCTCGGCTGCCTGCTCAGGGATCTGCGCAGGCAGAAACCCGTGCGGCGGTTCATGCGGGACTTCCTGCGTCAGCTCGGGCGCCGGCCGACGCCGTCGTACATGGCTCGGCTGGAGGCCAGCCTGCTGCGCTTGGCCAACGCGCGCATCGAGTTGGCGGACAAGCGTTTCGGCTGTTGCATCCAACTGGTGGAGTCGGTCCTGGTGGACCGGGACCAGGGGATGTGCCGGGCTCAGGCCTCGCCGGAGGCGGTGGCCGCATTCAGGGAAGTCGACGGGGTTGAGGCCCTGGCCCGGCTCAGGTTCGGCCTGGGGCAGCGCCCATTGACGAAGTGGCTGGCCGGACTCATTTCCGTTGTTGGCGGCGAAGCCTGTCTGCTGGACCTCGACCGTTTGCGCGTTCTGTGCGGCAGACACTCGTCCGATCCCGCCGTCTTCGCGGGCCAGGCCCTGCCGGCCCTCTCCACACTGGTGGACCTGGGCTACATCCAGTCCATGCGCCAATGCCAGAACGGCAGGGTGATGGTTGTGCGGCACGGGGGCAGGAACAGGGCCGTCGAATGCCAACTGGTCTGGTAAGGAAAAGGCATGAACGTAACCAAGTTCGCCATCCCGGAGATCATCTTCGGCCGAGGTTCCATGGTCCATGTGGGCCAGTGCGCCAGGCGCCTGGGCGCTAAGAGGGTGCTTCTGGTCAGCGATTCGGGGTTGGAGCGCGCCGGCTGGGTGGACCGAGTCTCGGAGATCCTTGAGGAAGAACGGCTGGAGTGGGCTTATTACGGCGATGTCAACTCCAATCCACGAGACTATCAAGTGCGTGCGGGTGCCCTGGTCTACCGGGAGACCGGGGCGGACGTCATCATCGCCATCGGCGGCGGTAGCCCCATCGACGCGGCCAAGGGCATCGCCATCCTGGCCAGCAACGGCGGGGTCATCTCCGACTACGAGGGGGCCAACCGCGTGGAGCGCCCCCTGCCGCCTATGATTTTTCTGCCCACCACCGCGGGCAGCGGTTCCGACATCTCCCAGTTCTGCATCGTCACCGATGTGGACCGCCAGCTCAAGATGTCGATCATCAGCCGGTCGCTGGTGCCCAACATCTCCATCATCGATCCTCTCATCCTGCTCACCAAGAGCCATGAACTGATCATCGCCTCGGCCATCGACGCCTTCGCCCACGCGGTGGAGTCCTACGTGTCCCGAATCGCCTCCCCCTTCACCGAGATCCAGTCCCTGCGGGCCATCGAGCTGATCATCCGCAACTTCAAGTCCGCGCTGGATGACCGCAGTATCGACGCCCTGGAACAGTTGTCCATAGCCAGCACGGCGGCCGGGATGGCCTTCAGCAACGCCGGGCTCGGGGCCGGGCACGCCCTGGCCCACTCCCTGGGGGGCATGTTCGACATCCTGCACGGCCTGGTGCATCCTATCCTGTTGCCGGCCGTGATGCGCTTCAACGCCCCGGCCTGCACCGAGAAGATGGGCAACATCGGACGGCTCGTCATCGGAGACGGCCGGCATACCGCGGAGTACTTCGCGCAGGCCGGGATCGAGAGTCTCAAGAAGTTCTTCGCCAACTTGGACGTGCCCCTGCGGCTGCGCGACATCCTGCCGGACCGCTCACCCTTGGAACAGCTGGCCCGCGCCGCCGTGGGCGACGCTTGCAATGTCACCAACCCCCGCCATGCTGACGTCGAGGGCCTCCTGGGCATTTGCGAGGAGGCCTGGTGATGAAGAGCAACCCGACGGTCGAAGATCTGATCGGCATCGAGCACTGCAAACTGGGGTTCTACCAGGAGCTGCGCCAGAAGCTGGAGGAACTCCAGATGGCCAACCTGGAATCCGAGGAGCGCCGTCGGGAAGTCGCCGCCATCCTGGACGGCATCACGGACATTATGATGGTCCTCTCGGAGGACCTGTGCATCATCTCCGTCAATCACGTCTTTCGAGAGGTGATGGGCATTGAGGAGCCCGAGGGACGTTACTGTTACGAGATTTTCCGCGGCGAGTCCAAGCCGTGCCTGGAGTGCCCGGCGCACAAGTCCTTCCTCACCGGCGATGTCTGCCATGAGACTGCCATCTTCAAGCTGGGCGAGCGCAACCTGCAGTTCGAGATGGTGGCCTCGCCCATCATGGACCCGGACAAGGACGAGCGGCGCATCCTCATCTTCAAGCGCGACGTGACCATGGCCAAGGAATATCAAGCCAAGTTCTACCAGGCCGAGAAGATGGCCACCATGGGCATGCTGGCCGCCGGTGTGGCCCACGAAGTGAACAACCCCCTGGCCTCCATCTCCGGATTCGCCGAGGGCATCAAGCGCCGTCTGCCGCGCCTGGAATCCAAAGACTCGGCCGTCCTGGACGACGTCGAGGATTACGTGGACACCATCCTCAAGGAATGCCGCCGCTGCCAGGACATCGTACATACGCTCCTAAGTTTCAGCCGTCCGATCTCCTCGGGATTCTCCCCAGTGAGCCTCAATGCCGTGGTGGAGGACACCCTCAAGCTTCTGCGCAGCCACATCAAGCAGAAGGGCCTCAAGCTCTCCTTGCGCACCGATCTTGCCCCGGACCTGCCCTTGATCTACGGGGACGAACCGCAGATCAAGCAGGTCCTGCTCAACCTGCTCATCAACGCCATGGACGCCGTGGACCAGACCGGTCGGGGCGAGGGCGCAATCACCATCCGCACCTATCCGGAAGCGGACGAAGGGGTGGGGCTGGTGGTGTCGGACACCGGGTGCGGCATCCCCAAGGAGAACCTGGACAAGCTCTTCGAACCTTTCTTCACCACCAAGCCCGTGGGCAAGGGGATCGGCATCGGGCTGTCCACCTGTTACGGCATCGTCAAGGAACACAGCGGAGAGATCCTGGTCTTCAGTGAGCACGACAAGGGCTCGCGGTTCATCGTCAGGCTCCCGTCAAACCCGGATCAAAATCGTGAGTAGCCCCTATTCCGTTCTGGTGGTGGACGACGAGCAGTCCCTGACCAAGTTGTTCAAGAAGGAGCTGTCCACGGCCCTTCGCACGATCCACACGGCCAGTTCCGGGCGCCAGGCCCGGGAAATGTGCCGCAAGACTCAGTATGACGTCGTGGTCCTGGATCTGCGTCTGCCCGACGCCGGGGGCCTCGAGCTCCTGGTGGAATTTCGCCGCCGTATCACGGATGTGGAGGTGATCATGATCACCGGCCACGGCAACATCGACAGCGCCGTGGAAGCCATGCGGCTCGGAGCCTACGATTACATCACCAAGCCCTTCCAGCTTGACGAGGTGGAGATCGTCATCGAGCGGGCCTGGCAGCGGGTTTGCCTGCAGCGGGAGAACCGCAGCCTCAAGCATACCCAGATGAGCGTGAAGCCGCCCATGCTGGTCGGGCTTTCCCAGGCCATCAAACAGATCCGCTACCTGGTGGAAAAGGTGGCCCCCACCGACGTCCCGGTGCTCATCACCGGCGACTCCGGGGCGGGCAAGGACGTGGTGGCCCACGCCATCCATTCCTCCAGCAGACGCGCCGAGAAGCCGCTCATCATCAAAAACTGCGCCACACTCCAGAAGGAGCTGTCCCGCAGCGAACTGTTCGGCCACTGCCGGGGGGCCTTCACCGGGGCCACGGAGAACCAGGAGGGGCTCATGACCTTCGCCCACCTGGGCACCCTCTTCCTGGACGAGATCGGCGAGCTTCCCCTGGAGGTGCAGGGGTCGCTCCTTCGAGTAATCGAGAGCAAGACCTACCGTCGGGTGGGGGAGAAGGACGAGCGCCACACCGACCTGCGGCTCATCTTCGCCACCAACCGCAACCTCCAGACCGAGGTGGAGGCCGGACGCTTCCACGAGGCGCTCTTCCACCGCATCAACGTCTTCAACATTCACATCCCGCCCCTGGCCGAGCGCAAGGAGGACATCCCCCTGCTGGTGGAATACTTCCTGAACAGGCTGCGTTCCGGCAACACGGCCTGCACTGTCACCGAGGGGGCCATGCGCTGTCTGCTGGGCTACTCCTGGCCGGGCAACGTCCGGGAGCTGCGCAACGTCATCGAGCGGGGCATGATCCTGGCGGAGAACGGGCTGATCACCGAGCACGCCCTGCCGCGCGAACTCCTGGACAAGGGCGTGGACACCCAGGGGGTACTCTCGCTGGAGGCCATGGAGCGTATGCACATCGAGCGCGTGCTCCAGTTCCACGGCGGCAACCGCTCCCTGGCCGCGGCTTCCCTGGGCATCAGCCGCAAGACTCTTTATCGCAAGATCATCGAATACCGCCTGGAATAGGGCGGGCGCGCTTCCCGTCCTCCTTCAAGCTTTTCGCGCTTTCCGAACTTTACGCGCCTTTCGCATTCTCCGCCCAGAGGCCCGTGAGCGCCCCTGTTTTCTGTTCTCCCCCTCTTTTCGCGCACTCCGCGCCCGTCGGCCGTTTCGTTTTAAGAGAAAAATCAAGGTTCCAATTTTATGTTTTTGAATTCAGAGATAGAGTTGCCGCATGGTCGCGGAGTGCTACCCGGTCGGTCTGGACGCGGCGAGGGGTGATTCACGCGGCGTTGACGAGGCGGTTTTACGGCGTTCCCGAAAAATTGGAACAGGAGGCAGGGGGAAAGGCCATGAATACCGGAGAGCTACTCAATGAAATGGTGGTAGGCGGTTTGGTGGGCATGCTCGGCCAAAGCGCACGCATGATCATGGGCCTCAAGAAGTCTCACGATGACGCGGTGGCAAAAGGACTGTCCTTCAAGGACGATGTCTTTGACGCCGGCAAGCTGCGCCTGAGCCTGGTGATCGGCGCGGTGGCGGGAATCCTGGGGCTCCTTAGCCTTAACCAGTTCCAGGCGATGGGGGACATCGACTGGAAGCTGTTCCTGACCATCCTCGGTTTCGGCTATGCCGGAACGGACTTCATCGAGGGGTTCATCCAGCGCAGTCTGCCCCAGACGTCCGGAGGCGGATCGACAGACGTCGCACGGTCACAGCCCCAGGGGGACGACGCGCGCGGCGTCGTGCAGGCTCTGTCCACGTTCGGGGGGGCCGAGGTCTCCACGGCGGGAAGGAACATCATCGAAATCTGCGACAGGGAGTGGTCCGTCGACGACAACAAGGGGAACTGTTCGAGTTTTGTGCGGGACGTGGCCGGTGCCCTGGGCGTGGTTCTCAAAGGACAGGCCGACGATATCGTGGACCAGATTTCAGGACCAGGCTGGACACAACTGGCGCACGACGGAGCGGCGGCCAAGAGGGCGGCCGACAGGGGCGATCTGGTGGTCGCGGGCCTGAAAGGGATTGACCAGGATCAACCTTCCGACCATGGCCATGTGGCCATCGTGGTGTCTGGCCCCCTCTACCGGGAAAAATACCCCTTGGGCTACTGGGGCAGCCTCACGGGGACGGGGGCGAGAAACGAGCCGCTGACCAAGGCTTGGCGTACCGTGGACCTGGAGAAAGTGGTTTACGCCGGCAAGACGGTCTGACGCTGCCGAAAAAAACGGTGGATGGTCGAGTGGTTTGGCTGCGCCCGGCCGGATAGGGCGGTACCCGCGATGCCCGCCATTCGGGGGACGGCCAGTCACCTTCCGGGAGCCGTTCCCGGTCTCTTCAGCGTCGACCCGTGCCTTTCCCGGAGCCGACGATCCGCCATTGCCAGGGCATGCCGCTGGCCTCCAGGGACACGATCGACTCCAGTTCCCGGACGTTGCCTGGGAAGCTGTGATGCGACAGGCGTCTGGCCAGGGCTTCCAGGCTGGCCAGGGAGGCCTCCTTGGAGGACTTGAGGCGCGAGAAATAGGCCACCATGGCCGGGATGTCCTGCTTGCGTTCGCGAAGCGGCGGCACGTGTACGTGCCGGAAGCGCTCCAGAAAGCCTGGGATCATGGTCCCCGGGGCCGTGAGCGCCCGGCGGGACAGGTTGGTGGTGCAGATCCACCGGGCCGGACCGGTCTTCCCCCCCGTATCCGCCGCGCTCCAGGCGACCAGCAGCCTCTTCTGAACGGCATGGGGCAGGTCCCCCATTTCCTCCAGCACCAGGGTCCCCCCGGCTGCCTCGACCACTAACGGCTGGCCGGAGTCTTTGGGCGAGCCTTCCCCGAAAATGCGTCCGACCAGGACGTCCGCGTCAAGTCCGGCGGCGATGATGGACACAAAGGGCGCATACGGATCCTGGTTGGCGTGGATGAAACGGCAGAGCAGGCTCTTGCCCACCCCGGTCTCCCCCGTGAGCAGCACCGGACCGGGCGTTTCGGCGATGTCCCGCAGCACGACGATGATGCTCTGCATGGTTTCGTGCCGCACCACCAGGGCCGTCTGGTCGTCCAGGGGGATGACCTCCCTCTGGGTGAACCATTTGGGCAGGCCGGAAAGGGCGCCGGGGTTCTCGTCCGAAGGGTCGGACGGGTCGAAAGGGGGGGTGTCGCTCATGATTTTTTTTCCGCAAACAAGCCGCGTGAGGAGTGGTACGAGTGCGGAACGAAAAAAGCAATGCCCATGCAATATTCTGTAATTGTTTATTATAGTTGGATGAGGCAGGCAGCATTCGAGCTTCGCCGAAGGCCCTCGTGGCCGTCCGAAGGGTCACAGAGATCAGGTCGTGGAGAGGCTTGTTTCAATTTGGAACAGAGGCTTCCAAGCAGCTCAGGCAGACGAGAATGCGGCTGACCTACGCCACGGGCCGCCTTACGAATGGCAGCTCAACCGGAACGGTCCATCGGCGCGGCATAAGCCGCGGATCGATTCATCCTCTTTCTGTCTTCTCTTACCTTCAAAACCCTCCCCTTACTCCAGCTTGTACTGCTTGATCTTGCGCCACAGGGTGGTGCGGGGAATGGCCAGGATCTGGGCTGCCAAGCCCTTGTTGCGGCCGGTGCGCGTGAGGACCTTGGCGATGTGGCGGCGCTCCATGTCCTCCAGGCTGGCCAGGCGCTCCCCCTCCACGGAGTCGAATTCCATCTGCCTCAGGTCCTGGGGTAGGTCGGCCACGGACAGTTCCTCCCCCTCGCATAGGGCCACGGCCCGCTCCACGATGTTCTCAAGCTCCCGGACGTTGCCGGGGAAGTCATAGTCCATGAGGGTCTGCAGGGCCTGGGGGCTCACTCTCCGCACGTCCTTGTGGAAGAGCAGGCTGTACTTGTCCATGAAGTGCCGGATGAGCAGGGGGATATCCTCGCGGCGCTCGGCCAGACGGGGCAGGTTGATGCCCACCACGTTGAGGCGGTAAAAGAGGTCCTCCCTGAAGAGGCCCTTGGTCACCTCCTGCTTGAGGTCGCGGTTGGTGGCCGCGATGACCCGGATGTCCAAGCGGATGGGCCGGGTGCCTCCCACGCGAAGGATACGCCTTTCCTGAATGACGTGCAGCAGCTTGACCTGCATGGACAGGGGCATCTCGCCGATCTCGTCCAGAAACACCGTGCCCCCTCCGGCGGACTCCAGGAGCCCGACGCGGGCGGTGGTGGCCCCGGTGAATGCGCCCTTCTCGTAGCCGAACAGTTCACTGGAAATAAGTTCCTCGGTGAAACCGCCGCAGTTGAAGGATACGAATGCCTTTTCGCGCCTGGGCGAGAGCTGGTGCATGGCCTTGGCCACCAGGGCCTTGCCCGTGCCGCTGGCCCCCAGGATGAGTACGTTGCAGCCGATGGGCGCGATCTTGCGGGTGAGGTCGAACACCTGGCGCATGGAGGCACTGGCCCCGATCATGGACTCCAGGCCGGCTTCCTCGCGCAGGGCTTGGCGCAGCATACGGTTCTCCCGGAGCATGGCCACCTTCTCGCAGGCGCCCTTCACCAGATTGCGCACGTCGGCCAGCTTGGCCGGCTTGGTCACGTAATGGAAGGCCCCCAGCTTGATGGCCTCGATGGCCATGTCCAGGCCGCCGTAACCGGTGACCAGGATTACCTCCGTGGTCAGACCCTTGGCCTTGAGCTGTCGGAGAGCGTCCATGCCGTTCATCCCGGGCAGCCTCAGATCCGTCAGGGCGGCGTCAAAGGGGGCCTGCCAGGAGCGTTCCAGGAAGGATTCGGCATCCGGGAAGCTTTCCACCTCGTAGCCGTCCCGGGTGAAGGCTTCGCCCAGGCGCTTGCGGGCGGCTGGCTCGTCGTCCACCACCGCGATCCTACAGGCCATGTCCCGACTCCTGGTGGTCGCCGTCGGCCGGGGCCTGGTCGAGTTCCTGCCCCGGTTTCTTGGCGAACTCGGCCTTGGGCAGGAAGACGGAGAATGCCGTGCCCCGACCCGGCTCACTGTCCACCTCGATTCGCCCGCCGTGGCGTTTGACGATGGAATAGGTCACAGCCAGCCCAAGGCCGGTGCCCTTGCCCACCTCCTTGGTGGTGAAGAAGGGCTCGAAGATGTGCGGCAGATGCTCGGGAGGGATGCCCTTGCCGGTGTCGAGCACGGTCAGGCGTACGAAGTCCCCGGCGGTGCCGCCGGAAACCTCGATCACCCCGCCGGGCGGGGTGGCCTGCACGGCGTTCTGCAGGAGGTTCAGGAACACCTGCTGCAGATGGCGAAGGTTTCCGGCCACCGGGGGAAGGCCGGGAGTCACGTCCACCTTTATGGTCAGCCCGGAGGTCATGATCTGGTTCTTGAGCAGGGCCAGGGAGCTTTTCATCACCACGTCCGGAGCCAGGGGGCTGAAGCTGGCTTTCTCGGTGCGGGAGAAGTCCAGAAGGTTGCGCACGATGTCCCCGGCCCGCTCGGCCTGGGAGAGGATGTCCTGCACGGCCTCCCTGCCGTCCTCGTCCAGGAGTTCTGCGTGGGTTTCCATCAGAGTTTCGGCGGAGAGCACGATGTTGTTGAGGGGGTTGTTGATCTCGTGGGCGACCCCGGCGGTCAGCGTACCCAGGGCGGCGATTTTGCGGGCCTGGAGCAGGTCCTCCTGGTGGGCGGTCAGTTCCAGGGCCATGCGGTTGAGCGCGTCCAGGAGCCCGGCCACCTCCTCGATGTGATGCTCGCGTACGTCCACGGGGCTGAAATCACCCTTTGCCACCCGGGCCGTGATCCGGCCGATCATGCTCAGAGGTTTGAGCAGGCTCTGGGCGATGACCTTGACCAGAATGGCCATGAACACCAGGAACACCCCCAGATAGGCGAAGGGCAGAAGCGAGACCTGGAAGATGGTCTTGTGGATGAGCTGGCGTTTGGTGGCGATGAGCTTTTCGGTCATGTCCACCAGGAGCTTGCCCGAGGTCCGGACATTTTCCCGGCCGTCGCCCTGCTGGTCCCCCAAGGCGGTGAAGTCCCGGCGGTAGACGGCAAGGGCCTCTTTGAAGGATTCCAGGGCCCTGGCTCCGGTCGCTCGGAGGATGTCCGGCCCAAGTCCCTCCAGGGCTTCGTCGGCCTGGTCCAGGTAGAGCAGCCCTTCGTGTAGGCTATCCAAGCCGCCGTAGATAAGCAGGTTCTTCTCATAGCGCCGGGCTTCCAGGATGGCGTTGAACAGGTCGTCGTAGCGCTCGCTCAGGTTCAGGCGCTCACTCACGGCGGAGAGCGTCAAGACGTTGAGCAGGGTCAGCCCGCAGGCCACCAGGAAGGCCACCAGGAACAGGGTGAGGATCTTGCCCTTGATGGAGTTGAAGAAGGCCTTGAACCGCATTGTGGCGTACATTCCCGGCAACCTCCCGCCAAAGGCTTCATGGGATGGCCTCATCCTAGATCATGTTCCATTTTGATACAAGGTCCTGGGGCATAATATGTTTCAATTTGAGACACACGCTTCTGGAAAACTCGGAAGCATGTAAGCAAACAGCTAGCATTCCAACATGTTGTCGAGATGCTTCGGGTTGGCCCCAGGTTTGCTTAAGAGGAGCGGCGGAACACGAACCCAATGGAACGCATCCTCGTCGGCATCGACGCCTCGCGCCCCTCGTGGGAATCCCTGGTCCGGGCCTTGTGCCTGGCCCAGCGCATTGAGGCCAGGGTGTCGGTCCTTGTTGTGTTTGAGCCAAACGGAAAGGAGTCGGCGCAGGGCCGGACGGTCCTTGGCCGGGTGGAGGCCGAAATGGAGTCCGCCAAGGCGGCGGGCGCCAATGTCGAATTGTACTTGGCTGAGGGGCGTTACGACCGGGTAGTGATCGACGCCGCAGGGCAGTTGAAAACGACTTTGCTCGTGGCCCCGGCCGCGGGCGCGGACGAGCAGGGCGGGGAACGCGAGACCGGAAGCCTGGGCAGGATACTCGGTGGGGTGGACTGCCGGGTGGAGTTGGTCTCGCCAAGGAAACACCACGAACGCAAAAAGGACGGGACATGAGCATTCCCATGGAACTCTACCTGCCCATCGCGGGCAACAGCGTGAACATCGCGGCCGTGTTCGGCCTGGGCGGGGCGGTTGGCCTGCTGTCGGGTATTTTCGGGGTGGGGGGCGGCTTCCTGATGACGCCCCTGCTCATCATGATGGGCATACCTCCCACCATAGCCGCGGCCACGGACTCCAACCAGATCGTGGGTGCTTCCACCTCGGGCAGTCTGGCCCACCTGCGTCTGGGCAACGTGGACGTGAAGATGGGCGTGCTGCTCCTGGTGGGCGGTGTGCTCGGCGGCACGGTGGGCGTGCAGATCATCAAGATCCTGCGCCAGTTGGGCAACGCGGATTTTCTGATCAACATCACGTATGTGCTGATTCTCGGCCTGGTGGGCGGCTACATGTTCATCGAGAGCCTGCAGTCCATGAACAAAGCCAAGGCCACGGCCAAGACCACGACAAAGCAGGAACCGGAAAAGCACAAGAAGTCCAGCTCGTTCGCCAGGTTCGCGGCCAGCCTGCCCTGGCAGATGGAGTTCAGGCGTTCGGGCGTGAGCATGTCACCGCTTATGCCCTTTTTCCTGGGTGGCCTGGTGGGCCTCCTCTCGGCCATCATGGGCGTTGGCGGCGGCTTCATCATGGTCCCGGTGATGGTGTATCTGCTGCGTATGCCCATGCACGTGGTTGTGGGCACCAGCCTGTTCCAGATCCTGTTCACCTGCATCAACGTCACTATCATGCAGTCCATCTCCAACCATACCGTGGACTTCGTCCTGGCCCTCATCCTGCTGGTGGGTTCGGCCTTGGGCGCCCAGATCGGGGCCAAGATCGGCAAGAAGCTGGGCGGGGACCAGCTCAAGATCCTTTTGGCCACGCTGGTGCTGGTGATGATGTTCAAGATGCTTTACGAACTGCTGGCCAGGCCGGACGTGCTACTGGCCTACGTGGGAGGTCACTAGACATGTTGCGCGCCACTATTCTTCTTCTCCTGCTCCTGGTGTTGCCCGGAGCGGCCATGGCCACCGGGATCGATTTCACCGTCACCCCAGGCGGGATCGAAATCGACGCACTGTACAACGGGACCACGATCACGGTCGAGGGCCAGGTCCCCGACGGCTCCCAGGTGGTCCTGCGCTTCACCGGCAAGCCCGGCGAGGTGCACATGAAGCAGAAGGGCAAGGTCATGGGTCTTCTGTGGATGAACATGAACGCCCTGACCTTCGACCACGTGCCCGCGGTCTGCCTGGTCGAGTCCACAGCCGAGCTTGCGGGGATGGGCGCGGTCGGAGCCAAACTCGGCCTTGAAGGGGTGTCCGATAACTTCGTCATAGAACCGGCCACGGCCGACCGGGCTATGCTCATGCCCGAATTCCTGAAGCTCAAGCGCAATGAGGGACTCTACCGCGAGGCCGCCGGGGCGGTGAAGCTCGGCGAGGCCGAGGGCGGCCTGCGCACCTTCAGCGCCCAGGTAGACATTCCCTCCCGCCTGTCCCCCGGAACCTACGCCATGGAAGTGTTCGCGGTGAAGGACGGTCAGGTGGCGGCCCAAGGCGTGAAGTCCGTGAACGCGCGCATGATCGGCATTCCGAGCATGCTGGCCGATCTGGCCTTCAACCACGGGGCGTGGTATGGTGTCCTGGCTTCGATCATAGCCATCCTGAGCGGCCTGGCCATCGGGTTGGTGTTCCAGAGCAAGGGGGCGCATTAGCGTATCATGGAACTGCCGAGTCTGAGAGAACTTATCGACAGATGGCGCCCGAAGCCGCCTGTGCCTTTCGCTGTGCTCTTCAAGAAATTCAAGAGCATCCTTGAGCGCAACAACTCGATTTTGGAACTCATGGGGGACATGGGCGATAAGCTCGGGGGCGACTACATCTTCGACCGGCAGTACATCCTGGATTCCTGCGAGAAGCTCGGCGACCAGGTCTTCAAGCTCGTCTCGGATCTGAGCCTTCTGTGCCAGCGCAAGAACGTGGCTTTGTTCACGGCCTTCGAGCGCATCCAATATCAGATCAGGGAAGAGCTGGCAGGTCGCCGGGCTCTCTCGCGCACCGATCACATTCTGCCCCTGGCGGAACTGACCCACGACCTTGCCGACGAGGGCGGCAACAAGATGTCCTTCGTGGGCGACATCCACAATATCCTGGGCTTCACAGTGCCCGAGGGCTTCGTGGTCACGGCCGGGGCCTACTTCGATGCCATGGAGCGCGCCGGACTGCGCCGCCGGGCGGCCCAGACCACCGACCAGCTGTGCCAGGATATGGGAAAGGGTGTGGATGAGGCCTCTCGCGAACTGCGCGAAGCCATCCTGAACATGCCCCTGCCCAGGGGGCTGGCCAAGGCCATCCAGCAGGCCGCCAACAAACTTTCCGGCGAGGGTCGCCATCTCCTGGCCGTGCGTTCCAGCGCCTGGGGCGAGGACGGGGAGTCGAGCTTCGCCGGCATGTACGAGAGTGTGCTGGGCGTGGCCCCCAAGGACATCATCCCAGCCTACCGCCAGGTCCTGGCCAGCCTGTTTCGGGAGGAGGCTCTGCGCTACCGCCTGCACCGCGACCAGTGCCGCGAGGAGCCGGCCATGGCCGTGGGGGTCATGCGCATGGTGGACGCCCAGGTCAGTGGCGGGCTCTACACCTACGCCCCCCTCCAGGAATCCGACGAGCACATGGTGGTCAGCGCGGCCTGGGGCCTGGGAAAGCCCATCGTGGACGGTACGGCCGAGACCGACACCTACTTCCTCAAACGCGATCCTCCCCACACCCTGGTCTCCTCGGAGATCTGCCCCAAGACCACCCGGCTGGTCCTGGGCCCTGGCGGGGGCACGCGCACCGAGGACGTCCCGGAGGATCAGAGCGGCGCGCCCTGCCTGACTCCCGAGCAGCTCACCCAGCTCGCCGAAACGGCCATGAACCTGGAGCGCTTCTTCAAGCGCCCTCTGGACGTCGAATGGGCCTTCACCCCCGGGGGCGAGCTGGTGGTGCTCCAGGCCCGGCCTCTCTCCATCCGCCCCCGGTACTGCACGATTGATGAGGATGTGTCCGAGGCCACCAAGGACGTTCCGGTGATTTTTTCCGAGCAGGGCATCTCGGCCATGGGCGGGGTGGGCGCCGGGCCCGTGCACCTGGTGGACGAGGGCGGCGACCTCTCGGACTTTCCCTACGGGGCCATCCTGGTTACCCATCATTCCTCACCACGCTTCGCCAGGATCATGCCCAAGTGCCGGGGCATCATTACGGACGTGGGCTCGGCCACCGGGCACATGGCCACCATCGCCCGGGAACTCCGGGTGCCCACCCTGGTGGGCGCCGGCAACGCCACCCGGCTGCTGCGCGAAGGCCAGGAGATCACCCTGGATGCCGAGCACAACGTGGTCTATGACGGGGTGGTCGAAGCCTTGTGCCGTTACGAACTGGCCAAGGAGGACGTGTTCGAGGAGTCCTGGGAGTATCGCACTCTGACGCGGGTGCTCCGGCACGTGAGCCCGCTCACACTCTTGGACCCCGACGCCGAATCCTTCAGCCCCGAGCGTTGCAAGACCTTCCACGACATCGCCCGCTACGTGCACCAGAGGGCAGTGGAGAAGCTCATCAACCTGTCCGAGACCCACCAGGAGATCAAGGCCAGCGCCCCCCGCAAGCTGATCACCAAGCTGCCCCTGGGGCTGACCGTCATCGACCTGGAAGGCGGACTGGCCCCGGCGGCCACGGAAGAGATCGTCGAGGAGGACGTCCGCTGCGCGCCGCTTCGGGCCCTGCTCATGGGCATGAACGCCACGGACATGTGGGAGACGCACGCCGTGGCGGTGGACATGGGCAGCTTCATGTCCAGCGTCACCCGGACCATGTCGGCCGACCAGTCCCACCCCTCGCGTCTGGGCCGCAATCTTGCCGTGGTCTCCAGGGAGTACCTCAACCTGCACTTGCGCCTGGGCTACCACTTTACGGTGGTTGATGCCTACCTGGGCGGGTCCGTGAACGACAACGCCATCTATTTCCGGTTCATGGGCGGAGTGACCGATTTTACCCGCCGCTCGCGCCGGGCCAACCTGGTGTCGGAGATCCTGGAGCACTTCGACTTCGTCACGGAAATCAAGGGGGACATGGTCACCGGCCGGGTCAAGAAACACCCCACGCGGGCCATGCTGGACAAGATGTTCATGCTCGGGGGACTCATCGGCTACACCCGCCAGCTCGACACCCAGCTCGATTCCGACCAGGCCGGGCAGCACCATCTGGAGGAATTTCTGCAACGCATCTCCACCTTGAGGGAGGCATCAGAGTGACCACCGACATACCCGGAACCGGTTCCCCGGACGCTTCGACCGATAAGGCCGGTCCGGCCAGACGACGGACCAGCATCCTGGTGCTCGACGACGAGCCCATCGTCTGCAAGCGGCTCAAGCCTTTCTTCCAGAAGGCCGGCTACGAGGTGGAAGCCTACAACGTGCCCGCCGAAGCCCTGGCCCGGGTGGAGGAGCGCCGCTTCGACGTGGTCATAACCGACCTCAAGATGGAGGGTCTGGATGGTCTGGCCTTCCTGGGCAAGGTCAAGGCGTTGCACCCGGACACGGACGTCATCGTCATCACCGGCTTCGCCACCATGGAGACCGCGAGGGAGTCCTTCCGCAAGGGTGTGTTCGATTTCGTGGCCAAACCCTTCAAGCTGGCAGAGATACTCGACGGCGTGCGGCGCATCGAGAAGGAGCGGGGGCTGGCCCAGTAGGCGGACGAACCGTCTTGTGAACGACAGCGGCGCACCGTCGGGAGGGCCATGGGAGACAAGACCGCAAGCAGGTCGCCGGGCGGCGAGACAGGACCAGGCTCCGCCCGGTTCCTCCTGCGCACGTTCAAGCGCATCCTCGGGCTCAACACCAGGGTGCTGGAACGCATGGCACAGATGGACCGGGCTTTGGGTGGCGAATACGTCTTCGACAAGGCTTTCCTGGAGAGCGCCGTACGCGACGTGTGCGGTCTGACCCACCGCGTAGCCTACCATCTGAACGGCATGGCCCAGGAAGGCTACGTGGACCTCTACGACGCCTTTCTGTCCGTCAAGGACGCCCTGGAGGATATCTTGGCCGGCGGCATGGGGCCCCTGGCCGGACGCCGCACCTTGCCTTTTTCCGAGATCGGCCTGGAAATGGAGCCTCTGGTCGGGCTCATGAGTGTGGGCTTGGCCGTGCTGGGGCGCAGGATGGGCCTGCCCGCCCCGGACGGCCTGGCGGTCACGGTGACCGGGATGCGCGACCTCGCGGGGGGTGCTCGCGAGGAAATCCGGGAAGAGGTCCTGGCCGAGATCCGGGACGGGGTGAAGGCCCTCCACAAGCGCCTGGGAGGCGTCAAGCTCCTCACGCTGAGTCTGGTGGCCGCCGGTCACGAGGGGGCCGGGCGTGTCCTGGCCGAGGTCTGGGCGGGCACGGCCGAGGAAGCCGCCAAGGCCGTCCTTCAGTTGGCTGAAACATACGCGCCCGGGTCCGGCGGGGGGACCGGAGCTGACCCCAAGGCCTCTGCCCCCGTTGGGGATCTTCCCCTGGCAGTGTGCCTGCGGCAGGGCGTCGAGGCCCCGGTTCGGGGGACCCTCATGACCCTGGCCCACGACCCCAGCCTGCCTCCGGCCATGTTGGCCGTGGCTCATCAGGCTGGCCAGCCGGCCGACATGGCCGGGGACCGATACTGGCTCTCGCGCACCGCCCCCCATATTCCCCTGCGCTCCCGCATCGCGCCCAAGCCTCTCGATGTGCCTCTTTCCGGGGGCCGTGCCCTGGACCCCTCCCTTGGCCGCTCGCTGAGGGGGTCGGCCTTGCTCACTCCGCGCGCGGCCGGCATCCTGGCCGAGTTGGGTCTGGCGGCGGAGCGCGCTCTGGGCGGGCCATGTCGCGTGGCCTGGGCGCTCACCCAGGGGGGGGGCTTGTGGCTCACGGGCCTGGAGCCCGCTACCCGGGAGGGCGAGACCGGGTCGGCCGGGTCGGAAGAACCGGAAGCTTCGCAATGGTCGCAATGGGAAGGCGGGGACGACTCCAACGCCCTTTCCGCTCCTGAGGACATCTTGGCCCAGGGGGGCCAAGTCGCCTGCGGCGGGGTGGGGGCCGGACCGGTGACCCTGATCGACGACGACACCCAACCGGAGTCCGTGCCCCTGGGCGCAATCGGCGTGGCCAGAGCGGCTACGCCCGGGTTGTCGCGCATTGTGCCCAGGCTGGGGGCGCTCCTGGCGGAGGTGGGCACTGCGGCCAGCCACCTGGCCACCGTGGCCCGCGAGAACCGGGTCCCGGCGTTGTTCGGGCTTAAGGGGGTCCGGTCGCTTGAACCAGGGACCATGGTCACCGTGGACGCATTCGACGGGGCTGTGTATCGGGGCGTTGCCGAATCCCTGCTACGCCAGTCCGCCATCCAGGAGACGCGCGTAGGCTCCGAGCCGGAATTCCTGGTGCTGCGCCGTCTGCTGCGCCACATCCGACCGCTCAACCTGGTGGACCCCAAGGACTGCGGATTTGATCCGGCCCATTGCCGCACTTTCCACGACATCATCCATTTCGCCCACGAAAAGGCCGTGGAGCTGCTCTTGTCCATCGACGCCTCGGGCAGATCCGGGCTTGGCTCCCCGCGCCGCTTCCAGGGTGATTCGCCTTTCGCCCTGGGCATAGTGGATCTGGGAGGGGGTCTTTCGCCTGGTGAGTCCAGGGGCAAGTCCGCGGGGAAGGGCGACGTGACCTTGGACCAGGTGGAAAGCCTACCCCTGCGGGCCTTCCTGGAGGGGCTCATGCTCCGGAACGTGCGCCGGGAGGCTCCGGCCAGGCTGTCGCTTGGGGATATCGTGGCCGGAATGGGCCGCACCTCCCAGGCTCTGGCCGAGCAGCCCGGGAGCGCAGGGCTCAACTTGGCCGTGGCCGCCAGGGACTACGCCAACATCACCCTGCGCCTGGGGTATCATTTCAGCGTGGTGGACGCCGTGGTCTCCGAGCGTCCGGAGCACACTTTCGTCTACTTCCGTTTCGCCGGAGGTTTTGCGGACGACGACCGCCGCGCCCGTCGGGCCGGGCTCATCCTCGCGGTGCTCACCCGGCTCGGCTTCAGGGCCTCGCGCCAGGGGGACCTGGTGGTGGGCAAACGCAAGCTCCTGGAAACGAACGAGGCCCTGGAGGTTTTGCGTTTCCTTGGAGCCCTGTCGGCCTATACCAGGCAACTGGACGTGGAGCTGGCCTCCGAGGAGGACGTGGAACGCTTCTCCCGCGAATTTCTCAACGTCGTCGGCTTGGACGCCGCTGGGGACGCCGCTTCGTCCTCCGACGCAGTCGCCGGCAAAGCCGACGAGGCAGCCGGGCAGGGCGGGGAGTACCGGTGATGTCCGGTCTGTTCGCCTCCCTGGTTTCGCGCTGGCGTGAGCGCCGCGAGCGCCGCAAGGGTTCGGCTCTGCGGTGGATCAAGGCCCGCTACCACATCTTCCGGGTCCTCTTGGCCGACAACGAACGGGCGCTTTTGGCCATGGCCGAGGTGGACAGGCTTCTGCGCGAGAACGAATCCGGCAAGCTCTCGGCTACCGTCGGGGAGTTGTGCGAGACCGTGCTGGAACTGTCCGACAGCTTGAACCGCCTGACCGACAACGGCCACCTGGGGCTCTATCCCCGCCTGGACGGGCTTCGCCAAAGTCTGGATGAAGCCCTGGAGCGCTACCAAGGCGCCCCGCGCGGGGTGTGGCTGACGCTTGGCGAGGTCACCCCGGACATGCGCGAACAGGCCGGGGGCAAGGCTCAACCGCTGGGGACCCTCATGCGAGCCGGGCTTCCCGTGCCGGACGGTTTCGTGATCACCCGGCGGTCCTGCCGGGCGTACCTTCGCGAGGCCCGCCTGGAGGAGCGTCTGGGGGCCATTCTTCGCCAGGCGGCCAGTCAGGCTTCCGGGCAGAGGTCAGGGCAGACGAACGGCCACACATCAGGTCCTCCGGGCGATCTGGAGATCTTGGCCAAGCAGGCCCAGGGCATGATCCTGGCCTCCGAGCCCTCGCCAGAATTCGCCAAAGAGCTCCGCGCCGCCTGGGACCGGCTGGCAGGCTCACGGCCCCAGGCCATCTCGGTGCGCTCAAGCGCCTCCGGGGAGGACGGCCGCGAACACTCCTTCGCCGGGCAGTACTCAAGCGTACTGGGGGTGCGTTCCCCCGAGGCCCTGATCCTGGCCTTCAAAACGGTCCTGGCCAGCGCTTTCTCGACCCGGGCCATGGACTACCGGCTCAAGGCCGGACTCGGCCGCCAAAGCATGGACATGGCCGTGCTCTGCCAACGGCTGGTGGACGCCAGGACCTCCGGAGTGCTCTTCACCGTGGACCCCATGGACCCGGGGAACGAGAGCATGCTGATCACAGCCGTGCCGGGCCTGGGCGAGCTGGCTGTGTCCGGCCGCGCCCCGGCGGATGTCTACCACCCCGACCGCGCGTTTGCCCCTCTTGATAACGGGGATACGCCGGACGAAATCGCCCAGGGAACACACTCGCCGGTGTCCGCCGAGATCGACCGGAAGGCCGATCGGCCGGTCCCGGCGGAGATCGCCCTGAAAACCCACCGGATGGTCCCGGCCGAGGACGGCGGCGTGCGCCTGGAGGAGATCACCGGCCAGGAGAGTGTCGAGCCGCTGCTCGGCCCTGCGGAGATCGAGGAGCTTCGTCTGGTGTCCCTGCGCATCGAGGCCCTTTCCGGCTGCGCCCAGGACATCGAATGGTCTGTGGACAAGGACGGCCGCGTGTGGATTTTGCAGGCCAGGCCGGCCCGGCTGGCCAAGGCCCAGGCTTCGGAATGCGCCCCAGGTGGCCGGGTGCTCCTCTCCGGGGGCGTCGGGGCCTCTCCGGGCAAGGCCGCCGGACGCCTGGCCGTGGCCCGCTCCAAGGAGGATCTGGCCCAGGCCGCAACCACCTCCGGCCCGGTGGTGCTGGCCCTGCATCAGAGTCTGGTGGACGCGGCCCCGCTGACCTCGGGCCTGGCCGGCCTGCTTGTGGACATGGGCAACCCCCTGGACCATCTGGCCTGTCTGGCTCGGGAGAACGCCGTGCCCATGATCACCGGCCTGGGCACGGCCTCGACGACGCTTACCCCCGGGGACTGGGTGCTGGTGGACGCGGACAGGGGCACGGTCCTCACGGCCGATCCGCTCTTGTGGCGGGACGCCCCCAGACCGGCGCGCCGCGAGCCCGATCAAAGCGGCGGGGACGCGGCCGCCGCCGTGCGGCGTATGGTCATGGCCCTCAACCTGACCGACGCCTACGGACCCACCTTTTCCATCCTGGAGTGCCAGAGCCTGCATGACATGGTACGCTTCGTCCACGAGAAAGCGGTCATCGCCCTGTTCGAGGCCGGCGACGCCATCGCCGAGGAGGCCTTCGCCCTGGTGCGCCGCCTGAAGGACGACGCCGGGCTGTCCTTCCTGATCATCGACCTGGGGGGCGGCATCGTCCCGGGCGCATCCCGGGATGTGGGCACGGGGGAGATCCTCTGCGAACCCCTGGGCGCCCTGTGCCGGGGCATGAGCACTCCGGGCCTGCGTTGGGGGACGCCGCCGCCCATCCCGGGCGTGGTGGGGCTCATGTCCCGCTCCCTGTTGGACGCCAGGAGCGAGCGCCCCGTGGGCAACCCCAACTACGCTCTGGTTGCCCGCGACTATCTCAATCTGAACGCCCGGGTGGACTACCATTTCGCCATGATCGACGCCGTGTGCGGAGCCAACCCCAGGGAGAACTCCATCCGCTTCCGCTTCAAGGGCGGGGGCACGGCCCAGGTGCAGCGGGAGCGCCGGGCCAGGTTCGTGGAGGAGGTCATGCGCGAGCAGGATTTCTTCACCAGCCGCCAGGGGGACATGGTCACGGCCGCCCTGGTGGAGGGCACGCGCGAAGTGGTGCGGGACAAGATGGAAATGCTCGGCCGCTTCTTGGGTTTTAGCCGCCTCCTGGACGCGACCATGATCGACGACGACATGCCCGGGCGCGTGGCCAGGGCCTTCCTGGCGGGAGACTATTCCCTGGAGGAGCTGGGGGCGCAGATGAGCACGGGAAAAGTCTAGGCATGATGGAAGCGCACTTCGGGCAGCTCCACGGCGGTGAGGAGCCGCCCGGACCCCGCGCCGGTGTCGATGCCCAGGAGCCCCGGAGCCGCGAGCGGTGTCTCGAAGGGCACGTGCCCGAAGACCAGGGTTTCTCCGCCCGTCGCCCATCCGTCCCGGTCGATGGTCCGGTTGAAGAGCATGTCCTCCAGGGCTCGGGGGGAGGCGACTTCAGGATCGGCGCGGCGCCACAGGGGGGCGTGGAAGAACACGTAGCCCGGCTCCCTGTGCCAGCGGTGGAGGCCGCGCAGGAACTCCCGGTGTTCACCAGGCATGAAGTCCAGGCCGGTCGCTCCTGGGGAGACCCCATAGCTGTCCAGGGTGGCCTGGAAGCCCATGCTTCTCAGCAGGCGCAGATCCTCGGGGTCTTTGCTTTTGGCGTAGCGGGCAGCGGCCGCCTCGTGGTTGCCCATGAGGAACACAGCGTCCGGGCGGCTTAGACGAAGCGAGAGGAGACAGTCGATCACCTGGCTCGCCTGGGGGCCCCTGTCCAGGTAGTCCCCCATGAAGATGAGCCGGGCAGTGGGATCCAGGGCGTCCAGTCGGCCGAGCAGGGCCGTCAAGCTGTCCAGCCGGCCGTGGATGTCCCCGATGGCGAAGATTCTCCGGTCGGGCGCGTTTGCGTTGTTCGTGACCATTGAGTAAGTCCCCGGGCCGTCAAGGCCCGCACTCGAGGAGGATATCTATGCGTTCCCTGCGCCTGGCCCTGGCCCTCCTGCTGCTCCTGACCGGCTGCGACCGGGCATCGGGGCCGACCGTCTACCAGTACGCCGCGTTCGCCGCGTTCGCCAGCGGGAACTACGCAGGCACGCTCCCCCTGGCCGGACTCAAGGCCCACGGTGATTTCGGCCTGGGCACGTTCGACTCCCTGAACGGGGAGATGATCGTCCTGGACGGGGTGGTTTACCGGGCCGACT
>Ga0326727_10004256_pt1 | contig 43517 bp, 31 predicted proteins | sample MB2enrmetagenome_FD_207643 | JGI IMG/M metagenome (GOLD analysis project Ga0326727, IMG submission 207643) | Lab enriched peat soil microbial communities from McLean, Ithaca, NY, United States - MB29MY | ecosystem: Environmental > Terrestrial > Soil > Wetlands > Peat | place: USA: New York... | reverse complement strand
CACAGGACCGAGGAGTTGAGCGATGATGTGTACACCGCTGACCGCTGCCGAGAAGCACATCTACTGGCGGTATCCGTCGGGCGCGCAGAGGCTCTGGCCGCAAATCACGAGATAATCTGTCGAAAACGTAGACGGCTCGGAATCCGTACAGCGTCCGGTGACCTTCGGTTGTCGTGCCATCACTCGGTTCGTCGGTTGCTGTATCCTTCGCGCTTCGTCTTCCGACCATTGGGGCGAGAATGAAGATTCCTTTTTCTCCCCGTTTAACGAAGCGGCCAAGCGAGTTCCATGTCCGAAGTCCGGCAACGTTGCTAGCGTCGGGCTTCTGGCGTGCGATGAGCATGATGTTGCCGAAGCTGTAGGTGTGAAACTTCGCCATTGCTCCGAGGTATGCGGTGAGGACTTCACTGTGACCCGACTCCAGCGCTGCGACGAGGAAATCCACGGCCTCTTTCGTTCGTGTGTTGACTTCTTCTAATTTCATTGTTTTTCCCTTTCTGCCGTTTCCGGCTTGTTTCTTTCTTCACTGGAGCGGCAGCGGGAAGAAACAAGTCGGAACGGTGAGAGGGACAGAACGGAGGCCGAGGGAGGGTGGCAGGGCGTGAGTGAAAGCGCGGTGAGTGCCAAACGGGGTTGGGGTTCGTTTGGCGCGAAACCGGCGCAGTCCGAAACGCCCGTCCGAGCCGCGGCCAAGCGGCGTCCACACGCTAGAGGGCGGAGTGAAAAGAAGATGCGAAGCTACCTAGATGGTTGAGATATGTGCGATGAGTATTTCAATAAGGTGAATAGAACTACACGTCTTCGAATCCCTGGGTGTCGAACTTCAGCGTCCGGCAGTTTTCAGTGACCGTACGAACTACGTTCTCGGGTGCGCCGGATGGAATTTCTGCTTGGATCTCTAGGGTGACCGTAACCTTGGCATCTACCAAGCCGGCCAAATGCTGCACAACCGAGCTCGCTATCGAATCAACATCGCGGGATAGGCGAGTAGCATTCAGAGTGGCCGAACCGTGGAACCGTCGCGGAAGTCTGTTGGGTGGTGCCCCGACCGGAGATTCCGTAGACGGACCTACTGCTTTGACTGCACTCGATTCCGGAGACCCAATCGTGCGTGTCCTGCCATCAGCATCGGTTCCAGGAGAAGCCGGGGCTTGGGACGCGGCTTCCTTCTCGATCTGCGCTGAAGCAACGTCAGGCTTAACAACGACACTCTCCGAATTCAACTGAACATTCGGACGACGACCGGCTTCGAGACCGCGATAGCGATTGGCGGCTGAGTCGTATGAATCTGCATACGCAAAAGTGTCCTGCTTCCAAGTCAGGCGGGCCACTCCGTCCTGAATCGCATCGAGAATTACCTGGCCATTCTTGACCCGCGGAAGGTAGAGGTACTTGGCGAAATCATCCACCAGTTGTTTCACTCCGACGTGATTACCGGGAGCGCGCCATAAAGGAATCTGGGTGATCTCCAAGTGCAAGCGAGTCCCGGCCATGTTTGTGATGAGTAGTTCTTCGTTCTTTAGTTTTTTTGATGCCCGTTCGGCCAGCGCTTCCTGGCCTTGAAGCCGGACTTCCTGCCATTCGACATCGGGAAACGCCTTGCCAGATTCTGGCCTCTTCTGTCCGGGGACGAGAAGCCAAACGTATGTCTCAGGGATTCGGCCTTTTACTGCCTGATCCGAACTCGTTTTCTTTTGGTCTACCTGATTCGCCTGAAATGGAGTCAGATCCAAAGAGACTTTCTCGCTCTCAATCGACTTCCAGGCGAGGTAGAGACGTACCGCTTTGTCGAGATCTGCAAAACGCGACTTGTCGGCGCCAAGAAATACCAGCATATTTCCGCAGTTTCGACCGGCTGATCCGCGATTCAGGATTTCGGCGGCTAGCTGGCGGGCGGGACTGTCGGTATCCTTGGCACTGTGCAGGTAGTCAGGCCCTAGGATCACCAGCTTTGCTTCGGGCTCGTCTACCACTTCGTTGTAGCTAACGGGACACGGATGGACTTTAGAAAAGTCCCCGCGGTGTTTTGCCTCTTCGAGCAGGCGTAAGCGAATTTCCTCTGTGACATCTTCCGGATGAAACCTTTCGGCACGTTCTTCGGCCATTCGGTTCACACTCGGTTGCGTTGAATACCAGTACCGACCCTCATTGACATATAGGTAAGTAGCTTGATCGGCCAACTTTCGCAGTGCGTCACCGAACGTGTTCGATGTTTCGCCCGGTTGAACGCATCCAAACTTCACTTGACGATCGTCCAAGCCCTTGTTGGCTGCGTCTTGCATGGGTGCAGACCCCAAGTAGAGGGTGCGGGCCACCCGGCGACATGCCGAATATCGTCCAAGCATCGGATTTTCTCGATCAATCCGGAGTGGAAGTGAGTGCGACCCATCAATGTCTTTTTCAATGACTGGCGACCACGTGGGTGGTAAATACCGCGTCAGTTCGCTCTGTACGGCGACGGCATCTAGGGGCACATTTGCGGGCAAAATCATTAGGCCGCGATCTTCGCGTTCCCACAGAGCGTGGATGACGGCTGACATCAATCTCAACACGCCGCGCGTGCGCTGGAATTTGTCTAGGCTTGACCAATCGTTATACAGCCGGTCGAATAGTTCGGGGTGGATTGGATATGCGGCGCGCATCCGGCGCTCGTAGTCCCCTTTGCTGGCTTCAGACGGAAATTCTTGCGGTGACTTCCGATATTCGTCTGCAAATGCTCGGACGACAGTGTCCCTCGCGGTAAACAGCTCCGCATCGGTGATTGGTTGGAAAAGGCGTCGGCGAACAATTTCAAAGCCCTCTTCCGTACTCGCGGGACGCCAAGAAGTTTCTATGCGTTCGAGAACGTTCTTAAGTCGCTCCAGCGCGGCTTGGCCCCCTTCGCCGCCAATCTCGTTTTGCGAAGCGGGAATGCTCACCACCAGCAGAGTGTTCCCGGCCAACTTTGCTGATTCGCTTAAAGTTTGCGCGAAGGTGAAATGGGCATCGAAGTCGCCAGCGGGTAGGTCTGATTTGTTATAGAGCTGCCGTGCATACGCGACCCATTCGTCAATGAGTATGAGGCAAGGCGAGAACTTCTTGAACAGCAGCCGTAATGAATCGCCTGGACTGACACCTTTCTCGTCGGCGGTGCGAACCATCTCGTAACCTTCTTTGCCGCCGAGTTGCCACGCCAGCTCGCCCCAGAGAGTGCGGACCACAGTTCCATCCGGTTTTTTGTGAAGATCAGCGGGAGAAATTCGATTGCCGACTAGTACCGCCCGTCGAACCTTGGGCGGTTGCGAGACGCCAGCAATCTTCGTGACCGCTTCCATGCCGGGGAGCTGGCTGGCCGGCACATTAGAAAAAAGGTGATAGAGCGCCAGCATGGAGTGCGTCTTGCCACCGCCGAAGTTGGTCTGTAGCTCAACGACGGGATCTCCACCTTGTCCAGCCATTCGCAAGAGGGCATTCGATAGCAGTTTCTGAAGGCCTTCCGTGATGAACGTGCGCCGATAGAACTCGATTGGATCGCGATATTCATCCGACCCTTCCCCCAGAAATACTTGCCATAGATCAGCCGCGAACTCCGCTTGCTGGTACCGTCCCGAGGCAACATCCGGGTGAGGAGTAACGACCTCCCGCCATGGACGAAGCCCCGCTGCGGGCTTTCCTTCCACGGCTATGCTGGATTCTTTCCGCTTTTGGCCGCGAACCTGCTCGTCGAATTTGACGCGAAGGATTTCGGCCTTCATTTGATCGGCTTGCTCTACTTCGGGCGCGGCGACGGCGGTGAGCAAACGCGAGATGCTGTCAACCGCGCGGTATGCGTCATCGGTGCTGAAGGTTTTCTGGTGAGCCCACTTATTCCGGACATCACGAAGTTCGCTGACCAAACTCCGGTCTGATGGTCCAAGAATCTTTCTAAAGCAGTCGTTCCACAGATCCCACATCACACTGAGCAATGCCTGCGTGTCCCAATTCAATTCCGCGGCATTTTTGCCAGTCTGCTGCCAGTTCGGGAAGCTGGGGCGGGCCGTTTCTGTCCACCTCTCCTTGTAGGTAGCCTTGAGCTCGCGTTCTACAAAAGGACGGAGACCAGCGTTCAGAAGATCGAGCGCTTTGCCCACGCGTTCGTGATTTGTGATCGCCATATATTGATCCTGTGAATTCTTAGCTCAACGCAAATGCCTTCGGCGCAATAGCTGGCCAAGAAACAACCAAGCTGTTGTAGTACCCAGCTTCTTCGGCCCACCCTTTACGCTCGCACAAAACGTAGAGCCGATAAGCGAGATCGCGAGCCGTTTCGGCGAGTCCTCCGACTTTGCTTGCCAGAGTTGCGGTTGCCGTTTCGCCATTCTTATCGAGCGATCTGATGAGTTGTTGCGTGACAGCCCACACCGTTAGCCGATGTTCTGCTGTAGGGTTCCAGTCGGCTGACAGTTCATCTCTCCGAAGCAGCCGAACTTTCCCTGCACGAGAACGGAGAATGTTCGTTTCATCAAGAGCTGAAACGCTAAGCGCCTTCGCAGTTGCCAGCACTTCTGCCTGACCATAAGGTCCCTCTTCAAAAGCGTACTGGTCAAACCAGGCCAAGGCCCAGCGAGTATCAGGATCAAATTCGCTTTCCTGTTCGGAAAGAACTTCATCCAGAGTTTGATTGATAAGTGCTAGGGCTGTGCGCACGCGCATGGGGGATCCGTCGCTCTCCAAAACCTTTGTGTACTCTGAAAATACGGCCATTCCAGGACCGATTGCTGCTTGGGCGAGGTCAACGGGAGCTATATTACCCTGTTGCATCTCTTTCAATGAGTGGGGCATGTCTCGCTTTAGCCGAGCGAGAAAGTCCTTCCGAGTCGTGATGGGTGCAGATGTTGGACGGGGTCTGCACACCAGGATGATAGATGAGGCCAAAGCATTGCTGCCCAGGCTTCGGCTCCGTTGCTGCTGCTCGGTCCTCATCGGCCACGTTCCCGTTATCTGAAAGGACGCAGAAAGAAGTCCTTCAAGCATGGTTTCCCATCCTGTCGAGCTAACGGTTGTATTTCCGCCATCCTCGTCGTTTTCTTCCGAGTCGGACTGCTTGAAGGCGTAGAAAACAGTCATGGGGAAGCGACGATCCTGCACCTTGTACATTTCTGCAAAGGTTTTGCCCAATCCGTCTTCAAAGAAATGCTGAGCTGCCTTCTTACCTTCTTCAAAGCGATGCGGATCGGCAATCAATTCTTGGCGCTTGGGTGTAAGTAGAGTGCTGAACAGCTCGGGATAAACGGTGTGTAGCCCGCGTCTTAACCATACGTAAAAGAAATCGGACAAGTCGGCATAACCGATGTTGTCGTAGTAGGGTGGATCAGTACAGACAATTAGGGGACGATCCGATTCGACAGGGGCTGCCGCATCTCGCTGCAGGACTTGCGCCGATGTTATTGGCCTGACTCCCCTCAGCGCCGTTATGGCCCATTGTGCTGCATCCTTGATGCTAACAACGCCTTCTAACGGATTAGTTTCGGCAAAATCCCATGCCATTGAAATGGTTTGGCGCGCGAAGAGCTGGCGCATATTTGTATTGCCCGAATCCCAAGAACAAAATGCGTTAGAGAAGTCCGCAAATCGGGATACCGCGATACCGAGATAGGTTGCTATCGCGTTTGCATAGCCGAGATCCGCTCCATCCTTTATCGCTTGATCGCGAGCTTCCATGACGAGATCGGAGAGCGCAACCATGGCAGTTAGCTGGCGGGAGCTGAATAGCTGCATGTGTTTACGCACCCCATATGCCTGGACCCTGAATCCAAGGGCGTGCTCCGGTAGCTCTGAATCTGGAGCATCGTTTGGAGTCTCTATTCGAGCCGCTTCCTCCTGCTCAGGTGTAGGACTCACATAGACTCTTCGCTTGCCGATCGAGGTAACTATCGCTAGAAGCTGAGTTCCAATTCGGCCGGCCTTGCCTTCCAATCTAATGTAGTCGAGGGAAATTGGGCTGTTGCAAATCAGACAAGTGGCCCCTCGCTTTCCAACTGTCGAAGCGCGAGGGCCAGCGCCATTTTTTTCAACTGTGAAAGTGCATCGCTTTGCGGCATTGTCCACCGTGACGCTGATCCACAATTTATTGCCGGGCTTTGTGGACAAGTCAAACGAACGAACCAGAGGTGCTGCACCCCCGCAAGCTGGATTTGGGCATGTGACTATTCGTGCCCATATCCAGGCAGTAACAGGAGATTGACTACTTCCGAGTTGTTGTGGAAGTGTGACGGGAGGATAGAGGTGTCCGATTCTATCCCGAGCTTTGAGCCACAGCCACTCAGAGTAGTGATCGATGTCGCGCAGTAACCCCTCGATACCCCGGTTCTTTGGCAAGGAAGAGAGAATTCCTGCGGAGGGACCGACGGGTGCTCTGTCCACAAGCCTTGGAGGTATTTCAATTAGAGCTTTGTTAATGAGAACTGCTACTGGATTTAGATCGCTACTTCTCGTGTCGAGGCCGAGCCGCTGGGCCTCGATCGGAATTGATCCGCCGCCACCGAAGGGATCGAATACGCACGGGATTGCCCCTAGGGTGTATTTCTTGATCTCTGCCCGAACTTCTTGCAAGAGACTCTCATTCGCATTGTTCTCCCAGCGCACTAACCTTTCGATCAGTCGGAACAGCCTATTCCGCTCCGCGTTTTGGGCCTCCTCGGTAGGATACTGATCCGGACTTGAGGACGGGTCGTCAACCAGAGACGCGAACAGAACTGCTCGGCAGGCAACCAAAGGACGTCTCGCCCACCAAACGTGAAGAGCACGTGGATGATTCTTGGTAAACGGGCTTTTCTCTTTCCGAGAGGCTTCGTTGATGGCCTCTAGCGGGAGCGCAACTTCTATAAGCTTCTTTTTCATTTCCGAATTCAGATCATTTCCAATGCATCGATGCATTACAAGCTTTGGGCGTCGTTATGTCGGCGTCTCGCCGTGATTGAGCAACTCTTGAAGTTTGTAGTTCACGCTCTCCACGGAAAATTCCGGTTCCAGCTGGAATGGCTGACGGATATAGAGGAGCTTGCCTTGACCGTCTTCGATTTGCCCGATGGCCAGGATAAAGTCTTCGGGCTTATTCAATGCAGTCAGGATTTCATTTCGAGTTACCGTGACAGTGGTTGCGTCGGCGACGCGCCCCTTCACTTCAATAAATCGGAGCTTTCCGGTATCCGGCACTCTCGATTCGATGTCATACCCGCATTTGTCGCCGCTCACATCGCGTGGCTCATAGCCCAATCGTGTTTCGGCCTCCATCACCAATTTCATAGCGAGAAGCTCAATTTTCTTGCGATTTTCGGCGGCCTCTGCTTCGTTTGCCGCCGTCCAATTTGGCTGCAGCCTTCTGAGAATGCCAATCGGAATGACGAGCGAGCCGCCAACTACAACTGGCGGCAATGGCGAGAGCTGACCTTCGAGTACCAGATCCGCCATGCGTTTCTGCAGACGCGCTTGTAGTTCGTCAGCCCTCTGACGGGCCTTTCCAGAATTAATCTTGGCGTTAATTTTGCCAGCGAGTTCTTGATCCTTAAGCTGATTGGCGCGATGGTCCCAGTAGTTGATCTCCTTTGTGAGCCGATCCTTTACCGCAGCCATCGTGCGTGTCACGAGGTCTTTGCGACGCGAGCTGACCTCTTGAATATGCTGGGGCACCAACGTTTCGATCGCATGGCCGACGACGGCCGATTCCAGATCCGTATTTAGCCAGGCTTGCGATTCGAGCTGTGGTGCAATCGCAGCGTGCTCCTCGGAGGTTGTGGCACGATAGTCGAGGTAAGGTGCATAACCAGCGTGCTTCATCGTGCCGGTCGAAGCGATCTCAATGAACTGAAGCTGCCTGGAAACAGCACGGTGGTTTCCAACCTTGTCAATTCTTCCATCCTGTATTGTGTGCTCCAGATAAAAGAGCGCCCGAATCTCCTGTCCGGGATCGTCCGGGTCGACCAGCACGGTTCCACGTTTTAAGAGATCGCGATTCCGCTCCAAGACGAGATCAATCGTTGCGGCAAGCAGAGGATGCCCAGGAGACACGAAAGTCGCTAGGGGCTGTCCGGGCACCGCTCTGAGTGATTTCTCGAATGTGATCCGCTCATACCTAAGCAAGACAGGCTCACCTATTCCGATGAGGCGATCGCGTTGACGAATCAACGCAGGGACATGAGTGATCTCGAACCTGCGAGGTTCGCGTTCCTTGATGGAGCCACCTAAGACCCGGAACGCCTCCAAGAAGAATGATTCGATAAAGTGTGGCTGAAGGCGTCTGGCCTCGGCACGTTCCATGTCTTCGCGGATCTTCTTGACCTCGGTAGCGTCCATGCTGTCGTGGGCGAGGGCACGTTCTTCCAAAAGCTCCTGGCAGTGCTTCCGGTCGGTCAAATTGTCGACGATCTGGTGGAGTCGGGCTTTCACGTCGGGCCTGTCCCCGTACCGTATGGCCTCAATCAAAAGGTCCTTTAGCTTTTGGTCGCGGAATAGTTGGCCTAGGATATCGAAGACGCCTGCGCCAAGCGCCTCTCGTTCCTGCTCGATTTTTTCGAGCAATCGCTTATACACGTCGCCTTCGCGAGTTTCCTCGGCTAGTAGATTCCAAAGATGGCAGACCTCGGTCTGGCCGATGCGGTGAATGCGTCCGAACCGTTGCTCCAAGCGATTCGGATTCCAGGGCAAATCGTAATTCACCATCAGATGGGCGCGCTGAAGGTTGATTCCTTCGCCAGCGGCATCGGTGGCTAGCAGGATGAGTACGTCTTTGTCTTGTTTGAACGCCTCCTGAGCTTTGGCTCGATCTTCGCGCCCCATTCCTCCGTGAATGGTCACGAGCGCTTCGGGCGCGCCTAGAAGTGAGCGCAGCCGCTCGGTCAAATAGTTCAGAGTGTCGCGATGCTCGGTGAAAATGACTAGTTTTCGCCGATGCCCGTGGGCGTCAAACATCTCCGCTTGATTCTGGAGGAGAGCCGAGAGTTCCTCCCACTTCTTGTCTGTTCCACTGCGACGAACTTTTAGGGCTAATGCTTCGAGCCTCTTCAAGATTTCAATTTCGGCCTCAAGCTCGGCGATCGTCCGAGCCGCCGTCGCCTGGTCAACCACCGTTTCTTCGACTTGTTCGACTTCGTCATCTGGGGCATCGTCCAGCTCGTCGATGTCCTCATCTGTGAGATCAGGCAGCTTTCCAACATCGCTATCCTGGAGGTCCTCGCCGCGCTTGAGTATTTGTTCCTCTCGTAAGCGCCGCTCAAGTCTTTCGCGGCGGCGGCGTAACGATTGCAGGATCGCTTCAGGGGAAGATGCGAGTCGCCTCTGCAAGATTGTCAGCGCGAATCCAATTGTTCCCTTGCGACCTTCATTTTCCAAGGCATCAGCGCGATTAAACTCGTCACGAACATAATCTGTGACGCTCTTATAGAGCGCAGCCTCCGGATCGGACAACTTGTAGCTGACGGTGTACGCCCTACGTTCAGGAAACAATGGCTTCCCATCGAACTTAAGCAGCTGTTCCTTTACCAGTCGCCGCATGAGATCTGAAGCGTCGACGGTATGGACACCGTCTCGGTCTCGTCCTTCAAAGCGGTCGGCGTCCAACAGAGCCAGGAAAAGCTGAAAATCCTCTTCCTTGCCATTGTGCGGAGTCGCCGTCATCAGCAGAAGATGCCGCGTGAGCTGGCCAAGAAGTTGGCCCAGTCGATATCGCTTTGTGTACTTGACCTCGTTGCCGAAGTACGTTGCGGACATCTTGTGGGCCTCGTCACAAATAATGAGGTCCCAGTCGGTGTTCGCCAGCTTTGCCTGAACGTCTTCATTGCGGCTCAGTTTATCGAGGCGGCAGATGGCCATCGAGTTCTCAGCGAACCAATTCCCCGTTCGGGCTGATTCAAGTTTGTCGTTTGTCAGAATCTCGAAGGGAAGTTGAAACCGCTGATAGAGTTCGTCCTGCCACTGCTCGGCGAGATTGCCAGGACACACGATCAGACAGCGGTGCAAGTCGCCGCGGATCAGCAATTCTTTGATGAGTAGACCGGCCATGATCGTTTTCCCAGCGCCGGGATCATCCGCGAGTAGGAATCGTAAGGGTTGGCGCGGCAGCATTTCCCCATAAACCGCGGTAATCTGATGCGGCAGCGCGTCAACCATCGAAGTGTGGATAGCAAGTAGCGGGTCAAAAAGATGAGCCAGATTGATACGCTGCGCTTCAGAAACAAGGCGAAACATCTTGCCGTCGCCATCGAAGCTCCAGGGGCGACCAGTTTCACCGATTTCCAGGCTTGGTTCACGGTCCCGATAGAGAAGCACGACGCTTGGCTTCCCAGCGGGGTCTTTGTACGTAAGCTCGACGGCCGCTGAGCCGTACCACTTGACGTCGATCACCGTCACCAAGCAGTCAGGCACGATGCCCTTTACAGTCGCGCCTCGTTTTAAGTCCTCAAGCTTCGTCATTTTTAGGGGAAAGACGTGCGAACTGCAAACAATCCTGCCGCGTCCGAATGATATCGTGTGCGACCCAGTTCCTCAAAGACGCGGCTCAAGAGGCTTCGTCGTGGTGAATGTGTTAATGCGTGATTACCTAGGACATCCAATGACGTTTTGAAGCACCTTAGCGTCCCCTCGCGTGAGCGTGAACCGCTGGGCCTGCAAGGGTCGCGATAAGAGAAAGTTTTCAGTCTTCAAGGTGGCGGGCTTTGAGAGAGGCTCGTCTATCTAGTTCGCGGCGAGAGCGTTCAAGTTCGTCGGCAATGAGCTTTTCGTCGGGAAGTACAGTCTGGTACTCGGCGGCGAGCACTGTGTTGGGGAGATTGTCGAGCGCGTAGTGAGCCTCTGCCGCTCCCTTTGCAGTGCACAAAATGAGTCCGACTGGTGGGTTCTCACCGGGCTTCATCCAGTGCTCGCTGGCGTAGTTCAGGTACAGGTGCATCTGCCCTGCGTCCGCGTAACTGAATTTCCCGACCTTCAAATCCGCAATCAGAAGGGCGCGCAAGCGACGGTGAAAGAAGACAAGGTCGATGCGAAACCAGGTGTCGTCGATGCGAAGCCTGCGCTGGCGACCGAGGAAGGCAAAATCATCGCCCAACTCCAAGAGGAAGTCGGTGAGGTGCTGGATGAGCGATTCCTCCAACTCTGACTCAGAGTATTCGTCCTTAAGATCGAGAAATTCAAGAACGAACGGGTCTTTAATGGCCTCTTCTGGCGTCACCAAGTCGCTGGGTTCAGAGCTCTCTCCTTTTTCTAGCATCGCGGCTTTGTTGCGCGACAGCGCCATACGTTCATAGAATTGGCTGCCAATCTGACGGTCTAATTGGCGGACGGACCAGCCCGATCGTATCGCTTCGGTCTCGTAGAAGTTTCTAGCCTCGGGGTTATTGACGGCCAGCAATCGCACGTAAGCGGACCAAGGCAACGGGAAAGGCCTGGCGAGATCTTGAGTTGGTTGAGGTTGTTCCTGTATCTCCTTGAACACTATGAGTGTTGGAGATTTTGCAGACAGCGTCTGCAAAATCTTGTTACGGGGCCAAGCCAGATAGAAGCTCCTCATCTGGGCAAGGTTACGTGCCCCAAAGCCTCTGCCGAACGCAGCCGAGAGATCTATTGCCAGCCGCCGTATGAGCACATCTCCATATTCCGCTCTCTTCGCTCCAGCCTGCTCGGACTGGACGATCCTTCTCCCAATTTCCCAATAGGTGGCCGTCATCAGCGCATTCACGCTTCGAGAGGTAGCGCTTCTGGCGGCGTTGAGAAGTTCGACAATTCCGGCACGGATGTTGTTGTAATTTTCGGGAATGGTTGTCAGCCTTGTCATCGCGATTCCCTCGTGTCAATAGCTGACACTGTCAGATCCCCATCCCAATTCCCTGAGCGGCGGATGAAGCTTGACTGATTTCCAGGGCGGATGTCTTGGAGACATCTGCTCCGAGCTGTGGGCCGAGTTTTGTGATGTCGTTAGTGAAGAGCGTGGCCTCAAGCCTCGCGCGGGAGATAGAGACGTAGCCGAAACGTGAGTTTAGTAGGTCCGGGTGGACGCTGGTGTCGGCGTGAATGAGGACGCGGTCGGCAGTGAGGCCCTGGGAACTGTGGCTCGTAACGGCGTAGCCGTGGTCAAAATGACGATGATCTCCGGCATTAAACTCGATCTGACGGTTGTTGTCGAGGCGCGCGGTAACCTGGCCATCCAGCGAAATTGACTCGACTACGGCAAGATCGCGGTTGGCAATGCCCAGCGATTTGTCCGGCGCGGTGAACTGGATGCGGTCCCCTACAGAGAACTCGCGTTCGACTTCTCGATAGACACTGACACCAGTGAGACGGCGGGGATCGTAGGTGGCATGTTCTTTGTTCGCCTTTTCGACCGTGAGCTGGTTTGTGGCCGGGTTGATCGCGACGACCGATGTGTAGGCGGCCGCTTCGATTCCGATAGCTTTGCTGCCACGCGTGTAGCGAACTACGTCGTCGATCTCGTAGTGGCTCGCCCAAGATCGTTCGGCTCCGGTCATGTCCTGACGCTGAACTAGGACACGGAAAGTGTGATCTTCCGGGGCAATCGTTCCGATCACTTTCAATTCCTGGCGAACCGCTACGTTCAACTGATGGCGGGAAGCATTGTCGGGTGAGACGATGAGTGTGTTCTCGGGCGATTCGACGTAAGTCTTAGCGATGACGCGGACACGCTCGTCTCGGTTAACAATTTCCTTCACGTGGCCCTGCTGTTGGAGTGCGTTGAGCGCAGCGGAGACTTGTCCCGTCGCCAGCATTTCCACGGCGGATTTCAGCATCGGGTCTTGCTGGCGAACAATCTCATCGAGCTTAGCCGTGTGCATTCCGGCTTCTTGCAGCTGTTCGAAGGGGCGGCCCGCTTCGACGCCCTGATGCTGGCGGGTATCGCCCACCAGAAGCACGCGGTCATTAGGACCAACCCGCGAAAGAAACTCGCGCATCTGGTTCGTGCTGGCAAGGCTCGTTTCATCGACAACGTAGAAGTGCCTTTGCTCTCGTGGGTCGGGATTTGCAGCACGGGCGAGGAAGCCTTGCAGGGTTCCCGATTCAATTCCTGCGTCGTTTAGTTGGCGCGCGGCGCGGGAGGTCGGGGCGAAACCCTCAACCTGATAGCCCTGGCTTTCAGCGGCGCTGCGGATGACTGTGAGGGTGGTCGTCTTGCCCGAGCCGGCGAAGCCTTGGATTCCTTGAATACGGTCTGGCGAACTGAGAACATCTTCGATCACGCCCTTCTGCGCGTGGTTGAGATGCGTGTGCTGATCGGCAAGGGCGATGGCGTATGGACGCGAGAGGACTGGTTTAGCATGGTTTTGTCCCTCACGCATCGTGCTGATAATTTCATGTTCCGCTTCGATGGTTTTCGCGGTGGTGTACTGGCTGCCCGGAACACCCTGAGTTCGTTCCACGATTTGAAATTCCCCGGAAGCCACACGAGCCTCAAGATTGGAGCGAACCTGGCCATGGGTAATCTCACCCATGCCACGGCGGAGCCCGTCGCGGATCAACGCACGTTCATCCACAACCGCTTCGCGTTCGAAGTTCTTGTCGCGGGAAAAAGTGAGAGATTCTCGAACCCGGTCCAACGAGTTGACGGGCTTCTCGTGATGTTGCGATCGTTCACGGGCTGCACGGACGACCGCGTCGGCTTGGTGCCCAAAGTCTGCCGCCAGCTTCCGGTGCGCAGCCATTACCTCCCCCGGCGAATGAATTTCCTTGCGATCACGCGTCGAATGGGCAGCGATCTCGGCAGATTCCTTTCCTGAGCGGCCCGTGCGTTCGAGGTAATCGCGGATCTGTTGGCTTCGGGGGCTGGATGCGTCGAGATATTCTTGTGTGTATCCCTTAATTTCCGGGGCGCCGCTCCGCCCTGTCGTAATTTCGTAACCAAATTGGCGGAGGCGGTACATCAACTCGGATTGATAGACCGCCGTCGCAAATTGCTGGGACGCGAAGAGACTCTGCGGCTGAATCGCGCGCGGCTGACTGTTGTCGCGCTCGGTAACATTGAAAACGACTGCGTGCGTGTGCAGTTGCGGGGCGACATAGCCATCGACCGGGCGAGCAGTATCGTGCTCAAACTTGGCGGCTATAAATTTGCCAGTGGTCTCAGGCGGATGATTTCCGCCGATGCGGGCTTGCGTATAGTGTTCAAGCTGGTCGAGAGCAACGCGGACGCTGTCACGATGGGCTTCGCGGACGCGCTCGTCACCGCCGACTAGCGCCGTGAGCGAGACGGATTTCGGAGCGGAAAAAGTCGCATCCCACCCGGCACGGTGCTCCATCGTTTTGATGGTCTTGCCTTCAGCATCCTGATATTCATAGGACGCTCGTTGCCGCACCAGCTGCTCGCCCGTCTGTGGATGCTGGCCCTGGCTGAGTTTCGCGAAGTCCTCTCCGGAGACCATCCCTGCCAGACCGAACTGAGCGGCCAGTCGCCCTTGCCATTCGCCTGCGATGACGCCGCGTTGCGACCAATAGTTCTGCTCCTTTGCAGTGAACTCCTTCTCGTGATAGGTCTGTGCCTGGCCAGCGGAGAGCGGCTTGGAAATGGTCAGCATGGCAGTTACTATCCCCGAAGATTGAGGCTTTGTTGGGCGTTTACGTTCGTCTCAAGTTCGGTCTCCCGCTGCGGTACTTCAGTCGATGTCCGTGGGGATTTTCGGTGCGGAAGTGTGGGCACCTTCGGGTCCGGCTTAAGCTCAAGCGGGCGTGCCTGCGGCTTATTCGCTCCGAGATTTTTGGGATCGTATGGCAGCTTGTCCTCCGGCGTATCGCGGAGATCGAAGTCCTTGGCAACAATGGGAACATCGAAGTACGGGAATGAGAAGCGCGTCACATAGTTCTCGTACTTCATGAAGGCGTGGAGGTCCGGGAGTCCGGAGATTTCGGACTCCATTACCAGCGGTTCAATCTGTCGGTCCAGTGAGAAATTTCGCCCAGCGCGAGAACCGTCGAAGTGGGTCTCGCGCAGCCGTTCGATCTCGACTTTTCCAATGAACTTGCTGACCCACTCGCCAGCAGTTGGCTCCTTCGTCTTAAGCCAGACACTGGTTGCCGGTTGCGACAGCATCACCTCGGCCAGGTGGCCGTAAAGGTATTCCAGTTGGGCCTTACCTTGAAATCCGAGAATTACCGGATTCTTGCTTTTTCGATTTTCCGTAATTGCGGTATGGAGCTGTGGGAGCTTCTGCAAGCTCGCCAGCTCGTCGATCACGAACCACGCGCGTTTTTGGCCCTCTGTCGGCTCGTTTAGGAGACGCAAGACTAGCAGGTCGATCCATAGACTCTGGAGCGGCCGAAGTGCCTCACGTTCTGCTGGCAGTGAAGTAATGAAGATCCATCCCTGCCGCGTTTCGGCCCACTCCGTGGCCGACCATTCGCCATTGCCCCCGCCCTTCTTGGGGAGAAGTCGGAGACTGTCAGCAACCAATCCTAGCGAGCCAAGAACACCAGCACGCTGATGTTCCGCCTTTGGGTCGATCAGGTGAGCATGCTCCGTCCCTTTCACCCTTCGATCGATCTCCTGCGGGTCTGACATCCACTTCACCAATTCCTCTGGTGTCGGGCCATACGCCATCAGGAATGCGAAGATCTTCTGGGGCGATTCAATGAAAAACTCACCCTTCTTATCCTGCGGCGATTGGAAGAGAGACACCGCCAGGGCCTTCGCTTCGGAGCGGCGGCGCAACTCTTCCGACGGTCCCCAGTAAGGGCATCTCTTATCGAGCGGATTCAGGATCACATCACCATTATTTGGGTCGTAAAAGCGCTGGACGAACTCCCGTGCCGGGTCGTAGACAATCGCTGAATCGCCACGGCTTCTTATCTGTCGAAGGATCTGGAGCATGATCGCAGTTTTGCCTGCGCCGGTATCTCCAATGATCTGGATATGCTGAGCCTCGGCTCGTTCCGGTATCCGAATCATCGCCTTCATTCCGTCGGTCTTGATGCCTATTCCATCTCCTTCGACCCTGGTGTTGAACTCCCTCGGCGTCATCATCTCGGGGCCTTTCAGTCGTCGTCCGTATCTCAGCTGCTTCCGCCGTTGAATGTCCCTGGTTATGGAAAACGGGAGTTGGACGAACAGTGATACCAAACCGAAAAGTAAGGGGATCTTGTAAAGTTCGAAAAGGCTGTTGCCACCGTAAATCGCACTCTTGAGGTAGGCATTTAGTAGCACGTCGAAATAGCTCTGCTGAGGTCCCAGGTAAAGGAGAACATAGCCGTGCTGCAACGCAGTCTGCGAGAGCGTAACCGGAATGGGTTTGCCGCCCGGTTCGGGTGTGTTGCCATCTGTCAGGTCGCCGTTCGTCGCCAGACGCGGCGGATTTCCGCCGCCGCTCATCATGAGCATCCTGTAATTATCTTTGCGGCTCGCCCCAATCACTGCCGCAACACTGGACCGGATGTAAATCGGCGTATAGAACCGCTGTAGTGGGCCGTTGCCGAAGGTGAACCGGCAGTAAACAAATAGTCCGGTCAGAATGACCGCCATGAATACCGTGCCGTACGTGTAAATCGGGCTGTGCGGCGGCCAGATGAAGGATTCGTTGCGTCCCCACTTTGTCACTGCCATTGCCTACTTCCTTCCTGCGGAAGCGCCCAACTTGTCAGCCAGTTCGTGCTTCGCCTCGCTGATTTCGTCGAGCAGTTTGTCAAACGCTTCTGGCGTGATTGTTTGGCCTGCCGCCAGAGGCCGTAACACGTTTACCAGTAGCAAGCGAACCCCAAGAATCTCGGCGAGGGATGGATCGCTGGCCGATCCTTCGCACATTTCTTTGAGGATCACATCGCGTATCCACTCCCCGCGTGCAAGTCCCTGCGACTTGGCAAACTCGGTAACTTTCCCCATCTCCTCTTTTGTTAGCTTCGCGGTCACGGGGAAGACGCGATTTAGAGCGCGGTCGCTGTCGGAAATGGCATGTGCCGTAGCTTTCAAAATTGCCATGCTCCCTCGGATTTAAATAGGTGCACCCAAGTGCACCGGAAATTGTTATGTCTTTGAAATCGCAGTAGGTGCACCGTGGTGCACTTGCACGACCCTCCAAGGGGTGGAGTGTCAAAATTCTTCCGGTGCGAAGCACCGCTCTTGCACCACCACGAAATTAAATGGACGATCATGCCTTCACTGCGCGCACAGAAGCCGTGGACTCGACCCCGGCTGCAAGCTTCTTTGTCGGCTCCTCCGTCGTACCATTGCTCGGACCTTTACGTACACGCAAAGCTGAAGCAACTTGCTTGGCCTGTGGAGTCTTCAGAAAGTCCTGGAAGTCACGGTCTTTCGAGAAGACATAATTGAGCGCCTTATCCACAACATCGTCCGCGGATGCCTGGATGAAGGCGGCATACTGATCGACCTGCGTGGCGGTAACCTCATCGAGTCGAACAGAAGCACAGATGTGGCGGCTCTGGTTGATCTCAAGCAGTGGCATGTGGGTTCTCCTTTATAGGTAGTGGAATCAAAGAATCGCTATGTGCAGAATTGGTTAGCAAGCCAGCAGCAATAGGCGCCACAGTCCGTACGAATGCTGCGGCATGTTCTACCTCGAAGACGGGCTCAACAAGGAAGCGTTTCGCGTCGCGGTCATAACCGCGAAGCGCAAGCACCTCGCGGACGACGCGGCGGCCTGGATGACGTTCAACATGGACGACAAAATCGACAGCTTCTGCGATCTCGGCTTCGGTATCGGCGAACGTGCTTTGCGCGTGACTGCGCATCACTAGATTGGCGAAACGATGAAGGCCCTTCTCTGCCGAATTGGCGTGGATCGTTGCCATTGAACCCGCGTGGCCCGTGTTGAAGGAATCGAGCAGCGTTCGTGCCTCGATCCCGCGGACTTCCCCGAGAATGATGCGGTCCGGTCGCCAGCGGAGAGCGGACTTTAGAAGGTCGTCGAAAGTTATCTTGGCCTTGAACGTATCGGTCTGGCACTCCGTCGGCAGAATGTTCGGCTTCTGGATCTGAAGTTCGGAGGTGTCCTCGATGACAACGAGGCGGTCCTGTTCGGGGATAAAGTCGGCCAGTATGCGCAACAACGTGGTCTTGCCGGTACCGGTTCCGCCACTGATAAGGAGCGTCTTACCGCTGCGAATCTGCTCTGCTAAGAAGTCCGCAAGCGCCCGCGTCAGCGTGCCGCGAGCGATTAGATCATCAACTGTGTAATGGCGGCTGGTGAATTTCCTGATGATGAGTGCAGGTGTGCAACGCACGACGGGCGGGATGACCGCCGCCAATCGACTCCCGTCCGGGAGTTGTGCGTGCAGGAGTGGGTTGTCCTCGTCGAGCTTCTTGCCGAGTTGATTGGCGATGACTTCGAGGCCGGTTTGTAGCTTGCCGGCGTCGAACGAAATGTTCTGCTCTTGGAACATCATGCCGTCGCGTTCGTACCACCATGATGCATCGGGGTTGCCCATGATTTCGCTCACGCTTTCGTCCAGCAACAGCGGTTCAATCGGCCTAAGGAATGGCAGGATCAATTCGAAGCTCATAGCGGGAACCTCACAGTGATGGAAGCCCAGCGGATAGCCGGGCTTCCGAGAGTGAAGAGCAAGGACCTATGCGGCCGTTTCCTCCTGGGGCGCATCCTCGTGCTCCTGATCTTCCGGGGCGGCCTTTTCGGCGCGGTCCAGCTTCAGGATCGAAGCGACCCGAATTTCCCAGACGCGCTGCTTCGAGTCCGTCTTCTTGCTCGCATACTCCCGGCTGCGCAGTTCGCCTTCCACCTGGACATGTGCGCCCTTGGTGAGCGTCTTGGCGAACTCCGAGAGCTTGCCGAAGACGACGCAACGGTGCCACTCGGTGTGCGAGATGTACTTGTCGTCCTTCTTGTAGGAGGATTTAGTTGCCAGCGAGAGTGTCGCGAAACTGCTGTTGTTGGCGGTGCGAACTTCTGGGTTGCTGCCGAGAAAGCCGATGAGGGTTACTTTGTTCTGGTACATGAGAGTGTCTCCGTTTCTTGAATTCGCCCGTTGTTGCTCGGGTCACACTGGGCGGAGCTTAGCGAGTGGGCCCGGCTCCCAAGTGCCGAAGGTCTGCTTTCTGGGCGGGGCCCGAAAGAAGTTTGAGAGGCGTTCTTTGCCGTGATTCTTAAACTTGTTTTGGGAGGAACCGAGACCCCGAAGGGGCGCAGAATGCGAAGCAGAAGACCGAGTGCCGCCGGGCGCCGGAAAGGCCCGAAGCTGTGACCGAGCAAGAGACGGGATACATAACGGCAGACAGGCTCCAGAGCAAGGTTGTCATCTGCACACTGGCTGCGGAAGTTCACCGCAATTGCAATGCGATTCGAGCTGGCATGTCCGCCGCAGGAAGGGCGCAATTCGCCTCCGATGTTACGAGTCGAAAGGCTGTTGTTCGCCTGCTCCGCAATGCACAGAGACAGGTCGGAAAAACCAGCCGGATTAGCAATGTGAAAGGACATGAATAAGCCTCTGGGCAGGTCGATGAATCCCTAGCTAAATGCCTGGTCCGCCCGGAAGCGCACGATGGTCAGACCTAGGGGGTTCACGGCAAGCTCATTGTTTTTCACATTCTCGCGAAAGACATAGGTGACGCTGGCTGTCCATCGCTCCCGCTTGAGTTCGGAATGATCCGCGGGGTTTGTGTACACCTTCTCGAACTCGATGCGCGCCGAATACGGCGACTGTCGCATGTCGTCAAGGATGACGTTCTTGATCTCCACATCGATATACGGCAAGCTGCTGTCTTTGACGTAATTCTGAATGCTGTTGTCCTTGCGTTCCTGGTCGATCACGGCGCGTTGCACGTCGCTATTGAGGAAGTAGAGCGACTGCGTTTGATCACGTTCGATCGTGAAACGATTGCGGCTAAAGTACAGTTCTGCCCACCGGGTGAGGTAATACTTGTTCTCCGCTTCTTGGGGGCGGTATTGAAAGTTCCGATAGTCGATCGCCTCCGCGTGGCCCACATCGTTAATCCGCACGATCAGTGGGTGCATGTTGGCGAGAGCTTGCTGACTCTTGAAGGTGAGCGCCGCGAGGCTGATACACACCGCGGCGAGCACAAGAATCGTCACCTTCAAATACGTATTCATCACCATTGGATCACCGTACTGCTCCAGGTAACGCTCTGCCGCTCGGGTGATCTCCGGCGTCGCTTTGGTTTCCATATTCGTCGTTTCTGTGGGCATCTGTGACCTCGTTTCCCTTGCCGTTAGATCGCCGCCCGTATCGCCATTACCGCAACGCCCAGACCTCCACCGTGTCCACCAGTACCGCCAGTGAATAAGCTGTGCGTCATAGTTGGAATTTTGAAAAGGATGTAGATGTTGACCAGTACCAGAAGGACGAGAAGCGGTAACGTCTGCACGATCAGTGAAGGGTCCGAGAGGCTTTGGCCGAGCTGGATGTAGTAGTTGGTAAGAACATGAGACAGAACGTTCAGCGTGGCTGCGGCAACGACCTTGTAGAAACTGAATCCGAGATATGCCTTGAGCCATCCCCAGAACAACCAATCGAGCTTATCGAAGACAAGAAATGGGATAAAGATCGGTCCGAGTAGTCCGATGATCGTTGCCGCAATGGCTCCATAAGCCACAATGGCGGATACGATCGCGGCCAGCATGGCTAACAGGAATTGCACAACGAAGTACACGATCGCGTAGTAGGGATTCATCATGCTGTTCAATATTGACGGCCCTGTCTTGGACGATGCCGCGTGAATCTCGTTCAGCATCGTGTTTGAACCATCTGATCCAATGAGGTTGACTAGACTGATTGTTCCGCCGTCGATGAAGCCCTTGATGGAAAAACCAAGTCCGGGAATAGAACTGTCGTAGTAGTTCACCATCACGTATGCAAAGGTGAGCAGCATGAAGAGGTTAAGAAACCTCCCCATGCTGAACCCCGGTCCACCATGCGCGGATGCCAACGCCTCTTGCACACCAAACCAAACCATCATGATGGTTGCCAGTGCCAGAACGATGTGAACTCCCATCGCTGTAATTGAGGGAGCGGCGGTTGCTGCGAGCGATTGGCACGCCTGCGCGATGTATTGAAAGAGACTCATATATTCTGTCCTTCAGATTCTTCGTGTCTTCAGTACGTCTGCGTTAGGAGGTTGGCGGAGCCGCTGCTGGTCGTGGTGATATTGGCGTTGTAGTAGCTCTCGTATCCTGCCGAGTCACGAAACGTCGATTTCATCGCGTCCTGTTGCTGTTTTTGGGCAACGATCTGTTGCAGGGCGAGATTGGCATTGATTTGGTTTGCGTCTTGCAAGGTACGCAGTTGCAAGAGCAGGGCTTGGTTAATACGTTGCAGTTCAGCCATGATGGTCTGCTGCGACGGGTCCTGGGTTTGGGTTGCCGCCTCCAGATTCGCGATGTCCGTCTGTCTTGCGGTCTGGTTGGCGCGGATGGTACCGAGAGATTGCAGGTTGTTGGTCATCACCGAGTCGCTGATATCAACGGTGGCGCCCTGTGCTGCAATCTGGAGCTGTCCGGCCATACTCGCCGTGCCGTAGCCGGGAATCATGTTATTAGTGTTCGGAACGCTAACTTGTTGGTACGCGGATGCAGCACCCTTCCCTGTGTTTGCCGAATTGAGCCACCCCATCGAATTGCCATACGTATTCGAGATTTGCTGCAGGAGTAGCAAGTCAGATGTTGGAGACAGAAACCGCGCATAGAGCATCCTGGGCGCGAGGATCATCTGGTGGGTGAGTTCGTACTGCTGCTTTGCGACGTTGTAGGCTTGTAGCGCCGTAGTGGCGATCTTGACTGTGTTGGTGAAGATTTGTTGGCCTTGCTCAATCTGGCGGACTTCGTTGGCGATGGATCTTTGTTCGTTTTCGATCTGTGTGACGGCGTGACCTGCCTGGGTAGGATCGAAGACGATGCCGGAACCGAATTGTGCATTTGCGAACGGTTGCAACGCCGCAAACCCAACGGCGAGCACGATAAGGGTTAGGTTCTTCATTTGTCTCATCCCTTCGTCGCCGTTAGTTTCGTTATGCTTTACAGCGGTACGGCTCTACTGCTGTGCAGCAATAATCTCTTTCTGGAGCTGCGCAAGGCGGTCGGCTTGTGGCTTGCACCGTGTTTCGCGTTCTTTCTTCTTAGCTTCTAGAGCCGCGATCTCTTCTTGAGTCAGCTTCTTCCCGGTCAGAAGATCCGCCGATCCGGCGGTCTCCGGATCTAGACAGTCCTTTGCATACGCCGGGTATTCGGCGTTGTATTGATCCTGCAACTGTTTTACTTTTGCCGCCTTGCTCTGACAGCCGGCAAAGGTGAGAGTCCACAGAACTACGAGGGAGAGGGCAACGAATCGCATGGAGATCCTCCTCAAAACGTCTGTGGGATAGTGTGGTTGGAGTATGCGGGAAGAAGCAAGTCCTGAGTGAAATACACCTTCACGCGGTGCCCCTCCCGGATCGTGATCGTGGGGGGTATCTGAATGAAGCGGTCAAGAATAGTGGCCGCAGACTGCGAAACACTAGCTGCAGCCCCGTTGGTGAATCCCTGGGAACCGCTCGTCGTGATGGTGCCGCCACCTTGCGTGATCTGGCTTGCTCCAGCAACCACACCCAAGGCTATCGAGGTACCGAAGATTTGGAGGTAGTGGTTGTTGACCTTATCTTTCAATCCCTCTTCTCCGATCTGATCGAGGCCTTTGAATTGATCGAGATCGACGGAGTAACCGTCCGGCATAATCAGGCGGTGAAAAACCACGGCCATTCGGCGCTGTTGGCCGAAGCCCGCCGCTCCAATCTTCTTTGCCTCGCCTAGAACAACCGTTCCCTCGGGAATGATGACGTGTTGATGATCGTGCGAATATAGCGGATTTGAAACCAGGACTTTAACCGGCCCTACGGCGTCTCCATCCAGCCGATTCATAAGAACAGTGTCGAGAACCGAGCCCTCGTAGACGAGATACGGCTGACCGACGGCTGAATCGATATTGGCCTCCAGTGGACGTTTATAGCCTCCGGGCGTGTCCTCCTGTTTTCCTTCGGCTGGTGGGGAGACGAGACTGCTGTTTGTCTGCCGTTCGGCAAGGCCATATTGGGCGGGCATCGTCTGGCCTTGCTGTTGTTGCTGCGGCGGATCGGCAGATCGGGAGTACACAAGATTGGAAGCGAAACGGGCGTTGTCTGCGCGTTCGCGTTCTTTTGCGACGAGTAGCTGTGCCTGCTGTTGCACCGGCGTGAGTTGCATCTGCATGTTGCCCTGCTGCGCTTGCGGGCAGGGCTGGCCCGGAATACAGGGCACGGCAACACCGGTCGGACCGTAGGCCGCAGCGGCAGCCCGCTGCTGGGGCGTCGCAGATGCGAGGGCTGAATCTCCCATTGCAGCAGCGGCCAGTGTCGCTTGCTGTTCTTTCTGACGTTCCGCCTGGAGCTGGTTCTTCAACTCCTGCACGTTGCTGTCGGTGTTGTCCTGCAAGCTGGGTTGCGGTGGTTGCCCTTTCGCGCTGGCCTGCTGTGCAGGTGTCTTCTTGCCGGACGAACTGAATAGTGCTGCGACAATCACGAGCAATGCCGCACCCAGGTAGACGAAGGTCTTGAGATTCTTCTGCAAGACACCTTTTGGCAGTTCCAAGTTGCGGCGCAACGATGGCTGGGCCGGTGGTTCTGTGTCGGGAGCAAAAACGTTTTCGGTCATGACGCTGATCCCTTGCGCGTGAATTCCATCCGCTTCTTGCCCAGCTCGACATATCCGCTGTCCATGATCTTCGGGATGATGTACGTCCCCTCGCGGAGGTCATAAGTGACAAGATTGGGCTTGCCATCCTTCATCTCGTATACGCTGAACTTTTCCGGCGCATTCGTCTTGATGTAGGTGAACTTGTCGTCGTGATAAATGGACTGGATATTGAAAGGGGCTTCGTTCGCTTTGTAGACGTAATCGAACTTGAGCCGCATTGGATAGGCGCTTTTGTACTCATCAACTGCCTGTTCAACGTGCGATTGAAGAGCGGCCAACTGCTGCCTCGACTGTTCGAGTTGGGCAGAGGGCACAAACTGCGGAGGGCCGCTGGCGGCCACGATTGCGGAATGGTCGGCTGGCTCGACAATCACCTTCAGGTCAGGGCTCATCGTGGTGGACCCCGAGACGTCCTGGAGGGTGAAGCTGTAGATGTTCCCCTTGTCCGTAATGAGATTCAAGTTGGAGCTGATACCCTGTTTCGCCGGATGCACAAAGCAAAAGTTGCCAACCACATCGACGATCCAGAACTCCTTGTCACCCGTGGCCGCTTCCATGATCTTCTCGGTCGTGGGTAGTTCGATAAGGGTCGTATATTTCACCTTGGCGCGGATGGCAACGATGTCCTGCGAGTGATATTGCACCGTGCGCGCAGATTCTTGGGCGAAAGCACCGATGGAAGCGAAAACCAAAGCGCAATTGACGACGAATTTCAGATGCCGCATAGAGTTCTCCTTAGCGGTTAGTGTTCGAAGTTGATACAGCCATCTTGTGCGGCCTGAATGGGTGATCTTCCGCGAGATGGCGAAGCCCATCCGCAAAATCGAAGCGGTCGAAATATTCCTGTTTCATGAGGTTGTCGCGAGCATTGTTGGTTGCCATCCAGTGCGACACCGAATCGACGTTCAAGTGCACTTTCTTGGAGGTCTGCGCCTTGCGAATCAGCATTTGGCCCGGTGGAACAAGGCCGTCGATAAGGTCCAGTTCGGTGTCGTTCAGATGAAACGCCTCGCGGTAAACTTCCCGGTTCATGTCCGGGTTGGCCAGAAATATCTTTGTCGGGCAACTCTCGGCCACTATCGCCAGCATCCCCGATTCCTCAAGTTCTTTGATGGATTGCGTCGCCAAAATCATCGCGGCTAGGTGCTTGCGCCAGGTTTTCTGCGCCTGCACTACATAATTGCGAATGGTCTCGTTCTTGATGAAGAGCCACGCTTCGTCGAGCAGGAAGAACTTCGGGGTTCCGAGGTTCTTCGGGTCGGTAATTTCATTCGATGCCCGGTGCAAAACATAAAACAGCAGTGGTTCTAAAACCTCCGGCGCATCGTTCCAGCCGTGGAAGTTAAACGTCTGAAAGCTTTTGAACGAAAGCGTGTCCTCGGCGTTGTCGAAGAGGAAGCCGTACTGTCCGCCGCGGGTCCAGCGGTGGAGACGTTCCTTCAACTCGCCGATGATGTTCGCAAAATTCGAAATCGTGCGCTGATTCGGCTCCAGTACGTAGATGCGCTCGATCGCGTCCCACAGTCGGCGTTCCTCCTTGAAGTCGATACGGTAACGCTGCTCGTTACCTTCAATGAGCACGCGGAAGAAGCTGAAGAGAAACTGTAGGTTCTCTTTGGTCTGTGGCAGGGAGAACGGGTTGATGGCGAAGTCCCGCGCTTCCTGACCCACATTGAGATACGAGCCCTCAAATATCGTCGTAAGCGACTGGAAGCTGCCGCCGATATCAAAGATGAAAGTCAGCGGCTTGTACTTCTGCGCGTTCTGAAGCAGAAAAACGCAGAGATATGACTTGCCACTGCCCGTCATCCCGAGAATTAGCGTATGGGCAACATCGCGGGTGTGCAGGTTGAGAAAGTAGGGCGTGCTGTTGTCGGTTTCGACGACTGCCAAATACTCCGTGCCGAGATGCTCGTTCGTCTTTTCGCCGGTAAGGATCGTAAAGAGGAAAGACAGGTCGGCGTAATTCGTGTTCAGCAGATACAACTGACGGAGGTTGAGCGCATAGTTGCCCGGCACAGTAGCGAAATAAGCGTTCAGCTGGTTGTAGGTTTCGGCAAACAGATTGCCATCCGAGTTGGTGAAGATGCCAGTAAATTCCGCCACGAGCTGATCGAGTTCCGTTCGTAACCGGCCATACAGCACAATCGTGAGCGAGAAGTCTCCCAGTGATTGACCGTCACCCAGGGCTCGCAGACAATCGCCAAGATTTTCGATGTCGGCCTGTTTGGACTCGTCCACCAGCACATCGCGGGGGTTCGTTTTGGTGGCATCGTTGCCCATCTGCGAGACGAATCCGGTTTTTGACATATTGAAGTGGCGGCGGCGCTTGTTCACTTCTTTGCGGGCTTTGTCCGCGGGGAGCGGCGTCCACTCGGTGACCACATAGAAGTTGGCGGGGATCTTCAACAGCGCGTCCAGTACCAGGGGCCGTGTCTCTGTGATGGCCTCTTTCATTGTCAGCACGCGGACGATGTGATTGCCTACCCGCAGATGATCGCGTTCGGCTTCGATGTCGGAGTTGACCACCTGATAGTCGAGAAACTGCGTGGACTGTGGCCTGCCGGCAACCCGCCAGTCGTCATAATTCAGCAAGCGGCGGAAAAATCTGAATTGCCTCTGCCGATTCAATATCTCGATTTGCATAAAATCGGAGAGCTGCCGGGCGAATGCGTGCACGTGCTGGTCGAGTCGTTGAAGATCGCGTTCGATATGCGTCCGCAACAACTTCTTCATGCTGTCGTTGGTGAACTGCGATTTGAGTTCGGTGATGGCGCCCTCTGGATCGCGGAACAGGCGCGCTAATGCCGTGCCGACGCCAGTCTTCGATCGGGCGCCTTGGAGCAGGATGCAGTAGAAGATTTCGACCTGATAGAGATGGTCCCGCTTCGCTTCAAAGAACTTCCGCCGCTGGTCAATGGCCGCTTCGACAATGGGGTCATCGTATGTTGCGAACGGTATGTCGGGGCGGTTCGATTTGAAGAGGTATTGGTAAACATGAAAGCCCGGGCCAAAGGCTTTGAGCGCCGCTTCCAACCTCTTCACTGCATACTGCTGTTGGGAGCGGTCCAGACTTTCATAGTCCACACCGGGAACACTGAGAACCATGCCTAGATCGCCGCTCTTAGTAAGGAAGGCCGTGTCATTCCAGAAGCCGTAGAGGTTGATGTGGTCATTCAGTGCCGCACTCTCTTTCCACGGCTTGATGACCTTGTCGAGACGCAGCATCACACTACCTCCACGCGGGGAACTTGCTGCTTCGCGGGGTCATAACGCAGCTTGTAGCGCTCGGACTTTGCGAGGATGCGGAGGAATGCCGGATCGCTGTTCGTTACCCAATGGCCGAAAGCAAAGCCGCCAATGAAGACGGCGATACCTGCGAGGACGGAATTGAAGAGGTTGAAGGCCCCCACTGCGCCGACGCATACGAAGTAGAACAGCGTACGTTCGACGCCCAAGTAGGTGAGAGGCTTGTGCAGGCTCTTGAAGACTCGATTTGTGCGGTGCTGCTGTGCTTTCTCTGCCATAAGTCTCTCGTTCAAGCGCGGGTTGACGGTCGTTGGGAAGGGCGCTATACGCCCCAGAGCCAACTCAGGACATTTACCGCAAGTACCGCAATACCGGTTCCAGCGGCGACACCAGCAAGCGCCTTTTTTGCGCCGGGTTCGCCATGCGCGAAGCCGTAGCCGCCGATCACGATTGCTACCAGACTTGCAACTTTCGCGATCGTCCCGGTGAAAAGGCTTTGGATAGCGTTAAAGCCGGTATCGAACGGTGAACCCTGTGCGAGTACTCTCATGGGCATGAAAACGAGTAGGGTAAGCAGAGCGGCGGTTATAAGTGCCGATTTCGACGGTCGAAAAGGCCTGATTGGGTGACCAAAACGGAATCCTACTGAACGTGACATGTCCACCTCCGCAGCGCCTGAATGCGGCTGCCTTTCGCGCAAAACTAACCTCGCCCAATCAACATGTCCAACGGGATTGCTGCGTTCAGATGTGTTGGAGACGAACGTCTACGAAGATTAGAGCGACTCTATGGAAGAAGTTGTTGTCGAGGAGTGCGTGAGAAAACACTGTAAACGATTCGGAATCAAGGGCAACGGCATTTGCGATTCGCTCTGCGCGTGGTTTTGACGGTCACAAGGCAAAGCTTCACAGCTTTTTTCCCTGAGAACAATCCGGGTGGTGACACGCGAATGCGCACACTGGACAGAATCAGAGTCTAGCGTCTTCTCCTTGCCGTCGCCTTCACACTTTGCTACGGTCAATAGATCACAGATGGGGTAAATATGGCGGACGGCAAGGCACACACGTATTTTGCAATCGCTACGGGTATCGGTGTGACCGCATACGTTGCGAAGGAACAAATGGGACTCGACTTTTGGTTTCAGCTTCTAGGTGCGGCGATTGGTGCTCGTTGCACAGGAAATTTGCCGGACCTCTTTGAGCCTGCTATTTCTTCATATCACTGGGGAACTTTTCACAGTGTAAGCGCGGGTGGAGCGATCACCGCTCAGGCCAGTCGGATCTCAGATATTCGAAACTTTTGCCAGTCTCAAGCTGACCAATGTAAAAACAATCCAAAACGAGTTTTGATGATCCCCTTGGCTGAAGGCGTCTCGTTTCCGATCGAACTCGACGGTGCTGTCGGAGAAGTGTTGTCATTCATTGAGCGATGCCTGTGGCTCATTCTCTCCGGGTTTGTTGTGGGAGCGGCTACGGGTTATGTCTCGCATCTCGCGCTGGACGCTGTGACCTGCAAACGCTCACTCCCTTTGTTGAAGAAAGGCTTTTAGACAAAGTAACGAAATGACTTGGGCTTAGCGTGGTCAGACGTGTGCTCGACTGTCGTCCAATCCGATCTTCGAGTGCGAGAGATGCAAAAAGCGACTTTGATCTGCAATAATTTTCTGATGTGCGGACGCTATCGTCTATCGCGCAAGAAACAGGTTGTTGAAGAGTATTTCGACACCGCCCCGGTGGAACATGACTGGAATCCCCGATACAACATCGCCCCTACCCAGAATGTTCCTATCATCCGCCAAAATCCGAAGCAACCTGGCCGGAAAATGTCGTTTGCTCGCTGGGGACTCATTCCATCGTGGGCTAAAGACTCGTCTGTTGCGGCAAGGATGATCAATGCAAGATCCGAAACTGCAAGCATGAAACCTGCGTTCCGTGACGCACTGAAATCTCGCAGATGCCTGATTCCGGCGGACGCGTTTTACGAGTGGAAGAGGATCGGAAAATCGAAACAGCCATACTGTTTCGAAGTCAACGAAGGCGGGTTGTTCGCTTTCGCCGGAATTTGGGATCGCTGGAAGAACGCCAGTGGCAACGCAATGGAAACCTTCTCGATTCTGACCACAACGCCAAACGCTCTGACCGCTGTTGTCCACGACCGTATGCCAGTCATCCTTGATCTCGCTTCTTATGATCTGTGGCTCGATCCGGGGATGAAGGATGTGGGTTTAGTTTCCGAACTGTTGAAACCCTGCAATGCCAAGGTCATGCGTTCTTATCCTGTGAGCACGCGCGTCAACCAGGTGATTAACGACGATGCAGAATGTTCCGCACAGGTGGAACTCATCCAGACTCAAAATCTACTGCTCTTCTAGACTAGTATTCTGATTGCAGCGCTGTTGCCAGCCGTTTCAACTTGCTTGTTGATCAACACCAAAATGTCCGGGATCGCCCTGCGACATTGCTCCACGACACGCTGGGATATGTCCAAAATATCCGTTCCCTCGAATACGGCGCTTGCATTTTGGGCAAGGTCTAACCACGAGCGCCTGTTTCTGCGAGGCCGTCACTGGGCAGGTTCGCTGGGTCGTCACTGCTTCGAGACCATACTCATCAATGAGCCACTTCGCGACGGCTGGTTCCATGAGGCCGAAATTTAATTCCGAGCTGTGCCGAAGACAGAATGCCTCGAATGCTCGGTCGGTCACCGAAGTATCCATTACCTTGAGTTCCCCATCGGCGACCCATTTCCGCACCTCGACAGTAGAAACACCCAAGAGTTTCGCAATTCGTCCCGACGAGTACCCTTCGTTCTTGTTACACACGGCCGCATCGGTTTCTGCCTCCATCCCCGGTAGGGTCATGGTTCCATGTTTGCTGCAGAATTCAGCGAGGGAGATTGCCGAGACTCGCGGATCGCGGACTCTTAGAACACCAGTACCAATCAAACGCTGCAGCCGACGATGGCTAACGTGCAAAGTTTGCTGGATTCTTCGCAATGACCAGCCGTCTGTAACTCTCGCGCTTATGGCCCGGCCCTTAAGCCGGAATCGAACTGATTGTTCTGAGCGTTTGAGCTTTTGAGCGATCACTTTGACCGGCTCATAACCGGCGCGCGCAAATAGTTCTTGTTCCTCTTCCCCTGTCCAAGGTCGTCGATCGCCCTTTCGCTTGTCTACCTGCTCTGTGTCCAGCCAACCTTGACTTCGGGCGAATCTCGACACCACGTAGCCCGCAAGTCCCGGATAAAGCGCCCTTACGGTCTTGATTGCTTCGGTCTTTTTCCGGCCTCCGCTTCGATAGCCCTCGCGAAGAATCTCAATCGCAGAGTCGCTCCAATCGACCGCTGTCGCACTCTTGCTGCGCTCCTTTTCGCGCAGGTGTCGCATGCGGTGCCAGACCTGGGCAGGTACTAGCTCCGGGGTTAGCTGCCGTACCCTTTTGACGGCCTCTTGAGTACCTCTCGGACCATATTTCATCCCGACGACGAGGATCTGGTCTATCTCGTGGAACCAACGGAAGGATTGGCTTTGCTTCTGTCTGTCGGGATTGATTCCATCTTCCATAGGCAAATCGACCGGTGCATCTGGTTTCTGCTTCCGAGAATTACAGTTGCCCCATACCTATAAAAGGAACCAAAACAGTACCGAACCTATCGAAAATATTTTCGCTACTTTCTGCTCTCGTTCGGGTTCTTCTTGACATCCCTTTCTGTCGGATGGCACGCTTGCGTTAGCCCTCTGGCCGGGTACCACGCAATTGCTGATGTGAGGCACTGGTATGCCAGCCCCCGAACCCGGTCCGGAGTGGGTCCTTTCAGGTGTCAGACCTCGTTCAGACTCGGCCACCGAAAGCGAACTCCTGAAAGCGGCAAGATCAGCGTGGCCGAAGGCATTGGCCCACGTTCGACAAGTTCAATCACAAAATCCATTCAATGACGACGGACTCTTGGTCGCTGAAGTGTGGGAAAGCGTTCTGCAATCTGTTTCCATGACGCTCGATCGGATGAATGGAAGGCGGGGTGAGATCGAGGATCTGGAGGCTTATCTTCTGGGAAGTTTTTACCATCGACTTAACCGTGCCCTGAAGAAGGAACAACGCCGCGAAGAAACGATCCGTCTTGTGTCTTCCGTCGAGGAATTGGAAGTTCTTGGTGCGGCGAATCAGGCGGAGCAGCAAAACATTGAAGGCACACTGCATGCTCAGGAGATTCTTGATCGAATGGATGAGTGGAGCCGCAAAGTTTGGGTCGCGCGGGAGTACGGCTACAGTTGGAAGCACATTGGCCGCGTTCTGGGGGTTCCTGGGGATAGCGTCATGCTTCGCTTCCGACGCCGCATGAAAATTTTACGAGCACGTTTGTCTGGAGGTAGATGACATGCCAATGTGTCGTGGGGCTCTCCTTCAGTTACACTTGGGCTGTTTTTCAGATTGAACTGATAGCGAGTGGACTCTCTCTGAGCACCGAAAGCCAATCCAACGCGGTGGACAAGCGCTTGCTTGATATTCTCCGGCAAGGCTTAGCGACAGAGTTCCCTAATGCCGACAGGATCGGCTGTCCGGGCAATGCTCTACTCAAAGGCATAGCGCAAGGAAAGGTGTCACTCACCGAAGCAGAGCCTTGGCTTGACCACCTCGGGTCATGCAGTCCGTGCTTTCAAGAATTCAAGGAGTTTCGTCGGCAATCGGCTATGCAGCGCCGAAGTGTCCTGACTTGGGTGGCCACTGCTGCTGTTCTGCTTGTCGCGGTTGGGGGATGGTTGTTGGTGCGAGGCCGACACTCCGTGGAAACAACTGACACGGCAGTCTTGGATCTTCGTGAGAGGTCGGTGGCCCGCGGGCAGGGCGCCTCTGAGGCTGGTCAGGCACCTTTGGCAGTTCCGCGAACCGCTAAGCACCTGGTTCTTGATCTTCCGATCGGCAGCAAAGAAGGGCCCTACGATGTCGGGCTACTCACTGACACGGGCGACCAGCTTTTGCACTCGACAGGGATCGCGGATCTGCACGATCACATTACTGATCTGCGGGTTGATATTGACCTCAGTCAGGTTCGGGCGGGGGCATATTCTCTTGGGGTTCGACAGCCTGGCCTTGAGTGGACCCGATATCCCATCCGGGTGTTTTGACCCTTACATACCCGTGAACTCCAGACTTAGCCCACAGTTGTGGCCGCGCCGTCTGCGTCAAGTCGAACAGGTCAACAAAACGCACTCTGCCGACGCATGCTTGTTGGATGAAATAGTTGGATTTCCAGCTAGAAGACCTAAAATGGTTGGGATCCTGGATCATACTTTCTTGGGTCACATTTCTAGGAACTAAGTGGTGCCCGCAAACGGTTCAATTCGGCGGGCTCCATGTACTGAGTTGCAGGGATTGGAGTGACGGTGATAGACGGTCAGGAAGAGATGCGACCTGCTGGTGGATTCGCAACGCAGCGGGGGATCAATTATCAAAATCGCGTTGCCGCGTTCTTTGCCGTATCGTGCCTTTCGGAGAGCCTTGCCGTTCCGGGACTTCCGCATTCACCAGTTCAAAGTATCCGGTGCGAGACAGGTGAACCGTTGGCCGACATCCTGCTCACCTTCGAGAGTGATGGGATCGGTTTCATCGAAGTCAAACGAACGATTCAACTCACATCAACGCGAATGAAACCTGTGCTCTCACAGGTAATTCAGCAGTACGTCGTTTCTGGTCAAGGTACGGATGGCGGCAAGTTTCCGTGGCGCCGAGTCCTTGATCCATCAAGAGACCGGTTGATGCTTCTGACGTCCTCCGAGAGCCCAGAGAGTGTCACAAAGCACTTGAGGGCCTGCCTCGCACGCATCGGACCCGAGGCGAGTCCGGAACTTTTGCCCTCTATTCCTCAGAACGAACAGGAGACGCGTGCGTTTGGAGCATTCAACGCTCTTGCGCTTGAGGCATGGAAGGAATTGATGGGGGTTGTGCCACCACTCGAAAAGGTGTTGCCCCTCTACTCGCTGTTCCGAATTGGCATTTTAGATGTGAACCCTGGAGAAGCGGATGAACAGCACGGCCAGAGTTTCTTGGCAAACACCGTTCTTTCCAGTCCGCAGGAAAGTTCGAAGGCTTGGTCCAGTCTTGTTCAAGCGATGGGCGCAGCGAGCGAGTCCCGGCAATCGTTGTCTCGAAGGGAACTAAGGAGAGTTCTGCTCGATGCAGGATTCGATCTCGTTTCGTCGCCGAGCTATGTTCCGGACATTAGTTCTCTGCGCGAGTATACACGGCTTACTTTGGAGTCTTTAGATCATCTGGCTACTCTTGCCGTCCATGGGAGGGCAGTCCGGATTCAAAGGCCAGTGACGGAATACCTTCGTGCCCTGGCGATGGAACATTCTATCGTCGTCGTGGGCGAACCAGGCGCAGGAAAGTCCGGTGTTCTCCATGAGCTTGGAAGCAGGTTACGAAATAGCGATCAAGATGTCGTCTTTTTGGCTGCAGATCGTTTGGATGGGTCTTTTAAGTCGGAGTTAGGCTTGCACCACGACGTGGTGGATGTGCTGGAGAATTGGAGCGGCAACGCTACTGGCCTACTCATTATCGACGCTCTCGATGCTGCGAGAGGCTCGAAGACCATCGTTGTGCTACGTGACCTGATTCGGCGTGTCGTTGGCACTCCGGGCTCTCGATGGAGAGTTGTCGCTTCGATCCGTGCTTTTGACTTGCAATACAGCCAAGAACTGCAATCGATTTTTCGGAGACGAAGCGGTGAGGCCGCACCAGAGTATTTTCAAGATTCCGCTTCTTTCTTCGATCTCCGACACATCAAGGTACCTCGTTTCAGCCCTTTGGAGTTGAAGGAAATCCGCACGCAAGCGCCGGAATTGGACCCGGTGTTCGAGTCTGCAACGCCTGCTCTCCAAGAGCTGCTGGAGATTCCATTCAATCTTCGTCTCGTTGCGGAACTACTTTCGAGCGATTTTAGCAATTCAGAGTTCACCGCGATCAAGACGCAGGTCGGGCTACTCAGCCAGTACTGGTTACATCGTGTGGTGAAGTCGGCCAACGAAGGTACAGCACGGGAGTTGGTTCTGGTCGATGTGCTTCGGGCCTTGGTTCTTGAGCGACGCCTTACTGTTTCCAAGCTGCAGTTACGTGATGCTGCCGCAACAACGGAATTCTCATCGCTTTGCTCAGACAATGTGCTAGTCGAACAGATTGCAAATCTTCACGGTCGCTACATCATTGGTTTCTCGCATCATTTACTGTTCGACTATGCCGCCTCGCGCCTCCTTCTCGCCGCAGACTTCGACCGCTTTCTTGCGTCGTTGGCATCAGAGCGAGATCTGTCTCTGTTCCTTCGCCCCAGCATAGATTTGCTCTTCAAAGAAGCTTGGCTGAAGAATCGGGACGCATTCTGGCAGATGTTGCGAAGTTTGACTGCACATGAAAACGTTCCTGCCATCGCCAAGATCATTGGTCCTGCGGTGATTCCCGAGCTGGCTAGAAACGAGCAAGATTTGTTGCCTTTGATTGAGGCTCTGAAGTCAGCCAATGCGAAAGAAGTTGATCTGTCGGAAGAGTGGATTGTTCACGTGGTCGGTGCCGTGCTCGCCGGCGTACCCCCTTCGACCATCAGTTTGTGGTCCTCCTTTTGCTACCGGCTTGCTTCTTCGAATTGCTCTCTCCGTGTCGCAGCTGTCTGCCAATCGTTGGTGAATTACATACTGGAGAGGATGAGTGATGGGAATGCAAACTCGCACGAAGGCGCACTCGCCCTTAGCCGCGCCGCGGTTCTTTTGCTAGACCGCTTCCTTGGAATGCAACCTAGGGATGGCTGGCTCATTGCTCGGGGTATCAGCAGTGTTATGGATCTGTTTTGGGTAAATCGCGAGGAGTCGGTCCGAGCTGTACGAAGACTCATTACTCCTGAAGAAGTGCGTAACAACGGAGCAGAACAGGGACACTGGATTTCACGCAAGGTGTCGCTTCTTTTTGAGATCGATCCCCAGCTTGTCGGAGACATCTACATCGCGTTCTTCAGTTACCAGGAGGAATCTGAAGAGCAAACGTCCATGAGCGCGAGCCGAATTCTGGCTCTTACTTCCAACAGGCGGCAGGACTACCAGCAAACCCACTGGCAACTCGCTCAGGTATTCCCCCATTTTCTGGAAAGGCACTTTGATCACTGCACTGACATTGTGCTAGCGGCCGTGAACAGCTATATCGAACGTGAGCACGCGCCGCGTAGCCCTGAGCAGGTCATCACCTATCAGCTTGGAGAGCAGAAGCACACGGTTCTTGTTGACTACTCGTCAATCTGGGACGGATCAGCTGTTACTTACGATGTGCTGAATATCGCGGATGCGTATTTTCGCAAGCTCGAAGAGTTCGCAAAGTCGCCAGAAACCGCTCCGGACGCGGAGAAGACAATTCTGCGTTTGCTGAACGACGCGAAATACGCATATGTGCCCCGCAAGATTCTCACTGTAGTAAAGACGTCCGGTGCTCGCATGATACAAGCGGTGTACCCGTTGCTGGTTAGCGAATCTGCTTTGCTCTCTTACGACCTTTCCTCTGCAATCGGCGATGTGCTAAGCGTCGGCTACGAAGTCCTGGACGAGAATAAACGACGAGAAGTTGAAGCCGCGATTTGTCATCTTCCCGTTGGCGCCACCAGCGAGGGTGCCGAGGCGAACGCGCACTACCGTGATCGCCTGCTCGGTTGTATACCGAGAGATCTGCTGGTTCTTCCAGAGTCGATCGCCAGAGTGGATGAACTCGCGCATACGGGCGGTGCGCCCGAAAATCAACCCCCGTTCGTCTCGCGTGGTGTCCAAGCTTTTTCGTATTCGGAAGTTGATCGAATGCGGGAGCACGGCGTTCCAGTCGATGCCGAACCGAATGTGAGTCTACGGCGGGAGGGAGATAAGCTCTGGACTTTCGCATCAAGATTCTCCAACGCCGTCCCCAACAATGACGATGTGGAAAGTATCGCTTCTGGACTGACGGTGGTCAGTGATGCACTCGCCGCGAAGGATCCAGCGGCGCATCCAGAAGTGAGAAACTCTGCGGAAGCGCACTTGATCGCTGCATGCGCAGTCGTGGCGAAATGGAAGGATCTCGATTGTTCGACGTCTCTGGGCGAGAAGGTGAAGTCGATCTTGTTTGCAGGCCTAAAAAGTCCTGTACCAGAACATCACCCTGAATACGATGCCCAGTTTGATCGCTCGCCGTCGTGGGGTGCTCCCCTCCAGCGAATCGAGGCGGCGGCTGGCATAGGCGCTCTGCTTGCAAACAAGAACTGTGTCAATCCAGAAGTTCTCGAAAACGCTCGTCGCGTTTTGAAAGATCCTGTGCCCGCCGTGCGATTTCAGGTCGTCACGCGGTTGCTTCCTCTTCATGACGCCGATCTTGCCTCGCTCTGGTCGATCTTGCGAGATCTAGCGAGGTCTGAGAAGAGCACAGGTGTCTTAGGGAGCGCTTTGTATGCAGTGGTTAATCCGTTATCCGGCCGCTACAAGAGCGAAGTACTTGATCTCCTGAAGACAATTCTGTCCAGAAACGATCTTCCAAACGACGGTGGCGACGCCACCGAGTGGTGTTACCGCATCGCGACCGGTCTTTACCTCTGGGAAGGGGATGCATCTGCCTACGCGGTGATTCAGCCGGTAATCGACGGTGAGACCTTCAGTCCGCGGCGCTCGGCACAATGTCTGAATGACATTCGGGGAGCGCTAACATTTTCGTCAGATGTTCCGAAGGAAAGTGATGCTGACATCAGAAAGCGCTCCTTTGGTCTGATTGAGAGCATCATCCGATCCGCTTCGGTTCGGATGAACAGATTGATCCGTGGAGTCGCGGTAAAGGACAGGTCGGAGCAATGGCAGAAAGACTTCAAAGAGCTTGCCCGGCTCATTGATTATATTGGCAATCAACTTTATTTTTCGTCCGGCGCATACGACGGGACGAATTCCAGCAAGGCGCTCAATGACAATACGCGACGCATATTCTGGAACGAATCGCGCGACGCCATTACCCTCTTATCAAGTGTCGCAATCCCGTCGGTTGCCCATCATCTGATTGAAACCCTGCAGAGTTTCGTTCCATTTGCCCCTGCCGAGGTCTTCCACGCGATCTCAAACGTTGTCAGGTCGGCCGAGGGCTGGGGATACCAGTACGAATCGATGGCGGTGGACCTCTTGGTCAAAGTCACCGAGCGTTATCTTGCCGAACAGCGCAGCCTCCTGCAGCAAGATCTCCGATGCCGCGAGGAACTCATCGACATCCTTGAAACGTTTGTTAACGCCGGCTGGCCCTCGGCACGGCGCTTGAGTTATCGACTAGAGGAAATCTTCCGGTGAGCAACGGTACAGTGCGGTCGGCTAACGATTTCCGAATCGCGTACCGAAGAATCCAAGCGGATTACGATCGACTCTACGAGCCGAAAGTGACGGAGATCCGTGCGGTTCTCGCTGACCCACGGCGCAGAAGTCCTGATTTGGAGGAAGCCCTCGAAGCTCATGTTCGCTCGTACAAGATCGATGGCATGTTGAAAGCGCTTCGGTGGGTGATTACGCCATCGACACCGGCTGAAATTTCAAACATGATCCCCGAAGCTCAAGTCGACCCCGCGGTCGGTGCTCGGCGTTTCATGGATTATTTCGGCTACGAACGTGAGGTTACTCAACCGCTACTCGTCGTTGAGGCAAAGCGCCCCTCTGGATTTCCGATCCCGCCGGGCGGGTCCACGGAAACCGCGTCTGCAATCGTTTCGGAGTGGCTGAAACAGCCGAACCAAGCGCCTGGGCATTGGAGAAATTGGATTCCGTCGCTGCAAGAATATGTCGTTTCGGTTTTCGAACGCACCGGGGAATTTCCGGTGCGCGCCGCAATTACTGATGGAGACTGGTTGGTGGTTCTTGAGAACCCGCAAGACGCATTCAGCGCCGAGGGAACCCGCGATGCTCGCTACATCCATGCATTTAAGGACAGATCGGATGTCGATGATCGGTACGATCTCGTTTTTCGGCTTCTCGATCAGCGGTCCGTCTCACGATTGGCAACGGAGGTGGCGCCAGGCGCGATAGCAGGTGTAATCGCTCCGAACAGCGTGGTACGGCTTTTTCACGGGTTGCGTCTACGCTATGCAACTTCAGAAACCGTTGGCAGGTTAGTTCCCACTATTACCGTTATGCCGATGGTTCTATTGAGATCTGCAAGCGGTTCGTGGCTCTCAGTAGCGCGTAGCGAAGATGTGCATTTCATCCCGTATAAGTATGAAGAACTGGCGACTCATCTTCAGGAAGTGCGGACTGCCGCTGAGCATTTACTCGATCGGGTTCATCAACAGCTTGGCCAGCAAATCCAACCTTCAACACTCAGTCAGCACTATGCCGATGACGAGGCGTTTGAAGGTATGCCTGGAGTTGAACAGATCCAGGGCAAAGGCGACCATTTCAGGATTGTGACTGGGCGATCGACGCACTACCTGTTAGCTCAACCGACTGTGCCGGACTGCCCACATCACGATTTCGGTAAGTCCGTCGAGCTTCATTGCCAAACTGGAGATTTTCCGATCATCAACCGGTCCATAGAGACTCCCCGCGCCTATTTCGTCAACACACAGCTCCATCACTGCTGTCACGAAGACGTGGACGCTGCGAAGCACGTACTCATTTCAGAAGAGAATGAGCCTCGGTGCGGAGTCCGCAGCGGTAACCGGGGAGATGCGTTCTGCGAAATCGCCCCCTTCGATGAGTTTCTTTGTTGCCGAACCTGCTGCTTCGAGCAAGTTTGTACGGCGACTCAGGTTTTGCGACTGCCGTGCGTATTGCCTCCTGCGGGATAGCCCTTCCGACGAGAACTGAAAGCCGTATCAGAAATTTTGAACTGAGAGCACTGCGGGTGGTGACTCTGTCATTCTTTCGGCTGACGGCAGCTGTTACTGACGGGACGCATGGGCAACTAAGCGCTACGACGCAATAGGCTGCCCTCTTCCGACCGATAAGGAAGTGGCTGCGCTTTTCGAAGCCAGTTCGCCAATTCGTGTGGGTCGAAACGGATTGCCCCGGCCAATCGAAAGCACGGAAGTCTCCCGCCTGCCGCCATCTTATAGACATGCTGGGGCGTGACCTGGAACAATTTTGCTACGTCCCGCGCGCGTAAAACACGGGTTTCTTTTTCCAATTGCGCTATCAGACTCATGATTTATGCACCTCAACAGAAGACGATTCGGCCCTAAAACGCGAGAGCGATCTCGATTTGTTTAAAACAGGTCGAGGGTTCCGTCAAACGGCTTTGAAACTCCGAGTGCCCGCTCGATGCGAGACTGCCAGACCGACGCGGCTCAGATTAGCCTGCATTGCGACCTGGCTCGGTCACGCAACGTACCGGGCCAGCGCTCCAGCATTGACCTTGGCCAATGCGTCTTTGGATTGCACGCCCTTCAGGTAGACCATCGTGGATTTGATGTCACGATGGCCCATCCAACTTTGCAGTGTCCTGATGTCAACGCCGTGTCGCAAATGCTCTGTTGCAAAAGTGTGGCGGAACTTGTGGAGGAAGAAATGCCGGCAGAATGGTCCTTGTGCGCATTTGTTTCCATGTTTGGTGACGCACTGTCCGCAGTTCAATTTGGCGCGCTCTGCGACGCGTTTGACGATCATGTCATTTTCACTGTCGGGATTTCCTTTTGAATTGGGAAAAACGAGTTGGGAAGGCAGGCCGCTCCTGCGTTCTCGGAGTTTTTGCAACTGTTCCACAAGTGCCGTAGGGAGCGGCACGGCACGCTCCTCCCAGTTTTTCGGCCCGAAACCCCAGAGTGGCTTGGCGGTCACTCGTACCAAGCTGTTCCGAAAATCCATGTCACGCCAAGTAACATGACGAACCTCTCGGTCCCGAAAACCAGAGGCGAGCAGAAATTTCAGAAACACGCCTTCGTTTTGGTCCGCGTGATCGAGCATAGTGCCGATCTCGTCCGCTTCGTAAATGGGACGGATGGTGTCGACGTAATCCGGCCAATCGTTCGACTCAATCAGTTTGGTCTTTCCGTGACGTTTGAAGAGCTGGAGAACGACGACTAGCTTGTCATATACTGTGCGGCTGCCCAGTCCCTGCTTGTAGCAGTCCGTCATGAAATTCAAGATGTCTTGGCGCTCCACCTGGTCTACGTACTCTTTGGCATAGGATTGGCGCAGCAGAGTATCTAAGGTGTAGCGATACGTTCGATAGGTCCGAAGACTGCGATGATGCTTTACGAGATCAAGATATGAATCGATCGCCGTGGCGATGCTGATGCGGATCTCGTCGTCACTCGATGGTTCCGCCTGTGGACGAATGAGGCCCGCTTTGATAGCACCCAGTTCGATTGCTTTGCGGCGAGCCCCATTGATGACGTTTTCAAACCCGCCAACCGAATGTCTGCGCCGTTTCCCACCTTGGTACCATTCGAGGAAGTACCTGCCTTCCGGGTGATGCTCCTTGCGACGGGCGATCCACACTTGATCGCGGATGACCCTGCCCCTCTTCTCAACGACCGCAGCAAATCGCCACTTCTTTTCGACTCGGATGTATTTAACGATATTGACACGCTCTCCGTACTGCTTAGCTTCAACCATCTCCATTCTCCTGGAACGGCGATGGATTTTTGCTCAGTGCGCGGATTCGGTCAAACGGGCACGACCGCCCAGATGGAGGCCGGGGACTGGACAGTAAGATGGACAGTAAGCGCTCTAGGAGTATGAAAAGAAAGGCATCCGGTTAGAAGGCAGCGTTCTAACCGGATACAGCCAACTCGGGCTAGCAGGGTCATCGAGGGCTTTTTCCGCGTTCTTGAAATGACACCTCACACGCCCTTTGGGATCGGCTCAGAACATAAATTCCTGTGTTGCGGATCGGCCAAAAGCCGAGGCGTGACCAGTAGGATCTTAGCTTCCGAATGGCCTCCCCTTCGCTTATGTCCGGGACTGCAAGTTGTTTTAAGGCTTCTGGGTCGTTTGCGATGGACGGAGTGAACTGCAGCGGCCAAGGCTTGCACGCGACCAACCCGCACGCCGTACCAAAAATGTCGATCATACGGTGAATGGCGGACTCTGCGATCCCTAGTCCCCGAAACTCCGGATGGATCACGATGTAGTCGATGATCAGGAGATCGAGGTCTACCGTTTCGAACTCATTTTGTATCTCTTCTTTCGGATGGCCCGTTTCCGCGTCGAAAAGATGTTCCCAGTATTCCGCAATGTCGCCCGAAATGCCATCTCCGAGTCTTTCTGCGCTCATGCCATGGTCCAGCGCCTCGCTGAACTGAATGAGTGAGGCTCGAATGTTACCGGCGTCCTCTTCTCCGCGAGTTTCCGATTCGGCAATAATTCTTCCGGCAATGGAATGCACAAAATCCGTCTCAGTCGGTTCGTGCAGCTCAGCGCGGAGGACAAACTCAACACTCGTAACGACATTCCTGTTGGAACCATTCTTTTCACGCCTGCCAGTCGTCGCCTTAGCTGATTTCATCGTCCGTTACCCCGCTTTCCTGAGCTTCCTGTGCACGCGTTGAACAACACTTTCCGGGATTCGCAGCGTGGTATAGCCTCGCTTAAACCGCGTTTCAACGTTCTCCCACTTGATCACTCCAGGTTCGTCGGTGAAGATGCGCCGGATTGTTCGTTCGCTCAAGCCCCACAATTCAGCGACTTCGTTCACGCAATAATGTTTTTCAAATGCCACACTGGCCGGCATTGCTGGTTTGCTTGGAGGAGCGTAGTTCGGCTGGGGAGAAGGCTCTGTTGCCATAGGACACCGTGTCTGATGTATCTAGTACGAGATCGAAATCTCGTCAAACGGAGGTTTTCCGAGATGCAATAGACTTCAAAGCCCGAAAAGAGCGAGGAGATCGGTTTTTTCTAGTCGGGCCCGTCGGTGGCGTTGGTAGATTCAATTCAGTTGTGACTACAGAATGGGTGGTGACATGTCTGCCGCACATGAAGAGCGGAATGGAAAGGGGGAGGGACTTTTGCACTAAGAACGGACGGCGCGTCTGACGACTTTGCCGGAGCGCCTATCCGCTATATTGATTACCGGAGCGGCCGCGTTTAGGCCCATTGTGGACCATGCCGTCCGCACGCTCGTCGCCAGCCTCTGTTGCCGCTCAAGAACCCACGGAGCATAGTGCTTCTGCGTAATCAGAACACTGGAGTGACCCAGTAAACGAGAAACCTCCTCCAATGGCATGCCCGCAAGGAGATACTCGACCGCAAAAGTGTCTCGGAGCATGTGAAGATGCGCCGGCCTGGGGTTGCCATCACCCTCCAGAAACAGCTTGGGATGCGCCTCGGTAGCCTTATCCAGAACCTTCCCAAAGATTTTGATCCAATTTGAAACTTCGCTCTTACGCTTACTGCGACCACTCCAAAAGAAGTAGCTTGGATGTGTGTAAGCGTTGCGCGGCACGTTGCGTAGCTCCTCGGCCACGTCGTGTGGCAGTAATCCATAGACGGCGGAACTTGCTTTGCCTTTGACCTTCTTCTGGTACAAGAAAAGGGAATCGTCGTCCCGTAGTTTGTCTTTGGAGAGGCATGCAGCGTCGCCAGCCCGGAGTCCGCTCCAACGCAGAAGCTTCAAATACGTGCGTGCACGGCGAGCGTTCACTGTATCGCCATCCTTCTTGCCGTCGCGACTGTCATAGAGCCACGTTGCTTGAATCAGCGCATCATATTGTTCGCGGGTAAAGGGCTGTGTCTCATCCTGCTCCGGAGCAACTTTCTTGATTCTCTTGGCCGGATTCTCTTTCATCCAGCCTTGTTCCATGCAAAAGAAAAAGAAAGTGATAACTCGCTGGTGCTGATTGTGGCGGGTGGTGGGCGCACCGGGCCACGAATGGATCCACCGGCGCATGGTTTCGACGTCCAACTCGGAAAGCCGAGCGACTGGGGGCTTCTGTTGTGTACACCAGTTCAAGAGCCGGTCCTCAAGAGTCAGACGGTATTTTGCTCGGGTGGCTTCTTCTCGGTTCAGACGTTCCACTTCTTTCAAGAAGAGCGCAACCGCATCCGAGATCAGTACCTCTCGTGCCTCGCCCTTCCGGACCCTTGCTTCCAGTTCGCGCTGAAGGGCCTTGACGGGACTCCACGAATCACGGATTTCCTGCGCTCGCTCTTCTGCCTTTTCCCAACTACGTGTCTTTGCGCTGACCTGCCGGGAAGTATTCTCCCTGTAAACGTAGAGGTACTTCATGCAGTGGCAGCGTTTCCAATACGGCTCTCCGTTCTTGGGGCAGGATTCTTGGTGGCGGGTGTAGACGGTAACGGTTTGAGTGGAAAGCGAGGCAGCCGGATTGGTTTCCGCCGCTGCTTCTAGACCGATCGGATGGGACCCCATCGACTCAACTCCACGACTGAGTTCAGAGAGCAGCTTTTTGTAACGCGAAGAGCCGAATCTGACAAACGGCCATTCGCTCAGCCGAACTCTCAATTTCGCAGAGTCTAGCAAAATCCTTCATTCAGTTTTCATTCAGTTTTGGGAGGACTCTGTGGAAAAGCTAGGGTTTTGTGGAGCTTGAGGTTGGTTGCGGGGGGTGGATTTGAACCACCGACCTTTGGGTTATGAGCCCAACGAGCTACCAGACTGCTCCACCCCGCAGATAGATGATAACAGTGGGGTGCAACAGGGTCAAACGAAGGCAAGC
>Ga0326727_10004255_pt1 | contig 43530 bp, 45 predicted proteins | sample MB2enrmetagenome_FD_207643 | JGI IMG/M metagenome (GOLD analysis project Ga0326727, IMG submission 207643) | Lab enriched peat soil microbial communities from McLean, Ithaca, NY, United States - MB29MY | ecosystem: Environmental > Terrestrial > Soil > Wetlands > Peat | place: USA: New York... | reverse complement strand
CCCGGAGTTCGCCTTCGAGCATGTCGTCTCCAACGTCCGCAGCGCGGTGCAGCAGTTCGGCATCACCTACCCGGTCGCGGTCGACAACAGCTACGACACCTGGAACGCGTACAGCAACGAGTACTGGCCGGCGGACTACCTCATCGACGCCTCCGGCGAGGTGCGCTACGAGAGCTTCGGCGAGGGTCAATACGGGGTGACCGAGAGCGCCATCCGCGAGCTCCTCCAGGATGCCCACCCGGCCCTCAAGCTGCCGCCGGCAACCGGCGTGCCCGACCTCACGCCGACGGCGACCGAGATCATCAGCCCCGAGACCTACCTCGGCTACACCCGGCTGCAGTACCTCGCCGGGGCCACCCCGGTCCAGGACGCGCCGGCCACCTATGCGTTCCCCAGCTCCATCAGCCTCGGCGAGTACGGCCTGTCGGGGACGTGGACCATCGGCTCCGAGCAGTCGACGGCGGGTGCGGATGCCCGCCTGGAGCTCGACTTCCAGGCCGACGACGTCTATCTCGTGCTCGGCGGCAGCGGCACCCTCTCCTTGACCCTGAACGGCAAGGCGCTGCCGGCCATCGACGTGACCGGCATCCCCCGCCTCTACACCCTGGTGTCGGGCCAGTCGGACGCGGCGGGCCTGCTCGTCCTCAGCGCGTCGCCCGGGGTCGAGGCGTACGACTTCACCTTCGGCTAGGCTGCACGGCTCCGGGCGCCGGCAGACCCGCGGCGCCCGGGATGGGAGGCCGCCGCGATCAGGTGCCGGGGAGGGTCCCCGCGTGGGCCATGGTGGCGACGGTGAGCACCAGGACCACGAAGACGCCGAGCACCAGGGTGCCAGCCGCGGTGACGGCGAGCACCGAGCTCCCCGCCCAGCCGGTGTGCGGCCAGTCGTACTCGCGCTCCGCCGCCGCGGGGCGCTGGAACATGATCAGGCTCACGCGTAAGTAGTAGAAGACCGAGACCGCGCTGGTGCCGATCCCCCACAGCGCCAGGGCAACGTTGTGGCCCTGGATGGCGGCGGCGAAGACCAGGAACTTGCCGACGAAGCCGGCCGTGAAGGGGAAGCCCGCCAGCGAGAGCAGGAAGAAGCCCATCGCCGCCGCCACGTAGGGGCGGCGATGCCAGAGCCCGCGGAGCTGGTCGTAACTGTCCAGGTCCTCGCCCCTGCCGCTCATCACCGTGACCACGGCGAAGGCGCCGAGGTTGGTGAGCGCGTAGGCGGCCAGGTAGTAGAGGGCGCCCTCGACCCCCAGCGACGTGCCCACCCCCACCGCGACCCCGATCAGGATGTAGCCGGCCTGGGCGATGCCGGAGTAGGCGAGCATCCGCTTGATGCTGTTCTGGGTGAGGGCGGCCAGGTTGCCGATGACCATGGAGAGGATGGCGACGGTGATGACGATCGGGCTCCAGCGGCTCTCGTAGGAGGCGAAGGCGTCGTCGAAGACGCGGATGAGCACCACGAAGGCGGCCACCTTGGTGGCCACGCTCATGAAGGTGGTGACCGAGGTCGGCGCCCCCTGGTAGACGTCAGGGGTCCAGGCGTGGAAGGGCGCCGCGCTCACCTTGAAGGCGAGGCCGATGAAGACCAGGATGATCCCGCCCACCAGGAGCGGGTCGAGCGGCAGGGAGCGGCTCATGGCGGCGGCGATCTGGGCCAGCTGGGTGTGCCCGGTCTCGCCGTAGACCAGGGCCATCCCGAAGAGCAGGAAGGCGGAGGCGAAGGATCCGAGCAGCAGGTACTTGACCGCCGCCTCCTGGGAGCGCTCCTCCTGGCGGGAGAAGCCGCTGAGGATGTAGAGCGAGATGGACAGCAGCTCGACGGCCAGGAAGATGACCATCAGGCTGGTGGCGGCGGCCAGCAGCATCATCCCCACCGTGGCCGCCATCAGCAGCGAGTAGTACTCGCCGTGGTGGAGCCGGCGCCGGATCAGGTAGCCGGGGCTGATCACGACGGTGAGCAGCGAGGTCACCAGGATCACGCAGTCGGCGAAGACGGCCAGCCGGTCGTAGGCGATCGCGCCGAAGAACACGGTGCGGCCGGCGGCCCCGGCGTCGTACCAGGCGAAGACGCTGGCTCCCAGGGCGCCGAGCAGGACCACGCCGCTGAAGACGGCGAGCCAGCTGCGCCGGGACGGCGGCACCACCAGGTCGAGCAGCATGAGCAGCAGAAAGCCGCCGGCGACGATCAGCTCGGGCAGGATCCCGGCGAGGTCGGAGAGGCCGGGCGTCGCGGTGGCGAGCGGCAGCGAGGCGAGCCCGTTCACGGCGCCACCCCCGTCGGCACCACGCCGGTGATCGCCACCGGGCCGGCGCCGCCGCTGTGGGCGTCGGCCAGGGTCACGTAGGCGGGCACCGCCTGGGAGGTGACCGCGCCCACCGGGTGCGGGTAGACGCCGAGGAGGACGATCAGCGCCGCCAGCGGGGCCAGCACCAGCCCCTCACGCAGGCGCAGGTCGGTGACCTTCTCGCCGATGGCCACCACCGGGCCGTGCATCATCCCCTGGTGCATGCGCAGCATGTACCAGCTGGCCAGCACCACCCCGGCGCCGGCGAGCACCGCCAGCAGCCAGTAGTACTGGAAGGCCCCCAGCATGATGGTGAACTCGCCGACGAAGCCGTTGGTCCCGGGGAGGCCGAGGGCGCCCAGGGTGAGGACCAGGAAGAAGAGGTACAGCCAGGGCATCCGCTTCTGCAGCCCGCCCAGCTCGCGGATGTCGCGGGTGCCGGTGCGGGCCTCCACCACCGCGACCACCAGGAAGAGGCCGGCGATGATGATGCCGTGGTTGACGATCTGGATCAGCGCCCCGTTGATGCCGTTCTGGTCGAGGCTGAAGATGCCGAGCGCGATGAATCCGAGGTGGGAGATGCTGGCGTAGGCGACGATCCGCTTGAGGTCGGTCTGGGCCAGGGCCAGCATGGCGCCGTAGAGGATGCTGAGGATGGCCAGCGCCACCAGCAGCGGCTGGAGCTGGTGGACCGGCCCGCTGAAGAGGGTGATCGCGAAGCGGATGAAGCCGTAGGCCCCCATCTTGCCCACCACCCCGGCGAAGAACACCAGCACCGGGGCGGGCGCCGACTCGTAGAGGTCGGGCAGCCAGGTGTGGAAGGGGACGATCGGCATCTTGATGGCGAAGGCGAGCCCGAAGGCGAGGAAGGCGAACATCGCCGGGGTCAGCGTGGGGATGGTGGTGAAGGGCAGGGGCACCCCGCTCTGGGCGTGCTGCGGGAGCTGGAGCAGCACCTCGAGGTCGAAGGTGTTGTGGCCCGCGGCGAGCGCCTGGAAGTGGAGGTAGATGATCGCGACCAGCATCAGCAGGCTGCCCGCCACCGTGTAGATCACGAACTTGAGGGTCGCCCGGCCCCGGTTCTCGTTGCCGTAGAAGGCGAGCAGGAAGTAGAGGGGGATGAGCATCCCCTCCCAGAAGAGGTAGAAGAGGAGCAGGTCGAGGCTGACCAGGACCCCGGTGGTCGCCGCCTCGGCGAGCAGCAGCAGCCCGCAGAAGAGCTTGAGACGCTCCGTCGACGGGCGCGAGACCACCAGGGCGCCGACCAGGAAGAGGCCGGCGTTGAGGGCGAGGATCCAGGCCGAGACGCCGTCGACGCCGAGGTGGTAGGAGGCGCCGACGGCGGGGATCCAGCTGGCCGTCTCGACGTCGTGCATGGGCAGCGGCCCGCCGCCGGTCGCCGCGGTGGTCGCCACCCCGTAGACGATCATCCCCACCAGCACCGCCTCGGCCGCCGCCACGGTCACGGTCACGCCCTTGATGACGTCGACGGCCCGCGACGGGACGGCCTGGAGGACGATCGCCCCCGCCAGCGGGAGCAGCAGGATGGCGGTGAGCCAGGGGAAGCCGTTCACTTCGCCACCCCCGCCGCCAGCATCACCGCGACCGTGAAGATCACCACGAACAGGACCATGTAGGAGGCGTAGTCGCGGATCAGCCCGCTCTGGAGAGCGCGGAAGATCCCGCTGAAGTCGGTGGCGATCGCGGAGATGCCCCGGATCGGCCCGTCCATCACCGGCTCACCGAAGCGGCGCAGGCCCCTGGCGAGGGCGCGGATGGGCCGCACCAGGAGGAGGTCATAGATCTCGTCGAAGTACAGCTTGTTGCGGGAGAGCTGGGGGATGAGGCGCACCCCGGGCAGCGCCAGCACGCGCGAGAGATCCCAGTCGTGGCGGACCCAGATGAGGACCGCCACCCCGATGCCGACCAGGCTGCAGCCGACGCCGATACCGAAGCCGACCAGCCCCAGGCTGGTGCCGGGAGCGGTCGCTGGCGGGCGGCCGACGAAGTAGCTGAAGACCGGGTTGAGGAAGTCGTTGATGAGGTGGGGGCCGAAGGTGACCGGCCACTGCAGCGCCCAGCCGGCGACCGCCGAGAGCCCGGCCAGGATCACCACCGGCCAGAGCATCACCCAGCCCGCCTCGTGGGCGTTGCGGGCGGCGTCGGAGCGCGGCTGGCCGGTGAAGGCGGTGCCGTAGAGGCGGAAGGCGTAGAGGCCGGTCAGGACGTTGACGGCGATGCCCACGATGTAGAGGGCGGGGGTGCCGGGGCCGTTGAGCAGGCCGAAGCCGAGCAGGTCCTCCTTGGAGAACATCCCGGCAAAGAGGAAGCCGGCCAGGGCCAGCGAGCCGATCAGGAAGCTCCAGGCGGTGACCCGCATCCGGGAGTTGAGGCCGCCCATCTCGCGGATGTCCTGCTCGTCGTGGAGGGCGTGGATCACGTTGCCGGCGGCAAGGAAGAGGAGCGCCTTGAAGAAGGCGTGGAGCAGGAACTGGTACATCCCGGCGGCGTAGGCGCCGATGCCCACCGCGAAGATCATCAGCCCGATCTGGGACATGGTCGAGTAGGCGATGACCCGCTTGATGTCGACCTGGGAGAGGGCGATGAAGCCGGCCATCACCGCCGTGCCCATGCCCACGCAGGCCACCATCCCGCTGGCGATTGGCGACATCTCGAAGAGGACGTGGAAACGCGCGATGAGGTAGACGCCAGCCGTGACCATGGTGGCGGCGTGGATCAGGGCCGACACCGGGGTGGGACCCTCCATGGCGTCGGGGAGCCAGGTGTGGAGGGGGAACTGGGCCGACTTGGCGAACGCGCCAACCGCGAGCAGGATGCAGACCAGGGTGACCAGCGGGCTGCCCACCCCCAGGGAGCTGGCGTTGGCGAAGATCTGGGGCAGGCTCAGGGTGTAGAGGTGCTGGGCGAATAACGCCTGGAGGCTGCATACCGCTCCGGGCGGGCAGGTGGGGAGCACCGTGGTCACGTTGAGGAACAGGAGGAAGGCGGCGATCACCAGGGCCACGTCACCGATGACCTGGGTGATCATCGCCTTGCGGGCGGCGACCACGGCGCTCTGGCGCTCGTACCAGAAGCCGATCAGCAGGTAGCTGGAGAGCGCCACCGCGGCCCAGCCGATGATCAGGATGACCAGGTTGGCGGCCAGCACCAGCAGCACCATCGAGAAGATGAAGAAGTTCATGTAGCTGAAGAACCGCGCCACCCCGGGGTCGTGCTCCATGTAGCCGACCGAGTAGACGTGGATCAGCAGGCCCACCCCGGTGATCACCAGCAGCATCAGCACCGCGAGCTGGTCGATGGTGACGTCAACGGAGACGTTGAGGTTGCCGCCCGAGCCGAGGTCGAGCCAGTTCCAGAGGCTCACGGTGACCGACTGGTGGCCGGTGGCGGCACCGAGCACCTGGATGAAGATGACCAGCGCGACCGCGAAGGCGGCGGCGATGGAGAGGGTGCCGGCCCAGTTGACGAAGCGGCGGCCGAGCACCGGGCCGAGCAGGCCGCAGAGGGCGCTGCCGAGCAGCGGCAGGAGCAGCACCAGGCCGGCGAGCAGGGCGGCGCTCTGCTGGCTCATCTCTTCAGCTCGTCGAGGTCGTCGACGTCCAGCTCGCGGCCGATGCTGAAGACGCGGGTGAGCAGACCGAGGCCGACCACCACCTCGGCGGCGGCGACCACGATCACCATGAAGGCGAAGACCTGGCCCTCCTCACTGTTGAGGAAGCTGGAGTAGCCGACCAGGGCCAGGTTGACCGCGTTGAGCATCAGCTCGATGGACATGAAGACGACCAGCGGGTTGCGCCGGATCAGCACCCCCAGGGCGCCCAGGGTGAAGAGGTAGGCGGCGGTGAGCAGGATCCACGGGAACATCGCCGGGGAGAGCATCAGCGCGGCTCCTCGGAGGGCCGCTCGCCCCCCGGCTCCTCCCGGATCCCGGTGTGGGTCCGGCGGGTGAGATAGACGGCCCCGATCGCCGCGACCAGGAGCAGGAGCGAGGTGATCTCGAAGGGGAGCACGTAGGTGTGGAAGAGCTGGTTGGCGACGGTCTGGACGTTGCCCGCCTGATTGACCGCGTTCTGGGGGAAGCCGAAGGTGTGGTAGGGGTCGGCCGCGGGGTTGCCGGACATCGCCAGGCTGCCCACCGTGTAGGCGTGCATGCAGGTCACCGACTGGGTGGCGCAGTGGGTGTCGTAGGTGACCCCGTTGCTGGCCGCGACGTAGACCGCGGTGCAGATGCCGGCGATGGCGAGGATCCCGAGGAGGAGGCGCGGGTCGGTGAGGCGGGGTCGCTCCTCGGCGGCCGGGTCGAGCAGGGCGATGATGAAGACGAAGAGCACCATCACCGCCCCGGCGTAGACGATGAGCTGGACCACGAAGAGGAACTGGGCGTTGAGGATCAGGAAGACGACCGCCAGCAGGCCCACGGTCAGCACCAGGGAGAGCGCCGAGTAGATCGCCTGGCGCGAGAACACGACTCCCAGGCCGCTGATCGCGCTGAGGATCAGGACCACCGCCAGCAGGGTGTTCACCGCCGCCGCCTCCGCGAAGCCGCCGGCTCGGCGGCCGGCTCGGGTGCAACCTCCGCCTCGTCGCGCGGAGGCGGCTCGGCGATGCTGGGCGGGTGGGGGGCGATGCCGTGGGCGCCGGAGATGGGGGTGGCGTCCCCGCGCGCCGCCTGGGCCGCATCCCAGGCCACCCGCGGGCTCACCCCGGGGTCCTGCAGCTCACGGCCGCGCTGGTCGGAGCCGGCGCCGCGCGCCGCCGTCGGGCCCCGGCCCTGCTCGAAGTGGGGCCAGGCCTCGAGCAGCTCGGCCTTGGTGACCACCGTCCGCTCCCGCCGGTAGTCGGCGAGCTCGAAGCGCGGGCCCAGCGTGATCGCCTCGGTGGGACAGGCCTCGGCGCAGTAGCCGCAGAAGATGCAGCGCATCAGGTTGATCTCGTAGCGCTCCGCGTAGCGCTCCCCGGGCGAGACCGGGTGGTCCTTGGGGTTCTCGGCCGCGCCCACGTAGATGCAGCCCACCGGGCAGGCGGCGGCGCACAGCTCGCAGCCGATGCACTTCTCCAGCCCGTTGTCATAGCGGTGGAGGATGTGGCGGCCGCGGTGCCGGGCCGGGGTCGGCCGCTGCTCCTCCGGCCATTGCACCGTGATCGGCTTGCGGAACATCGTGCGCAGGGTGAGCGTCATGCCCTGGGCGATCTCGCGGAACATCAGCCCGCCCTCAGGGCCACGATGGTGCCGGTGATCATGACGTTGATCAGACCGAGGGGAAACAGCACCTTCCAGCCCAGGTTCATGAGCCGGTCGTAGCGCAGCCGGGGCAGGGTCCAGCGGACCCACATCATCACGAAGAGGAGCACCGCCACCTTGATCAGGTACCAGACCACGCCGGGGATCCAGCCCACGATGATCCAGCTGGTCGGCAGCGGCGAGAGCCAGCCACCCAGGAAGAGGGAGACCGCGATCGAGCAGACAATCACCATGTTGATGTACTCGCCGAGGAAGTAGAAGGCGAAGCGCATCGACCCGTACTCGGTGTGGTAGCCGCCGACCAGCTCCTGCTCGGCCTCGGGCAGGTCGAAGGGTGCGCGGTTGGTCTCGGCGAGGGCGCCGGCGAAGTAGAGCAGGAAGGCGAGCGGCTGGAGGAAGACGTACCAGAGGTGCTGCTGGTTGCTGACGATCTGCTCCATGTCCAGTGAGCCGGCGAGGATCACCGGCCCGATCAGGGCGAAGGCCACCGCCATCTCGTAGGAGATCAGCTGGGCCGAGGAGCGCAGTCCCCCGAAGAGCGAGTACTTGCTGTTGGCCGACCACCCACCCAGGAAGATCGAGTAGACGCCGATCGAGGTGATCGCGAGGATGAAGAGCAGGCCGACGTTGACGTTGGCGATGTCCCAGTGGAGCGCGTAACCCGACGGGCAGGTGAGCTGTGCCTGGCCGATCGACGGCCCACCGATGCAGTTGACGGCGCTGATCGGCATGACCGCGAAGGCGAACATCGCCGCCGCGCCGGCCAGGGCGGGGGCGACCACGTAGAGCAGCTTGTCCCGGCCCGCGGGCGCGGTGTCCTCCTTGAAGAGGAGCTTGACGGCGTCCGCGGCGGGCTGGAGGAAGCCGAACAGGCCCACCCGGTTGGGGCCGTAGCGGAGCTGGATGCGCGCCGCGACCTTGCGCTCGGCGAGGGTGAGGTAGGCGCCGGCGGTGATGAGGAAGAGGATGACGATGACGGACTTGACGAGGATCACCCACCACCAGTCGGGGCCGATGTAGTACTCCCACCAGGCGCTCGCGATCACGCGGTCACCTCGCCGAAGAGGGCGCGGCCGCCGTTGCCGGCGGCGGCGTAGGCGGGAAGGGCGGCGCCGATCTCGCGCTGGATCCGGGCCGGGTCGGCCGGCCAGCCCTCGGCGCCCAGGGCGGCGGCCAGCATCGCCAGCACCCGGGTCTCCGCCGGAGTCGCCGTCGCCGGCGGCAGCGCGGCGCGGATGCGCTGCACCCTGCCCTCGCAACTGGTGACGCTGCCCAGCTTCTCCATCAGGCTGTGGCCGGGGATGAGCACGGTGGCGCTCTGGCTCACCGGCCCGGGCACGCTCTCCAGCGCCACCACCACCTCGGCGCGGGCGAGCGCGCGGCGGAGCAGCTCCCCGTCCTCCCCATCGGCGGCAAGCGCCGCCCCGTTGACGAGCACCAGCGCGGCGATGCTCCCCTCGGCGGCGGCCTGGAGGATCTCCCGTCCGGACCTGCCGGTGGGGCTGGCGGCCCGGTAGCCAGGGAGGAGACCGGGGAGGACGCCGAGGTCCTTGGCACCGCGCCCGTTGACAACGCGGGTGATGGTCAGTCGCTTGACGGTCGCCCCCGCTGCGGCGAGCCCGGCGGCGACCGCGGCTGCGACGGCGCGCCCGCTCTCGTCGGCGATCACTCCTACGAGGCCCTCTCCCCCGCCGAGCGCCGTGACGGCAGCGGCCGGACGCACGTCCCGGTCCAGCCGGTGCACAGCGACGCCCTTCTTGGTCTGGGCCTTGAAGAGGCGGAGCGTGAGCACCGGGGCGAAGCGCTCCGGCTCGGTGCCGAGCACGACCACCGCCCGGCACTCCTCGATCTCGGCGATGCCCAGGGTGTGCTCGCTGGCGTCGAGACCGGGCAGGCTCTCCAGCTGGTGGTCGAGGTGGGGGGTTCCCAGGACGTCGCGGGCGAGGCGCTGGAGGAGCCAGAGCTCCTCGTTGGTGCTCTCCGGGGAGCCGATCACGCCGATGGCATCGGCGCCGAGACGCTCTTGGATCCCGGTGAGCTGGGCGGCGGCGGCGGCCACCGCCGCCTCGGTGGTGGCCGGCATCGAGAGCTGGTCACGGCCGGAGCTGACCATGGGCCGGCGCACCCGGTCGGTCGAGTTCCAGCGCGGGAAGGAGTAGCGGCCCTGGTCACAGAGCCACATGTCGTCGACCAGCGGGTTGTCCCGGGAGGCGAAGCGCTTGACCTCGAAGTCCCGCGAGTCCACGTTGATGTTGCAGCCGTACGAGCAACCGGGGCAGACCGACCTGGTCCGCTGCAGATCCCATGGCCTCGAGGTGAAGCGGTACTTGATGTGGGTCAGCGCCCCCACCGGGCAGATCTCGGGAAGGTTGCCCTGGAACTCGGACCGGAGCGGCTGGCCGTTGAAGGTCGCGACCATGGTGTGGACGCCCCGCTCCTGGAGCACCAGCTCCTTCTCGCCGGTGATCTCGTCGTAGAAGCGGGTGCAGCGCCAGCAGAGGATGCAGCGCTCCTGGTCCAGCTCGATCCGGTCGGAGAGCCGCAGCGCCTTGTTGAAGTGGACCTTCTCAGTGATCGGGAAGCGCGACGTGGGGGGCCCGTAGCGGACGGTGAAGTCCTGGAGGTCGCACTCGCCGCCGCGGTCACAGACCGGGCAGTCGAGGGGATGGTTCATGAGCAGGAACTCGAGCACCCCCTCCCGCTCCTTGACGACCGGCGGGGTCTGGGTGGCGACCACCATCCCGTCGGCGACCACGGTGGCGCAGGCGGGCTGCAGCTTGGGGGTCTTCTCGATCTGCACCAGGCACATCCGGCAGACCGCGACCGGATCCATCTTGGGGTGGGCGCAGTAGATGGGGATGTGGATGCCCGCCTCGGTGGCGGCGTCGAGGACCAGGGTGCCGCGCGGCACGCGCAGCGCCCGGCCGTCGATGGTCACCCCCACCCGGCCATCGTCGGGTGGCTCGGGGGTCGCGGCCGGCGCCTTCTCGTCAGCCATCTACGCCGTCACCAGGCTTGCGTTCCGTGCCTTGATCGGGCAGCCGCCCGCCCCGCAGTGCTCCTCGAACTCCTCGCGGAAGGCGTCGTAGGCGGACATCACGAACCAGGTCGCGGTGTCGCCCAGCGGGCAGAAGCACTTGCCGTTCATGTTGTCGCAGATGTCGGCGAGCGTCCCCAGCTCGGCGCGAGTCAGCGCCCCCGCCTCCAGCCGGTGCATCAGATCGGACTCGAAGTAGGTGCCCTCGCGGCAGGGGGCGCACTTGCCGCAGGATTCGTGCTGGTAGAAGTCGACCAGGCGCATCGAGACGTCCACCATGCAGGTGGTCTCGTCCATGAACACCATCGCCCCGGCGCCGAGCGCGGAGCCCGCCTTGGCCACCGCGTCCATGTCCAGGGGCAGGTCGAGGTGCTCGGGAAGCAGCACCTGCATCGAGCCGCCGCCGGGCTGGAAGGCCTTGAGGGCGCGCCCCTTCCAGACGCCGCCGCACTCCTCCTCGAGCAGCTCGCGGATCGGGGTGCCGAGCAGCATCTCGTAGGTGCCGGGGCGGTTGATGTGGCCGCTGCAGCAGAAGAGCCGGGTGCCGGTGCTCCTCTCGGTGCCCAGGGAGGCGAACCAGGCGCCGCCGCGCAGGACGATGTGGGGCAGGTTGGAGAGGGTCTCGACGTTGTTGACCACGGTCGGCTTCCCGTACAGGCCCTTGACGGCGGGGAAGGGTGGCTTGAGCCGGGGCTGGCCGCGCAGCCCCTCCAGGGAGTCGATCAGCGCCGTCTCCTCGCCGCAGATGTAGGCGCCGGCGCCGCCGTGGACGATGACGTCACAGCTGTAGTCACTGCCCAGGATGCCGCAGCCGACGTAACCGGCGGACCGGGCCTCCTCGACGCAGCGCTCCAGCAGCAACCGCTGGTCGTGGTACTCGCCCCGGATGTAGATGAAGGCGATCGGCGCCTGGATGGCGTAGGCCGCGATCAGGGTTCCCTCGATCAGCTGATGCGGATCCTGGTCGATCAGCGCCCGGTCCTTGAAGCAGCCCGGTTCGGACTCGTCGGCGTTGACGCACAGGTAGCGGGGATGGACGTCCTTGGGCAGGAACGACCACTTGATCCCGGTCGGGAAGCCGGCGCCGCCGCGGCCCCGGATCCCGCTGGTCTTGACCTCGGCGACGACCTCGTCGGGGGTCATCTGCTGGAGCGCCTTGCGCAGGCCCTGATAGCCGCCCAGCCGCTCGTACACAGGGAGGGTCTGCAGGCTCTCGGTCCCGAAGTGCTCGGTGAGCAGCTTGTGCTCGGCCATCAGCGCCCGCCCAGACCGTCCAGGATGGCGTCGACCCGCTCGGGCGTCAGGTTCTCCTGGAAGTGGTGGTCGACCTGCATCGCCGGGGCTCCGCCGCAGGCGCCGAGGCACTCGACGGTGTGCTCCCAGGTGACCTCGCCGTCCGGCGTGGTCCCCCCCGAGGGGCAGCCCAACCGGCTCTCCAGGTGGTTGACGATCTCCTCGGCACCGCGCAGGGCGCAGGAGACGTTGACGCAGACCAGGACGTGGTGACGGCCGACCGGGTGGTCGAAGTACATGGAGTAGAAGCTGGCGACGGCCTCCACCTCGCTGGGGGTGAGCCCCAGAAGCTGGGCCACCTCCTCCATCCCCGCCGGGGTCAGCTGGCCGAGCTGGCGCTGGACCGCCCACAGCGAGGGCAGCACGGCGCTCCGCGGCTGGGGGTAGCGGTCCCTTTGCCTCTCGATCTCGGCCCGCGTGGCGGCGGTTAGCACTGGCATCAGACGCTTCCCTCGGGACGGCCGGCGCCGCGCAGGCCGTTCAGATCAAGGAAGCGAGCAGCGCAGGGAGGGAGCGCACTCGAGTGCGTGACCGAGCGAGCAGCGAAGCTGACGCGGAGCTGGACGGAAATGCGCGGATGCCGGGTCATCTATCGACGTCCCCGAGGACAATGTCGATCGAGCCGATGACCGCGACCAGGTCAGGGAGCAGCTCCCCCTTGGCCATGAAGGGCAGCGCGCTCAGGTTGCTGAAGGAGGGGGCGCGCACCTTGCAGCGGTACGGCCGGTTGCTGCCGTCAGCGACCAGCAGGAAGCCCAGCTCACCGCGCGGCGATTCGATCGCCTGGTAGACGGTGCCCCGGGATACCCGGAAACCCTCGGTCACCAGCTTGAAGTGGTGGATCAGCGACTCCATGCTGGTGTTGATCTCGTTGCGCGGGGGCAGCGCCACCTTGCGGTCCTGGCTGTTGACCGGGCCACCGGGGAGGCCGTCGAGCGCCTGCTCGATGATCCGCAGCGACTCGCGCATCTCGCGCATCCGCACCAGGTAGCGGTCGTAGATGTCGCCGTGCTCCCCGATCGGGACGTCGAAGTCGAAGTGGTCGTAGGAGCTGTAGGGATGGGCCTTGCGCAGGTCGTAGGCGACGCCGCTGCCGCGCAGCGACGGGCCCGTCATCCCGTAGCTGATGGCGTCCCGGGCGCTGATCACCCCCAGGCCGCGGGTGCGCTCGCGGAAGATCGGATTGCCGGTGATCAGCGTCTCGTACTCGTCAATGTGATGGGGGAAGGTCTTCACCACCTCTCCGACCATCCCGTAGAACTCGTCGGGCACGTCGGCCATCAGGCCGCCGACGCGGATGAACGACGTGTGCATCCGCACCCCGCTGACCAGCTCGTTGATGTCGAGGATCTTCTCCCGCTCCCGCCAGGCGTAGACGAAGGGCGTGGTGGCCCCCAGGTCGAGCGCGCTGGTGCCATACCAGATCAGGTGGCTGGCGAGCCGGGCCAGCTCGCACATGATGACCCGCAGGTACTGTCCCCGCGGTGGCACCTCCACCCCCAGCAGGCGCTCCGCGGCCAGGGAGAAGCCGAGATTGTTGCTGAGCGGCGAGAGGTAGTCCATGCGGTCGGTGTAGGGGATGCACTGCTGGTAGCTGTGGCGCTCGAAGTCCTTCTCGAAGCCGGTGTGGAGGTAGCCGATGTCGGGATGGCAGCCGCGCACCACCTCGCCGTCCAGGTCGACCACCAGGCGCAGCACCCCGTGGGTGGAGGGATGCTGGGGCCCCATGTTCAGCTCCATGGTCTGGTCGTCGAGCTGGACCAGGTCGATGGTGTCCAGCCCCGGGTCGACCCCCAGGACGGCGCGTCCCCTCTCGTACTGCTCGGAAACCTCGTCGCGACCGGGCGGCCCGGGCGGCGGGAGGACGGCGCTCACCACCAGCCCTCGATGACGCTCAGGCCGTTCAGATCAAGGAAACGAGCAGCACAGGGAGGGAGCGCACTGACGTGCGTGACCGACCGAGCAGCGGAGTTGACGCCGAGCTGGACGGAAATGAGCATCATCGCGACTCCCCGGGCATGTCCCGGGGCCTCTCCTGCGCCGGCAGGGCCCATTCCAGGTTGTGGGTGAAGGCGATCGGCTCGCCGAAGGAGACATAGTCCTTGCGCAGCGGGTGCCCGTCCCAGTCACCCGGGAGCAGGATGCGGCGCAGGTCGTGGTGTCCGGTGAACTCGATGCCGAGCAGGTCGAAGGTCTCGCGCTCGTGCCAGTCCATGCCGGCGAACACCCCCTCCAGGGTCGGGACCCGGGCATCGTCCTCGGCAACCTGGACCACGAGCCGGACCACGTCGTTGTGCTCCAGGGAGCGAAGCTGGTAGGCGACGTCGAAGCGCGGCGCGCCGGGTTCGCGATCGGGCCAGTCGACCGCGGTGACGAAGAGCGGCAGCTCGTAGCGCGCCTCGGGGTGGTCGCGGAGAAGGCGGGCGACCTCGACGAGACGCTCGCGGGGGACCTGGATGGTGACCTCTCCCAGCTCCTCGACGCTCCCCAGCACCGCCCCGGCGAGCTCCCGGCGGAGCAGCTCCAGCGCCCTCGCGCCCGCCGCCGGGTGCGCGGCGGCTGGCTCCCCGACCTCCGTCATCTCAGCTCACCCCCGCCAGGAGGCGAGGTGCCCACCGGCGATCTTCTGCTGCAGCTTGACCACGGCGTCGAGGAGAGCCTCGGGCCGGGGCGGGCAGCCGGGGATGAAGACGTCGACGGGAACGATCTTGTCGACGCCCTGGACGATCGCGTAGTTGTTGAACATGCCCCCGCTGGAGGCGCATGCGCCCATGCTGATCACCCACTTGGGCTCGGGCATCTGGTCGTAGATCTGGCGCAGCACCGGCGCCATCTTCTGGGAGACGCGGCCGGAGACGATCATCACGTCGGCCTGGCGGGGCGAAGCGCGGAAGACCTCGCAGCCGAAGCGGGCCATGTCGAAACGGGCGGCGCCGGTGCCCATCATCTCGATGGCGCAGCAGGCGAGGCCGAAGAGGGCCGGCCACAGCGAGCTGTACCGGCCCCAGTTGATCAGCTTCTCCAGGGTGCTGGTGACGATGCCGCTCTGGACCGCGGCGCGCTCCCCCTCCCCCACCCGGGGCAGGGGCAGGGCACCGGCGTCAGCGCCGACCGAGAGCAGCGCGCCCGGCCCGGTGGCGGCGAGCTCCCCGCTCACTCCCACGTCAGCGCCCCCTTGGCCCAGATGTAGACGAGGCCAAGCAGCAGGATGAGGATGAAGATCCCCATCTCCACGATCCCGAACACTTTGAGCTGGCGGACGATCGTCGCCCAGGGGAAGAGGAAGATCGACTCGACGTCGAAGATGATGAAGAGCATCGCGGTGACGTAGAAGCTGACCGAGAAGCGTCGCCGGGCCGAGACCGCCGGGACGATGCCGGACTCGTAGGGGAGCTCCTTCTCCGGGCTGGGGCGGCGCGGTCCCAGCACGGCGCTGAGCAGGGGCACGCCGGCGCCGAAGAGGATGCAGATACCCAGGAAGACGAGGATCGGCGCGTAGTCCGAGAGCATCTCCGGAAATCCTACCAAGGCGACACTCCCGAGCCGCGGCAGGGCCGGCCTGTTTGGGCGCCGCGCCCAACTGGGCGGATCAGCCCGCGCGCACCTGCACCATGCCGTTCTCGACGCGCGCCTCGTACACGGCCGCCGGCGCGGACGCCGGGCCGCGCACCGCGCGCCCGTCGCTGAGCCGGAAGCGGCTGCCGTGCCAGGGGCAGGTCACGCAGAGGTCGCCGTCGTCCACGGCCCCCTCGTGGAGCGGTCCGCCGGCGTGAGAGCAGACGTCCGAGATGGCGTAGATCTGCGATCGCCGCCGGTACAGCATCAGCCTGGCACCCCCCGCCTCGACAAGCGTGGGGGTTGCCTCCTCGAGTTTCTCCTCCGCGATGGCGTCGGTCCACTCGGCGGGCCTCTCCAGGAAGACCTGGTGGTCGACCCCGACGCCGCGGCCGAAGCTGAGGTGTCCGCCCAGGTAGCCGCCGGCGGTGACCGCGGCGAGTCCGAGCAGGCGAAGCGGCCGGGCCGCCCGCCCAGCCCCCAGGGAGGCTGCGAACAGCCCCACGCCGGTCGCGTTGAAGGCCGCATGGACCAGGCCGAGCCGCCGCTCCCTGCCGTAGGAGTCGGCCCAGTCGCTGAGCCCGCTGACGATCGCCGGGAGGGCGGCCAGGGTGCCGATGCCGACCAGGGGATCGACCGCCTCATCGGCGGCCACGCCCCCGAAGAGGTCGAGGACCACGGCGCCCGTCCAGCAACCGATGGGGACCTCGGTGAGGACCGGATGCAGCGGATGCTCCAACCAGGTGCCGCTGAGCAGGCTCTTGGCCGGCCCCACCGCGGAGTTGACCAGCCGGCTCAGGGTGTCGGAGGCACCGTCGAGGAGCTCCAGCTCCTCCAGACGGTCGGTGATCTCCCGCAGTCCCACGGTGCCAAGGATATGGCACCGGGCTGACCGGGGCGACGGTGGCGCCGCCCGCCGGCGCGAGCCGGCGGGGGCACCACCTAGAGAGAGGTCAGGCGGCGGCCGCGGCCTCGGTGGGCATGATCTCAGCCTCGATCTGGAGCTGGATCTTCTTGCTCACCAGGACGCCCCCGGACTCTAGCGCGACGTTCCAGGTCAGGCCCCACTGCTCGCGGTCGATCTCCGCGCTGGCCGAGATGACCGACACCGAGGTCCCCCACGGGGTCTTCTGGGCGCCCAGGTACTCGACGTCCAGGGTGACGGGGTGGGACTGGTCGCGGATGGTGAGGTCGCCGGTGACGGCGTAGCGGCCCTCGCCCGTGGCCTCGACACCGGTGGAGCGGAAGGTCATGGTCGGGAACTTCTCGACGTCGAAGAAGTCCGCGGAGCGCAGGTGCCCGTCGCGCTTCTCGTCGCGGCTGTTCACGCTGGCGACGTCGATGGTCACGTCCACACCGGAGGTCTCCAGGCTCTGGCCGACCCGGATCCGGGCGTCGACCTTCTCGAAGATGCCCTGGACCTTGCTCACCATGAGGTGGCGGGCCTGGAAGCCGACGTGGGTGTGGGACTGGTCGAGGGTGTACTCCCCGGCTGCGAGGGGCGGGCGGGTGGTTGCGGCGCTGCTTGTCTGAGCCATGTCTCTCTCCGGTTGGTTGCTCTGTGGACGGTTGCTGCGTCAACGGTTGTTGGAGCAACAGTACCGCGCAGATGGTTGCGTTGTCAACCTTTATGGGGTAGGCTGGCGCCATGGCCATCACCGACGCCGAGCGATCCGTCCACCTCGAGGCGTGGCGGGCACTCCTCCGCGCCCAGGCCGGCGTGGCCGGCAACCTGGAGCGGGACCTGATGGCCGCCGAGGGGCTGCCCCTGGCGTGGTTCGAGGTGCTCCTCGTCCTCGATCAGGCTCCCGAGGGTGCCATCCGGCTGCAGCGGCTGATGGACACGGTGCTGATGACCAAGAGCGGGGTCACCCGCCTGATCGACCGCATGGAGGCCGCGGGTCTGGTGGAGCGCTCCGGCTGCCCGTCCGACCGGCGCGGTGCCTACGCGGTCATCACCGACCTGGGCCGGGAGAAGCTGGCCCGGGCCACGCCGATCCATGCCGGCGGGATCGACCGCCACCTGGCCCGGGTCCTGGACGCCGACCAGGCGGCGCGCCTGCGCGACGCCCTCAGCGCCGTGGCCGACGCCCTGGGCACCGGCGTGGTCTACCCGGCCTGCCCCGGCGGGCACGGGGAGGAGCTGACCGAGGACGATCCCCGCAGCTCCGATGAGCCCAGCGGCGTCACGGGAAGCCGCAGGGGCTGAAGGCCTGGCGGCCAAGGCCTGAACGCCACGGTGGATGGCGGCCGAGGTATCCGAGCGCCCACAATGGCGCCTCGTGGCCGGACGCATCATCAGTGACAACCTCACCGAGACCGAGGCGGCGGAGCGCGCCGCGCTGCTCGGAGACGTCAGCTATCACGTCGACCTGGAGCTGAGCGACGATCCGGCGGCGCCGACCTTCCGCAGCTCGGCCCGGATCGGCTTCTCGTGCCGTCGCGCCGGTGCCGACACCTTCCTGAACCTCACCGTGGGCGAGCCGGGGCGGCTTCGCGAGGTGCGCGTCGGCGGTCAGGAGTGTGCCTCGGCGCTGGACGGCTACGACGGTGCCCGCATCCCGCTGGTCGGGCTCGCCGAAGGGCCCACCACCGTGGAGGTCGTCGCCGACTGCGCCTACGAGCGGGTCGGAGTGGGCCTCCACCGGGTCGTCGACCCCGCCGACCAGCAGGTCTACCTCTACACCCACTTCGAGCCCTTCGACGCCCACAAGGTCTTCGCCTGCTTCGACCAGCCGGACCTGAAGGGCCCCTTCACGGAGACCGTGCGCGCGCCGATCGGCTGGGAGGTGTGCGGCAACGGCCGCGTGCTCGCCAGGGACGATCACGGCGACGGCAGCCGCACCTGGCGATTCAACACCACCCCCCCCCTCTCCACCTACCTGATGGCGGTGGCGGCCGGCGACTTCCGGGTGGTCGAGAGCCAGCATCGGGGCATCCGCCTGGGCCTCTACGCGCGCCGCTCGCTGGCCTCCCAGCTCGAGGAGCAGGCCGGGGAGCTGTTCGAGATCACCCGCCACGGCCTCGACTTCTTCGCCGAGGAGTTCGGGCTCGCCTACCCCTTCGACGAGTACAACCAGCTCTTCGTGCCCGAATTCAACATGGGCGCCATGGAGAACCCGGGCTGCGTCACCTTCAACGAGATGTTCGTCTTCCGCAGCCGGGCCACGGAGCTGCAGCGGCAGCGCCGGGCCGAGGTGATCGTCCACGAGATGGCCCATGTCTGCGGCTTCGGCGACGTCGCCACCATGCGCTGGTGGGGCGACCTCTGGCTCAACGAGAGCTTCGCCACCTACATGGCCAGCCGGGCCCTGGTCTCCGCCACCGCCTTCACCAACGCCTGGGTCGACTTCGCCAACACCATGAAGTCCGCGGCCGCCCGCCAGGACCAGCTCCCCTCCACCCACCCCGTCTCCACGCCCTGCGCCGACACCAACGAGGTGCGTCAGAACTTCGACGGAATCACCTACCAGAAGGGTGCCTCGGTGCTCAAGCAGCTGGTCGCCTACGTCGGCGACGCCGCCTTCACCACCGGCTGCCGCGAGTACTTCCGCCGCTACCAGTGGGCCAATGCGGGCCTCTCCGAGTTCCTCGGCTGCCTCGAGGCGGCCTCCGGCCGCGACCTCCGCATGTGGTCGTCGGAGTGGCTGAGGACCGCGGGCATGAACACGCTCTCTCCCGAGCTCGAGGTCCGCGACGGTCGTCTCGGCGGCCTCACCATCGTGCAGTCGGCCGCGCCCTCCCATCCCACGCTGCGCTCCCACCACGTGGTGGCCGGTCTCTACCGCCTGGAGGGGGAGCGCCTGGTCCGCTTCCGCAAGGTGGACGCCGAGGTCAGCGGTGACCGCACCGAGGTGGAGGGGCTGGGCGGCGAGCAGATCCCCGACCTCACCCTGGTCAACGACGACGACCTGACCTTCGCCAAGCTGCGCTTCGATCCCATCTCGCTGCGCACGCTGCTGCAGCACCTGGGCGGCCTCGAGGACCCGCTGCCCCGCTCGCTCTGCTGGGCGGCGCTCTGGGACATGACCCGTGACGCCGAGCTGCCCACCCGCGACTTCGTCGACGCCGTCCTCCATCACGCCCGTCTGGAGACCGACGTCACGGTGCTGGAGCGACTGCTGAGTCAGGCCCTCGCCGCCATCGACCAGTTCGGGGAGCCGGCCAACCGGAGGCCGGCCCGGGCCGGGGTGGCCGCCGCCGCCTGGGAGCTGCTCTCACGGTCCGAGCCGGGCAGCGACGTCCAGCTCACCTGGGCGCGCACCTACATCGCCGCCGCCGACACCGACTCCGACCTCGACCGGCTGGAGCGCCTCCTCGACGGCCGGGAGACGGTCCCCGGGCTCGCCATCGACAACGACCTGGGCTGGATGATCGTGGGCCGCCTCGCCACCCTCGGACGTGACAGCGGCGCGCGCATCGACGCCCAGCTGCGGGCCGACGACACCGACTTCGGCCGCCGCCGGGCGGCCGCCTGCCGGGCCGCCCGGCCCGACGCCGACGCCAAGCGCGCCGCCTTCGACCAGGTGGTGGAGGGCGCCGACCTCCCCCTCCAGGTGCAGAACGCGCTGATGGTCGGGTTCGGCGTGGGGCCCTTCGCGGTGGGTGGATTGATTCAATGGAGCGAGCAGCAGACCGCTCTCCTGCGCCCCTACGTGGAGCGGTGGATCGAGGCTGTGCCCCAGTTCTGGGCCCGGCGCAGCTCCGAGGAGGCCGAGGGATTCACCGAGTACCTCTACCCCCGCGAGCTGGTGGAGCCGGCGACGCTCGACGCCGCGGACCGGGCGCTGGCGGCGGTGCAGGCGGCCGTAGACCTCTCCGAGTCGACCCGCCGCTCAGCCTCCCGGCCCATCATCGAGGGCAAGGACGGGACGGAGCGGGCGCTCCGGGCCCGCGCCTGCGACATCGCCGCCGCGACGCGGCACTGATCTTCGGCGCCCCGCCCGAGCTCGTCGGTCGAGTTCGGGCGGCGATGCACCCACGTACACGCCCCGGCCCGCCGGCCCGTCCGGGACGGGCAGAGACTACGGCAGGCTCCGTATCAGCTTCCGGGGAGTGGGGATCCTGGGCCGGCTGACTGCCCGGGGAACGGATGGAAACCGGGGCAGGAACGGAAGAGGAACGACGTGTAAGCCCAGAAGCCCGGGTTCATGTGCACCCCGGGGTGGCTGCCGGATGTGACGTTCACCGGCATGTAGCCCAACGAGTCGGCCCGGCATCCCTCGATGATCACGCCGTAGGAGCCGGGCGCGACCCGCACGTCCAGGGTGGTGGCCGCACCCGACCAGTCGGCGTAGGCCACCACCGGGGGGGAGGCCAGCCGTTCATCGGACGCCGGGATGACGAATGCGCGGCAGCCCTGGTCGTCGACGGGACACGCCTGGACGGCGATCACGACGCCCGTCCACCCCTGGCCGAAGGGCAGCTGCCCGACCACGAGCACCGCCGCGGCGGCGGCGACCACCAGCGCTGCGGCAGCGACCCACCGGCGCTTCCGCCGCGACCGGATCCACCCACAGGACAGGCGCAGCGGGATCATCGGTGGGGTGGGCCCCTATCCCGAGCCCAGCGAGACCTCGTACCCGCAGGGTAGCTCGGCGGGGATCTCCGGCGAGCTGACCCGGCCGTAGATCGAGAGCAGGCGGTCGACCATCCGGTCCCAGGAGAAGCCCGCGGCGCGGCGGCGGGCCGCCTCCCCCATGCGCTTCCGCCCCTCCTCATCGTGGAGGATCGCTGAGATCGCGGCGCAGTAGTCGCGGGGCTCGCGGCCCTCGACCAAGCTGCCCGTCTCGGCATCCGCGACCACCTCGGGGAGGCCGCCCACCCGGGCCGCCACCACGGGGGTGCCCTGCGCCTGCGCCTCCAGTGCCACCAGGCCGAAGGTCTCCACCCGCGACGGCACGACGCACACGTCGGCGAGCGCGTAGTAGCGGTCCAGCCGATCGTGGGGCACCGCACCGAGGAAGCGGACCCGGTCACGGATCCCAGCGTCCTCGGCCAGCCGCTCCAGCCGCTGCCGCTCCCCGCCATGGTTGGCGCGCGCGCCGTCGCCGCTGTCCTCGCCGATGAAGAGGCAGACCACGTCCTGCAGGTGGGGGTCGCGATCCATCTCGGCGATCGCCTCGATCAGCGTGTCCGCCCCCTTGAGGGGCTCCAGGCGTCCGGCGAAGAGGACCACCCGGCGGCCGGCGACGTCCAGCTCGGTGCGCAGGCGGGCGACCGCGGCCGGGCTGGCGGCGTGGAGGTCGACCCCCGGCTCGGCGACGCAGATCCGGTCGCGGCTCGCCGCGTACATGCGCACCAGGGCCCGGCCCTCGGCCTTGCTCATGGCCACGATGCGATCGCACTCGGCGGCCAGCTCCTCCTCGACGACGCCGCGCTCGAAATCGGGGGGGAGCCCGGCGGCCGCCTTCATCCGGGCGAGCGAATGGAAGGACTGGACCCAGGGGATGCCGAGCCTCTCCCGGACGCGCCGCGCCGGCGGACCGCTCAGCCAGTAGTGGGCGTGGACCAGCCGGTAGGTGCGGCGCTCGGAGGCGGCGTGGGCGAGGAGGGTGTCGGCGAAGGTGTCGAGGAGCGGCACCAGCTCGTCCTTGGGAAGCGGACGGGGCGGGCCCACGTCGAGGAGCACCAGCCGGCTCCCCGGGGCGATCAGCCGCTCCGCGGGAAGGTCCGGATCATCGCGCCGGACAAAGACGTCGGTCGGCACCTCCCGCTGGGCCAGGCCCTCGCAGAGGCGGCGGACGCCGATGTTCATCCCGCCGTTCTCGCCCCGCCCCAGCTCGCTCAGGGGAGAGGCGTGGACCGAGACGACGGCGATGGCACGGCCGGTCGTGTCGGTCATGGTGCCCAGTCTACCCAGGCGGGGTGGTTGCGACGTCAACGGTCTTCGCGGCGCCGGGGTCGGGAGCGGCCGGCTGCCAGCCGCGGGCGGCGACCGGGTCCCACCAGGCGGCCTCCGCCTCCACCATGAGCACGGCCGGATGCAGGTTGACCGTGGTGCAGCAGTGGGCGGGGATGACCAGAACCCGCTCGCCGATGCGGAGCCGGGTGCGCCGTCCCTGGGGCGCGACCAGCATGCCGTGCTCCTCGCTCATCCGCTCCAGCACCAGGTCGTCCCGGCCGGCCACGATCCCGTAGCCGCGGAGCAGGCTGAGCCGCGCGTCGGCGGCCAGCGCCTTGGACCCGGCGTCGATGACCGCCCGCTCGGGGGCCGGGATGGCGACCACGGTGGCGACCACGCCGAGGGCGCATTGATCCGCGCTCATGGCGCCGAGGGCCACCTGCTGGGCGTCGCCATAGACGTAGGAGCCCGGCCGCATCTCGGTGGGCCCGGCCTCGACCCGCGAGGCGGTCGGGGTCGAGCCCAAGCTCAGCTCCGCGACGTCGATCCCGGCGGCGCGGAGCGCGGCCGCCGTCTCCATGACCGCGCTGCGCTCGGCCTCGGCGACCCGGGCCAGCCCAGCCCGATCCTCCACCGCGTACACGTGGCCGGGGAAGGTGAGCAGGCCGCGGAAACGCTCCGGGCCGATCGCGCCGATCAGCTCGGTGACGGCGGCGACGGTCGCCTCCGGTGCCGTGCCCAGGCGGTGGTGACCGCTGTCCACCTCCCAGAGCACGTCGACGCGCTCGGGCAGCGCGGCCGCCACCTCGATGCTGTCGAGGCTGACGGCGAGCCGCCTCACCCGCTCCGCCAGCACCGCCAGCCGGCGCAGCTTGGCCGCACCCACCGGCGGGAAGGCGATGAGCAGGTCATCGGCGCCTGCGTCCGCGAAGAGCTCGGTCTCGGTGAGCGTCGCCGCGGTCAGCCCGGAGGCGCCGCGCTCGAGCTGGCGGCGGGCGACGAAGGCGCTCTTGTGGGTCTTGGCGTGAGGCCGGAGCCGGATGCCCAGGCCGTCGGCGCGGGCCTGCATGGCGGCGATGTTGGCGTCCATCGCCAGGACGTCGACCACGGCGACCGGCGTCTCGACCGCAGCGGCCGCGGCGAGGGCTCGCGCCGCGTCCATCAGGTGTACCGGTTGGGAGACGGCATCACCGGGGTCCCCTCCCTCACTCCGGCCAGTACTGCTCCTCGTGGATGGCGGTGGTGTCGAAGCCGCCCCGGTGCATCGCGCCCCGGACGTTGTCGATCATCTGCGGATTGCCGCAGATGAACGTCGAGGCCGAGCCGGGTCGCAGCTCCAGCCGGTCGGCGTGCTTGCGCACCACGTCCTCGACCCGGCCCCGCTCCCCCTTCCACTCGGGGTCGAGCCACGGACGGCTGATGGTCGGGACGTACTCGAACCAGGCGAGCTTCTCGGTCAGCTCGCGCATCTCGTCCAGGTAGCCGAACTCGGCGGAGACACTCGCGCCGTGGAGGAGCACCACCCTGCCCTCGGGGGCCCACTCGCCGCGCTCCGCGCGCCGGATCAGGGTGCGCAGGCAGGAGAGGAAGGGGGCGATCCCGGTCACCGTGGCCACGAAGAGGTGGGCGTGGCCCGCCACCGGGGCCTCGCGCAGGAAGAGACCCTTGCAGCGGCGCCGCACCGGCAGCTCCGCGCCGACCCCCAGCTCGAAGAGGGGAACGGTCAGCTCGCCCCCCGGGACCCGCTCGATGAACAGCTCGATCTCGTCCTCCTCCGGCGAGGAGCAGATGGAATACGGCCGCTCGACGAGCCGGTCACCGATGGGGAGCGCCAGGGTGCAGTACTGGCCGGGCCGGTAGCCGAGCTCGAAGTCGGGGGCGATGCGCATCACCCACAGCCCCTCGGCGAAGTCGCGGCGACTGACGATGCGGACGGTGCCGAACTTGACGGGGTCGATGGTGGGGGGGGATTCGATCATCGCGCGACAGTGTAGGCCCTGGGCCGGAGACGAACGGGTCAGACGTTCCCGGAATCGACGAGCAGGACGCGAACGGTGCTGTTGGCCAGCTCGCGGCCGTCCTGCGCGTCGCGCATGCTGACCGCCCACTGCTGGACCCGGCGCCCCGCATGCCGCGCCACCGCCTCGGCGTCCACCCGCTGGCCGGCGCGGGCGGTGCGCAGGAAGCTGGTGTGGTTCTCCAGCCCCACCGCCCCCCGCCCGGAGCGGTCGCCGCCCGCCGCCACCATCGCGCCCACCGAGGCGAGGGTCTCGGCGATGGCGGCGTAGACGCCACCGTGGACCAGGCCGTAGGGCTGGAGGTGCTGGGGGCCGATGTCGAGGTGGGCGGTGATCCGCTCCGCCGTGATCTCGTCGAACTGCAGGCCGAGCAGACCGATGAATCCGGCGGTGGGATCGAACCGGTCGCGCGGCGGTGGCGGCGTGCTCATCGTGCCCGCACCCCCGCCGCACCCAGCGCCCCGCGCACCGGCCAGGCGACGCCGTCCATCTCGGCCCGGTAGCGCTGCGCGAAGGCGCGCAGCGACGGGGCGATGGGCTCGTCCAGCTGGCTGCGCCCCTCCAGCGCCTCGGCGGTCTTGAGCCCGTGGCCGGTGATGTAGGCGACGACGACCTCGTCGCCCTGCCACCTGCCGGCGGCGGCCAGCCGGCGCAGAACCGCCACCGTGACCCCGCCGGCCGTCTCGGCGAAGACCCCCTCGCTGCGGGCCAGCAGCTCCACGGAGTCGAGGATCTCCTCGTCGCCGACGCTCTCGACGACGCCACCGGTCCTGCGGGCGGCGCGGATGACGTCCTCGCCGTCCGAGGGGCTGCCGATGGCGAGCGACCGGGCGACGGTGTCGGGATGACGGACCGGGACCACCGGATGGTTGCCTGCGAAGGCGTCCGCGACGGGGGCGCAGCCCTGGGCCTGGGCACCGGTCAGCCGGGTGTTCGCCGGCCCCTCGACCAGGCCAAGGTCGACCAGCTCCTTGATCGCCTTCTCCGCCTTGACGAACTGGGAACCGGAGGCGATGGGGACGATGATCTCGTCGGGCAGCCGCCAGCCCAGCTGCTCCACCGTCTCGTAGGTGAGGGTCTTGCTGCCCTCGCTGTAGAACGGCCGGACGTTGATGTTGCAGAAGGCCCACGGGACCTCGTCGGCCAGCTCGCTGCCCAGCCGGTTGGCGTCGTCGTAGGTGCCCTCCACCCGGACGAGCGTCGGCCGGAAGACGGCCGTGGTCGAGATCTTGGCGGCCTCCAGGTCACTGGGGATGAGGATCACGGCGCGCATGGCCGCGTGCGCCGCGTAGGCGGCCACGGAGTTGGCGAGGTTGCCGGTGCTGGCACAGGCGAGGGTCCGGAAGCCGTGCCCGCTGGCCCAGCTGGCGGCGACGCTCACCACCCTGTCCTTGAAGGAGTTGGTGGGGTTCTGGGTGTCGTTCTTCAGGTAGAGGTTGCGCAGGCCGAGCTCCTCGCCCAGGTTGCGGGCGTGGAGCAGCGGGGACCAGCCCTCGCCCAGGGTGATCGGCTCCAGGTCGTCCTCGACGGGCAGCAGGTCGCGGTAGCGCCAGATGCTCGCCGGCCCGGCGTCGATGCTCGCCCGGGAGACGCGGCGGCCGATCTCCGCGTAGTCATAGGCCACCTCGAGGGGGCCGAAGCAGAGGTCGCAGGCGTGGGCCGGCGCGATCGGGGTGGTGGCGCCGCAGGCGCGACAGCGCAGGGAGAGTATCCGTTCGCTCATGGGAGGGTCCTCAGGTTTGTCGGAGGATGTCAGGTCACGCGTGAGGGGCGGTCGGTCCGCCCCGGCGCATTCGCATCCCCGCGAACCCGCTGAGGTCCCGAACCGGCATCCACCGGGTCCGGGCCGCATGAGATCTCCGCATGGTGGTCCGAAGTCTAGCGGGGCGGGGTCCGACCCGGCTGCTCCGGGGGGCCTCCCGCCTTCGGGGCACCTGCGGATTGTTCGTCACGAAATGTTCGCGACGAACGTTCCCGGTGCGGCCATTTCGAGAGCCACCCGCCCTCCCTGGAGCCCCGCGGGTTGATCCAGAACGGCTGGCGCGGCCGTCGCCAGGGGGAGAGAGCCGAACGCCCCCGAGGCCGCAGGCTCGAGTGATCTCGTCACTCTTGTCACGATCTGCCGAGCCCCTCCGTCGGCGGATCTGATCAGCGCGCGGTCCCGTACTTCGCGGATGGGTTGCGGAAGTAGTGGCCCTGTTCGAGGTCCTCGATGAGCCCGATGTGGGTCGGCTGCCAGCCCATCAGCTCGCGGGTCAGCGCGCTCGAGGCGGGGCTGTCCCTGCCGATGAAGGCTCCCATCCAGCCGAAGTGCTCGGCGGCGTTCTCGGGGGCGACAGACACCACCGGAAGGTCGAGGTGGCGCCCGATCACCTCGGCGACGTCGCGGATCGGCACGCCCTCTTCGGCGACCGCGTGCAGCGTCGATCCCGCCGGTGCCCTCTGCACCGCCAGGCAGAACAGGTGGGCGGAATCGAGCCGGTGCACGGCGGGCCAGCGGTTGGACCCGTCGCCGATGTACCCGGAGACGCCCCTGTCGCGGGCGATGGCGACCAGGGTCGCGATGAAGCCCTTGTCTCCTTCGCCGTGATTCGTCGGGGGGAGGCGCAGGACGGACGAGCGGACGTCGCGCCCGGCCAGGGAGAGCACGAGCTCGGAGGTGGTCCACCGGGTGTTCGGACCGCTTCGCAGAGCCTCGACCTGGTCGGAACCGTGCCCGTCCCGTTCGGTCCCCACGCCCCCCGTGGCCAGCCCGAGGGTCCCGGAGGCGAGGACGAACGGCCGGTCAGAGCCCGCCAGCGCCTCGCCGAAGATCTCGACGGCGCGGCGGTCCGCATCGGCAGCCTCCTGGAAGCCCCCCGAGAAGGCGATGTCGTGCTTGAAGGCAAGATGGATCACGCCGTCGGACGCGGCGGCCGCGCTGCGCAGGACGTCGAGGTCATCCAGCGTGCCCCGCTGCACCTCCGCGCCGGCGGCGGTGAGCACAGCGGCCGAGGCGTCGGACCGGGCCAGCCCGACGACCTGATTCCCCGTCCCGACGAGCTCGGAGACGACGGCGGAGCCGATCCAGCCGGATGCGCCGGTGACGAATACCCGCATGAGAAGACCTCCAGATGGTCGAGCGTCCCCGGCACGGCGTCCGCGAGACCAGCTCGATGTTAGTTGCCAGACGATCACCGGGCGCCCGGGAGCTCACTCCGTGCTGACCGTCTCCGTGGGGGACGCAGCCCAAGCGGTGCGCTCGGCCTGACGCTCCTCCTGCGCCGCGCTCCAGCCGAGGACGCTGCGCACCAGGGCCGGCGCGACGGCCTTGACGACCGTGGCCAGGCCGTAGTAGCGGGGCGAGTAGCGCTCGGCGCGGCGGTGGATCGCGCAGTCGACGATCGCCTCGGCGACGCCGCGCTCGGTTCCGACGACCCAGCGACCCAGCGGCGACCGGAGGATCTCCCCCTGGGGAAACCCCTCGGTGTCGACGAAACCGGGCATAACCAGCCCGACGTGGACACCGTGGGTGCGCTCCTCGAGATGCAGCGCGTCGGTCCATCCGCAGAGCGCGAACTTGCTCGCCCCGTACGCTCCCGAGCCAGCCCGGGTCACGCGGCCGGCGGTGCTCGCCACGTTGACGATCGCGCTCGGGGCCGAGCGCCGGAGGATCGGCAGCAAGGCCTCGGTGAGCCTCACCTGAGCGTTGAAGTTCAGCTCCATGGACTTCGCCACGTTGGCCCAGCCCGCCTCGGCGAAGCGGCCGCCCCACCCCGCCCCCGCGTTGTTGACCAGAACGTCGAGCCGGCCAAACTCGCGCTCCACGACCTCGGCGACGCGCGCCGGCGTGTCGGCCGCGGTGAGGTCGGCGGCCACCACCGTGGCCCACCCGAGCTCACGGGCGAGGGCGCGGAGGCGGTCCTGCCGGCGGGCCACCAGCACCAGCTCGGTCCGTGACCTCTCCGCGAAGCACCGCGCGGTGGCGGCTCCGATCCCGCTGCTGGCACCGGTGACGACGACGACGCGGGTCATCTCGGGGCCAGTGTAGGCCGACGCCCCGCAGGACGAGAATGCCACCGCGATGGCAGCCAGGCTCCGTGGCCTGGCCACCTTCCATGATGGCCAGATCAAGCTGGTCGTCCAGGAGGGCGCCATCGGCCTGCTCGCCAGCCGTGCCCCGCTGGTCGTCGCGATTGCCCTGCCCGGGGTATTCGGCTCGCAGGCCGGGGATCAACCGTCCCGCCGGGGCCGGCGCCGACTGGCGCGCTCCTCCACCTCCCGGAGACGCACCGCGATCAGCTTCTCCACCAGCGACCTCGCCAGCGGCGTGTCGATGGGGAAGTGGAGGCTGCCCGGGGTCGTCACGTAGCCGGCGACATCATCCGGCAGCGCGGAGAGCACCGAGCCGCTGTGGGGCAGGTAGCTGAGGTGGTGGGTGAAGGCGGCGAACCCCGCGACCACCTTGCCGTGAACGCGGAAGGCCGGCATCCCGTAGGCGATGCCCTCCTGCGCGTCCGGCACGACCTCGAGGATGGTCCGGCGCAGCTCGCCGAGCGTCGACCGCTTGGGCTCCTCCAACCTCGCCAGGTAGGCGTCGATCTCCTCCCGGGACACGGTCAGACTCTCGGCGGTCGAGATGGACCGGTGATCGGGCAGCCCATCGCCCGGCCTCAGGCCGGCGCCGCCGGGCTGGGGGCCGCGGTGGCGGGGGAGGTTGATTGAGCCGCCTCTGGCGAGCCCGCGGGATGGAGGCCGCACTCCTTGATGGAATCCCCCTCCCACCACCACCGTCCGGCGCGCTCGTCCTCGCCGGGCCGGGTGGCCCGGGTACAGGGGGCGCAGCCGATCGACGTGTAGCCCTGCGCGTAGAGCGCGTGGGTGGGGAGTTCGCGCGAGCGGATCCGCTCCCACACGTCCTCGTGGCTCCAGCGCACCAGCGGGGCCACCTTGGCGATGCCGCCGGCGCCGGGGTCGCGCGTCACCACCGGGGTGGCCCGGCGGGTCGGCGCCTGGGCGCGGCGCAGCCCGGTCACCCAGGCGTCGTAGCCGGCGAGCGCGCGGCGCAGCGGGTGGGTCTTGCGCACCTCGCAGCAGAGGCTGCGCAGCTCCTGGGAGAGGTAGAAGAGGTTGACCCCATGCTCGCCGGTCATGGACGCGAGCTCGGCGGGGTCGGGGCTCACCACGTGGAGCCGGACCGGGAAGCGACTCCGCACCGTGTCGATGAGGTCGTGGGTCTCCTGGGGCAGCCGGCCGGTGTCGAGGGTGACCACCTCAACGTCGGGGCGCAGCCGGCTGGCCATGTCAATGAGGACCACCGACTCCGCCTGGAAGCTGGCCACCACCGCCACCCGGGGGAAGCGCTCGAAGGTCCAGGCGAGGATCACCTCGGCCTCGGAGTCCTCGAGGTCGCGGGCGGCGACCTCCAGCTCGTCGGGCGGGTGGCCGGCCGTGGTCATGGCCGGCCGCCCGGCTGTCCGGGGCCGGAGGCGGGGCGGGGGGCGGTCACGGCCGTCGGGATCACGTTGGGTCGCTCTCCGGGAACCGGCCCGCTGCGGGCCGGCGGTGGTCGGGGTCGACAGTCAGTGTGCGACCGGAGCTGGCAGGCGCGGCGTGGAGCAGAGCCGGGAGGTCGGCGATCGAATCAATGACGGCATCCGGCGGTCCCTCGGTCAGGTGGCTCGCCCCGGCGGCGAACTTGCCAGTGCGGACCAGGACGCAGCGCGCCCCCACGGTCCGGGCGCCGGCCAGGTCGGTCTCGGGATCGTCCCCCACCACGACCACCTCGTCGGCGGTCCGGCCCAGGTCGGCGAGGGCCATCTCGAAGAAGTCGGCGGAGGGCTTGCCGAAGCCGCGCGCCGTCTGCCCGGTGGCGTACTCGAGCAGGGCGACGAACGCACCGGTGTCGAGCGACGGACCGTCCTCCGCCTGCCACCAGCGGCCGCGCTGGAGCGCGAGCAGCCGGGCCCCCTCCATGAGCCGGCGGAACGCCGCGTCGAGCTGCGCGTAGCCGGAGAGCTCGCGGCAGTCCCCCACCAGGACGTAGTCGGCGTGTCCACCGCCGGCGTCGTGGGCGGCGAAGCGGGCGGCCAGCTCGGCGGTCAGCAGCAGGTGGCAGCGCTCCGCGGGCCGCTGCTCGAGGAAGCGCAGCGCGGCCACCACCGGGGTGAAGACGGCGTCGCTCTCGACCTCGAGGCCGGCGGCGTTGAGCGAGCCGCAGACGCTCTCCGGGGAGTGCGAATCGATGTTGGTCGTGACCCGGACCGCGATGCCGCACCGGCGCAGCCAGGCGAGGGTCGCCGCCGCGCCCGGGATGGGCCGGCCGTGGTTGGCGACCGTCCCGTCGATGTCGAGCAGCACCGCCCGCACCGGCGGGACGCCGCCGGCCGGCAGGGCCCCGCGCTCCGGGGGCCCGGTCACCCCACCGCCTCCAGGGCGCGCCAGAGATACCAGCTGGCGACGGTCCGGAACGGCGCCCAGCGCTCCCCGCGGCGGAGGACCTCGTCGCGGGTGGGCACCGTCCCGGTCCGGAAGGCGACCTGGAAGCCGCGCCGGAGGCCGTAGTCGTCGGCGGGCAGGACGTCGGGCCGGCCGAGGGTGAAGATGAGGAACATCTCGGCGGTCCAGCGTCCGATCCCGCGCACCGCGGTGAGCCGCTCGACCACCGTCTCGTCGTCCATCTCGCGCGCCTGCGCCAGGGTGGGCACCTCCCCGCCGGCCGCCCGCCGCGCGAGGTCGTGGAGGGCGCGCTGCTTGGCGCCGGAGAGTCCCGCGGCGCGCAGCCTCTCGACCGGGGCCGCCAGCACCTGCTCGGGGGTCGGGCAGCCCGGGGCGCCGGGGAAGAGGGCGCAGAAGCGCTCGAAGATGGTGGCCGCCGCCCTGGGCGAGAGCTGCTGGTAGACGATCGCCTCGGCGAGCGCGGCGAAGGTGGTGGCCTCGCCGGAAAGCGAGAGCTCGAAGGATCCCACCGCGTCGATCAGGCGGCCCAGCTCAGGGTCGCGGTGGCGCAGGTGGCTCAGGGCCGCTGCGGCATCGATCTCGGGCTCCACGGCGACGGCCTCCCGTTCAGGCGCGTGAACAGCACCGCCGATTGTCGGCGATGCCGCCCGGAGCTCAGCGCGCGGGGCCCGGCGCGCGAGAGATCAGATCGCGGGGGCAGGCCCGGGCTGGAACGCACCGGGCTGGGCAGTGGCCGGCCTGGCCGCGGGCCGGGGCGCCCGGTTGTCGCGCAGGGTGAGCTTGCCCCTGGTGATCACGGCGGTGCGGGGTGCCCGGCGAGCCACCTTGGTGTCGTGGGTGACCAGGATCAGGGTCATCCCCTTCTCCTTCCAGAGCTTCTCCATCAGCCCGACGATCTCCAGGCTGGTGACCTCGTCGAGGTTGCCGGTGGGCTCGTCGGCCAGGATCACCTTGGGCGACTTGACCAGGGCCCGGGCGATCGCCACCCGCTGCTGCTCGCCGCCCGACATCTCGGGGGGGAAGTGGGTGGCGCGGTCGGCGAGCCCCACCTCGGCCAGGGCCGCCAGCGAGCGGGCGCGCCGCTCCGGCCCCTTGATGCGGAGCGGCACCAGCGCCGCCTCGACGTTCTCCTCGGCGTTGAGCGTGGGCAGCAGATTGTAGTTCTGGAAGATGAAGCCGAAGTTCTGGGCGCGCACGCCGACCAGCTGGGACTCGGGCATGGCACCGAGGTCCTTGCCGTCGAAGATCACCTTGCCCGAGGTCGGCTTGTCCAGGGCGCCGAGCATCTGGAGGAGGGTGGTCTTGCCGTGCCCGGTCAGCCCCTGGACGGTGATGAACTCGCCGTCGGGGATCACCAGGTCCACGCCGCTCAGGGCCGCGACCTTGCCCCTCCCCTTGGGGTAGATCTTGGACACCTTCTTGAGCTCATACATGGGAGGTCATCTCCGGGGTCGGATTCGGGGCGGATGCGACGTCGGGAGTTGGGATCGCCAGGCGAGGCCTATTCCACACGGCGGAGCGCCTCGGCGGGCTTCAGGCCGGCGGCGCGCCAGCCGCCGAACGCGCCGGCGACCACACCCCCGACGATGGCCAGGGCGACCGCCACCACGATGACCTCGAGGCTGAGCGGCGCGGTCAGATGGACCGGCACGCTGTGGGAGGCGGAGGCGAAGGTGCGGGAGAACCCGGCACGGGCGCTGGCGAAGGCCCCCGGTGACGCGCCCCCGAAGAAGCCCCCGCCCCCGCCGAAGCCACCGCCGCCGCCGAAGCCGCCGCCGCCCGCGAAGGCGGTGCTGGAGCCACCCAGCCCGGTGGCCCCGACCGTCGCGGTCAGGGGTGGGGCGAGCTTGGTGACCAGGAAGGTCCCGAGCACGCCGAGGCCGATGCCCACCGCTCCTCCGATCGCCCCCAGGACGGCGGACTCCCCGAGCACCTGGGCGACGATGCGGCGGCTTCGCCAGCCGATCGCCTTGAGGGTCCCGAACTCGCGCACCCTCCGGGTCACCGAGGCCATGGTGAGCAGGACGGCCAGCACGAAGGCGGCCAGCAGGACCAGCGCGGAGAGCCAGACCCCCAGCGTGTTCGCCAGCGTCGAGGCGGTGCTCAGCGAGCCCGAGACGTTGCTGGCGAGGTCCGCCGCGGTGGTCACGGTGGCCGAGGGCAGCAGCTTCTCGATCGCGGACTGGACCGAGCTGATGGCCGCGGAGGAGGTGGCGGTGACGTAGATGGTGTTGACGTCGTTGGTGTCACCGGAGAGCGACTGCGCCTCGCTGAGCGGGATGTAGACGTCCGCCCCGTCGGTCTCGGTGACCCCCACGACCCCGACTACGGTGAAGGTCGAGCCCGAGATGGTCAACGTCGAACCGGCGGAGAGCGAGTCCTGCTTGGCGTAGCTGGTGCTCACCAGGGCGAGCAGCTGGTCGGCGCTGGTGCCCTGCGCGGCCTCCGAGAACCACTGGCTCACCGCTGAGGCGCCGGAGGTGATGTTGCCACCGGACAGCAGCCCGACCCCCGGCGTGGAGGGGTCGATGCCATCCACCGAGAACGTGGAGATGCTGAAGCCGCTGCTGGATGGCGACGGGGAGGCGCTTGCCGACGCCGACGCGCTCGGCGTGGGCGTGGGCGTGGGCGTCGGGGTCGGGGTCGGGGTCGGCGTGGAGGTGCTGCTCGACGGGCCCCCGAAGCCGGTGAAGGTCCCGCTCACGTGGACGGAGTTGAGGACCAGGGCCCCGGCGGCCCCGGCGACACCCTTGAGGTTGGAGATGGAGGTCACGTCGGAGCTCGCCATCGTGGTCAGCCCCGGGCTCGAGCTCAGATGGTCCTGGGCGAAGGCCTGCCCCGCCTCGGCGCTGCTGGGCGGCGTGCCGCTGAAGCGGAAGCCCCCGCCGCTCCCGGGCGTGGCCGCCGTGGTCACGGTGAGGTCGGTGCCGACCCCGTAGAGGGAGGAGAGCACCTGGCCCTGGGCGGCGTTGACACCCTTGGCGGCCGCGGTGACGGTGATCACCAGACCCACCGCCAGGGCGAGGCCGATGGCCACGACGCTGGCGGAACGGGCGCGGCGGCGGAGTTCACGTCCGAGATAGCGGAAGTACAACGTCTGCTCCTGTTGTGGGTTCGGCGCCCCATGGCAACCGGGCCGGAGTATAGGAGAGCTTCCTGGGAGTCCTCCCCGAATGATCTGGCGAAGCGCTGGGACTTCGCCGCAGCGAAAGCAGATCGAAAGGTTCAGGTCGCCCGCGGGGGCGCACCCTGCCCTGGCGATCGCCGGTCCGCGGTGGCAGGATGGGGGGCGGCACGCCGCGGAGCGGGTTGCCTGCACACATCGTCCCAAGCCGACGCCCCGCGGCGATCACAGGAGGTGTGAACCGTGGCCCAGTCAGCTCTCGCGACGGCGCAGACGGTGGCGGTCGAGGACCCCTGGAAGAACGCACAGAGGCAGTTCGACGCGGCGGCCGAGATCCTCGGCCTGGAGGCGGGGGTGCGCGCCTTCCTGCGCGAGGCCCAGCGCCAGCTGATCGTCAATTTCCCGGTGAAGATGGACGACGGCTCGATCCAGATGTTCGAGGGCTACCGGGTCCAGCACAACCTCGCCCGCGGCCCCGCCAAGGGCGGGATCAGATACCACCCCAGGGTCACGCTCAGCGAGGTCAAGGCGCTGGCGATGTGGATGACCTGGAAGTGCGCCGCGGCAGGTCTTCCCTTCGGGGGGGCCAAGGGGGGCGTGGTCGTCGACCCCAAGCGGCTCAGCCTGGGCGAGCTGGAGCGGCTGACCCGCCGCTACGCCGCCGAGATCTCGGTGCTGATCGGCCCCGAGCGCGACATCCCCGCCCCCGACGTCAACACCACCCCCCAGGTGATGGCCTGGATCATGGACACCATGTCGATGAGCGCCGGCTACTCGATTCCCGCCGCGGTCACCGGCAAGCCGATCAGCGTGGGCGGCAGCCAGGGCCGCAACGAGGCCACCGGACGCGGGGTCGCCGTGGTGGCGCTGCGCGCCTGCGAGAAGCTGGGACGTGACCCGCACCAGTCGACGGTGGCCGTCCAGGGATTCGGCAACGCCGGCAGCATCGCGGCCCGGCTCATGGAGGCGGAGGGCTTCAGCGTCCGCGCGGTTTCCGACACAGGTGGCGCGATCTGGAGTGACGAGCGGCTCCCCATCCTCGACGTCATCGAGCACAAGCGCAAGACCGGCTCGGTGGCCGGCTTCCCCAAGACCCGGGCGATCAGCAACGCCGAGCTGCTCGCCGCCCCGGTCGACGTGCTGGTCCCCGCTGCCCTGGAGAACGAGATCGCGGCCGCCAATGCCGGCTCGGTCCGGGCATCGCTGATCCTGGAGGCGGCCAACGGGCCGGTCACCCCCGAGGCCGACGGGATCCTGGCCAAACGGGGGGTCACGGTGGTCCCCGACATCATCGCCAACGCCGGCGGGGTCACCGTCTCCTACTTCGAGTGGGTCCAGGATCTGCAGTCCTTCTTCTGGGAGGAGAAGGAGATCAACGAGCGCCTCGAGCACATCATGACCGCGTCCTTCGAGACCGCCTGGGAGGCCTCCCACATGCTGAGCGTCCCGCTCCGGCTGGGCGCCTATACGGTGGCGGTGCAGCGGGTCGCCGAGGCGACCACAGCGCGCGGCATCTACCCGTGAGCTGAGGCCGGGGCGGCGCGCCGTGCGGGGGCCCTCACCGCGGAGCGGCCCCCGCGCGGCGGCACCCGCGCGACCCGCGGGCTACGCGGCGGGCGCGGCCGGGGCGGAGGGGGTGACCGTGTCGCCCTGCGGGACCAGCTCGATCAACACCTGGCCCGGCGCGATCGGCGCCGGCTGCCCATCCGCAAGGGTGAACTGCGGCGGACCGCTGGTCCCCTGGCTCCAGCTGATCGGGTAGAGCTGGCCGCCCACCGCCAGCTGGCCGCTGCCGGAGGCGCTGGGCCCGATCCCGAAGTCGAGGCCCTCGGTGTAGCCGCCGCTCGGGTTCTCGTTGTCGGCGGCGACCGGGATCACCGGGACCTGAAGGATCACGATGGTCGGCGTCTCCCAGGGCTGGTTGGTGGTGGCGTCATTGAGGACGCCGGTCGCCGGGTATTCGGGGGTCGCCGGCTCGCTGCGCTCGTACTCCTGGGTGGCCGGCTGGTAGGTGAAGATCGGCGTCTCCTCGGTCGAGAGCGGCACCTGGAAGCTGGTCACCGCGGCGCCCCCGGCGGGGAGGCTGGCGATCGCCGTGCGCTGCCAGAGCTGGTAGCTGACGGTGCCCGGGTCCTTGGACGAGGCGAAGGTGGCCAGGTTCGAGCCATTCGTGTAGAGGTTGTGGGGGGAGCCGTACTTGTTGGCGGGCGGTGCGCTCGGCGACGATGTCCGGAACAGGGGCGGCTCGGGGTCGTCGAAATGGCGGTTGCTGTCGTTGGCGAGCTCGGCGTCGACGTAGTTGCTGGCTCCGGAGTAGATGAGCGCGCCGCCGTAGATCTGGAGCAGGCGGAGGTCGACGAGCCGGGCGCTGCGCACCGGGCCGAGCAGGTCCGCCGCCGGCGGCAGCGTGTACCAGAGGCCGGTGAAGCGGCTGATGCCGCCCTCGGTCTGGTACTCGTAGAGGACCTGGGCAGTGCTCAGCCCGGACTGGGGCCGCGCCTGGTAAAGATTCTCGACCTGGATCAGGAGCGGCGCGTTGAGCGGAGCCGGGGTCGGCGTGGGGGTCGGCGCCCCGGAACTGGCCGGCGCGGGGGTGGGGGTCGTCTGGGGCGAGGCGGACGTGCCCGCGTGGGTGCCGCCGCAGGCGGCCACGACCAGCAGGGCGCCGGCCAGAAGGAGTGGAGGTCGCGATCGGGGGTGGGACATGGGGGGACCAGCGTGATTCGAGCTGATTGCAGCCATCAGAGCACCGAGGCGCAGGCGGGTATTGTGCCCCAGGGTACCGCCGCCCGGCCTTCTGCTGGCGCGAGCGGCGCGTTCGCCCCTAGCGGAACGCGGGTCCGACCAGGATGCCGGCGGGTCAGCCCCCACCCTCGGTGGGGTAGCCGTTGCGCTTCCAGTACTCGAGGCCCCCGATCATCTCCTTGACCCGGAAGCCCAGCTCGGCAAGCCGGGCCGCCCCCTTGGCGCCCGCGTTGCAGCCGGGGTCCCAGCAGTAGCAGACGTAGAGCTCGTCGCGGGAGAGATGCGCGGTGGACTCCTCGGTCAGCGTGCGGTAGGGAAGGCTGATCGCGCCGGCGACGTGCTCCTCCGCGTAATCGGCGGCCCCTCGCATGTCCGCGACCACCAGGCCGGGGACACCCGCCTCCAGGTCGTGGCGGACATCGGAGGGGTCGGTCTCCACGCTCAGCCGGGCGGCGTAGTGGCGGAGGGCGACGTCGGGCGCGGCGGCCGGGACCTCGAGCACCAACGAGGCCGGCGCGGCCGCGGCGAGGATGCGGGGGGCCGTCTGGGTCATCGGTTCTCTCCTCTGGTGCCGGGCGGGCGGTCCTGCTGGGCGGGCCGTGGGCGGACGCCGGCCCCCCATTCTCGCCTGCACCTCCCCCACCGCGGCTCGTGGGAACATGGCGGCGCGCCGGCGCCCTTTCCGGCGGCCGGCCGCGCGCGCGATACTCGGCCCGTGCTCCGAAGCCCACGGCGCCTCCTCCTGCCGGCCGGCATGCTGCACGTGGTCGGCGTCCTGGAGGGTGTGGAGATACTGCGGCAGGGGCGGCGCGGGGTGCATCGCTCCCTGGTGAGCTCCCCGTCGGACCGCGACCCGCGCTCGGCCCGGCTTCTGGCCCTCACCTGGTGGCCGGCCGGTTGGCTCGCGCTGGCGGCAGCCGCGTGGCTGCCCCGGGCCAGCGTCGATCGCAGATGGAGCACCCGCTGCGCGCGGAGCGGGGTGGTCGTGACCGGGCTCGGGGTCGGCCTCCGGCAATGGGCGATGGCCACCCTGGGCGGGTTCTTCGTCGGTCACGTCCTCGTCCAGCCGGGCCAGACCGTCGTCGCCTCGGGACCCTATCGCTGGCTGCGCCATCCCTCGTATGCCGGCCAGTGGCTGGAGATGATCGGCATCGGCGTGGCGACGGGCAACGTGGTGGGGATGGCGATCTGCACCCTCCTGCCCCTGGTCGGCATCGCCGCCCGGATCGACGGCGAGGAGCGCGAGCTCGCCGCCGCGCTGCCCGGGTATCGCGAGTTCATGCGGGGCAGGGCGCGCCTGGTGCCGCCGGTCTGGTAGCGGGGGTCGGGGAGACTGGCGAGCCCCGTTCCCCCAGCGCTAGGGTCCCGTGCTTGGGAGGCGAGCGGCGCTCGGAGTCGGACACGCAGGGAGACGGCAGATGGCGAAGCCGATGACCGACGAGGCGAGATACCGGGCCAACCGTCAGGGAGAGATCGACTCCGCGGTCGTCTACCGGGCGATGGCGAAGTCAGAGCCGGATGCCCGGCTGGCCTCCGTCTACGTCCGGCTCGCCGAGGTCGAGGAGCGCCACCTCGGCTTCTGGGAGGATCAATTGCGCGGCATGGGCCGCGACCCCGGCCCGCGGCGGCCGTCGTGGCGCGCCCGCACCATGCGCCTTCTCGCCCGCAGGTTCGGGGCGCAGCTGGTGCTCCCGACCGTCGCCACCCTGGAGCGGGTCGATGAGCAGGCTTACGACGACCAGCCCGAGACCGCGGACACGGGCATGCCAGAGGATGAGCGTTCGCACGCCCGGGTGCTCCGCTTCATCGCCGGAGGCTCGCCCATGGGGGTGGCCGGCGAGACGCTCGGCCAGCTGGAGGGGCGGCACCGGGCTCCCGGAGGCAACGCGCTCCGCGCCGCCGTGCTCGGCGCCAACGACGGGCTGACCTCCAACCTCGCCCTGGTCATGGGCGTCGCCGGATCCGGGCTGCCGGCCAAGGCGATCCTGATCGCCGGCATCACCGGCCTGCTCGCCGGCGCGTGCTCGATGGCGATCGGGGAGTGGATCTCGGTGCAGAGCACCCGGGAGCTGTACCAGCGCCAGGTCAAGACCGAGGCGGCGGAGCTGCGCGACGTCCCCGACGAGGAGCGCGAGGAGCTGGCCCTCATCTACGAGTCGAAGGGGCTCTCGGCCGAGGAGGCCGGCCGGGTGGCCGACCGCGTGATGTCCGAGCACGGCACCGCCCTCGACACCATGGTGCGTGAGGAGCTGGGACTCGACCCGTCGGAGCTGGGCGGCTCCCCCAACACCGCCGCCACGGCGTCCTTTGGCCTGTTCTCGATCGGCGCCCTGCTCCCGCTGCTGCCCTTCCTCTTCGCCACCGGCCTGCCCGCGGTCGGGCTCGCCATCGGATTCGCCGCAGTCGGGCTCTTCGTCATCGGCGCGCTGATCACCCTGCTGACCGGGCGCGGCGTGCTCTTCTCGGGCAGCCGCCAGCTGCTCTTCGGGCTGCTGGCCGCGGGGATCACGTTCGGTCTGGGGAGGCTGATCGGCGCCGCCGTCGGGGTCTGATGCGCGGCGCGCGCTGTGGCGCGAGCACGCGGAGCGGCAGTCGGGTGAAGGCTCCTCAGCCGATGACGGGACGCTCGTCGGCGACCATGAGTGTGTCCTGGACCTCCAACAGAGCCGTCATCCAGTCGCCGATGGGGATCGCCCGGTCGGACGCCGTCATCAGGGAATGGGGGGCGGCGTTGATGAAGCCGCTCGCCCGGCGGGCCAGATCGCTGGGAACCACCGCATCCTCGGCCAGGTTGAGCAGCTCCAGCTCGTTGAGGACCCGGTCGATGCTCCGGAGCCTGTTGCGGCGCGCGTAGCGGATCCGGCGCTCCTCGTGGTCCTGCACCCTCAGACCGTCAACGGTGAGGCTGGTCTGGTTGAACAGCGGCCTCTCCCTGCACAAGTGGGGCTGGTGGCGTGGCCTGCATCCCGACCATCGCCGGGCGCAGCGCCACAGCCTCAGTCATACCCTGATGACCCGAGCACCAAACATCGGCGGAGCGTGTGACGCGAATCCGGTCACCGGTGGCCCGCAGTGATCACCGGTGTGAGCAGACCGGCCACGCCCCGGACTCGCCGGCGGCGAACATGCTGGCTGCGATCTGCGCCTGCTGGTTCGGGTCCCAGATGTCCGTTCCCCCATGGGCGGCGAACGTCGAGGGGAGGAACTGCAGCAGACCGTCATACGGTCCCGAGGGGTTGTACGCGTACGCGTTGAGGTTGGACTCGCACTGCGCGGTGCTGATCAGCCAGGACGGGTCGACACCATCGGCCTGGGCGGCGGCGGTGAGGATCGCCTCGATGTCCTGCTGCGAGTAGCTGGGCCCGGCTGACGCCGGCGTGGCCACCACGGGAACCGGCGTCGGCGGCGGGGCCGCCGCGGGGGGGACGGCGTTGGGAGTTGGACTCGCGACCGAGGGCTCCGCGGCGACCGGCATCGACGACGGGATGGCGGTCGAGGCCGGGGTGGCGGTGGGCGACGCGAGGGGCGTGGAGGTGGGAGCCGGCGAGGCGGCGGCCGGCGTGGCCGAGGCCGAGGCGAGATGGCGAAGCAGCGCGAGTTCGACGGCCGCTGATCTCGAGGTGCTCAATGACGGTTGCAGCGCGCCGAGGAGGCCGAGGCCGATCGCGAGCAGGCCCGCCGTGCAGAGTCCGATGTGACGGCGCGTGAGGAGACGGCGCATGAGGATCAACCTCCGGTTGTCGGTCACCGCAGCACACCCGACGCGATGCCGGTCAAGGGCGCACAGCGATGTACCTGAGACTCAGTTCCACCGAGGTGTGATGTCGGTGGGTCGCGGAACGGCGGGAGATCTGCTCCCACCGTGCCCGATCTGCGGACCGGAACGATCTGCGACGTGCGGACCTTAGCATGGCGGTCCCGCGCACCGCAACCCGCGTCCCACCCCTCGTTACATCCGCGCATCCCGACATTCAAGTCCCGTCGAACTTGGCACGCCGGGTTGTTACGGGAGGAGAATCGCCCTGATGGCGACTCGCCACGACGTGACCGCAATCCCGTTGCAAGGGGCGTACGCCGCCAAGCGCTGCCCTGTGCGAGCTCAGAACGACGCACTGCACCCCAGCGAGCCGTCGGTGCCGGATCCCTTCGCGGAGCGGCAGATCGCACGCGGGAACGCCTTCCAGGCTGAGATCGTCGCCGAGATCCTGCGACTGCACCCGGGGGCGGTGTGCATCGAGGGCGCGGATGCGCGCACGCGCGAGAGCGTGACCGCGGCGGCGATGGCGGCGGGCCTCTCCCCCATCGTCAACGGCCAGCTCCCGGCGGATCTCTCCGGACGTCGGGTCGGGACGCCCGACCTCCTCATCGCAGGGCCGAATGGCGGATATCGCGCCATCGACATCAAGTCGCATCAGGTGCTGCACGCGTCGGAGGGCAGGGCCTCGGAGGTGCCGGCACTGTGCGCGGAGCTCGATACGCTCACCTACGAGTCCGCCGTCGCCGACCCCGAGGTCACCGCCAGGAGGAGCGAGGACGACCCGCTCCAGCTGGCCCACTACCAGCGGATGCTGGAAGCGGCGGGGCTGGCGGTGGAGGGGTCCCGTCTCGGCGGGATCATCGGCACCGAGGGACGGGTGGTCTGGCACGACCTCGACGCGCCGCTCTGGCGAACCCTCTCCTCCACCGGCACGACCAAGCTCCGCACCACGATGGAGCGCTACGACTTCGAGTTCGACTTCCGGCTCGACATCGTGGCGGTTGCGGAGCGGCACCGGCGTGACCCGTCGGTCGAGCTGCTGGTGGTCCCGGTCCGCTGCCGCGAGTGCCCCACCTGCCCCTGGCACGCCACCTGCCGCACCGTCCTCGAGACCGGATCCGGCGACGTCAGCCTCCTCCCCCGCGTCGGCTGGGAGCACTGGAAGGTCCACCGCGATCACGGCGTCACCGACCGCGCCGCGCTGGCCGCGCTCGACCGGCGGACCGCGTCGCTGGTGGCGGCGGGCATCGATGTCGCCGGCCTGCAGGCGGCCGCGGCGACCCTGCCGGCCGATGCCCCGGTGACCGAGCTGGAGGGCATCCGCCGCTCCCCGAAGTGGGGGGACACCCTGCTGGCCGCGGGAGTGGGGACGGCCGGCGACCTCCTCTCCCTGCACGCGCTCACCGCCCGGTATTCCGGCTCCGGGCTGCACTCGCTTCTCGAGGAGATCGATCTGGCCCGGGCGGCGCTCGGCACTCAGCCCGTGTACCGGCGGCGGGGCGTCGATGGCGTGATGGTCGCCCGGGCCGACGTCGAGGTGGATGTCGACATGGAGTGCTCGGAGATGGGCGTCTACCTCTGGGGCAACCTGCTCACCGACCGGGCCGGACCGGGCGCCCCGCGCTCCGAGTACGTGCCCTTCGCGACCTGGGAGCCGCTGACCCCGGAGCACGAGCTGGAGAACTCGCTCGCCTTCTGGCGCTGGCTGATGGGCGTGCGCGGGGCTGCCCATCGGCGGGGTCAGAGCTTCCGCGCCTACTGCTACAACGCCAGCGCCGAGAACCAGCACCTCCGGCGCCTCGGCATCGCGGCCGGTCTCACCGGGGAGGTCGGCGCCTTCATCGCCTCCGAGGAATGGGTGGATCTGCTCAGGGTCTGGGATGCCCAGCTGATCACCGGCGAGGGGAGCGGGCTCAAGGCGGTGGCGGCGCTGGTCGGGTTCCACTGGAAGGTGGACGATCCCGGCGGGGCGCTCTCGATGGTGCGCTACGACGCCGCAGCCGCCGGGGATGGCGCCGCCCGGCGATGGCTGCTCGAGTACAACCGTGGTGACGTGGAGGCGACCCTCGCGCTACGGGAGTGGATGGCGTCGGCGGCCCTGCCGGAGATCGAGTAGCCGCCTCCCGGCAGCCCCTGCGGGCCGCCGGGAGTGGCCCGGAGGGTGTCGCTGTCAGCTGCCGGCGGCGGTCCTCCCGCCGTCAGGCCGGCGGGGTGGCCGCCGGTCCTGCGTGAGCCTGGCGGTGCCACTCCTCCATGAAGCCCTGGAAACGCGCGCCGCGGCCACCGGCGGCGCCGCATCCGGCACCGTGGCCGGGGTGGCCGCCGTGCTGCTGGCGCCACCCGGGTCCGGCCAGGCCCAGGACGCGGGGCACGATCAGCCCCCCGAGGAAGGTGATCACGATATAGGCGGCGTTGTGGGTCGTCAGCCCGACGGCGATGGCGCCGCCGATGGCGGCGAGCCCCCAGAAGGTGCGAAGCGGGCGGTACATGGCGGTCCTCCTGACCGAGGGTGGGTGGTCGATGAGGCCAGCATCCCCACGGCGGATGAACGAGGTGTGAACACCGGCCGGAGAAGCCGAGAGGTCGCCGCCTCCCGCAACGCCGCTGGATCCATGATCCGGCCGAGACCCACCGGATTGGACCTGAGAGGAGAAACGTGGCCATGACCGAGACCGGCGTCTACAGGTGCATCCCCCACGACCACACCAAGGCGCCTACCCTGGTCACCAAGGTGCAGGCGTGTCTCGGCTGACGTCTGTGCGATGCTGCGAGGCGTGGAGCAGCGCATCAGCCTGGTGACGCTCGGGGTCACCGACCTGGCCCGAGCCCGCGCCTTCTACGAGGAGCTCGGCTGGCGTGTCGCCGAGCAGCCCGATGAGACGATCTGCTTCTTCCAGGCGGGCTCGATGCTCTTCGCGCTGTGGACGGGGCTCGGCGATCACGGCGCCCCGGGTATCGAGCTCGCCCACAACGTGCGGACGCCGGAGGAGGTCAGCATGGTGCTGGCCGAGGCGGAGGTGGCCGGGGGCACGATCGTCCGTCCGGCCGCGCGCGCGGAGTGGGGCGGCTTCTCCGGCGCGTTCGCCGACCCGGACGGCTACGTCTGGGAGGTCGCCCACAACCCCGGCTGGACGCTGAGCGAGGACGGCGCCGTCCGGATCTGAGCCGCCGGGA